>OCVR010000031.1_pt1 | contig 107462 bp, 99 predicted proteins | sample 1539091 | NCBI WGS metagenome assembly OCVR01 (sample SAMEA3355530, study PRJEB22509) | marine metagenome | biome: marine; feature: coastal ocean; material: water | place: USA | collected 2010-08-07 | depth 16 m | reverse complement strand
GCTCAGTGGTAGAGCGCGTCATTGGTAATGACGAGGTCGGGAGTTCAATTCTCCCCTGCGGCACCAGTAACCTCCCAGTAAAAGCTAGATCCGAACCGATATGCGCACCCGTTTTTCTCCTCACGTTACGGGCTATGCTGCGGCATGGTGCATTGTGCTGGTGTGGTCGTTTTGGCTGATTGTGAGCAGGCTCGCTAATGGCAGTGGTTTGACGATCTATGATCTTGCCGCACTGCGTTATGGCTTGGCCGCGCTCATCGCGGGACCACTTTGTCTCTATTACAGACCTTGGCGCGGACTTCGGTTGTTTCAAATTGCTGTGCTCTCATTTGTGCTAGGGCCGGTCTACATCCTGTTTGTCTTTGCCGGGTTTATCTATGCGCCCGCCGCGCATGGGGGCATCTTTATGAATGGCGTCCTGCCCATTTTCAGTATGTTGCTGAGCATCGCCCTTGCAAGCGTCTTCCCAAGCAAGAAGCAGGTGTTCGGCGGGCTGCTCATTCTCGTGTCCGCAATTGTTTTGGCGTGGAATGCAAATAGCGACGGCGGCGCTGATGTTTGGATCGGTGATCTCTTCTTCCTTATCGGCGCTTTGTTTTTCTCGCTCTACATGATCTTGGCAGAGCGTTGGCAACTGGGTGCAATGCAAATTATCTTTTGCGGGACCATCGTGAATGCGGCGCTTTATCTGCCTATTTGGGCGCTTTGGCTTCCCTCAGGTATGGGGACTGCACCGATTGGGCCGTTCTTGTTGCAAGCGATTTATCAAGGTCTTGTGCCCAATCTTATTGGCCTGCTGTTTGTCGCCCACGCGTCGCGCACAATCGGAAACGGCAATACAGCCTTTATTTTGGCCGCGGTTCCGGGTGGCGGCGCACTTTTGGGACTGTTGATCTTGGGCGAGGGCCTGACAGTCGCGAGCATCATCGCACTTGTCATTTTGACCCTTGGGCTCGCCATAAGCGTTCGAAGACGCGCTCTGACATAAGAAATGCCACGAGCTATTTTGGGGATGTGGCTCGCTTAACCTGCGAAACGTGTTTTCGAATGATGCTAATTGCAGCGCCAAGACGGGGCCAACTGATTCGGTATTTGGACGGCACCTTTTGTGTTTTGGGCGGGATTTTGCGGCTTTCTTAGCGTCAAACGAAATTTTTTTTCAAATTTTTTCAGGCTCTGAAAAGCCATCAAAGTTGCTTTGGCACTTCAAATTCAGAAAAGAGTCCGTCTCGAATCGCATGAACCTTAAATGTGGCAGTATTCTCGGATCAGTAGGTCAAACAGGTCCCAAAGACGCAACTGAGCGAAACAATCTTGCGTAACATTTCAACTGTTTCCGAATCAGTGACATTTGAGAGAGGCCCAAGTGGGCGGCCCAACTCACAACGCTCGCCTTAAAGGCGAAAATATCGGCGAAATACCCGATAAATAGAGCGAAAGTAATTATAAAAGCGCCAAAAATGGGGTGTTGCCTCAATAGTTACCCGACGTTCAAACGAGCATACACATTGACGAAAGTGTTAAATTTGTGTCAAAAGATAGCATCCAAAACAACCTTTCGACACATTGATCGGAAGCACGAGCTGTCAACTTTAGCGCTCCCGCATCAAGACTACGCCGGATTTTCGCTAGTTTGCGAGGCGGCTTTTTAATGGTTTGTGGCGTTGTCGCTGCGTGAGTGTGAGTGTGAGTGTGAGTGTGAGTAAAGGGGATCGACATGGCGTCACATGATAGGCGTTTAAATACCTACGCCGACATTTTAAGCGGTCTGCCTCGTGCGACGTCTGAATTGCGGATCGTCTCTACCTACGCGTCATCGATCAAACCAGCACTCGATTTTATTCTAGCAGTTTTGATTGTCATTCCAGCCGCGTTTCTTGTCGGCATCTTTGCTTTGCTCGTCATGCTGGATGGTCACAATCCATTCTATCGTCAAACGCGCATCGGCAAAAATGGTCGTGCGTTTGAGATGTGGAAATTACGCAGCATGGTGCCGAACGCGGAAGCGGTGTTCGAGAGCTATTTCGCAAGCGACCCTGAAGCGCGAAAAGAGTGGGATCTGACCCAAAAGCTCAAGAATGATCCACGTATCACAGTCATTGGTCGCTTGATCCGCAAATCGTCTATTGATGAGTTGCCACAACTTTTCAACGTTCTCAAAGGTGATATGGCCCTTGTTGGACCGCGTCCTATGATGCTCGACCAGCGCGCGCTATACCCCGGCCTCGCCTATTACGCCATGCGTCCGGGCATTACCGGTTTTTGGCAAACGTCTGAGCGCAACGAGAGCAGCTTTGCTGAGCGGGCGACCTATGACGCATCTTACTTCAACGAGATGTCGTTTAAGACGGACATGGGCGTAATATTCAAGACCGTAGGTGTTGTTTTGACGGGTACAGGCTACTAGCGCTTGTCCGCGACCCGAGATCTTAGCTGATCCATCACAGCCCGACCCCAAGCATCCCAGTTTAAATGCGTCTCGTACTCTGTGCGAGCCGTTTTTCTTAGAGCCGTATGTGTGACAGGGTTCGCAACATAGTCGGAAATGACAGCCACAAAATTATCCGCGCTGGAGCCAAGCGGCAAAGCATGGCCGTTGACACGATCCTTGACAGGCACGCCCCCCACCCGAAACGCCAGTGACGGCAACCCATATGCAGAAGCCTCACAAAAAGCGAAGCCGAAACTCTCAAACGACGGATTGATCAAGAAGTGCGCATGTTTGAACGCAATTTCAAATATCGCCATATCGTCGGGCTTTGACTTATCAAGCTGAGGATAAATCTTGATATCTGCCCCCGCCTCGACGCCCTCAGGCGCACAGCCGATGATAGTCAGATGCGCGGGCAAATCTTGCGTTTGAAGGCCTGCAAGCACAGCAAGCGCGAGGGGGCCACCTTTGGAATGCCAATCACGCCCGACGAACAACAGTTCAACCGGCGCGCCCGAACGCAGTGGATTGATGTCCTCGCAGGTAGCAACAGGATCAATGTTTGCACCCCAAGGAATGATCTGTACACGCTCATCTGCAATTGCGAATGTATTTTCAATGCCATCGCGCAGCCAATGCGTGGGCGACAAGATAAGATCGAGATCATTCAGAACCCGCTTTTCTTGCCGCGCGATCCATGGATCAAGATAGCGAGACGCGGACAGGTAGGATCCAAAGCTCTGCCCGACTTGCGATTGCTTATATGTAGTTGGCGTCGCATCTGTGGTAAATGCGCTGACCACTGCGCCGAGGCGACCAACGCCTGCCATCGACTGGATGGAATACGCACAAAAGAGCACATCAAAATCGCCTTGCGCCAATTCTCGCCGCACACCGCGCGCAATCAAACGCCCAAGCAGAAGATGCAAACGCCAGCGCATCCGCAGGTTCAACGCTTCAGGCAATACATGCATCAAGCGGCGCAAAGGTTCTGCCATGTGCCATGAATTACTAAGGATTGTCACCTCGCCGCCGTGACGCTGCAAAGCTTGATACATCCGTGCGTTCCCACCCGAATACAGGTTGGTATCAAGCGGTGTGATATCGCACAAATACGCGATTTTGAGAGGGCGATCTGTCATACCTGTAGGGTATGGGGCGATCGTGGCAGAAGCATGGCAACGCGTGAATATTGATCACGTTTCCTTGCGCTCTTCAGTAAACGTCATGGTTTCGCCGCTTTTAAGTGGGTATAAAGCAGCAAAGCGCTGGCACGTTTGCCAAACCCAACACGAGCGGAACCACGATGCCGAATATCATCGCATTCGGGATGCTGGCCATTTGGCCCTTCGTCACTTTGGTGATGTTCAAACGCTTGCCTGTTGAAAAAGCATTCATTTGGGCGATTGTCGCGGGCTATCTTATTCTGCCCCCGCCCCCCGCTGGATTTGATTTTCCGCTGCTGCCCGCCTTTGACAAAGACACAATCCCAAGCCTTTCGGTCTTTGTGATCTGCTTTTTCATGTACGGGCATCGCGGCTCTATTTTACCGGAAACGCTACTTCCAAGATTCGCGCTCGGTGTGTTCATATTCAGTCCCATGTTCACAGTCCTAACCAACGGAGAGCCTGTCTTTTACGGCCAAGTCGGCATTCGCGGCCTAGGAACAACCGACATGATCGCGCTGTGCATGCTGCAATTCATAACAGTCATCCCCTTCCTGATGGCGCGTAAGTTCTTGGTCACCGCGGACAGCCAGAAAGAAATCATGAAAGTCTTTCTGTTCAGCGGCCTTGCCTATTCGCTCCTAATGTTGATCGAAGTGCGCTTAAGCCCGCAACTCAACACGTGGATTTACGGCTACTTCCAACATGTCTTCGGCCAGTCCATCCGCTTTGGCGGCTATCGGCCTTTGGTGTTCCTATATCACGGTATTTGGGTCGCACTTTTCGCGATGATGGTTGTGATTGCAGCCCTCTCGGTTGCCAAAACAGAGGCCGGTAAAGAGAAGCTTTTTGCCTACCTCGCATGCGGTTACATGCTGGTGGTTCTGGTGTTGTGCAAATCCATGGGCGCGCTGCTATTTGCGATTTTTCTGGTGCCTGTCGTCTTCTTATTCAAACGCAACGCGCAGATCAAAATTGCTGCGATGATCGGTGCTTTGGCCTTGGGGTATCCCCTGCTTAAAGGCTTTGATCTGGTGCCTGTTCAGTGGATGTTGGATCAAGCAGCTGCCGTAAGCGAAGAACGCTCTGCCTCTTTGAAATTTCGCTTTGACAATGAAATCATCTTAATGGAGCGCGCGATGCTAAAGCCGCTCTTCGGGTGGGGCAGTTGGGGGCGCAACCATATTCTAGACCCTGTCAGCGGGATCATTATGACAGTGACTGACGGGCGTTGGATCATTGCGATTGGCGTCTATGGCTGGTTTGGATTCCTCGCGGAGTTCGGTTTGCTCACGTTGCCAATCTTCATGATTTGGCGTGAAGCAAAGCCAAGTTTTGGCGCATCGATCACACCCTATGCAGGCGTGATTTCGTTGCTCCTTGCAATTAACGTGCTCGATATGATCCCTAATGCCACGTTGACGCCGCTTACATGGCTCTTTTCGGGGGCTTTGCTTGGCTATGCAGAAACTTTGCGCGCAGAACGCATCGCTCGCACACCTGGGATGGAGCCTTTCCGTTGGCGTACAGTCCTGTAATGGCACCCCGTCCCCGCGTCCTGATAATTGCGGAAGCTGCGAACCCCGAATGGGTCAGCGTTCCTTTGGTAGGGTGGTCGATGGCCACTGCGATTGCGCGTCAGTGTAACGCTCATATTGTCACCCAAATCCGTAACCGAGATGCGTTCTTACGCGCTGGAATGGTTGAAGGCGAAGATTTCACAGCCATCGATTCCGAGGCCTTTGCGCGCCCACTGTGGGCCATCGGGGAAAAGCTGCGCATGGGGCAAGGTAAGGGCTGGACCACGCTTCAACTGATCAATGCGCTTAGCTACCCCTATTTTGAGCGCTTGGTGTGGAAGGCATTCGGTGTCGCAATTCGCGCGGGCGACTATGATATCGTGCACCGTGTCACGCCTTTATCGCCAACAATCGCCAGTCCTATCGCGGCAAAATGCGCGCGCGCGGGTGTGCCGTTTGTCTTAGGTCCTTTGAACGGCGGTGTGCCTTGGCCAAAAGGATTTGATGCAGAACGACGGCGCGAACGCGAATGGCTATCTTACTTGCGCTCCGCCTACAAAGCATTGCCCGGTCGCAAATCAACCTTGCGCCATGCGAGTGCAATTCTAGCAGGATCGCGCCACACGGCTAGCGAAATTTCAGCGAAATTTCAGGACAAGTGCATTTATCTGCCTGAAAATGGCATTGACCCTTTTCGGTTCAAAGGTCGCGCAGATCCACCCAAAAAAGGCCCTCTGCAGGCCTGTTTTCTAGGGCGTATGGTCCCCTACAAGGGGCCGGATATGCTTTTGGAAGCGGCTGCTCCCCTGTTGCAATCTGGTGATTTAGAGATCGAAATGATCGGTGATGGGCCAATGCTGGAAGGCCTCAAACACACTTATTCCCAAGGTGTAAACTGGCGTGGCTGGATGGCGCATGAGGATGTGCAAAGCGTGTTGAAGACCTGTCACGTGCTGTCTTTCCCCTCGATCCGCGAGTTCGGTGGCGGCGTAGTGCTAGAGGCGATGGCGCTTGGCGTGCCCCCACTTATCGTTGACTACGCAGGTCCCGGCGAATTGGTGGAAGATGCATGGGGCATGAAAGTCCCGATTGGTACCCGCGCAGATATCATCCACAGCTTTCACGAAAAACTCACACAGCTTAGCACAGACAGAACCCTGCTGCACCAGATGAGCGATGCGGCAGCCCAGCGTATCGATACGCATTTCACGTGGAATAGAAAAGCCGATCAAATTCTCGAAGTGTATAAATGGGTGCAATCTGGCGGCAAAGTGCCCCGATTTTTCTAAAAAATCGATGCGTCAAATTGGGCGTGCGGGAATACCAACTACCGTTTGACCCGCATCGACGTCACACGTCACCACAGCATTCGCCCCGATGCGCGCATCGTCTCCAACACGCAATGGTCCCAAAACTTTAGCGCCTGCGCCAATATCCACATGCCCGCCAAGCTCAACCGCGCCCGCAAGGGTGACCTGATGAAATATCATGCAATTGGGGCCGATCTTCGCATCAGGATGAATGATGATCCCCGTGGGATGCGTCAACCGCAGCCCCCCCGCAATCTGCGTATTCAAATGGATTTCGCTTTGCGTCACAACCGACCAAAACAGATGCGTCAGCACCCAACGTTTCGCACTCAGCTTGCCCAGCAAACCGCCACGTGCCTGCGCTGCTTGATAGCGACGGATCGCACGCAAAAGCTTTTGACCCGGATCCCAGAATCGGCGCACTGCTTCACGGCTCCAGTCTGGCGTGGTAGCTGAAACATTCAAATCGGGAGTGTCTTGCATTGCATTTCTCGCTTAGTTGACTTCAAACTAAGCGCTCCACCCGCTTTGCGAAACCCCTTCCATGAATTCGCCACAAAGCATCGTCATTTGATCAGAGACGCTTTCGTTCCCGCTTGTTAGACTGCATGTATGAGTACCCAGACACCCCATTTTTACCGCCCCGAAATTGACGGCCTGCGCTCCATCGCTGTGCTGTCGGTTGTGCTCTATCATTTCGGGTTTGCAGGCCTGAAAGGCGGCTTTGTCGGTGTTGATGTCTTCTTCGTCATCTCGGGGTTTCTGATCGGCGGCCTGTTGTGGCGCGAGGCCTCCGAAACAGGCTCGATCAGCTTGAAGCGCTTTTATGTGCGTCGGATCAAACGATTGGCCCCCGCCTATGTGGCGATGGCGCTGGCCTCTTTGATCGCCGCTTACTTAATTGTATTACCCTTCGAATTTCGCGAATTCGGCAAGTCTTTGATCGCTGCAACCGTCTATCTGTCCAACGTCAATTTCTTCCGCGACGCTGGGTATTTTGACACCGTCTCAGAGGACAAAGTGCTGTTGCACACATGGTCGCTGTCCGTCGAAGAACAGTTCTATATTATCTTGCCACTCCTGATGCTCTTGCTACTACGCAACACATTCAGCCTACGGATCGTTCTTTGGATCAGCCTCGTTGTGTCCTTGATTGCCTGCGTCTGGATCACCCAGCGCTCACAACCCGCCGCGTTCTACTTGTTCCCGTTTCGCGCCTGGGAATTATTGGCAGGCGTCATCCTCGCCATCGAGGTGCAAAGACGACCGTTCAAACACGTCGCCTTCCTGAGCTATTTGGGTATTACCCTCATCCTCGCCAGCATCGCGTTCATACCAGCGGGCGCGCAGTTCCCCGGATGGCACGCACTTTTTCCTGTGCTCGGCACAGTTTTGATCATCGCGAATGGCCAGCAAAAAAACATCGTGAACAGGACATTGGCAAGCCCCGCGCCAGTTGCAATCGGCTTGATCTCATACTCTTTGTATTTGTGGCATTGGCCCGTTCTCACGCTCTCCACTTACTATCGCGGCGCGTATTCAGGGCACCTTGAAACCACGTTCTGGCTGGGGATCAGCATTGCCCTTGCCTACCTGTCTTGGCGTTTTGTGGAACGGCCAGTCTGCCGTACGGAATTCTCCGCGCTCCTCACATTCACAGCGGCGGCGCTTGCTAGTGCCTTGCTCGTTCTTGCAGGTGGATTGATCTACCTCAAGGACGGCATGATCGAGCGGTTTGAGCCGCCTTTGCGCACGCATATCGAAGCTTCCGCTGATTTTCTGCAGGATTGGTCGCGCTGTTACGTCTCGACAGATGGCCCGTTTCTGGGGTTAGAACTTTGCCCCATCGGCCCAGAACAAGCACCCGAGATCCTGATCTGGGGCGACAGTCATGTGCGCGCTTTGAAAGAAGGATTAGAACAAGCAGCGTTTGACGCGGACACGCCCGCCCTGTTGATTTGGCGCGCGGGCTGTGCGCCTGTTTTCGGCCTCGTGAAAAACGAAACATCAGCAAGCCCCGTTCAGAACGAGGCCTGCTCAAACGCCAATGCGCAGATCGAAACAGCGCTGCAAGCAGGGGATTTCAAACGCGTATTGCTGGTCGGGCGTTGGGGCTATTATGCGCAGGGCTCTGGGACTGGGCTGGACGCGGGAAATCAAGTGGCGTTGAGCGTCGAAGGTACCACAGGCAGCCAAGCAGAGCAATTTAGCCAAGGCCTGATCGGTACGGTGCAGCGCATCCAAGGCTTCGGATCAGAGGTGTTTGTTCTGAAAGCAATTCCTGAAATTCGGGACTACGACTCCAGACATATCGCGCGCGCGCTTGCAGGCAATCGCCTCTCGGATGAGGCCCTCGCGACTGCCGTCGAAATCCCCGCAGCCGCACATGAAAAACGTGTCTCGGACCTGTCTCAAACATTAGCGCAGATTGACGCGAACGGTGCGGCTTTGCTCGACCCAGCGCCTTTTCTCTGCGCGGCGCAAACGTGCTCCGCTTTGTATAACGGCAAAGCACAGTATTTCGACAACAACCACATCATCAACTCCGCCGCACTGCGCATCCGCAGCCTCTTCGATCCTCTCTTCGCAAGTGAATCAAACCCATGAGCTTAGATCTTCTTCAGAAAGATTGGGACGCTGTAATCATCGGCACAGGTATGGGTGGTGGCACACTTGGGCGCGTCTTGGCTGAGGGTGGTCTAAAAGTCTTGTTCATTGAAAAAGGACCCACTGGTCATCGCAGTGAACGCCAGGCTCTGCACAGCGATATTTTCACCCCCGATGCGCGCGCGTTGCGTGGGTTCTGGCCCACACCACTGCGCGCTAAGATCGACGGGCGCGATAGCGAATTTTTTGCGCCCCTTGGTGCAGGTATTGGCGGTAGTTCAGCGTTTTACGCCGCTACATTGGAACGTCCAGAGCGCCATGACATGGACGATCATCCTCACGCGCAGTGGCCCGTGAGCTATGATGAAATGGCCCCATGGTACGACAAAGCAGAAGCGCTTTTTCACGTGTGCGGCGCGGCTGATCCGTTATCGTCCGAGACTCAAGCCGATCTAAAAACGCCCCCCGCCTTGGACGCGAGTGACGCTGCTTTGATGGAAGAAATGAAGACTTGTGGACTACACCCCTACCGGCTGCATTCCGCGATCCAGTACGTCGCAGGCTGTCATGATTGTCTAGGCAAGAAATGCCCGAAGACCTGTAAAATGGACGGTCGTTCTGCGGGTGTGGAACCCGCTTTGGCGACGGGCAATGCTGGCTTGCTTACAAACGCTGAAGTCACCTCACTCGAAACGAGAGATCGAGAGATCTCCGCGATACATATTCGCTATGACGGCACGATCCATCGCTTGGCCGCCAAACGTGTGATCCTTGCCGCGGGCGCGCTCGGCTCGGCGCATCTTATGCTTGCCTCAGACCCTAAAGGGTTGGCCAATTCCAGCGGTTTGGTCGGGCGCAACCTTATGTTCCACCTCAACGAAATGTTTGCGCTTTGGCCTAAGGCCAAGATCAGCGGCAGCGAGGCGAGCAAGACCATTTCCTTACGCGACCTCTACCATCAAACAGGCCAACGTTTTGGAACGATTCAAAGCATGGGCATTGGTGCAGGATATGGCGAAATCCTGCATTATCTCAGACTTATGCTATCACGATCGCCTCTACGTAAACTGCCGCTTAGCAATGATCTTGCACGCATTCCGGCAGCCTTTGCAGTGAAAATGCTAGGCAATGCAAAGGTCTTCGTTGGGCTGTTAGAAGACTACGGATACCCCGAAAATCGGGTCACATATGATCCTGAAAACTCGGATCACCTGCATATCGAATACACAATCGCCCCTGAACTCAAATCCCGCCGCAAGGCCTTTCGCAAAGCGATCCGACAAGCGTTTCGCAGACATCGAAAACTGTTCTTGTCCATGCAACCAGAGCTGAATTTCGGCCATCCTTGCGGCACGTTACGGTTTGGAGGTGATCCCAAAACCTCTGTTCTGGATCGCACCTGCAAAACGCATGACTTGGACAATCTATGGGTCGTTGATAGCAGCTTTATGCCAAGCTCGTTCGGGGTTAACCCGTCGCTCACGATTGCTGCAAATGCCCTGCGAGTTGGCGATCATTTACTGAAAGAGGCCCGCACATGACACCCAGCGACATGATCCGCAAAGGCCCCGCAATTATCACTGGTGCGGGCTCCGGTCTTGGCCGTGCTTTGGCGCATAAACTCGCGGGCCAAGGTTTGAACGTTGCGCTGATTGGGCGACAAGAGAACACGCTACGTGAAACCGCAAGCGCGCAGCCCGACAGGCTGTTTCCATTCGTGTGCGATGTCGCTGATGCTCGCGGCGTTCAGTCCACGTTCGACACCATTGCAGAAACCCATGGCACTCCACGCATCTTGATCAACAACGCCGCGATTTATCCGCGCCGCGATATCCTCGACATGCCTCAAGGTGCGTTCATGAACACGATGACGGTTAATCTTGGGGGCACTGTGAATGCGACCCAAGCGGTGCTGCCTCACATGATCAAAGACGGTGTGGGGCGCATCCTGAATGTCGCCACTTTCGCGGATATGTCACCCCTTCCAATGAGCGCGGAATACAGCACCTCAAAGGGGGCTGCGCGGATTTTCACGCGGGCATTGATTGCCGACATCGGCGATCGCTTCCCCGATATTGTCGTCGGCGACTGGATGCCCGGCATGCTTGCCACGCAAATGGGGATTGCGGATGGATTGCCCCCAGAAACTGCCGCTGGTTGGGGCGCGGCTTTGGCGATAATGCACGATCCCGCGTTTACAGGAACGACCTTCGAGATGGATCGCGAAATCCTCTCAGGTAGTGGCTTGAAGCGAAAGCTGAAAGCCGTGCTCACCCTCAGTCGTCCACAAAAGGCACGCTTGATCACACCGATCTAGCGGCTTTTGAACGCACGCCATCCAAGGCCAGGCAAGACCAAAGCGCAGCTAAGATAGCGCATGAAAAAACGGCGCGGATTGCTGAGCAAACGCCAGGCCCACTCCATCGCAATCTTGCGCACCCAAAGTGGGGCACGCACTTGTTCACCTGACAGAAAATCTAGGCCCGCTCCAATGGATGCAAAACCGACATTTGGTGCCAATTCTCGACCCAATGCTGCGAAAAGCTCTTGCTTTGGGGCACCTAGCGCAAGAAACGCCAATTGCGCACCGCTCGCAGCAACGTCCTTTAAGACCGCACGCACTGCATCGCCTTGCGGGTCGAACCCATATTCAGGCGCATGAACATAGCTGATCTCGAGACCTTGCGCCGCGGCTTTCAGCGCATCCGCAGCAGCAGCCAAAGACGCATCCGAACTGCCGATCAAGGCGATTGATACACCCTTCTCTGCCGCTAATTGCGTCAACGGCACAACCAACTCCGATCCCGGCATCAGTTCCACACTTTTGCCCGCGAGACGTGAGACCCAAACGATAGGATTACCATCCGCCACGACCAAGTCTTGCGCATTGTAGGCCGTGCGAAACCCAACGTCGCTTTCCAGTTTCGTGACGTGATCAAGGTTGATCGTCGCCAATGCAAACCCGTCTTGTGCAGCAAAGCGCGCAGCAACTTCGACCATCAAAGCGTCCTGCGTTGGCACGTTGATCTCTACTGCGAAATTTTTACCGCTTAGCCGCACACCGTGCCCCTTTTCATATTCTTAAGTCTGTCTTTCAGCCTATCGCAGCCAAATGCGCCAGAATTATCACGCTGTACCGCGGAATTTAGCGGTCTTGCCAAAGTATAGCCACGTTTATGTGGTCAGTTTTGGTGATCAAGTGGTAAGTAGATACCAGTGGTGTTTTGGGCGATGGGTATGACGAATATAGCGATAATTGGATGCGGTTTTGTAGCCGACCTCTACATGCGCTCGTTCGCAAGCTTCCCCAATCAACGGATTTCCAGCGTCTTTGACACAAACGGCGCGCGGCTCGATCAGTTTTGCACATATTGGTCGTTGGAAGCCACCCGTAGCCAAGAGGCACTTCTTGCGGGCCTACCAAAGGGCAGTCTGGTGTTGAACTTGACTAATCCCAAATCCCACAGCGCCGTGAACCGCGCTATCTTAGATGCGGGGCATCACGCCTATTCCGAAAAACCTCTTGCGCTCAACATGCAGGACGCGCTTGCCTTGCACGGGCTGGCTGACGACAGCGGATTGCATCTGGCCTCCGCGCCTTGTTCTGTCTTGGGCGAAGCCGCGCAGACCTTAGCAAAAGCCGCGCGTGAGCAAACCGCAGGAGACATTCGTCTGATCTATGCGGAACTGGACGACGGCTATATCCCGCAAGCGCCTTACAAAGATTGGACCTCTGAAAGTGGCGCGCCTTGGCCGTTTGCGGATGAGTTTCACGTTGGCTGCACGCTAGAGCACGCGGGTTATTATCTGAGCTGGCTCATCGCGATGTTCGGCCCTGTTCAAAAGGTGATCGCCGCCTCTGCGGAGACAATTCCTAACAAACCCAGCGCAGATGGCACCGCTGATTTTTCCGTCGCAACGCTGTTTTTTGAGCAAGGCGGCCCACCAGTGCGCCTGACCTGTTCGATTACCGCTCCGCACGATCATCGCATTCGGATGATCGGCGATAAGGGCGTGCTAAGTGTCAAGAAAGCTTGGTCCAATTCCGCGCCTGTGCGCTTTCATAAACGCATGATATTGCGCCGTCGTTTGCTGGAACATCCGATTGGCAGACGCATATCTTTGGGCAAGACCACGCATCCAAAGGTGAAGCGCTGGGGCGCTGCGGAAATGAACTTTGCCCTTGGTCCAATGGAAATGGTTGAAGCGATTGAGACGGGACGCCCGCCGCGTCTCGCAGGTGATTTCGCGCTCCATTTGAACGAAGTAACGCTCGCGATACAAAACGCAGGGCGCTCGCGCGGTGTTCAGGGAATGCAAACCCACTGCGACAGGATGGAGCCTATGCCATGGGCGATGTAGTTCCTTTGACAATCGTTGTGACAGGAGCAGCTGGCTACTTGGGACGCGCTATCGTGGATGCCGCGAAAACGCGCGGTCACGAGTTAATTTCCATAGTGCGCAATGGCGACGACGGGCTCATGCAAGACCTTGCAAGCGATGATGCCTGCGCGCAGCTTTTGAGCCAGTTTAAAGCTGCAGATGCTGTGATCCACGCCGCCTCTGAAATGACGGGCGACTGGGATGTGCATCAACGCTCAAGCTTGCCAGCAACGCAAACCGCCTGTGCGCTGGCCAATGAATTGGATGCCCATTTGGTGCATCTCAGTTCCATCGCGGTTTATGATTTCGAAGCGCTTGGCGCGGGCGACATCGTCACAGAGCAAAGCCCGATTGAGCCGCACCCAGAACAGCGTGATGGGTATGTGCGCGCGAAGCTCGCACAGGAAGAAATCATTGCAGACCAAAACCCCACCGCAAGTGTTCTGCGCGTCGGCGCAATCTTTGGCGCATCCCGCATTATGAACGCGCATTTGGGCATCGGGCTTGGACCGATCTTGTTGCGCTTAAGTGCTGGCGGGCAAGTCCCCCTTGCGCATGTCACTCATGTCGCTGAAACGGCTGTTCGGGCAGCAGAAAATAAGGGGTCGGGTGCTGTCAATGTGATCGACACAGACCTCCCTGATCGCATTCGTTTCATATCGGCGTTAAGCGCGTCAGGCTGGCCAAAGCTTGTTATTCCAATGCCTTGGCAGATATTTTCTACACTCGATACACTATTGTCTTTCTGGCGCACGCGTCCGGGATTGCTACACCGCAAGACTTTGCACGCGCGGATGAAGCCGCTTGGGTATGACAACGCATTGATGCGTGAACAGTTTGGCGATCTAAAGATGGCAGGCTTTGAAACTTTGATGAAACGGGCGATGCGCGATGAATAAAACCGGCCCCATCGCCTATCTCACCGGCGAATACCCGCGCGCGACGGATACGTTCATCCAACGCGAAGTCGCCGCGTTGCGCGCGCTCGGGGTCACAGTTGAAACATGCTCAATCCGGCGCACGGATCCTAGTCATCATGTGGGTCCAGAGCAGCGCGAAGAAGCGTCGCGCACCTTTCATATATTGGACGCCGCGAAGAACCCTTCGCGTCTTTTGAAGGCGCACGTGGGTCTCCTAAAGCAAAGCCCGCGACAGTACTTCGGCACACTCAAAAAAGCGTGGCACACGCGCGCACCGGGTGCGAAAGCCGCGCTTTATCAGATGATCTATTTTGCGGAAGCGGGCATGCTCGCCCAGCACATGCAAGCGCGCGGCATTACTCATTTGCACAATCATATTGCGACCGCCTCTTGTACGGTCGCGATGCTTGCCAGCGCGCTAAGCGATATTCCGTTTAGCTTCACTTTGCATGGTCCCGACATCTTTTTCGAACCCCATCGTTGGCGTCTGGATGAGAAAATCGCATCAGCCCGCTTTGTAGCCTGCATCAGTCATTTTTGCCGTGCGCAAGCGATGAATTTTTCTGCGCCCGCGCAATGGAACAAGTTGCACATCGTGCATTGCGGCATCGAACCTAAGCGCTACTCGCCACAGCCGCGCGAACGGGGCGAACATCTGTTGTTCGTCGGTCGATTGGCGGGTGTCAAAGGCGTGCCAGTTCTTTTGGAAGCGCTGAAATCGTTAGCGCCGACGCATCCCGATCTGAAACTGACATTGATCGGCGATGGGCCAGAACGGAGCGCTTTGGAAACACGTGCCACGCAAATGGGCCTCTCTGATGTAACCCATTTCGTTGGCTACAAAAGCCAAACCGAGGTTGCTGAAATGCTTGGACAAACAGATGTTTTCGTCCTTCCCAGCTTTGCGGAAGGCGTGCCCGTCGTCTTGATGGAAGCAATGGCTGCCGCCGTCCCTGTGATCACCACGCATGTAGCCGGCATCCCTGAATTGATCGATGATGGCGTCCACGGTATATTAACGCATCCGGGCGATTCACGCTCCCTCGCGCAGGCGATAGAAACCGTGCTAGCAGACACTGATTTGGCCAAGGTCATGGGCAAAGAGGGCCGCGCTAAAGTCAATGCATCCTTTAATATCGAAACAGAAGCTGCATGGCTTGCACAGCTCCTGAGCGCGTACAAAGAGAACAAGCCAAAATTGCCAGTTAGGGACGTCACATGAGCGCCGTAGGCGCCGTTGTTATTGGTCGCAACGAAGGTATCCGTTTGCAGCGATGCTTGAAAAGCCTCGTGCCGCAAGTGGCACATCTCGTCTATGTGGATAGCGGATCGCAGGACGATAGCGTCGCTTTTGCGCGCTCTTTGGGGGCGACTGTCGTTGAACTTGGCACCGAGACACCGTTCACTGCCGCGCGAGCGCGCAATGCAGGCTTCGAGGCCTTGATGGGGCTCGCTGAGCTAGATTTTGTGCAGTTCATCGATGGCGATTGCACTGTTGAGCCGGATTGGATCATGCAAGGAATGGCTGCAATCACGGCTGATCCAAGCCTTGGTTTGGTGACAGGTTGGCGGCGCGAAATACATCCAGACAATTCGATCTACAATGCGCTCTGTGATGTCGAATGGCATCGCCCCGCTGGTGAGATCAAGGCCTGTGGCGGCGACATGTTGCTCCGCGCGATGGCCTTTGATGATGCAAAAGGCTTTGATCCAACGGTAATTGCCGCAGAGGATGACGAGTTTTGCCAGCGCCTTGCGGCAGCCAATTGGAAGCTACTGCGCATCCCCAAGCAAATGACGATACATGACGCCAATATGCTGCACTTTAGTGAATGGTGGAAACGCGCGGAACGCTCAGGTCACGGATTTGCCCAAGTCGCGGATTTGCACATAGGTTATTTTAGCGCTGAACGAAAACGCGTGCTGGTCTTTGGCGGCATCCTTCCTTTGATGGCCCTGATTGGGTTACTTTTTTCCACAGCTTTATTGTTTGGCGTGATCACCGCCTATGGTCTGTCTTACGGGCGCACTATTCTAGGCCTCAAGAAACAGGGCGTCGAAGAACGCCCTTTGCTGTACCAGCTTTCAGGTCTGTTATCGCTGTCAAAACTGCCCAATATGATTGGCATGATCCGCTATTATTGGCGCAAGCACATGGGGCGCGATATGCGTCTGATTGAGTATAAATAGGATGAGTTTATGAGTATCCCTTTGCGCGCTGGTATTATTGGCGCAGGTTATATTGCGACGTGGCATGCGGATGCGATCAAGCAGACAGACGGTGTTGAACTGGTAGCTGTGTGCGATCTAAACGAAGGGGCTGCGCGCGATCTGGGGGAACCGCGTGGGGCCACCATTTTCACCGATGTGGACGCTTTACTTAGCTCTGGCACAGTGGATGCGGTTCATATTTTGACGCCCCCTCAGATGCATGCGGATCTCGCACAAAAGGCGCTCCATGCAGGCGTCGCGGTTCTGGTCGAGAAACCTGTTGCGGTCAGCGCGACAGAAATGCGCAACATGGCGAAAGCATCTGAAGATAGCGGCAGCCTGTTGGCCGTCGGGCATAACTTCCTAAGTTTGCCCGGCTATGAGCGCCTGAAACATGCCCGCGCCGCGGGTCGCATTGGACGAGTCAGCGCTGCTGAATTCAATTGGTGTTTCCCGCTTGCTCCGCTCCGCTCTGGCCCATTTGGCCTGTGGATGCTGCGTGAGCCTAAAAACCTACTGCTCGAACTTGCGCCACATCTTTTCGCCTTCGCAGTTGATCTTTTTGGCGAAATCGAAGTGCTCGATATGCACCTGAGCCATCCCACGCAACTGCCCGGTGGTGCAACGCGACATCAAAGCTGGCGTATCCTCGCACGTGCGGGACATGTGGATATCACCGTGAACCTCAGCACGGTTGAAACGCTTGATGATCGCTCTCTTACCTTGCGCGGCTCTAACGGGTTGGCACAGTACGATTACGCCGCCGACGCGCTTGTCCTGCGCTCTGAAAATGCGTCCGATCTGATCATCAATCCGCTGGTCAATCAGCTCACTCAAGCGGGTGCGCATCTACGAGAAGGTGCGGTCAATGCGGTGCGTCAAACGCTGTCCCTAAACCGCAAATCCGCTTATGGGTTAAGCTTTCTGGGTGTCACTGGTGCCTTTTATCAGGCCTTAAAAGACAAGGCCGAGATTGATCCGCGCTATTCCGCTTCCAGCGGTGTGATGGTCATGGATGGCTTGCAGGCTGTGATCGATCGTTTGCCAAATGACGGCGCTGAAACGCATGAACATCCAGCGCAAACACGCCAACCCAAACCCGACGTGATGGTGATCGGCGGCACAGGCTTCATTGGCGCGCATCTGACGCGAACATTGGTTGCCAAGGGTCATGACGTGCGCGTTGTTTCGCGCGGCACACGCGGGCCGTTTCCGGACCTGGTCGATCATGTTGAAACTGTGAGCGTCGATCTGAAGGATAAGGCCGCGTTGATTGCCTCGATGGCGGGGATCAAAACCGTCTACAATCTCGCAAAATCTATGGATACTACATGGGAACTTTGCCTGCAAAATGATGTGGGCGTTGCCGTCAACATCGCCGAGGCTGCACTGGATGCTGGTGTCGCGCGTTTGGTCTACACGGGCACCATCGCCTCCTACGACATGTCGGATGAAGCAGTCACGATCACCGAGAATTCAGAATTCGGGAACGATATGAGCGATCGCAATCTTTATGCGCGCTCCAAGGCAGAATGCGAGCGCCAATTGATGCAAATGCACCGCGAACGTGGCCTGCCTTTGACCATCGCGCGCCCCGGTATTGTCATTGGACCGGGCGGTCCGCTTCAACATTGGGGCATCGGGCGTTGGCATGGCGCAGGGGCTGTGCGGCTTTGGAGTGCTGGTAATAACAAGCTGCCTTTTGTTCTGAATGACGACGTGTGCGAAGGATTGCTGCGCATGGCAAACGCCCCCGAAGCGATTGGCCAGTCGTTCAATCTTGTCGGTGACATTCAATTTACGGCCCGTGAGTATTTCGATGCGATTTTCGAAGCCCTTGGCGCGCGCGTGAAGGTCAATGGCGGTAATCCAACACTGTTCTGGGCCGTTGACGCGGTGAAATACGTGTTAAAAAAACACGCGCTGCGGCGTCACGGGGTGCTCAGGCCGTCCTTGATGGATTGGAAATCGCGCGCCCATTTCAGCCCGTTTGACAACGCGAAAAGTAAGGCGGCCCTAGATTGGACACCAGAGGCAGATAGCGCAGAATTCATCCGCAAATGCATAATAGACGCAAATTTGCTTGGTTATTAAACGTGGCATCACAAGAAGTTGCGACATTTTCATGTCCTGCCCCTTGCAGTGACATGATTTGGCCCAATTTCTAAGGCAGTAAGAGCTCAAATGCGCGTATCAGTTTGATATGGGCGACCAAGGACGAATGCAGGTTATGAACAAAAGCAATTCCAACCCGCAAGACTCGAACAAAAGCCGCCGCCGAAGATTTTCTGGCGGTGGTATGCGCTTGTCAGAAACTGAAGCTGCGGAAATGCGCAGGCGGCTGATTTCGCCTATGAAGTCAAAGCCGGTGACGGAACCGGCCCCCGACACATGGGATCGCATGGCCACAATCCCTGTGAACGAGGCACATCTTGAACAGAACCGCATCATCAGTGCAAGCCGACATAATCCTGCACATGTGGCGTTTGACGTTTTGCGCACCCGCCTCATTCAAGGTCTTGCAGAGCAAGGATGGCACCGTGTTGTGATCACCTCCCCGACCAAGGATTGCGGAAAAACTTTTATCTCGACAAATCTAGCAATTAGCCTGTCGCGCCAAGAACGCTTGCGGACAGTTTTGATGGATCTGGACCTGCGTAACCCGTCTGTCGCGCCTTTACTCGGTGTCGATGACCCCGGAACGATGGGTGATTTTTTACGTGGCAAAGCGTCCGTTTCTGGCCACTTCAAGCGCATGGGTCAGAACATGTTGAAGATCGGCTCGAACGTGGCGTTCGGGTTGAACAGTGTCCGCGAACCCTACGCGTCTGAAATGCTCGGCTCTGATGCAACTTCCGATGCCATCGCGCAGATGGAGGCGGAGTTAGAGCCCGATGTGGTCATTTATGACATGCCGGCCGCGCTGTATCATGATGACGTCATGGCCTTTCGCGAGCACTATGATGGTGTCTTGTTGGTCGTCGGTGGTGGCACCACCAAAGCCAATGAGGTTCGCGAGTTAAAGCGTCGTTTTGGCGATGATAAGCCGCTGTTGGGCGTGATCATGAACAAGGCCGAAGGCCTGTCGATCAGTCACTACAGCTACTAATTTCTTAACGCTTCCAGCACATATTAGATCGCCACGAAAGCAGCGATCCCTTAGGTATTTGCACTTCGGTTAAACAAACCACCAATCAAACCGCCCAATCCCTTTTCAGCAATCGTGCGCAACAATAATGGAAGTGACAAAAGCAGCGCAAGCAATCCCCCGATCCACGCGAGCTTGCGGCGGCGTTTTTCCCAAGTGGTCGTCACAAAGGGAATCGACACCACAGGCTGTATGCCAAGCTGCCGTTCCAACTGTGCACTAGTGCGGATCGCAGGGTTCATCATTTCTAGACCGAAGGCCACAAGGCACGCAAGAAACCCACTACCGATAAAGCCTAGCATCGCCAGTTTCTTACGGCTTGGCGAAACGGCGTACTCAGGCACAAGTGCGGTCTCGAGCACAACAAAGCGCTCTGATTGATCCGCTGTATCCAGCAATTGACCCATCTCCGCTTCAGCACGCCCGGTCGTAATTACACTATACTGATCCTGTAATTGGCGCAGACGGCGGTTCAGTGAACCCAACGCGCGCTCTACCTCTGGGGCTGCGGAAATCACCATTTCAATGCGATCGATCCGTTGTTGGATGAGTGATTTCTGCTCTTCAAGACGCGCCACCTGTTGATCAACCACAGATTGGCGCTGGCGTGCCGCATTGCTTGAGGCGGCGATAATCTCACGCTCGATCTCAAGCTCGGTCTCGCGAAGCGTGCCAAGTTGATCACGTTGGGACGCAATACCGCCGGGCAGTGCATCAGAATTCACGCTTTTGAAGCCTGCGATTTCCTCTTCAATCAGCAAGATTTCTTTACCCAAACGCTCTTCCTCACTCGAGAAGAAAGCAAGCGCGCCTTCGCTGCGCTCCACCTTACGTTTGCGGTTTTCTTCAAGCACGGATCCCAGAAATTCATTCGCGATGCTCGCGGCCAAAATAGGATCGCCGAAGGTGACCGAGATCAACAGACCAGAGGGCGTGATATTGGGCTGCCACGCCTGCGCACCATCTTTGATCTGCGCAATCTGAACACTGGCACGCAGCGCATTTACTTTTTCGTTCAAGGGAATGGGCGGACCGTCCGAGAACAGCTGCAATTTATCGACCACGCGCACCAAGCTGTCACGCGCCATCAAGCGTTGTTCTATCAATGTTAGACGATGAGCCGCACCGTTGGTAGTGACCGCAGCGCCGGTACCTTGGCTCGCTACAGCCGCACTTTCAATTTGCAAAGCGGCGTGGGTCTCATAAAGGCTCGGCTGGTTCAACGCATAGTAAATCGCGCCCAGTGTCCCAAGCGCAACGATGAACGCCATCAAGAAAAAACGACGCCGAATAACGCCGATAAATTCCCCTATGGTTCTAATCTGATCCACAACAACTCTCCCCAGCCAAACACTGGCCTTCACCACTTATTACACGCCAAAGCCAATACAATAGCCCTGAGCCACACAAAATTGCTGCCTATATTACGTCATCGCGCACGAGGCTTTCGCCCCGCTAATGCAGCAAACCTCATCAAAAGGTCCGCCAGAAAAGTCCCCCACGGAATCGGTGGCAGCCGAGACGTCTTTCGTGAAGATACCTCAAAAACGCGAAATTTGCCACGGTTTTGTCTCAATTCCTCAGAAACAATAAATCCAATTGTTTCGTCATTGCTTCGCGATCCCTGTTAGGGGATCTGCTTTAACCACATCCCAGACAACTTGCTGAAGTTTCTCTTTCAGTGTCTCTTTAGTAACTGAAAACGTTACGTTTTCGTCATACAGGTTAACCTCAGCTCCAAGCCCCTCTGGACTGATATGATAGAGCACTGCGAAATGAGTGAGGGCCGCAATATAGTTGCCCAAATGATCCACATGGATTGGATCAAGTGCACCTTTCTCATCACGCGCGAACAACTCTTCGGCCGCTTCCAAGCCCTCCAATGTGCCAGCCTCTATCTGGCGTGCAACTTCTGCAAAAACCTGCCCCACAGGAATAACATAGATTGGCAGTGGTGGTTCGTCGTAAGCCAGAGCGGGCCGCAAAATGCCGTCTTCCCAATAGCGTCTGCGATCTTTTTCAAGTCGCGTTCGCCAACCTTCAGGATCATTCACATTGTGCCAGGTCTCATAGAGATAGACGCGCGTAGATGCGTTGCCCTCCCGCGCGAGGCTAGCAAATTTATGCAGATAGTCGGCGCTGTCGAAATACTCAATCGCATCACGGATCTCGACCATCTCGGTCAGGAGTAGAGCATCATAGTTCCCGCTCGTCAGCGCCTCTGACACATCACGATATCGCGGATGCGCGTTTTCTTTTTCAAAACCGAAGATCTCTTCGCTTGGCTCCCAATGGGATTTCAGCGGCGTGCCCCAGCCAATCTGGCTCTCAAAACGATGATCCAACCCCTTTGCTTCCGCAAACTGGCGCAGCATATCGGGCATGTTGCGATTGACCAAGGAATGTCCCAAATGAAATACCCGCAGCCCTTTACTCGGCGCACTTAGCGGTGCTTCATAAAGCGCGTCGAACTCGGCACGGGGTAAGGGATCGGGCGTGCAGCGCGCCAATCCACATGCAGACAGCAAAAGTAAAAGCACACCAGATCCGAAGAACCGGCGCGCACAGATAGCGTGGCGAAATTTTGCAAAAACCCGCCGGATCATGCCATACCCCCTCGCATCGCACAGAATGAAATAACGTGGTTATCCATATGAAGCACTGGCACTTTAAACGTCGTACCATCTGAAAATTGCCCAACATCTTTGCACAATTTCAAAACCCCTTTGCTAGTCTGCACGGCACTTTGAAATCCAAACCAAACCTGCGTCAGCGGGTACAAAGTTTTGAACAACGCCTCTTTCATACTGAACACTGCGATGGCTTCCGCTGCGCTCAGATCCCGTTCGCTGTCGTTCAAGATGGCCTTGCGCAATTCGTCTTTCAAGGGAACGTCAGCTTCCGCATCAATCCCGATCGACGCGAATGCGCTTTGCTGCGCTACAACCGCGATACACAACGATTTGCTATGTGTGATTGATCCGCAAACACCCTTCGGCCAAATCGGTTCGCGTTTATCTCCCACGGGAATTTCAAGCGACCCATACCCGAGCCCACCCAAGGCACGCCGAGCTGCATCACGACCAGCGCTGAATTCTTTCGCACGTTTTTCGATGGCCGTCGCGACCGCGTCCGCTTCACTACCTAACAGCGGATAATGCTTGCGCGGATCAGAGATCGCGACATGCACCCCACGTGGGAGCCAATCTTTCAAAGCAGCCTCAACACTCATTTTCGCAAGCGCGCTGCACGCATAGCACGGCGTTTGTTCATCGCGTCCACGCGACCTTCTGCACGGGTGGATGCAGGCACTTCGACTTGAGGTGTCAATTTTTCCACAGCTGTTACGCTTTGCCCGCCACTTCCAGCAACACGCTCTGCCAAGGCCGACAAAACCGGAAAGCGGAAGATATCCGTAATCGATACTTTCGCACCAAGCTGGCTGCGAATTTCGCGATGCGCTTGCACAGCCAACAAAGAATGCCCGCCAATATCAAAGAAATTGTCGTTGGGTCCAATGTTTTGAACCCCAAGGATCGTGCTCCAGATCGAGGCAATCTTCGCGCTCATATCTTTGGTATCGCCACCACTTGCAGGAGTTGTCGCAACGACAGATTCCGGATTTTTCACAAGAGCAGGCACAGGCAGCGCATTGCGATCCACTTTCTTATTTGGCGTCAACGGCAATGCGTCCAATTCAATAAGCGCCGAAGGCACCATATGTGTCGGCAGCTTCGCTTTCAAAGCCGCGCGCAAACCATCTACGGATAGGCCGCGCCCCGTCAAATAACCCACAAGACGTACATCCCCCGGCGTATCCTCGCGCGCGATAACAACGGCTTGGGTCACACCAGCTTGGCCTTGAAGCGCACTTTCAATCTCGCCAAGTTCGATCCGGTAACCACGCAGTTTGATTTGGTTGTCGACACGGCCTAAAAACTCTAACTCGCCATCCGCACGGTAGCGTACAAGATCGCCCGTGCGGTACATGCGGTCCCCTTTTGGACTTAGTACAAAGCGCTCTGTCGTGAGGTCATCGCGTTGCCAGTATCCGCGCGTCACACCAGCGCCCGCGATGCACAATTCGCCCTCCGCCCCAATCGGGCAAATGTCAGCAGCATCATCCAAAACATAGAATTGCGTGTTCGCGATGGGCGTGCCAAGCGGCACGGTGCCCACCCCCTCAGCCACACGAGTGGACGACCAGATTGTCGTTTCCGTGGGACCGTACATGTTGGTGAGTTTGGCATCACTTGCCCCACGCAGATCCGCGACGAGAGCCCCTGGCAAAGCCTCCCCCCCAATCATAATATGAGACAATCCCGCCAAAGCGTCCTTTGTTTCATCGTTCAAACACATCATCTGCGCCATCGATGGTGTGCATTGCAGATGACTCACATTGTGGCGAACCAGTTGCGCCGCGATGGAGAAATCATCCTCTGCAATGCTTTGCGCGGTGTTGGACTGTTTGACGATCTCTGCGAGTGGCTTCAAACCGTCCAGCACTTGATCAATGCCGATGCCATAATCGATGAGACAAGCGATTTCATTCACGCCTATGCGCTTCAAACTCTCTACGCGCGCTGTGCAATCGGCAACGGTTCCAAACAGGCCAGAATCCTCAAAATAGCGCAGGAAAGCAAAGTCGAGAATGCCCTCCAGTTCTTCCTCATCAAGCGAGCCAAGGTCTAGCTGGAACGCATTATCTATTCCTTCCGGCTTCTTGAACGCGGGGAACGCCCATGCATATTGTTTGATCAAACCAGCGGCAGAACGCAGGTAGTCTTTCATCGGTTCCCGCGCTATTTCGCGGGCGATCTCGCGAGTTTCAGCAACGAATGTGTGCAACATCAGGGTCACTTTGAACGCAGCCGGATCATGCCCCGATTCGCGCAACGCATCGTGATAAAGCGTGATCTTTTGCGCGACCTCATCGATGCTTTGCCCCAGTAGATGCGTCAGAACATTCGCACCAATGCGCCCCGCCTCTTTCCACGTTTCGGGATTGCCCGCGGTTGTGACCCAGATCGGAACCTCTTTACTAACCGGTCGGGGCTGCGTGACAACCGCATGCATCGTGCCATCAGCTTTGGGGAATTCGACAGCTTCACCGCGCCACAACTTACGCACTGTTTCGATCGTGTAGAGCAGCGCAGGTTTGTTTTCGGGCGGCGTATTTTCGGGTCGCAACACAAAGTCATCGGGCTGCCAACCGGAAGCCATCGCAAGCCCCGCGCGCCCGTTCGTGAGGTTGTCGATCACAGCCCATTCTTCAGCAATCCGCGCCGGATGATGCAGCGGTGCCACGCAAGATCCAGACCGCACGCCAATGTTTTTCGTAACCGCCGCCACAGCCGCACCCGTCACAGAGGGGTTCGGATAAGGACCACCGAAGGCGTGGAAATGCCGCTCTGGCGTCCAGACCGCGCAGAAGCCATTTTGATCGGCAAACTTGGCACCTTCGAGCAAAAGTTCGTACTTATTCTCACCCGCGCCATCATCGTTGCCCCAATAGTAGATGGAAAAATCCATCTCAGCGTTTGAGTGCGTGACAGGGCCATTGGACATAACCGCACGACTTTCATCAGAAGTGACGACTAGCTTGAACCCGCGAGCGAGGGTGTAAAACAGTTCTAGTACCGAAATATCAAAGTTCAGCGATGTCACCGCGAGCCAAGTGCCTGCTGGATCATGCTGCAACCGCGCGTCCATACCCGCGAAGAAATTCGACACATTGCGATGCTCGACCATCACGCCCTTGGGGCGACCTGTTGAGCCAGATGTAAAGATCAAATACGCAAGGTTGTCCGGCTCTGCGACAGGGGTGAGGTTTTCGGCGCTCGCACCTTGCAAACGCGGGTCGGTATCCAGCGCAAGAAGCTGTGCAGAATTCTCAGGCAAACTTTTTGCAATCGCCTCCTGCGTGACAATCACCGAAACGGCGCTGTCTTCCAGATATCCTTTGATCCGCCCTTCAGGGTAGGCAGGATCGAGCGGAACGTAAGCGCCACCCGCTTTCATGATTGCCAAGGCCCCAATCAACATCTCAAGCGAACGCGTCGTATAAAGCCCGACGAGCGTATCCGCCCCCACACCCATATCGCGCAGGACATGCGCCGCTTTGTTTGCGGCCTCGTTCAGCGCACTGTAGGTCAAGCTCTGATCCTCAACAATGAGTGCGGTGTGATCGGGCGTTTTTGCGACTTGCTGTTCGATCAATTGCGGCAGGCAGGTCAGCGCAAATAGTGTTTTGGTTTGATTCCAAACGTCGAGAATCTCCACTTCGCTTTTGGGGAGCCGCGGGATGTCGTCAACAGCGGTGCCATCGTCAAGATGCGCCGCGATATGGGCAAGGCGGTTTGCCAGCAGATTAGCGGCGCTTTGGCTTAGAAGCGACGCATCGTAGTGCAGCTCAGCGCCGACCAACGTGGCAGCGCAGCCATCAATTGGAGCATCCACGGAAAGGCCAAGTGGTGGCTGAATGGTCGAGCGCAAGTCAGGATCACGTACCAATAAATCACTAGCGAAACTGCCCTTAGCGGTCAGTGTTTCCAGCTCTGCAATGTTACGCAGAGGGGCCCAATTGCATAGATAGGGCGCGCCTGCATCCAAACCCAAAGCGACATCAGATTTCGCACCAGACATCTGGGTGGCCAATACTAACAGCGCGTCCGGCAAAAGCGCGACATGCTTGGTCTCGATGGATACGAACGCTATCCCCGTGGCATCGTATTTTTGTAGCAAAGGCAAAGCGCAGGGTGTCATATCCCGCAAACGCCTGCGCCAAAACGCATCAGCTTTGGCAGCCTTTCGCAAACCGCTTGCAAGCTCATCTGATCGCTCGTTAGCGCTCGCAATATCGCCAATTTTCACAGCCTTTAGCGCGCCTGTCACATTGCTAAATCGCACTGCACCATCTGCAAAACCGATTGTAATGTTGTCCGCACCGATCGCAAGCACCTCGCCTGACTGCGCACCAGAGCGCGTATCAAGCTCGCAACTGCCAAGCTGCAACACGGTGTCATTCACCAGCAGCTTCGCGGTGCAAAGCGGGTTCCAATACGGCCCATGATCCATCGCATTTACAAGGCGCATTGCCTTGTCGCGTGACTGGGTCGGATCAACAAATCCATGATCTTTAGGCCGCGCAGACAGCCCAAAATAGCTTCGCTCAGAAAGCTCTTGAGCGGTCGCGCCCAGCGCATCCCCCTCTATCGCATCAAACACACGCGGGAAACTCTGCACGCCCGCATCAAAGCACTTTGCATTCAAAGAAAACGCGGTGTCAGACGCGCGAATATCAAACATTTGCTGCGTTAAGATACGCCCCTCATCAACACCACCTTCGATTAAATGCCAAGACACGCCATGCGTTTCCTCACCGTTAAGCAAGGCCCAAACAGGCGCATTCAGCCCTGCATATTTTGGCAAAGGCCCGTCATGAAAATTCACAGCACCTTTGGAGGCTAAGGCAAGTACATCGCTCGAAATGATCTCAAGATTAGCGACCGAGAATATCCAATCCACAGGTTCCAACCGCGCGGCGATATCTGGCGCGAAATTTAGCACATCCAGTCCTTCGCTTGCGGCCCATGCGCGCACATCGGCGCTATGGGTCACAACCACGCGCACAGCATAGCCACGCGCGCGCATTTGCCGTCCGGCTTCAATCGTGAGGCTTTCAGATCCTATGAGAATTGCGCTTAACTCGGATGTCATTTAACTCTCACTTAACGGCCTGGTGGGGTGTAATGCAGGTTCATCGACGGGCCGACGGGTGCGCATCAAATATTGGGTGTCGTGGATGATCAAATCGCGCAAAAAGCGCTCTGGATCGGCTTTTGGCTTGCGCTGGATCGCTCGTCTGGCGCGCCACAGCAGCCCACCCAAGACGTGCGTTTTCGTAGCGATGACCGCATAAAGCCAACCATGATTCTTGGTAAAATAGTGGAGCCGCGAATTGAACCAATACTGCGGCATGCGCGCCCAGGTTTTCATGCCCGTTGAGACTGATCCAATATGTGTGACCTCGCTTTCACGCACGAAGACAGTGGGCCATCCAGCAAGCTTAGCGCGTCGACACAGATCCGTTTCTTCAAAATAAAGGAAAAAACTTTCGTCGAAAAGACCTATACTTTCAAGCACCTCTCGTCGCATCATCAGGCTTGCCCCAGCGAGCCAATCAACCTCCTGCGTCGTTGCAGGCACATCGATTGGAACACGCTTGGCACTGAGCAAACGTGAGATGGGCCCGAATCGCGCGGCCCCCTCAAGTTCGGAACAGATCGATGGAAAGCGGAACGTTGTTAAATGCGGATCACCCTCGGGGCCATGAATATAACTGCCCGCAAAACCCACCTGAGGATGCCCATCAAGATAGTTTAACAGCACGGCGATACTGCCCGCGTCCGGAAAAGCATCAGAGTTGAGAACATAGTAATAATCAGGCGCAGCGCCATCGCTGAAACCCAGTTGCAAACCAACGTTATTGCCCGCACCAAACCCACCATTTCGTGGCGATTGCACTACGCGAACCCGCGACCAGTTTTCTTGATCCACATGCGCCTGCATCACCTCGAAAGAGCCATCGCCAGAGGCGTTGTCAATGATGACAATCTCGCCCTCAATCTCAGCCATTTCGCGCAAAGCAGCCGCTGCCGATTGCAACGTCATATCGGCCGTTTTGTAGTTCAGAATTATCGTCAAAATACGTGGCATAGTTATTCCGCCGCCAGTGTGTCAGTGGCGTCGAAGCGACTCTGTTCCGCCGCGGCAATTGCTTCCTTCATACGCGCTGCCAAGACGCGCACATTTGGCTCCAGTACCATAGAATCGTGATCGCCAGGAACTTCGGTCACCTCAACATTTGGCGCATGCTGCGTCCAATCGTTGTCATGCAACACATAAGCGCGCTCTGAATTGATTTGCTTGCCGCCTGAAACCGTCCAATGGCCGACCAAAGGCGGGCGATAAAGATGCAAGTTTCCATTCCATGCGCGCACCTCGTAACTGCCGACCGCTTCCAAGAACGCCGCTTCGATTTCCGCATTGTGGAATTGATGCTCTTGTGTTTGCGTCGCCTCGGAGTGACGGCGTTTAGAAATCTCCCACGCAACGCGGCGCGCAATCCAACGGAACGGATAAAGGATACCGCCGCGCTTCAATTCCGCACCCTGTATATAGAGACGATCAATCAGCTCCAAAGGACGTCGCGTTGGCAGAGGTGTGTCCAACAGAACGATGAGGCTGACATGTTCGCCCATCGCCTCGAGTTGGCGCGCCATTTCATAGGCCGTGATGCCGCCACCGGAGAAACCACCCAGCATGTAAGGACCACTCGGCTGCACTTCACGCAGTTCTGCGATGTAATCCGTGGCCGCGTCTTCAATGCTGCTATGTGGTTTTTGATCCCCATAAAGACCCCGTGCTTGCAGGCCGTAAAACGGACGATCCGCACCAATCAGATGTGCGAGATGGCGCAGGTTCAACACGTTACCAAACATGCCCGCGACCAAGAAGAAGGGCTGTTTGTCACCTGCTGTACCTTCGTGCATCGGAACAATATGAGTGAATCTACGATCGACTGCCTTGGGCGTGGGCGCATCAGCACCTTCGTCTTGCGGGCCAATCTGCGCTTCGATCAAATCGGCAATCTTGCGGATTGTCGGTGCCTCGAACAACACAGAGATCGGCAGATCCACGTTATAGGCCTTCTTCACCTGCGCGAACAAACGCACAGCAATCAGGGAATGCCCACCGAGATCAAAGAAACTATCGTCAATGCCCACATCCGCAACGCCAAGTAAATCCTGCCAAATGGCAGCGATTTTGCGTTCAACCTGCGTGTTGGGCTCCGCGTAGTCGCTATCTAGATCGGGACGCTCAAAGCCTGCACCACCGCTATCTTGCACAATATCCAAGGCTGCTTGCGCCTTGATCGCCTCAAGATCGAGCGAAGACACCGTGATCTGGGACACATCCATCGCCATCACGCGCGCGAAAGCGGCAGCACCATCTTCAGGTTGAATGCCCTGGCTGATATTGTGATGCAGCCGTTCTTCTGCGGCAGACAAAGGTTGCACAGGCCCCTGCGCATCAAACTCCACTTCATTCGCATGCGGTGTGGGCGCTTGGCCGAGGCTTTGGCTGTCCTCCATGCGTTTGATAGAGAAGCCGTCAATTTCAACGCAAACCGCGCCCGCTGCGTCAGTGAGCGTGATGTCAAAGCGTACGACCTCACCGTCTCGGCGCACAGCATGTACCCAAGACACAATTTGATGCGGCAAGTCACGATAGACGCGCATGTCACTGTAGCTAAGCGGCACCCAGAGATGATCGCCTTTGTAGCCCTCAATCAGTGGCATCGCCCAACCCGTCGCAAGGTCCATCAGCGCAGGATGAAGACCGTATTGCGTATCGCCCAGCGCCTCAGGTGGGAGCGCTAGATCGGCAAGGCCGGTGCCCTCCCCCAAAGCCATCGTGCGCAGGACACGCCAGCGCGGACCAAAATCTAAGTGCACCTCTTGCGGGGAAACGAGGGTTTGCTCGTTCTCGGCAGCCTGCACATCCGGCAAACCCGCTCGGATCGTCGCAAGATTAAGCGGTTCAGGTGATGTCAGTTTGCTTAGAACAAGGCTCGCCTGCGCATTGCTTTGCCAAGCGGGTTTGCCCTGCACCTGGATCTCGCTCAGCACTTCCATGTCGAAGCCTGCATTGGTAGCGCTCATGCGCACACGCATACGGCGGGTGTCTGTTTCGGAAACGGTCAATGGTCGCAAGAAATAGAGATCGCGAATGCTGAACGCGCTCTTAATTCCGAGACCTCTGAGAGCTTCACGTGCGAGTTCAAGATAGCCCGTGCCAGGCATCAGAATTGTGCCATCTTTAGTGCGGTGCTCTGACAGGATCCAAAAATTGTCAGCTGACAATTCTGTCTCAAACACATTACTCCCTTCGGTATCGCCCGTCAAACTGTCGAGCAAGGCTTGATCGACATCGCGCGAAGGCAACTCAATTGCGGCACCCAAACGTGTCGCCATCGCATCAGCCGCCATGCCCACATCTGCCCAGATCCCCCACCCCAACGCGGTGACCCGCGTTACATCGTTGCCGCGCGCATTCGCGTAAGCGTTCAGAAAGTCATTGGCCGCGACATAGTCGATCTGACCCGCAGGGGCCGTCACAGTAGAGGACGACGAGAACAGCCCCAGCCAGTCCAAAGCGCCATCTTCCCAAACCTTGGAAATCACTTGCGTGCCGTGGATTTTCGGGGTGAAGACCGCTTCCACCGACCCTGCGCCTTTGGCCAAAATTGGTGCATCAGCAATGACGCCTGCAGCGTGGATCACGCCGTTGAGGGGACCAAACCTCGCCTCCGCCGCCTCGCGCACGGCCTGCATATCTTGCGCGTTGCACACATCGCCCGAAAGGCACAAAATCTCGCCGCCCAGCGCTTCTAGTTCTTTCACTGCCGACACGTAGCGCGCGGCGGGGTCGGCTGGGGCGAGGCCGCTCCAATCGCTTCGCACAGGCAAGTCCTTGCGTGACAATAGAACGATCTTGGCCTTGAACCGCGTGATAAAATCCCGCGCGAGGCTTTGACCAATCCCCCCAAAACCGCCCGTGATCAGAACGCTTGCACCTTCCTCAAGCGACCATGGGTTTTCGGACACATCCAAGGTTTTCGCCTGCGTCGTTTGCACATAGCGCGTGCCGGACCGCAACGCGGCGATCACGTTCACTGGTGTGCTTAACAGTTCTTCCAAGATGGGATCGATCAGCTGATCTGTCGCGTTCTTCTTAGTAAATAGTCCTGAATTTTGACGCTTAGGCGCGCTGATATCGAGCCACGATACTGTGACACCCGGAAACTCCGCCGGTATCACTTTTACGGGTCCGCTTAACGTCGCTTTCTCAGGATAACGCGCGGTTTGGCCCGCCACGCTATGCGCGTCGGTAGAGATTACGCTGATGTGTAGCGGAACAGGCAACCCTTCGCCACTGATTGCCTGTGCGAGGAACATCAGAGAATAGAAACCCTGCTCTTGCATGCGGTGAAAAAAACTTGATCCTGGGCGGAACGTCTCGTCTTGGGTCAAAGCCCAGAAATGCGCAATGCGTTCAGGCGCGCGACCCGTAGCGACCAAGTCAGCAATCAATTGATCATACCCATCGCGCCCCTGTTCGGGGGCCAGCGCGTAGCAATCCTCAGAAACGCGCGCGAAACTGTCGCCTGTAATGACCTCCGTGACTGTATGACCCGCCGTGCGCAAACGTTCAGTCACTGGCTGCGAAACGCCAGCCTCATCCGCGAAAATCAACCACGACATTGGCGTACCAAGATCGGAACCAATATCGAGGGCGCATTCCGCGTAACGCTTTTGCCAGTGGGGGACATAGCCCCAGTCGGCAATATCATCGCGGCGTATCAAGCGAGTTGGCACATGGCGCGCCTCGGAAGCTGATCTTTCGATAAAGTAAGGACTCTGCTGAAACTGATAGCCCGGCAGCACAACTTTATTGCGCGTAGCGTCGCCCCAAATTTGCGGCCAGTCGATCTCGAAACCAACGGCCCATAGACGGCCCAGAACGGACATGAAAAACACATCATCTGCGACGGTCTGATCAGGGTGACGCAGCACATTGATCACCTGATCGCTTTGCACATTGCTGCATTGCTGTGCGAGAGAACTGAGCGCCTTGCCCGGTCCGACTTCGATGAACGCGCGGTTCGGCGTGTCAGCGATATGCGCAATGCTATCAGCAAAATTTACCGTGCCGCGCAAGTGCTGCACCCAATATTCAGGGTCCATTGCTTGCGCATCAGTAAGCGCGATGCCAGTGCGGTTAGAAATGATCGGAATGCTCGGAGCATTCAGAGTGATTGAACGCAAATAATCGCCAAATCGCGTCAAAATGGGCTCCAACATCCGGCTATGCGCTGCGATATCAATTGCTATGCGCTGGCACTCGATGTCTTCACTGGCAAGTCGCGTTTGCAAAGCGTCAAGCGTCTCTTGCGGACCTGATGCGACGGACAAATCAGGCCCGTTGATCGCTGCGAGATCAAGGGTGTCTCCAAGGTAGCCACGCAAGGTTTCCGCGGGCAAAGACACGCTCAGCATGCCGCCCGCAGGCACCGTATCGAAGAGCTGACCGCGCAAATGCACAAGGCCAATGCAATCCTCAAAGGACATCACACCCGCAAGCGCAGCTGCGGTGTTTTCGCCCATCGAATGGCCGATCAGAACACGCGGTTCAATGCCCCAGCTCTTGAGCAATTGCGCCAGCGCATACTCTACGATCATAATCAATGGCAGCTGGATAGAGGGTGTTTTCAAGGTCTCGTTTGCAGATGAAAGCGCGTCGTCCCCAGGCAACCAAAGCGCGCGAATATCGTAGTCAAGGCGCGGCTGTAGAACCGTGAGACCCGCTTCGATCCACTCTGCAAAGACCGGCTCTGTCTCGTAGAGATCCTGCGCCATGCCCGCGTATTGTGCACCGCCACCGGGGAACATGAACACAGCCTCGGGCGCATCCATTGCGCGGTGCGTAAACACCTCGCGCGGATCAGACTTGGCAAGCTTTTGAGCCGCTTCGCGTGCACTTTCAGCGACCACCACACGGCGGCGTTCGAACGCGCGGCGACCCTCTTTCAACGTATATGCGATGTTGGCCAGATCGGTCTCTGGATCCGCGCTCAAGTAGTCTGCCAATGCTTTGGTATTTGCATCCAGCGCGGCCTTGTTACGACCCGAGATTGTCAGCAATTGGAAGGGCCAATCAGACGGCTCAGATGCCGCGCGCTCTGGTGCTTCTTGCACAACGGCGTGCACGTTCGTGCCACCGACACCAAGCGAATTTACCCCTGCGCGCCGTGGCCCTTTATGCGATGTCCAATCGCGCAAGGTATCATTCACAGAAAATGGACCGCCCTCGAATTCAATCGCCGGATTGGGTGCCTCATAACCAAGGCTTGGCGGGATTTGCTTGTGGTGCAGCGAAAGGGCTGTCTTGATCAAAGATGCCGCCCCTGCCGCCGTGTCCGTATGACCAATGTTGGTTTTGACAGAGCCTATGTGACAAAAACCAACCTCATCCGTGGTTTCGCGAAACGCCTCAGTGAGCGCCGCGACCTCGATAGGATCGCCCAAATAGGTGCCCGTGCCATGACATTCGACGTAATCCACCGTGTCCGCGCTGACGCCTGCGATGGCCTGTGCTTCGGCGATCGCCGCTGCCTGACCACCTACTGATGGCGCAAGATAACCAGCCTTGTCAGAGCCGTCATTGTTCACAGCCGTACCTTTGATCACGGCCCAAATATGATCGCGTTCCGAGATGGCATCTTCCAAACGGCGCAACACGACCGCACCCGCACCAGAGCCGAAGACAGTGCCCTCTGCACGATGATCAAAGGCATGACATTGGCCGTCGGGGGAGAGGATTTCATTCTCTTTAAACAGATAACCTTGACCTTGCGGCAGATCGATTGTGACGCCACCCGCAATCGCCATATCGCATTCGCCATTTAGCAAAGCCGCAGCAGCATAGTGCACACCCACAAGCGACGTAGAGCACGCTGTTTGCAGCGAAATCGAAGGGCCGCGCAGATCAAGGAAATGACTTAACCGCGTGCTCAAGAAATCCTTGTCGTTGCCCGTGTGGCGCAGCAAGAACATGCCCGTGTTGTCAACAAGATCACGGTTGGAGCAAATGTTGAAATAGAAATAGCTGCCCATGCCGCAGCCCGCATAGACCCCGATGGGGCCTTTGAAATTCTCGGGCATGTGACCCGCGTTCTCCAAGGCGTGCCACGACACTTCAAGGAACTTACGGTGTTGAGGGTCCATGATCGCGGCTTCTTTCGGGCTTAACCCGAAGAAATCGGCGTCAAATTCTGTGTAGCCTTCAAGGTTCGCCGCAAAGGGCACGTAGTTTGAATCAGCCAAAGTCGCGGGATCAACACCCGCCGCCAACATCTCCTCATCCGAGAGCTGTTTGATCGCCGACGTACCGCTGCGCAGTAGTTCCCAATAAGCGTCCAGCCCAATAGCGCCGGGCAATTGCGCGGCCATGCCGACGATTGCTATATCGCCAGATGTTTCGATATCGGACGTGTCAAACTCAGACATACCACCACTCAAGCATCAAAAATCAGGTCCGTTATCACATTAGAATGCGAATTTTTTGAGGCATTTTCCCGAAAAACTTACGCTTCTTTACGGTATCTGGCTACCCGCTGTAGCGCGCACTTACTTGCGCGAGTTCAGCAATCGCCCCCCAGTTTACCCAGAGCGACACAATAATGACCCCAAGGCCAAGAATGGCAAAGCTGATATCATGCAGCGGATCCCACGCACCCATGTGCCGCGCAAGCCAAACAACAACCGGATAAATCACCAGCATAGCAAGGCCAATACTGAACAAAGCACCCACAAGACCATAGGTTTCCAGCGCAATAAACAACGCGGACAGCATGATGATCGCACGCGTTGCAGCCAGCACAAAAAAGCGTTTGGAATCCCCCGCCGCAAGCGCCGCCTGATCATAGGTCAGCACAATAATCTGCGGCACTTGCATGCAAGCGATGATCACTACAATTGCGCCCGCTTGGTAATAGCGAGAATCATAGAGCAGCTCGACCAAAGGCACCCCAACAAGCGCGAGGATCGCAATTCCCGCAAGCAAACCGCCACTGACCACGAAACGCATTTTTCTGAGGGCTGCGAAGTTCTCCGCGCTTTCGCTTGGCGGCCGCTCGCGGTAGATTGGTATAAGCAGTTTGTGAGTAACGGAGATACCAAGCAAAAGCGGGAAGCTCGCCAAGAAAAACCCGATATTATAGACGCCAAATTGATCCAACGGTAGGTATTTACCAAGCAACATCTTGTCGCTTTGATTGAATAGGAAACCTGCCAAAGTGCTGAGGAATATCCATTTGCCAAAGTTGATCAACTCATGTGCAGCAGGGCGTTCCCATTCGAACCGGTCACGGTGGCCTTCTAGGTAGATTCTGAACAAAACTAGCTGAACCAAAGAGCTGATAATACTAGAGAAAACCAGTGCCCAAACGGATTGGGTAAGATAGGCGAGCACTACCGCGCTCACGATTCCCGAAAGCTGTGTGACGATATCAATACTTGTGACGCGTCCCAATTGCAGGTGCCTGTTGGCCAGCATCAAACGCGTGGGATTGAAACCTTGGATCACCAAAGTGAGCGCTGCGACAGGCAAAAGTTGCATCAGCTGCGCTTCGCCGTAAATCAGCGCCATCGGATAAGCGAGCACGCTGGCCGCGAGCCACAAAAGCACGCCCCGTCCTGCTTGGATTGTCCACGCAGTATTGAGAAAATGCGGATCATCGCCCCGTTTGCTCTGCATGATCGCGGGGCCAACACCGACGTCGGAAAACTGGTAGAGCCCTTGGATAAAGACCATCACCAAGGCCATCATCCCGAAGGCTTCAGGGAACAAAAGTCGCGTCAAAATAAGGTTAGAGGCAAGGCGGATCACTTGGGACGCACCAAAGCCACCCACGGTTAGTACGGAACTGCGTATCGCACGTGCACGCAGGTTAGACCCTTGAAATAGCGAAGATATCCTATTCATCTGCCACGCTTCCATTCGCCATTCTTGTCTGGTCTAAGTTTTACTGTAACAGACACCAACCCGTAGATCAGCGTACCAATCGGATGGCGCATAACCGCCTGCAAAACGGCCAGGAGCGTGAATTTCAGCTTCGCATCATTCTTTGTCAACGCGGGGAACTTCGCCTCAAGTTCAGTGACACCTGCATTCTGACGCCGACGCACTTTTATAAGGTTTTTGAGACCCTCAACAAGCGGCCATTCATAAGATGCGCTCACCTCGATCCGCTCGTCTGGCGCAAAATTCAGCCGTGCGTACGTATCATCAGAGATGATCGCAGGCCATTCTGCCCAGCGCGCGCGACCTGCACGGTTCATCGCGAAAAATCCGCATCCAGGGGCATTTTGCTTCATGAAAGGCGTCTGTAAATAGAATGTCGCATAAGCGCGTGTCACCAGGCTTTTAGATAGCGTTAACCTGACCTGCCCGCTTGCATATGCGGGGGCTTCATCGTGCAGCGCCGCCACTGTTTCAGCAAGCAAATCCGCACTCACGATCACATCCGCATCCAAATAGGCCAACACATCCGCGCGCGCAGCCGCATCCCCAGCGTTCAACGCAGCCAGCTTGCTTCCCACAGTAAGCTCGATCACCTCAAGTGACCAACCCTTTACTTTCATAGGGTTTTCAAATCGACGCGCAATGTCAGCTGTCTCGTCCGTACATCCGTTCGGAATCACAATGATCTGGCTCGATCCGTTGCCCGGCAAAGGCGCAGAGGCAAGAACCGCGCTAAGACAGGCATCCATATGGGCCGCTTCATTATTTGCGGGCAAGATCAGGCTGAGCTCGGGCTTCATAACACTAACTTTTCAACGACCCGCATCCCGCAGGTCAAAATATGGACAATTTTCGATGCCATTCCTGCATCAATGCCTTGTGAACAAGGGCTTAACGTACTCTGATACCCTTAACGGTTCAATTTGTTAACAATATGACTATCGAGGCAATCCCTTATGAGCACTGATCAGCCCATGCGTCTAGGTTATTTAGTGCCGCAATTTCCCGGTCAAACGCACATCTTTTTCTGGCGTGAGATCGCGGAGCTGGAAGCACGCGGCGTCGATGTTCATTTGCTCAGCACACAGCCCCCGCCTTCCGGATTGATCGCGCATGATTGGTCGAAGGATGCTATTGCACGTACTACGTATCTCGCATCAAAGAACCCTCTTGCGTTGTTTAATGCTGCAATCCGCCAGTCTTGGTCTCACTTTATCAAGCAAATCCGCAGAGATGGCGGTGCCTTCGCCAAGGACATTTTGATTTGCCTGCCCGCTGCAACGCGGCTGTTGAAATACGCGCGTGCGCATAAGCTTGATCACATCCACGTTCATTCCTGCGCGCGTGCGGCTCTGATTGCCGCGATGGCACGGCAAATGGGAGGGCCAACATATAGCATCACGTTGCACGGTCCGATGTCAGATTACGGGGTGGGGCAAGCGTTGAAATGGCGCGACGCCGCATTCGCGACAATCATCACCCGCAAACTTGAAGCGGAGGCCCATGAAGAACTCGGCGATGCGATCCCTAAGGCAATTTTCATTCGCCCTATGGGTGTCGATACGGACGTGCTTTCGAGGCAGACGCCCTATCAACCGCTAAAACCTGACGAACCGCTACGCATTTTTAGCTGTGCGCGTTTGAATATCGTAAAAGGGCATCAAGATGTTATGGCAGCGGTGCAATTGCTCAAGTCGCAGGGCATCGCTGTGCAGCTAGAGATTGCCGGTGAAGATGATGCAGGCGGGGGCGGATATCGTCTTGCTCTGCAGGCGCGCATCAAAGAGCTCGGACTTGAGAACGAGGTCACATTACTTGGCGCAATTGATGCGGATGCAGTGAAAGCCAAGCTCCTCGAAGCTCATTTATTCGTCCTCGCGTCCTGGCATGAACCTTTGGGCGTTGCCTATATGGAGGCGATGAGTTGCGGCGTGCCAACGATTGGCACCAATGCGGGCGGGGTCACGGAGATGATTGAAAGCGGTGAAACGGCTATTCTTGTGGAACCAAAATCACCCGACATACTGGCTCGCACCATTCTAGAACTCAGCCAAGATCCAAGCGAGTTGCAAAGGTTAAGCCACACAGGCCGCGCGCATATTGTCGCCAACTATGGCGCGGCGCTTGGCGCAGAAACCTTGATCAAAGGCGTCGAGGAGGCGAAACTTTAACCAAGATCCTCGACCATGATCGCGAGATCTTCATCGTCCTCGAACCATAGCATTTCTACATCGCGCATTTCGACGTCAACAAAGTTGCTGCGCACGCGAATGCCGCCCTCGATCTTGGAGAATTGATAGGCCGACGGCCCCCCGGCAAAAGTGCTGCGTCAAATCCGTCGCCACCGAGAAGCTTGTCCTTACCCCCCAAAGGACGCAGCACATCATCGCCATCGTAACCGACGAGAACATCTGCTTGGCGCGTGCCCTTGATGTCATTTGCTTCGCTATCGCCGACGATCACGCGACCGCCCTCAAACGAGCTTGGCGGGCGTTCTTCCCACCACGCGGGTGTCGTTGCGTTAAAGTCCATCAACGCATCCCAACGCAGGTTGTCATCCTGCAAATGCCGCAAAGCCCCCCAACTGCCATATTGGCTGGGTTTTGCCACATCGACGAACGCATTAAACAGCGTGCCATTGGCGTCTTTCCAACCCTGCAGAATGTCAGAATAAAGCCCTGCCATTCGCGTCGAATAGTTGAATTCCTTGAAGAAATCGATGAGCGTCTCATTCGCAGACCACTCTCCACTTACCGCGACATGCGTGCCACCTTCATACATCACGAGGCGCAAACCATAGTCATCTGCGACTTGGGCTTGCTTTGGGAAAATAACTTCAATCAGCTCTTTCACAGACCCGTCGCGCAAAGCCCGATCAACCTGTTGATTGGCACCGTCATACTTGTGCTCTGCCAAATACGCATCCAGCTCCGCACCGGTCAGCCCTTTCACCGCCGCATCATTCACAGCAAGTCGCGCACTTTCTTCGATCCATTCCAGAACAGCAGGCGCTTGTTCGTCACTGCCCATTTCATAGCCAAAATAGCCTGTGATCGCGTAATCCGTAAAATAAACGTAAGGGGCCCAGTTATTTTCTGGATCCTCTTCAACCCAAAGCGGCGCGTTCAATGATGCCTCCTCCAGTCCGAGCCATCCCGTATGTGTGCCAATCACAGCGGCCAAACGTTCTGGTGCTTGATCGCCATAAACCTCAGTCCAGATTTGCGACATTTGCGCAGATCGCATGCCATAGAATTGCATCCAAGCGTCGTCGCCAGCTTTGCGCCCCCAGCGTTCTTTTGCTTGTTCTTGGGCGTAGACCGCTTGCGGGAAGATGAAGTTCCAGACCTCATTTGAATATTCGACATAGGCGCGCAGATCAGGGCGCAGGGTCTTTTTGGTCAGCTCCGCAAAGGCACGCATGTAGTCGTCATCGGCCATATGAGGCATATTGAACCAAGGGTCCGCACCGACCAAATTGGATAGTTCGATCATCACCTCGGCAGGCACACCGCGGCGCACGTAACTGTAATCATCTAGGTTCGCGCGTTCGCTCCAAGTGCTTGAAATCGAGCCGTTCGTGGCCATCCAATCCATGAACCGCAAGGAACGCAGATTTTCAATCCGCGCCAGCCACGCCGGGTTGAATGTCACACCAGCGTCGACCAGATCCGCATGCTGTTCGCGGTAAACTTTGATGTTGCGGATGTAATCCTCGGGATCTGTTTTGGTAATCGCGAGAGCGACCAATCCTTCGCCTGGAGTGTAGTCGAAACGGACTTCGCCAGCGCCACGCGTCACGTTTTTGGCACGTCCACCTACGACAATTTCACCCGAGCCTTCATAGCTCACAACATATCGCCCTGCGAGCGCCGTCGCGCCCTCCGGTTGATCTGTGAGAATAAACGCTTCCACAGCGCGCTCGCCTTCTGGCAAGCGCGTGGGCCAGCCGAATTCATCCAAATATCCGCCTGTTGCAATCGCGTCCGCATCGAAAGCGCCCCATTGATCATTTTTATGACCCACCCAAGGACGCGCCGTTTTCATCATATCAAGGAAGGGATGTTGCACCGACCAATCAGCAATGCCGTTCAAACCCATCGCAAGTGAGGGCTTGGAGACGAGTTCGGAATAGACAGGGCCAGTCGCGGCCACTGTCATCGACACACCCTTTTTTGGTGCCATCTCCTCTGTGGATGTTGTTTCCATCGCATGCCCTGGCGCTGCGATAGAAACAACATCTTCAAGCCCGGAAACGCGTTCCCAGATCGCATCGCGCACCATGGGGAAGGTTGCGCGCAGCTCGGGTGCAACGCTGTTTGGGGGGCGAAAGCTTTCGGGTAAAGGTTGAGCGTAGATAGTGTTGTAAGCCACCATTGCTGCCATTAAATACAAGGCGGGCGTGCCGTGCGGCGCGTCATCCACGTAGAAGGTTTCCGCAGGCAGTTCCGCGAGCGCGGTCTCCATCATCACCGACGACAAGACACGTGACACGGGGATCAGCGACACGTCACGGTCAGGTGCCGCAGCGGAAATATTGGCGGCGAATTCATCGTACCACGCCGCATACGCGCCAGTTGCAAATGAATGATACTCCGCTAATCCGCCAGCATTTGGGGGAAAACGTCCAGTTACGCCTGCCATTTCAGGCCAGCCCTCGTAAAGGTACACACCGACATTCGGATCTGCTTCACCCGCCCATGCGACAACAGCAGAGGCCGCATCAACAGGGGAGAGATTGTCGGGATTATCCCCATCAAACGGCGCGCTTGGCGCTTGGTATTGAATGAAATTCGCAGGCACCATCCAAATGCTTGTAAGGCCTGCGTCTTTAAATCCGCGTCTCTCACTATTCCAAGATTGATCAACCTCTTCGAAGGACCAATTCGGCTCTGGCGGGAGGCCTTCCATGAAGTCACGCAAGAAACCCCATTGCCCACTGAGCGCGAAATCATACTCTGCCTCTCGCGCCATCAGGGCGAGCCAATGCGGCACGGTCGTTTCATCCGTATCGCTCAGATGATGGATCAAAGAGTTGCCAAAAACATAAGCGCGTTCGGATTTTTCTTGCGCGCCGGCCGCAGCACTTGTCATGGCAAAAGCCACAGCAAAGGCCGTCGCTTTCCCGATCAAACTTGAAAACATTGCCCTACACTCCTGCGCGCGTCTGAGCTGAATATAGTTGGCTTGCTCGCTTATGCTAGGGAATTAAAGGTTCGCAAGCTCATGTGCGCCTGCTTTTCTTAAGATGAGTTCCAAACGCTGAAAACTATTGTCTGTATTCAGCCGTTCTAAAGTCGCAATGAAATTGTCGAGTTCGGAGTAGGCTTTTATCGCAATATCGAGCAAAGGATCGCTGCCGGCATTATAAAGTCCCGCCCGGATCATCAGCGCGTTCTCATCATACGCCCCCAAAAGCCGACGCGCAGTGGCGATCAACTCATTCTCTTTTTCATTGGCGGCTTCAGGCAAGCTACGCGACACAGATCGCACCGCATCGATCGCGGGGTATCGCCCGCGTTCCGCAATTGTGCGATCCAGAACCACATGCCCGTCCAGAACACCGCGCATTATATCCGCTATGGGTTCATCCATGTCCGACGCCGCGACCAGAACCGAGAACAAGGCAGTTATATCACCACCGCCATCTAAGCCGGGCCCTGCGCGTTCACACAGCGACATAATGAGATGCGATGTGGAGGCAGGAAAGCCGCGCAGCGCGGGGGCTTCGCCCGCTGCTACTGCAATTTCACGATGCGCTTCCGCCAGACGCGTGATCGAATTGGCGAGAAACAAGACATGTTTTCCCTGATCTCGGAAATGTTCTGCCACGCTCATCGCAGTCAATGCGCAGCGGCGACGCAAAAGCGGATTTTGATCAGAGGTTGCAGCGACAATAACCGATCGCGCCATGCCCTTTTTGCCAAGCGTGGTTTCCACAAAATGGCGTAACTCGCGACCACGTTCACCAATCAGCGCGATGACGATAACATCCGCTTCCATATGTGAGGCGAAATGCGCAAGTAGGCTTGATTTGCCGACACCAGAACCAGAAAACAAACCCAGCCGCTGGCCCCTGACGATCGGCAAGAGCGTGTTGAACACTGACATCGACGTTTCAAGCCGCCGCCCAAGGGCGCGACGTTGCGCAGGATTCGGGGGCGCTCCCAAGATAGAACGCGGGGTTTCCCCGCGCGGTAAGAATCGCCCATCCATCGGCCCGCCATTGGCATCCACAATACGGCCAATCCAAGCATCGCTTGGCGAAATCTGAAACGGCCCATCAAGCAACGCTTCATCCCCAAGAGAAACACCAGTCAAAGGTGCGTCGGGTTGAATGATTGTTACATCTTTTGAGAGGCTTATCACCTCGCCACCCATGGCATCACCCATACGACTAGATAGATTTACCTGATCTCCCAAGCGCGCATTTTGGCCAAGGCCGTCAAGCTCTATCAAGCCCGCGCCAACATGCGTCACTGTCCCATACGTATGCGTCGCCTGAATGTGGCGCATATCTTGTAGCAACCCTTCCAATCCAATCGTTGTCATCAAAATCTCCTCAAATGCGATGAAACTTTTTTTAAAGGAATCAGGGTTAAGCCTTGATTGAAGAGAACAAGATTTTTCGAAGGAACCGAGGATTTATGTTTCAAAAACTGAAAATTTTTCAGATGGCCCATGGCATGGCAAGTCACGCAGGCCGCTTGCAAGTTGTGGCGGCGCAAAACATGGCAAATGCGGACACCCCCGATTTCAAAGCCAAAACGCTGACACCGTTTAGAGAGTTAATCGCGACCGACGCTCACACCGCGTCGCAACGTGCGACACGCGAGCGACATCTTAATGGAAACTTGCCCGAACAAAATGGCATTCAAACGGCCCAAGTTAGCGTCGATGAAACAGCGCAGAGTGACCCAAATGGTAACTCCGTCGCGATTGAGGATGAAATCCTCCGTTCTGTCAATGCCAAACGGCAGCATGATCGCGCACTGGCGATCTATCGCTCTTCGCTCAACATTCTGCGCACCTCGATTGGCCGCGCGTAACGATTGCAAAGGACACATCCTATGAATGATTTCTCTAGCGCGCTCTCTAGCGCCAGCAGCGGACTAAAAGCGCAATCAGCACGCTTGCGTCATGTTTCCGAAAACATCGCCAACGCGGATACGCCTGGGTATCACCGCAAGATTGTTAGTTTTGATCTGTCGCGCGACACCGGCGAAGTCACTATTGGACGGCTGTCCCTTGATCAATCCCAGCTGCGCGAAATCTATGATCCGTCGCATCCTTTGGCCGATGCTAAGGGCAATTATGACAGCTCAAACGTCGATCTTATAATCGAGATCGCGGATGCACGCGAAGCCCAACGTAGCTACGAAGCTAATCTTAAAATGCTTGATCAAACGCGCCAAATGTCCAGCAGCCTCATAGAATTGCTGCGCCGCTAATTTCAAACTTTTTAAAAATCTTTTAAAAGGGAACCTTAAAATGGACGTGAAATCACTCTTTGCTTCACAACAGTATGCAGCAAGCAAACCTGCAACGGAACCAAAAGAAACCAAACAAACCGAGATCTCGGAGAGCTTTACAAACACATTCAAAGATCTCTCAACCACATTGGCTGAAAGCGAGAACATCGCCAAAGCCGCCATGGCAGGTGACGCCGATCCTCATGCACTTGTGCAAGCCTTAGCGCAAACTGAACTGGCTGTCGAAGCGGCCGTTAATGTGCGCAACAAAGTCGTAGAAGCCTACCAAGAAATCCTGCGGATGCCGGTCTGACCCATGAATGAGGCGCTCTTTTACGACACATTACAACACGGGCTCTGGGTGGCTGTGGCCATGTCTATCCCAATCTTGAGTGCTGCGTTGATCGCTGGTGTCTCAGTCGGATTGTTGCAAGCGCTGACCTCTGTGCAAGAAATGACGCTAACCTTTGTGCCGAAACTCTGCGCAATCGTTGTGGTCTTCTGGATGACCATGAATTTCATGACGCAGACTTTGGTGACCTACTTCCACACCTCAATCGTTCCACAAATTGTTGGAGGCTGACGAACCCTTAATGGAAAATGCAAGTTACACCACGCTGACCCGCCAATCGGGCTTGATGCGCGAGATGAGCGTGATCGCCAGTAATATCGCGAACGCCAATACAACCGGCTACAGACAGGAGGGATTGATCTTCTCTGAGGTCATCAAAGGCGTATCTGACGCGCCTTCGCTTTCAATGGCAACCGCACGCGCGCGCGCAACTTCGCTCGCGCCGGGCACGATAACCCAAACGGGCGGGCCATACGATGTTGCGATCGACGGCGACGGTTTTTTTCAAATCCAAACGCCTGGCGGCACGCGTTTAAGCCGCGCCGGACATTTCATGCCCAACAATCAGGGCGATTTAGTCACACCTGATGGCTACCGCGTTCTTGATGCTGGTGGCGCGCCTTTGGGTATTCCTCAAGGGACCGGAAAAATATCAATCTCTGCGGATGGAACGTTAAGTTCCAAGGGGCAACTGCTTGGTCAACTCGGGATCGTTCAGCCTAGTACAGGCACGCAAATACTGCGTGAAGATGGCGTGCATTTTCGCGCTGACGGACCCACAGAGCCAAATTTCGACGCACGCGTGAGGCAAGGCTTCTTAGAAGGGTCCAACGTTAATCCCATGTCCCAGATCGCGCGCATGATCGAAGTCCAGCGCGCTTACGAAATGGGTCAGAGCTTTGCTGAAACCGAAAACGAACGTCTCCGCAATGCGGTGCGCACCATCATCAAGTAACAGGAACAAAGGGGCAAAAAATGAGAGCTTTAAAGATCGCAGCCACTGGCATGAGCGCACAACAAATGCGTGTCGAAGTCATATCCAACAACCTCGCAAATATGAGCACCACAGGCTACAATACGCGTCGTGCCGAATTCGCTGACTTGCACTATCAACAAATGTCACGCGCTGGCACAATCAACGCATCTGACGGAACGGTTTTGCCAACCGGCGTGCAGCTTGGCCTTGGTGTGCGACCATCCTCTGTGTCAGTTTACCTGGCACAAGGATCTCTTTCAGCGACTAACAGCGATCTGGACGTCGCGATTGACGGTCAGGGGTATCTTGAGGTGACGATGCCTTCAGGTGCGTCAGCCTATACGCGCGATGGTGCGCTTAAACGTAATGCAGAAGGCCTGATCGTCACAAATGATGGCTACCCCATCGTCCCAGAGATTGTCATCCCGCCCGAAGCACGAAGTGTCTCGATCAATGGCGACGGCGAAGTGTTCGCCTATTTCAACGAGACCGCCCAGGCACAGTTGTTAGGGCAATTCACACTCGCGGGCTTCACCAATGCAAAGGGTTTGGAAGCGATCGGCAGTAACCTCTTCATGGAAACCGAAGCTTCCGGCCCATCGCAAGTGACAACACCAGGCACAGATGGACTTGGCACTTTGCGTCAGGGATATTTGGAGGATAGCTCGGTCGATGCCGTGCGCGAAGTCACGGAATTGATCGAAGCACAGCGCGGTTACGAACTTAACGCCAAGGTGATCACGGCGGCGGATCAGATGCTCGGTGCTGCGACGCAAATCCGATGATCTTAAGGGCGTTCCCGATTGCGCTGCTTTTAATAACAAGCGCGCCCATTTCGGCAGAGGTCGCAATTGCTGCGCGCAATATTCGACCCGGCGAAGTGATGAGCGTGACCGACGTTATGGTCATCCGGGGCGAAGCAAGTGGTGCCTTCAAAAGCGCGGACCTTATCGTCGGAGCCGAAGCCAAAGTCGCGCTGTATGCCGGTCGCGTCATTTTGACCTCGCAAATCGTTCCCGCCGCAAGCGTCCAACGCAATCAGATCGTTGAAATTAGATTTAGCAGCAATGGTCTATCCATGAGCACCGATGGTCGCGCGTTAGGCCGCGGTTCCGCAGGTCAAAGGATTCGCGTGATGAATCTTGCCTCAAAGACTTCGATTTTCGGCACAATCCAAAGCGACGGATCTGTGCGCGTTTCAAAATAGCGAGCACCCCTTCACATGCATCTTCACCTCGTTTTCCTAAGCCTGTTTTTGCTAGTATCTTGCAGTGACCCCGATCATCTGGGCAAAGCACCGTCGTTCACGCCACCCATAAAGACGCGTGAACACTCGGCGATGATTTATCAGGGCCTACCGCAAAGCGTAGAACGCGGCAGTGTGGTAGATGGATCGTCACTTTGGCGCAGAGATCGCATGTCGCTTCTTGGAGATCGACGCGCGCTGCAACAGGGTGACATCATGACTGTGGTCATCGAGATTGATGACAAGGCGGAAATCTCCAACACCACTTCCCGTTCTCGCGATGGGTCGGACAGCATGAACATTCCCAACCTCGTCGGCATCCCGCAAAAGCTCGCCAAGCAATGGCCCGATGGCGCAAGCCCAACGAATGCTATTGATCTTAGTAGCAACAGTTCCTCCAAAGGCGACGGATCCGTGCGCCGCAAAGAAAAGCTCACGCTGCGCATTGCCGCGACGATTATTCAAGTCTTGCCAAACGGCGTGCTCGCGATTGAAGGAACACAGGAAGTGCGCGTTAATTTTGAACTGCGCGAGCTCTTGGTCAACGGATATGTGCGCCCGGAAGATATCTCGCGCCAGAACGAAATCACCTACGACAAAATCGCCTCTGCACGCATTTCCTACGGTGGGCGCGGTCAAATATCCGACGTTCAGCAACCAAGGTATGGTCGCCAAGTTCTAGAAGCTATTCTACCGTTTTAAAGGGCAAATCATGATCAAAAAACTCATTCCTGTGATTCTTATTCTCACATTTGGCGGCGCTGGCGTGGCGGCCGGCCTGATGTTGAAACCAGAGGATGTCTCGTTGCAAACAGAAGGGAACCCCTGCGGCGATGACCCCAACGGCCATAGCAATATGACGTCAAGAGGCGAAGAAACTGCGAAAGAACCGAACGCGCCAGAGAATTTGTCGTTTGAGTATGTCAAACTCACCAATCAGTTTATCGTGCCGGTGATCAAGGGCGACATTGTTCGATCAGTCGCAATCGTCGCGCTTAGCCTTGAGGTGGAGACAGGGACGAAAGAAAAGGTTTACAAAGTGGAGCCAAAACTTCGAGATACGTTTCTGCAAGCGCTGTTTGATCACGCAAGCCTTGGCGGCTTTGACGGGGCTTTCGCAACCACGGAAAATCTTATCCGCATGCGCAAGGCCTTAAAGCAAGCCGCGACTTCGGTTCTTGGCGATGTTGTGAACGATGTTCTTGTCACCGATATCGCGCGACAAGACAACTGACGCGCATCACCAAGCGACCACTAGAAACTGCACATGTTTTTGATCTGTGCCACCAGCTCGGGATCTGCCGCGATGCAATCCGCAGCGATGCCCCGCGCCGTTTCAAGAAGCGCATCTGGTTCACATACTTGATCAATCAGACCGAATTGTAACGCAGCCTCTGCGGTAATCTTTTGACCACCCATGAGGATCAGTTTTGTGCGTGCGGGTCCGACCAGCGCACACAAACGCGCAGGGTCCGAAGGCTGTGGCAAAAAGCCAAGCTTCATTACGGGATAGAAAAACTTCGCGTTCGGCACGGCCAGACGCAGGTCGCAGGCCAATGCCATGCCCATCGCGCCACCCGCGAGAGTTCCGTTCAGCGCAGCAATCGTTAGGCAAGGCAGCGCAGCAATTGCGACAGACAATTCTTCCCAAACCGGGGATAGCGCCAAACCTGCCTTGGCTTCCTCCAGATCAGCGCCCGCGCTGAACACACGACCCGTGCCAGTCAAAACGAGCGCACGTGCGTCCTGTGCAGAGGATGCGATTCTTGTAAGCTCCTGCAGCATGTCCGAGGTCAATGAATTGGCTTTCTCCGGTCGATTAATCGTGACGGTCCAAACGCCATCGGCTTTTGAGAGATCGATCATTCTAGACCAACCCGAGTCCGAATATCTGTGTCACGCAGCGAAATTTCCTGACCCAACCATTCATCCGCATCCGCACCACACATCCACAAGAGCGTGCGCGCGGGCCAATCTGCGGGAATGTGGATCTCCCAATCCAACTTGCTGACAGGATTGATCCCAGATTTCTTAATGTCGCGTTGCATTTGCGTGGCGACTGTACCCGGCGAAAGACCCATACAGCGAACGCCAAACTCTGCGTTTTCCATATGCGCGCAGCCCGTCAACATTGCGGCACCCGCTTTAGAGCTACAGTAGTGCGACCATCCTTCAATTGGATTACGCGCCGCACCAGAGCTAACCGTCAAAATTGTCCCCGCCTTGGCCGTCTGCATATGCGGTAAGACCGCCCGCATCCCATTGAAAACTCCCGTGAGGTTGATGTCTATTGCACATGCCCAAGCAATCGGGTCCACGTCAGAGAGGCGTGAAATCGGCTCGATCACACCTGCATTGTTGATCAAAATGTCAACGCTGCCAAAATGTGCGTGGGCTTGGGCAACCGCCGCCTCCATTTCCGCGTATTTGCTCACATCACAAGGGACCGCGAGTGCCGCATTGCCGATGTCTTTTGCAATCGCTTCAATCTGGGACGCGCTGCGCGCCAAAAGCACAACATTGGCCCCTTTATCGACAAACAAACGCGCCGTCGCTTCGCCAATCCCACGGCTCGCACCAGTAATTATCGCAGTTTTTCCTGAAATCTTTGACATAAACCTGTCCTCACCATTTGGGGATTATCGCCGCATAACTCAGCAAACAACGCTTCGTCTTGACGTTGCCCCAAGCTCGGTCAAAGCTGCAAGGCAAATTGTGCCCTAAAGGATTAAAATTATGATGCTTCGCTCTGCTATTTTCAGCACCACTTCGCTTGTTTTTCTTGCGACCTCCGCCTCTGCAGATGTTAGCGCCAAGGACATATGGGCCGATTGGCAGTCCTACATGGCCGGCTTTGGCTACGCAGTTGAAGGACAAGAAACGATGTCCGGCAACACGCTGACGATCAGCGATTTGAAAATGTCTGTGCCCATGCCAGAAGGTCAGGGCGAGTTTGCAATGAATTTGGACAAAGTCGATTTCGTCGAGAATGGTGATGGAACGGTTAACCTCGTCTTTCCTGAAGTGATGCCTGTATTCTTCGAGGCGGCGGGTCCAGAGGGCGAGACGGTCAAAGGCTCGCTCGATTATACCATGCAAAACATGAATATGCGCGCCAGCGGTGATCTAAGCAAAGTGATCTACGACTACACGGCAGACCAGATAGGCATCGTCCTAACTGAGCTAGCTGTTGAAGGCGAGACAATGCCAGAGGGCGCGTTGAACGTGTCATTCACCTCACGAAACCTAAGCGGCCAATCCGTGATGGAGCCAGGAGCCTTGCGTAAAATCGCGCAAAATATGGCGCTTGGCGCGACGACGTATGCGGTTACCTTCAAAGATCCAAGCAGCGATGAAGGCGTGAATTTCAACGGTGAAATGGCGTCACTTAACTTTTCAGGCGACTCCTTTTTACCTGCGAGCATGGACCCGGAAAACGTCGCAAACGCACTGGCTGACGGCTTCGCAGTGGATGGTGACATCAGCTACTCAGGCTCCAAGACAACGTTTTCATTCACCGATGGTGGCGACACGATGAACGGGTCAAGCGGCGCTGAAACCGCGACGATTGGCGTGAAGATGAACAAGGATCTCCTCGAATATGCCGGGTCAAGCAAGGGTGTGAACTTCAATTTGAATGGTGCTGAAATTCCGCTACCCGTCGTTGCAGGTCTTGGTGAAGTTGCGTTCAACTTGCTGATCCCAGTTGCAAAATCCGACACGCCGAGCGATTTTGCCTTTGGTCTCACGCTCGCTGATTTTGTGACCTCTAATGACCTTTGGTCCATGCTGGACGCGGGCAATGTTCTGCCGCGCGATCCCGTGACAATTTCTTTGGATCTCGTGGGCAAGGCGAAGATGCTGTTCGATTTCTTCGATCCAGAGCAGATGGCAGCCGTCGAAACGGGTGACGCGGTGCCTGCTGAATTAACCGCGATCACACTGCGCAATTTGCTTGTTTCCGCGGCGGGCGCAAAGCTATCAGGTACGGGTAATTTCACCTTTGATAACAACGACCTAGAAAGCTATGACGGATTTCCTAAGCCCAAAGGCGGTGTTGATTTCGCTCTCGTTGGCGGAAATGGGTTGATGGACAAGCTGGTTCAAATGGGCCTTTTGCCGCAAGAGCAAGCCATGGGAGCACGCATGATGATGGGTCTGTTTACACGCCCCGGTGAGGGCGAAGATTCTCTCACAACGAAGATCGAGATCAACGAAGAGGGTCACATCCTCGCAAATGGCCAGCGCATCCAATAGATTAAGCCAGTTTCTAACAAGAAAGGCCGCGTTTCACGATGCGGCTTTTTTGAGTGACCTTGTAAGAGGGAGCTGTGCGGGCTACCTCCTGTGCAAGCAGCTTTCGGAGCCTCGATGTCCCAAAATCTAGAAGAACTCACGCACGCCCTTTTGCAAGGCGCAAAGAAAGCGGGCGCGAACGACGCAGACGCCATGGCCGTTAAAGGAACCGCGCTGTCAATTGATGTGCGCAATGGCGTTTTGGAACAGGCGGAACGATCCGAAGGGGTCGACATTGGATTACGCGTGTTTGTTGGTCAAAGACAAGCCTGCGTGTCGTCGTCTGACACATCGCAAAGCACCATAGATGCGATGTGTGAGCGCGCCATCGCAATGGCAAAAGAAGCGCCAGAAGATCCCTATGCAGGCTTGGCTGATCCAGCATCATTATCAGACGTACGCGGTGCTGACGGGTTGGAACTGTTCGACCCGACACCCGAGCCTGATCCAGCAGATTTGCAGAATGATGCGATGCATGCGGAGGCCGCAGCGCTCGAGTATGCGGGCATCGGTCAAGTTCAATCAGCAAGCGGTGGATACAGCGCTCGTGAAATCCACATCAGTGCCACGAACGGATTTACGGGTGGATATCAGCGTACAGATCGCGCCACCTCCTGCGTCGCGATTGCGGGAACAGGCGCTGGGATGGAGCGTGACTATGACGGTGATAGTCGCATTTTTCAGGCTGATTTGCGCGCCGCCGCGGACATCGGCAGGAGTGCAGCTGAGCGTGCTCTCGCCCGCATTGGCGCAACAAAGCCGCCAACAGGCAAATATCCGGTTTTCTTTGATGAGCGCATTTCTTCAACCTTGATCGGGCATCTTTTGGCGGCCATCAACGGTGCCTCGATTGCGCGTGGATCATCATGGTTGCGAGACGCGCTTGGTACGCAGGTTTTGCCAGAGCACCTAAGTGTCATCGAAGATCCCCACCGCACGCGTATACCCGGATCGCGCTTGTTTGATGCGGAAGGTCTGGCGACCCAAAAACGGGCTATCGTTGAGAATGGTATGCTTACGGGCTGGACGTTGGATCAGGCCAATGCGCGCAAACTTCGAATGGCCTCTACCGCGAATGCGGCCCGCGGCACGTCTGCGCCGCCCACACCGAGCAACTGGAATATTGAGCTCACCCAAGGCGCACAAAGCGGAGATGCGCTCTTGCGCGACATGGGCACTGGGTTGCTAGTGACGTCGATGATCGGCTCCACCATCAACGCGACAACGGGTGATTATTCACGCGGCGCGGCAGGTTTTTGGATCGAGAACGGCGAGATTAGCCACCCCGTTAATGAATGCACAATCGCGGGCAATCTACGCGATATGTTGCTGCGCATGACGCCGGCCAATGATGCGCGCACGCATTTGTCTCGCGTTGTGCCATCGTTGTTGGTTGAGGGGATGACCCTTGCGGGGAACTGATCTAACGCTGTTGATCGATGCGGCGAAAGCCTCTGGCGAGATTGCGAAAAGCTTCTTTCAGAAAAATCCTAAGAGGTGGGACAAAGCGGATGGCGCTGGTCCTGTGACCGAGGCTGATATAGCTGTAAACGAACAGCTTGAAAGGGATTTGCGCAAAGCGCGCCCTGACTATGGATGGCTAAGCGAAGAATCTGCGGACACCACAGAGCGTCAAAGCAGCGAACATGTATTTATCATTGATCCCATCGATGGCACCCGCAGTTTCATTGATGGATCAAACACTTGGGCGCATTCGCTTGCCGTCGCGCGGCGCGGTAAAGTTACCGCTGCCGTCGTACTCCTCCCGATGCGCGATATGATATTTACGGCTGAACTTGGAAGCGGCGCGCAGATGAATGGCGCAGCGCTTGCGACCTCCACTCAAGCTGATTTCAACGGATCGCAGATCCTCGCGACGAAACCAAGCCTTGATGCAAAGCACTGGAAAGCGGATACGCCCCCCGCATTTACGCGCCATCATCGTCCCTCGCTTGCCTATCGGTTGTCGCTTGTCGCGCAAGGTCGGTTCGATGGGATGCTGACGCTGCGCCCCAGTTGGGAATGGGACATTGCGGCTGGCGCTTTGATCGTGTCGGAAGCGGGTGGAAGAATAACCGATAAAACAGGTGCCCCGCTTGCTTTCAATGGGACAGATCCGCGCCTTAACGGCGTTGTTGCTTCCGGCAAGGCGATGCACAGCGCAATCCTGTCCGAGCTGGCCGAGACTTGACGCCAGCACAACTATAGATACCCTAAACCCAATAGGATAAGGACTGAGCCATGGAAAAACGACTCCATCTGGTTTTTGGCGGCGAACTCGTCGATCCGACGAAAAACGTCTTTAAAGATGTGGATGATTTGCACATTGTTGGGATTTTTCCAGACTACGACGCCGCTTACAACGCATGGAAAGCGGAAGCCCAGCGCACGGTAGATAACGCCCATATGCGCTACTACATCGCGCATCTGCACCGCTTGCGCAATGAGGGCACAGAAGCCTCCGCGACAGAAGAATTAGGGTAAAATTTAGATGAGTTCGCTCAGCCTGACGGCCTACAAAGCGCTGGCGCGAAGCACGACCCTGCCCCAAACAGATCCCTACCCCGAGAGGCCTGAGGGCCCATTAATTTGGGGTGTTGTTCATGACGACACATCTGCGCGGGCGCTGATACATCTCGTCGAACGGCTGCGCCAAATGCGTGGCCCTTGCACCTTATTGATGACCTACATCAACAAAGCGCCACGTTTCGTGAGCAGCAAAGGCACTTATTGCTTTGCCTTGCCCGTAGACACGAGCGAAACCGCAAAACGCTTTCTGGAGCACTGGGCGCCTTCGCTTTGCCTTTGGTTTGGCGGCGAACTACGCCCTGCTTTGATCGCGCAAGCCAAGGCAAACAGTTTGTGTATGAAACTTGTGTCGGCAAAAGAAGACTTATTGGATCAAGCCATTTGGCGCTGGCTGCCGTCCCTTTCGCGAGAAACTCTTGCGGCTTTTGATACTCTCGGTGCCAGTGACAGCTCCGCGTATCGCGCGTTGCGTAAAATGGATGGCGTGCGACGAAAAGTCGAAATTCAAGGGGTCCTACAAGTCGCGGCCATGCCACCGACGGTCAATGAAAGCGTTTTTGACGACGTATCGATGGACCTGAATGGTCGGCCGGTTTGGCTTGCCGCGCATATCCAAGAGGATGAGCTCAAGGACGTCTTGAAAGCCCATCGCGCATTGGTAAAGGTTAACCACCGTCTTGCCCTTGTACTTGTCGCGGCGTCTTTCCCCGTTAGTATCGAAGCCCGCTCAGTGCTAAAATCACAAGGCTGGCGCGTGTGTCATTGGGAAGATGGCGATCCAATCGACGAAAGCACACAAGTGATCCTTGTGGAAGAGCCCGAGGAAATGGGGCTTTGGTATCGCGTCGCACCGCTCACTTTCTTAGGCAGTTCTTTAAAATCAAACTATAAAGGCTGCGATCCATATATCCCGGCGAGCCTCGGCTCCGCGATCATTTACGGGCCAAACATTGGGCGACACACCGACAGCTATTCACGCCTTGCTGCGAGCGGAGCCGCACGTATCATCAAAGATGTGCAAGGCTTGACGCAAGCTGTCGAAAACCTCCTCGCCGCAGATCAATCTGCGCTGATGGCGCACGCCGCATGGGTCACAATTTCCGATGGTGCCGAAGCAACGGACGCTGTGATTGAGGACATTCAAATGCATCTCGACACTCTGGAAAGCATGCGATGAAGGCACCTGATTTTTGGTTCACGCCACCAGACAGCCCTGATTGGCGCGCCAAAGTCTTGGCACCATTGGGAACGCTTTATGCTTGGTTAACCGCGCGCCGCGTCAAAACTGCCCCAAGCTACGTCGCCCCAATTCCAGTCATTTGCATCGGCAATTTGAACTCAGGCGGCACGGGCAAAACACCCACAACGATTGCGCTGGCTCAGATGCTTTTATCAATGGGCGCAATTCCGCACATCGTTTCGCGGGGATACGGCGGCAAACATGTTGGGCCACACTTGGTGCAGGCCAGTAACGATGCAATTGACGTCGGTGATGAGCCTTTATTGCTCTCTGCATTCGCGCCAACTTGGGTCGCAAAAGACCGCAGCGCAGGCATTAAAGCCGCGTATGACGCGGGCGCCAGCCATGTTTTGATGGATGATGGGTTCCAAAATCCGTCAGTGAAAAAGGCGCTGGCAATTGTTGTGGTCGATGCGGAAAAGGGCTTTGGAAACGGTCGGTGCTTGCCCGCAGGGCCCTTGCGTGAACCTGTCTCAGCGGGATTGAAACGCGCTGACCTCCTACTCTCCATCGGGTCGAAGCGCGCGCAAGCAAGCTTTGATCTCACAAACCCACTGGATATGCTACGAATTCGCGGGCATCTAGAGCCGCTTCAAACCGGAATAGAGTTTGAGGGCATGCCCTGCATCGCATTTGCGGGGATCGGTCATCCCGAGAAGTTCTTCGCAACCCTGAAAGGGCTAGGTGCTAAGATCATCAAAGCAGAAGCCTTGAGCGATCATCAAACGCTGACACCTGCATTGATGAAACGCTTGGAACATGATGCGCTGCTGAACGACGCGCAGCTTGTGACAACTGAAAAAGATGCTGTACGTTTGCCACCTGCCTTTCGCCAACAGGTCGTCACGCTTCCCGTGCGATTGTCATTAACGGATGAAACAGCTCTACGTGCGGCGTTGACAGCACTGACGCCGTAACTCAAAACAGAACGCACGAGAGAAGCCTATTGACCCAGAGAGAGCAGATCATGATCGAGCAACTCAGCGCCATTGTTGGAAAAGATCACGTTCTTACGGGGGGCGATCTCGCCCGCTGGGGGCAGGATTGGATGGGGCAATATAAATCAGATCCCATCGCCGTTGTGCGTCCCGCTACCACTCAAGAAGTGGCCGAGGTGGTCAAGCTTGGCAACGCGACCAAAACGCCAATCGTTCCAGTCAGCGGCAACACGGGCCTAGCAGGTGGCGCATCGGGTCAGGGTCACATCATGATCTCGATGGAGCGCATGAACCGCATTTACGACATCCGCAAAGACGCACGGATAGCGATCGTCGGTGCAGGCGTCATTCTGGCCGATATTCATAGTGCTGCAAATGCAGAAGATCTGGTCTTTCCACTGACCTTTGGCGCGCGTGGGACTTGTCTGATTGGTGGCTGTATGGCGACGAATGCAGGTGGTTCCAACGTTGTGCGATACGGCAACACGCGCGACCTAGTGCTTGGCGTCGAGGTGGTGTTGCCCAATGGCGAGATCGCTGATCTGATGTCAGAGCTGCGAAAGGACAATTCGGGCTATAACCTCAAACATCTGGTTATTGGGGCGGAAGGCACGCTTGGGATCATCACGAAAGCTGTTTTGAAACTGTCGCCAAAGCCCAAAGCCTACGCAACCGCCATGGTCGCGGCCCCGTCTATTGGCAAAGGACTGCAACTTCTTAATCAATTGCAGGATGCGACGGGTGGCTCTGTTGAAGCGTTTGAATATATGCCACGCGCCTATGTTGAACGTCACTTAGAAATCACGGAAAGCGCGCGCGAACCGTTTGACGCACCCTATGACGTGAACATAATGGTTGAGGTCGGGACGACCATTGCCGCCAAGGCTAACCCCGACGCATCTGGCCAAGTACCCTTGGTTGCCGAGCTTGAAGAGATCCTTGCCGACTTGTTTGAGGATGGTGCAATTCTCGATGCGACAGTCGCGCAAAACGAGGCGCAAAGACGCGCAATGTGGGAAAGGCGCGAAGCGGCAGCAGAGGTAGTCTTAGTCCATAAACCCCTGATCAACCACGACATTGCAGTGCCCCTAGAAAAGGTCGCAGCATTTTGCGAGGCGATGGAGAAACGTTTGCCGACACTCGATGCAGACGCAAAGGCAATGATCGTGTCCCACTTGGGCGACGGCAACGTCCATTATTCAGTGTGGGGAAAAAGCCAAGATCCCGAAGTGCACGACGCGATCACCGAAGCGGTTGAGGATGAAACCCTCAAGCTTGGTGGAAGTTTTTCTGCGGAGCACGGGATTGGCGTGAGCAAATTACGCTCCATGGCGCGGCGCAAAGACCCTGTGTCGATTGCCGCGATGAAAGCGATCAAAGCAGCGCTCGATCCGAATAACATCATGAACCCGGGTAAGGTTTTGCCCGAGTAAATCGGCTTAGCTACGCCACTCAAAAAAGCCTTCGCCCGCTTCAGCCAGCAATTTTGCAGCCATTGCTTCGCCCATGGCAACGCCATCTTCAATGGTGCCGCTGACATCATCGCCGATGCTTTCAGATCCATCTGGACGTAGAACTTGACCACGGAAACGCATATTGCTGCCGTCGAGTTCAGCAAGACCCGCAATTGGCGTCTCACAAGACCCGTCCAACGCCGCTAGGAACGCGCGCTCTGCCGCAAGTCGCTGTCCCGTTTGTGTGTCGTGGATCGCAGCCAACATCTCGGCCGCGTTTGTGTCGTTGATACGACGCTCAATCCCAATCGCGCCTTGCGCAACGGCGGGCAGCATTTCTTCAGTTTCAATCGCACTTTTCGCGACATGGGCCATGTCCAAACGGCGCAAGCCAGCCATCGCAAGGAATGTGCAATCCGCAACCTTGTCTTCCAGCTTTTTCAAACGGGTCTGCACATTGCCGCGAAATTCCACCACATTCAGATCAGGACGATAGTTCAACAGTTGCGCGCGACGACGCAAAGACGAGGTTCCGACAACCGCACCAGAGGGCAGATCAGCCAAACGTTCATGACCAGAAGAAACGAACGCATCACGCACATCTTCGCGCGGCAAATAGGTATCGAGCACCAGTCCCTCAGGCTGCAAAACAGGCATATCTTTCATCGAGTGCACCGCAATATCAATCGCGCCGCTGAGCATATCATCTTCAATCTCGCGGGTGAAAAGGCCCTTGCCGCCAATCTCTTTCAAAGGACGATCAAGGATCTTGTCACCCGTCGTTTTGATCACTTTGATCACGAAAGCCTCTTCAGGCAGATCGAATGCGCCCGACAAACGACGACGGGTTTCATAGGCCTGCGCCAATGCCAAAGGAGAACCACGCGTGCCGATTTTCAGCGGTGAAGTCGGGGAAGGAAGAGTAATAGTCATGCAATATCTTTATGGGTGTCTAGTGAAGTTGACAACTGTTGAGCGAAGCTTTCGCGCAAACTTTTCAACCGTCCAATTTCAGTCGTCCAAAAGTATGCGCGCGGCATTGCCCTGTTCATCGTCATATTGATCGCTGCGCACCGTCCATATGAACGCCGCAAGGCCAACACCACCAAGGATAAGTGAGACAGGAATAAGGATCACGAGAACGTTCATTGGACAAACCTAATGCGTTGGGAATTCAATAGAACTGTGATGGAAGAGATCGACATCGCCAAGGCCGCGGCCAGTGGCGTCGCATACCCCGCAAGCGCAATCGGAATTGCGATGCCATTATAGATTGCCGCGATAGCAAAGTTTTGCTGGGACAGGCTGCGCGCGAGGCCCGCGATCTTCATCAGCAAAGGCAGCTCTTCAAAGCTGTCTTTCAAGATCACTATGTCGGACGCAGAGCGTGACGCATCAAGAGCAGAAGCCGGCGCAATAGAGGCATGCGCCGTCGCAAGTGCGGCAGTATCATTCAAACCATCACCCACCATCAAAACGCGTTCAGACTTTTCGCGCAGCTGCTCAAGGTAACGTAGCTTTTCTTCTGGGCGCACATTTGCGGTGACGGGCAAGCCTAGGTAATTGGCGAAGCGCGTCGCTGGCGCAAGCGCGTCTCCCGTAACAATCTCACAAGGCTGCGCGAGGCCTCGCACAGCAGAACGCACTCCTGTTCGCGGGGTTTCTCTCGCTTGGATCTGGAGCGGCTGCGCATCGCCAAGCTGAAGACCCAGATCATCAAAGTCAGCACCAAGCCAAGCACCACGGCCAAGGCGCACAGTCATGCCTTTCCACTTGCCGATGACACCACGTCCCGCAACTTCCTTAATCTCCCGGATCGGTACCGCACGCACACCACTTAACGCGTCAACCAAAGCGTGCGACAGCGGATGGTTCGAAGCCTGCGCCAACCCCTTAGCAACTGCTTTTTCTTTAGGCGTGATACCCCCTGGCAAAATCACTGAGGGCTGGCTCAACGTGCCTGTTTTGTCAAAGACGACGCGGCTGACGTCGGCCAAACGCTCTAACGCAGTGGCGTGTTTCACGAGGTAGCCCATGCTGAACAATCGACTGATTGCCGCAGTTGAAACCGCGGGCACCGCAAGGCCAAGCGCGCAAGGGCATGTGATGATCAGCACCGCAATTGCAACGTTCAAAGCGTGGCGAATGTCGCCATTTGCCGCGACCCAGCCAACAAAGGCCAGAAACGCCAGTAGATGCACGGCAGGGGCATAAATCTGCGCCGCTTTGTCGGCCAACGCCGTGTAACTGTTGCGGCTGTTCTCTGCGGTTTCGATCATGCTTGCCATGCGGCGCAAGGTGGTGTCGTCACCAACTGCACTTGCGCGCATGTACAACGGGGAAGCCACATTGATTTCACCCGCTTGCAAAAGCGCGTCTTCAACCATCTCTACCGCAGCGGATTCACCTGTGAGAAAAGCGCGGTCAATCAAAGCCGACGTGCTGATTAACACGCCATCCACGGGGATACGCGCGCCAGTGGGTACGAGGATCGTATCGCCAATAGCAAGCTGCGCAACCGCGATTTTTTCGACCAGATCATCGCTGACACGTTGCGCATGTTGCACCTCAAGCGCAGTCAGTTCCTTCGCAGCCGAGCGCGCCGCACTTCGCGTGCGGTGATCCATGTAGCGGCCAATCAAAAGGAAAAACGTAAGTGACAAGGCCGCATCGAAATATGCGTGAAGACCGCTATTCAGTGTCTCGAACAGGGACATGCCTGCTGCTAAAAGAATGGCGAGCGAAATGGGCACATCCATATTCAAGCGCCCTACTCTGAGCGCGGACCATGCATTTTGAAAGAAAGGCTGGCCCGAATAAGCAACGACAGGCAACGCGATCATTGCAGAGATCAGATGGAACAAGTCGCGCGTCGCATCTGCAGCACCCGACCAAACTGCGACCGACAGCAACATCACATTCATCATCGCAAAGCCTGCAACTGCCATTCGTAAAAGCAAATTGCGCCCGACCGTATCATGCGCCGTGTTCAAAGCTTCCAGATCCAGCGGATAGGCCTCAAATCCCAATTTGGTAAGGATATTCTCAACATGCTCAGAGCTTGCAGTTCCCGAGATCGTAAGCCGCTTGAGCGACAGGTTTACCCGCGCCGTGCGCACACCGTCTACGCCCGAAAGACCGCGTTCGATCTTTCCGATGCAGGCCGCACAATGAATGCTGGGCAGCGAGAACTGCAACGATGTGCCAAGCTCAATATCCTCCATTTCGGGCATCGCAACGCAGGCGGGGCAAACAGCGGTCATGACTTTACGGTCACAATGATGCGCTGTTGGAACAACGTTCCATCCTCTGCACGTGCTTTGAGACGCAAGTTCCAATTGCCTTTGCCTGCGACGACTTTTGAACGCAACGCATCGCCGTCAAACGTAAACGTAGGGGTTTCATCAAACGCGATATTCGTCGCACGCCCGAACGTTGCGCTTTCGATTTTCGGGGCAATCGGTGCACCGTCTTTCAAGATGATAAGCGACAAAACATGTCCCTCCAACACCGCCGACACATCCCAACCAAGCGCGGTTTGCGCGACGCGCTCAACGTCAAATGTTTGGCTTGCGACGTAGGAGTTCTTGACTTCTAACCCCGGAAAGGTTGCCACCGCTTTGTAAGCGAGCGCAAGATTCACGGCGATAATAATCCCAAAAACAGCGCTAAATCCGGCAAAGACATGCCATCCTTTAATCTCGGTCATTGGCTTTTTCTCCCGTTAAATATTGTCGATTGGCTGGCGCTCGCGCCGCTTTCTAGATCTTCGACCCAAATGCGAAGCGCCGTGCTTTCGATGCTTGCAGCCGGATCTTGCGGACGGGCTGTGATGTAGACGCGTTGCAGAACCGTTGTATCCGCAGGTACGTCGATCCACAGGACGTGGTCTTTGCCCTCCAGCTCAATCCGTAGAATTTCATTGCTGGTCAGATTCAGGTGAAAGCGACGGTCATCGCCAAGTTTATTGCGCAAGCGCACATCATAAATGTTGCGAATAGAGCCGTCAGATTGCAATACATAGGTTGGATTACGTTCGGGGCTGACGGTCAGCTCGATATCGCTGCGAATGAACAGCGCGAAAACGAGCCCCGCACCAATCGCTGCCCAAAGTGCCGTGTAAAACAACGTGCGTGGGCGCAGAACGTGTTTCCAAATCGGCTTGGGTTGCGCACCTGCGCGCTCCGCCTCTTCATCCGAAAGCGCGAGATAATCGATCAAGCCGCGTGGTTTGCCAATCTTGGCCATGACGTCATCGCAGGCATCAATACAAAGCGCGCATGTAATACACTCCATCTGTTGACCATCGCGAATATCGATCCCAACAGGACAAACGTTGGCGCAGGCCATGCAATCGATGCAATCCCCTTGCGGCGCGCCTGCCTTTACAGCCTCCGAGTTCTTGCGATCCTCGCCACGCCAGTCACGGTAAGCGACTGTGATCGTATCCGGGTCCATCATGGCCGCCTGAATGCGCGGCCAAGGGCACATGTATATGCACACCTGTTCGCGCATAAAGCCACCGAACACGAAGGTCGTCGCCGTCAGGATCGCAATGGTGATATAGGCTGCTGGATGAGCCGTGAAATTAATAAGGTTAGAAAGTAGCGTTGGTGCGTCTGCAAAATAGAAGACCCAAGCGCCGCCTGTGGCGACTGCAATGACAAGCCAACCAGTCCACTTGGTGAGCCGCAGACGCCACTTGTTGAGGGTCCATTTCCCCTTCCAAAGGCGCACGCGCGCGTTGCGATCACCCTCGATCCAGCGCTCCACCAAGATGAAAAGATCGGTCCAAACGGTCTGCGGACAGGTGTAGCCACACCACACTCGCCCCAGCGCAGAGGTGAACAAAAACAGCCCCAAGCCCGCCATGATCAACAGGCCTGCTACGAAATAAAATTCATGCGACCAGATTTCGATCCAAAAGAAATAGAAGCGCCGGTTTGCCATATCTATCAACACGGCTTGGTCGGGCAGATTGGGGCCACGATCCCAACGCAGCCACGGCGTCAGATAGTAGATGCCGAGCGTTACCGCCATGATCCACCATTTAAACGTACGAAAGAACCCTTTCACCTTTCGCGGGAAAACGGGTTCTTGAGCTGCATAGAGTGCAGGAGCTGGGTCTTGTGACATATGTTTGATTTCCTGTTCGCACAATCACCCTAGCGCTGTCGGTTGCGGCGCACTTTGATCTACGTCAAAAAAAGTCCCGAAACGGCACAGTTTGCGAACAGGGCCGTTTCGGGATGTATCGCTGGCCAGTAAGAACCGGCAAGCGAGTCGACCTACTCCCCGCCTCCCAATGCATGGACATAGGCCGAAACTGCACGCACATCTTCTTCGCTAAGACGTTGACCCCAAGCTGGCATCACACCAAAGCGTGCGTTTTCTATTGTATAGCTTAGCGCATCGCGATTACCGCCATATAGCCAGATCGCATCCGCCAGATTTGGCGCACCCATGTCTGGGTCCCCCAGACCTGCATCGCCATGGCAGGAGGAACAATTGTCCGCAAAAAGCTCTGCTCCGATGGGAACAAGTGTTTGATCGTGCTCTTGTTTAGACAGCGATAGAACATACTCAATCGTCGCTGCAATTTCCTCTTTCTCAAGTAAATCGGCGAAAGCTGGCATTTCAGAATAATGGGCGTCATCATCCGTGTCGTTGCGCACACCATGGCGCACGGTGTGAATAATCGCTTCCATAGAGCCACCCCAAAGCCAGTCATTATCGAGCAGGTTGGGATAACCCACAGCGCCCGCAGCACCAGAGCCGTGACATTGGGAGCATTGCGCCCGAAACACTGCGCCACCGCGTGCAACCGCGTAGCGATTGAGGTCTGCATCTTCGCGTAGAACGGTCATTTCCGCCGCAAGCAAAGCCGTGACCAATTCTGCGTTTTGCTCTTGATGCGACGCGATATCCTGCGCCACGTTTCCACGTGTGGACCACTCTTTCATACCGGCTGTTGCGCCAGAAATCATCGGCCAAGCGGGATAAGCAATGGTATAGCCAATGCCCCAAATGATGGTGATGTAGAGCGTCCAAAGCCACCAACGCGGCAGTGGGTTATTCAGCTCTTCGATGCCATCCCAGGAATGACCTGTGGTTTCGACGCCTGTCTCTTCATCAAGTTTACGATCAGACATGGCTTGCCCCTTTCCCTATAAATGTCGCCTTTGCAGATGCGCAATTTTCGCATGTGCCAGAGCAAGTCTTGATCGCTGGTTCATCGCGCATTGGGATCATACTTGCATCGTAGCGCGCTCTGTTTTGGCTAGGTAAAAACGCCCAAATCGCCGTGCCAATGAAGAAGCAGAACATTGCCAGCAAGACCCAGCTGTCTGCAATTTCTCTCAGGAGTGAATAAGTATCCATCTGTGCACCCTATCGGCTTGCGTCTGGTGTAAAGGTGGAGAAATCGACCATGGTGCCAAGGATCTGCAAGTATGCGATCAAAGCGTCCATCTCGGTCAATTCTGGCTGTCCATCAAAGTTGGAGACAACCGCACCGGGGTAACGTTCGACCAAGCCATCCCAATCTTCATCCGGGTCGACCTGCACTTTGAAATCAGCCGAAGCCGACGCGATTTGTTCATCGGTGTATGGAACTCCGACGAAACGGTGCGTCTTTAACAACGCCTCGATATGTTCGCCGTCGATTTTCGCATCCGCAAGAAACGCGTATTTCGGCATAATACTTTCAGGAACTACAGATTGCGGGTCCATCAAATGATCAACGTGCCACGTATCGGAGTAACGTCCACCCACACGCGCCACATCAGGACCTGTGCGTTTGGATCCCCATTGATGCGGGTGATCATATTTGGATTCCGCCGCCAGTGAGTAGTGACCGTAACGTTCCACTTCGTCACGCATGGGTCGGATCATCTGGCTGTGGCATGTATAGCATCCTTCGCGGATGTAGATGTCGCGCCCCGTTAGCTCCAAGGGAGAATAGGGTCGGACCCCTTCCACATCCTCAATCGTGTTTTCGAGCCAGAACAAAGGCGCGATTTCCACGATCCCGCCGATAGTCACGACGAGCAGTGAAGCGGTCAAAAGCAAAGTCGGGCTTTTTTCCAGGATGGCGTGTTTATCAAGAAAGGCCATTGTTTGCGCTCCTTATTCCGCTGGAGTTGCATAAGGAAGGGATGTGGTGGCCGGTTCGGCACCGCGGATTGTCATCCACATGTTCCAAACCATCACCAGTGCGCCGCTGAGGAAGAGGAGCCCGCCCAAACCGCGTACCACATACATTGGGAACTTGGCGGATACCGTGTCGGCAAAGCTGTTCACAAGGAAACCCTGGTCATCCACTTCACGCCACATCAGGCCTTCCATGATACCGGTCACCCACATGGACGCCGCATAAAGAACGATACCCAGCGTCGCGAGCCAAAAGTGCCAGTTGATTGCGCTCTCGGAGTGCATCTTTTCGCGGCCCCAAAGTTTTGGTGTCAGGAAGTAGATGCAAGCGAAGGTGATCATACCATTCCAGCCAAGTGCGCCAGAGTGCACGTGACCAATGGTCCAGTCGGTGTAGTGGCTCAGGGAGTTCACAGCCCGGATCGACATCATCGGACCCTCGAATGTGGACATGCCGTAGAAACCCAGCGACAGAACAAACATTCGCATGATTGGATCTGTACGCAACTTGTCCCACGCGCCTTGCAGCGTCATCAGACCGTTGATCATACCACCCCAGCTTGGCATCCACAGGATGATGGAGAATACCATACCTAGGGTAGAAGCCCAATCCGGCAAAGCTGTGTAGTGCAAGTGGTGTGGGCCCGCCCAAATATAAAGGAAGATCAGCGCCCAGAAGTGAATGATCGATAGTTTGTAGGAATAAACTGGACGACCCGCTTGCTTCGGGACGAAATAGTACATCATCCCAAGGAAACCCGCAGTCAGGAAGAAGCCAACGGCATTGTGGCCATACCACCACTGCGTCATCGCATCCTGCACGCCACTGAAGACCTGCACGGATTTGCTGCCCCAAATGCTGACAGGGATACTTAGATTGTTGACCACGTGAAGCATGGCAACGGTGATGATGAAGCTCAGGAAGAACCAGTTGGCAACGTAGATGTGACGTTCTTTGCGCTTGAAGATCGTACCGAGAAACACTGCGAGATAGGCAAGCCAAACGATTGTCAGCCAGATATCAACATGCCACTCAGGTTCGGCGTATTCTTTGGATTGCGTCGCACCAAGCAGGTAACCTGTGGCGGCCAAAACGATAAACAGTTGGTAACCCCAGAATACGAACCAGGCCGTGTTACCACCCCATAGCTTTACCGCGCTGGTGCGTTGCACCACATAAAACGACGTCGCAATCAGGGCATTACCACCAAAGGCAAAGATAACAGCACTGGTGTGAAGTGGGCGCAGGCGACCAAAGTTAGTGAAGGGTTGTCCCCACTCGAAATTCAGTTCAGGAAATGCGAGCTGGAAGGCAATAAACGTTCCCACAAGGAACCCTGCGACACCCCAAAAGGCAGTCGCGATAACCCCTGCGCGAATAACACCATCCGTATAGACACCATCTTGCGGTGCCGCCTTCGGCTCATCAGTGTTTCGAAGAACCCATACGAACATGCCAAAAGCAATGAACATAAGCAGGAGCGCATGAAGCTGATACGCCAAATCATGCGCCCAACTGCTGGCCAACGCAGCCCCCAGCGTAATAAACCCTAAAAGAATGAGTTTGAGATAGTCCATAAAATGCCCTCACGGTTACTCGAGCACCAAAAGACGCTCCTGTTCGCAAGTTCGTTTTATGAGAGGTCGAGCCGGACTTCTTTGATCTAAGTCAAAAAGCGCCAATCGATAGATGTTAGACGATCATACCGCCGTCTGAATCATCTCCGGTTGCCTGTCGCAACGCGATCAAATCAACGATATTGAGCTGTTTGCGCCCGTTAAACGAAATGATTCCATCCTTTTTCATCGCGTTTAGTTGTCGGCTGACAGTTTCCAATGTCAGCCCCAAAAAATTGGCGATTTGATCCCGCGTCATCGCCATTTCTAGCGAAATGTGGTTTTTCTCCAAGCTGACTTCACTGCGCTGCACGAGCAAATCGAGGAAAGTGGCGATCTTTTCACGCGCAGTTTTGCGTCCCAAAAGAATCATCCAGTCGCGCGCGGCGTCCAGCTCATCCAAAGTAAGCTCCATCAATCGCTGCGCCACATTAGGCGTCTCATTGATGAGCTTTTCGAAGGGTGCGCGTTCAAACCGACAAAGCGTTACATTGGTCGTCGCAGTAACATCAAACTCAACTGTTGTGCGCCCCGGTCTGCCAAGGAAATCAGATGGCAACAACAATCCAACCATTTGCGTGCGTCCGTCTTCAAGGGTTTTGGACAAATTAGCGACACCACTAACGACAGAAGCTACAAACTTAAGAGGCTCGCCACGCCACAGGATGACGTCACCCGCATCATAGGTTTGATAGGATTTCATTGCTTCAAGCAAGACCAGTTCATCGGCGTCACAGCGCGAACACACGGCGCGGTGCCGAATGGGGCATTCGCCACATCTCATCGCGGAAAGGTCTATTTTCGACATGTTGATCTGAATCAAAGTTCTTTTTGTTGTCTCATGCTAACAAAGCATATGGAAAAACACGACCCTCTTTTACGCTATGGCTTGTTTGATGCCAAAGTGCCGCGCTACACAAGCTATCCGCCCGCCAATCATTTTCAAAATGATGTGGGACGTCGCAATCAGATGAAGTGGCTGACGAGCGTTGAGGGCAATGAAACCGTTTCAATTTACATCCATATCCCTTTTTGCAAGCGCCTCTGCTGGTTTTGCGCGTGCAGGACGCAAGGAACCACAACGCTGCGTCCGGTTGATGCATATGTAGATATCCTGCTGAAAGAAATCGCGACCGTCCGCGCAAAGCTCCCCGATGGCATCACCATGGGGCGGCTTCATTTAGGGGGCGGTACACCTACTATTTTGTCACCAGAGACAATGACAATTCTCCTGGATAAGGTCTTTGGCGCGTTTGCTATTACAGAGGATTTTGAATTATCCGTAGAGATTGATCCGACAGAAGCCAGCGATGAACTTCTTCAAACCTTGATTGATTTCGGCATGAATCGCGCAAGCATTGGCGTTCAGGACTTTGCGCCAAAAGTTCAGGACGCGATTGGTCGTCTGCAAACGTTGGAGCAAACGAACGATGTCGTAAAGTTCCTTCGCAACGCGGGTCTCAAAGCGATCAATCTTGATCTCTTGTATGGATTGCCCTTTCAGACGCGGGCTAGCTTTCGCGAAACACTCGCACATGTTATCTCAATGGATCCGGATCGGCTTGCGATTTATGGCTATGCCCATGTTCCGTGGATGTCCAAGAGACAGGTTTTGATTAAATCAGAAACCTTGCCGGACACAATAGAGCGATATGAACTCGCAGCGATTGCGAACGACCTTCTGCTGTCCGTTGGATACAAAGCGATCGGCATTGATCACTTCGCAAAACCAACTGACAGTCTCTACACAGCAGACCGTACAGGCCAACTCAAACGTAATTTTCAGGGCTATACAGATGATCAAAACAAGACTTTGATTGGGTTTGGGGCTTCTGCAATCTCACATTTTTCGGATGGGTATCAACAGAACGCTGTTGCAACGTCCGCATATCAAGACAGAGTTTTGACAAACGGTGTGGCTGCTCACAAAGGCTATGAAATGAGCGACAACGACAAACTAATCGCTGCCATGATCGAAGAATTGATGTGTAGATTTTCGTATCCAACGAAGGATTTGCGAGCGTCTTTCCCGAAATCGGAAGATCAAATCAGACAGACGGCGGTCGCTTTGATGCAGCACTATATCGATGTGTTCAAAATAAGTGGCTCGGGCCTGGTCATGCAGCCTGAAACCTTCCCTTTGGTTCGCATCATTGCAAATTACATCGATTTGTTTACCAACAAAGACACAGTGCACACAGCTGCTATCTGAAGATAGAATTAGCGTTTAAAGCACGTTAAGCTTGCTAAGCGATGGTTGGTCTGCGTTTCCGAATGAACGATTGAGAAGACTGCTAAAGTAAGCGATGTGAACTGCCCTCCCCGAAATTTACCTCTGTTTGGTGTAGCGTTTGCTCAACCTGTCGAAGTCGCAAACAGCTACAAATAAAGACTGTCGCGCACAAACGCCTCCGGTTAGGGTATCGGCGGATCTGCGTGATGCTAGAACGCAAAGGCCTGATCATGAACCAAAAGAAGCTGGACCCTGATCGCAAGCGGGCTCGTTCAAAGCTATTACTAGTGCGCCGCAAAATACAGCGGAATGCTTAAACCCACTTTGCCAAAGGTGGCAGGCTCATCAACACCGCATTGGCATCGTGACCAGTCTCAAGTCCGAACTTCGTACCACGATCGTAAACAAGGTTGTACTCTGCATAGAGGCCACGATGCACCAATTGCGTGTCCTTATCAGCTTCACTCCAATCATCAACGCGCCGTTTCTCGATCAAAGGTTGATAGGCGGGCAAAAATGCACGGCCAATGTCTTGCGTCAGTTTAAAGTCGGCGTCCCAATTACCCGTGCAACGATCATCCATAAAAATTCCGCCTACACCACGCGCTCGACCGCGATGAGGGATGAAGAAATATTCATCAGCCCAAGCTTTCAATGCGGGATAATGCTCACTCCCGTGTGGATCGAGAAAAACCTTTTGAGTTTTATGAAAATGCTCCGTGTCTTCTTCATACTCAAGACAAGGGTTAAGATCTGATCCGCCCCCGAACCACCATGCATGTGGCGTCCAAAACATGCGCGTGTTCATATGGACAGCAGGACAGTGCGGGTTCTGCATATGTGCAACAAGGGAAATCCCAGACGCCCAAAACCTTGGGTCTTCAGCCATCCCTTCTATCCCTTTTCGCGCAGCCATCGCCGCCTGGGCGCGCGGGGCAAGAGTTCCGAACACCGTAGAAATATTAACGCCAACCTTCTCAAAGACCCGACCACCGCGCATCACGCTCATTTCGCCGCCGCCTGCGTCCGTTCCATCGTCTGAGTGCCGCGTGGTTTTCGTCACTTCAAACGCGCCCGCTGACTTATCATTCATAGGGCCAACTGAATGGCTGTCTTCCAAGGATTGAAACGCCGTGACGATATCGTCGCGCAAGGTCTTAAACCACCGAGCTGCCTGCACTTTTTCAGCTTGCATATCCGATGTCATGTCGCGCTCTCCTCGATAACTCGCTTGTCTTCACATTAATGTGCCGGCGCGTGCACAGGGTCAAGCAATGTACGGCCACCATCAAGTGTTAAGATTTGGCCAGTCATAAATCCTGAGCCGTCCGAAGCCAAATATTGCACCGCTTCCGCCAATTCATGGGGTGCGGCAATGCGACCAAGCGGTGTGTTGTCTTCGATTGTCTCGCGATATTCTTGGGAGTTGAGCAGGGTTTCCTTTAGACTGGCGCTCATCACGGATCCGAAAGCGACGGCGTTCACGCGAATTCCGGATTCGGCCAGTCCCACCGCCATCGACCGTGTTAACTGATCGAGCGCCGCAGTTGAAACCGAATAAGCCAAGAGTTCGGGGCGTGCGCGGCGTGCGGCGATGCAAGAAAGGTTAATGATCGATCCGACTGATCCCTCTTCTCGACCCTCGGATTGTTTGATCATCCGTCGCGCAACCAATTGGGACAGGCGAAAACTGGTCATCAAATTTTGCTGCAGCAGCACGTTCATCGAATTATCATCAGCATCAAGTGGATCAGTTTGTAAGATTTGACGTGACCCATTCACCAGAACATCCACTGAATCAAACGCGTCAATCGTCGCAGATAGTAGGTTTGCAACAGTCAGTTTTTCGCGCAAATCGCCGGAGAAATAACGGATATTGCCGTCTTCACTTTGATCGCCCAATTCACGGACCAGGCGGCTGTCATCCATATCCGCAAACATGACATTTGCACCTTGATCGGCAAAATGTCGTGCGATCGCAAGGCCAATCCCGTTGGCAGCACCGGTCACAATTGCGGTTTTTCCATCAATTGAAAAAGACATCGTCGCTCTCCGCGCAAATGGTTAATTCTTCGGTATTATCCAAGCTTAGCGCGCCCGCGCGTCGCGCAGAAGACTTTGAAGCGATTTGTTCGCACGATAAGATCATATTTTTCAAAACTTTGCTCTATCGTTGTTTCATATGGCAAATGTGCGTTGGCCACCAAAAACAGTTTGCCCTCGGGGCGCAAGAGGCTTGCCGCGGCACGGACAAAGTTGATGCCAATCTGTGGCTCTGCGATGCGGGAGGTGTGAAACGGCGGGTTCATGAGTATCGCATCAAAAAGCTTGCTTTGGCGCCAATTCAAAACATCCGCCCAATGAAACTCAGCACGCGGATCTTCAACGTTTGCGCGCGCGCATTCCAAAGCTGCGGCATTGTCCTCAACTAAATGCAAAGTCTCGATCGACGGATTTTCAGACAGAGCCCGATCAGAAAGATAGCCCCACCCTGCACCGAGATCGGCGACATGCCCAGACAGACTCGTCGGTATATGTTGCATTAACAATTCGGACGCGGGATCGATATCATCTGCGGAAAAGACACCCGGCGATGTCAAATATCCGCCCTTATTTTTCTCTTCCGTAACAACGGGTTGCAGCAAATCTTGTGCATTACCACCTTTGAACCAAAGCGTCTTTCCGTGACCTTTAGAATAGCTCTCAACCCCCGACACTAAGCGGGTAATCTGTTTTGCAACGCTTTCTATGCCGTCGGTTTTCTGACCATCCACGATGATCCAACCCTCCGGCGCAGCTGCAATCGCAGCACTTATCAATTGCCAGATTTCTGATTTGGAGCGCGGGAGCAAAACCAAGGCATGTGCACATGCTTCATCTAGCGCGCGTGTGACTGAAATACCCGCCGACTTAAGCGCTTCATTCACAGTAAACATGTCACTGACACAACGCAGATAGCTCGTGTTGAGCCCGCTCACGCGCTCAAGCGCAATAGGCCCAAACACCGCAATCGTGCCATCAAGCACCGGCAAAAGCTCAGCGCGACGCGCAAGATCCAGACGCGCATGCTTCATAACAACGCTATTCTTTTTCCATAGTGCATTGCAAAGGATGTTGGTGACGCCGTGCGAAATCCATCACTTGGCCAACCTTCGTCTCCGCAATTTCATGGCTGAACACACCTACAACCGCGACACCCTTTTGATGGACCGTCAGCATAATCTCAAAAGATTGCGCATGATTGAGGCCAAAGAAGCGCTCTAGAATGAGGACGACAAACTCCATCGGAGTATAATCATCGTTCAATAACAATATCTTATATAGCGGAGGCTTACGCGTCTTCGGACGTGTTTCGACGATGACACTTTCATCAGTGTCATCGTTAGAATTACCAGAAGCTTTAATGGGCTGAAATGTCATCGGTGCAGCTGTTCTCGGATTCTCGAAGATTTCATCTCTATATAACCCCAATACCCGAATAGAAAAGAGCGGAGCACATAAGCAGCGCAAGAACACATTCATGACACAATCGCTTGTCTTGGGGTCGCTTGGCGTTCAACCGCAATATCTTGTGATTTCACAACGGCAAAAATCGATAAATTCCTTTGTTTTGAATACTTTATTAATCGAAAATTATGTGCTATTTAATAGTTATAAAAAATAAGTCAGTCGGAAAATCGGCGGCGTTGAGGCAGTAAAAGGCAGAAATCGTGAAGGTACGGCATACATCGCCGGCCCGCTTAGGGCTATTAGTCATCTCGCTTCTTTGGTTGGTGGTTGCGCTTCCGCTTAGCGTATCTGCGGCCCCTTATGCGGCTTTTGTTATGGATGCACGCTCTGGCGAGGTTCTGCACGCGCGTAACGCTGATACGCGCTTGCATCCTGCATCGCTAACCAAGATGATGACGCTCTATGTCGCCTTCCAAGCCATTGAAAATGGTGAGATTACTCTCGATACCACAGTGAAAATTTCCGCCAATGCTGCAGCGGAACAACCCTCCAAACTCGGTCTGCGTTCCGGCCAGCGGATCAAATTCCGCTACCTCATTCGCGCGGCGGCTGTGAAGTCTGCAAACGATGCAGCGACAGCCATTGGCGAGATCCTTGAGGGTTCCGAAGCAGCCTTCGCACGACGTATGACCCGTACGGCAAAATCTCTTGGCATGTCCAAGACCACCTTCAAAAACGCACATGGTCTGACCGAAAAGGGCCACCTCTCAACAGCGCGCGATATGTCCACGCTGGGTCGCCATTTGCTCTATGATTATCCAGACTACTACAATCTTTTTTCGCGCAAATCGACGGATGCGGGCGTGAAAACTGTCCCTAACACCAACCGGCGCTTACTAAGCAATTATAGGGGTGCGGACGGAATTAAGACTGGGTACACGCGCGCCGCTGGTTTCAATCTTGTGGCCTCCGCAGAGCGCGGTCAGGAACGGATTATCGCGACTGTTTTCGGCGGTCGATCCACCGCGACACGCAATGCACGGGTGGCTGAATTGCTCGACATGGGTTTCAAGCGCGCGCCTTCTCGTGTTGCGCTGCGAAAGCCTACGAAACCCGCCTATGGCGGTTCGCGCGCGTCTGCGAAAACAATCCGCGTTGTAGGTGCAGTGAAGAAAAGCCTGCGACCTAAAGCACGGGCCTTGCGTCCAGAAACCGCGCCAGTCCTTGTGTCTTTGAAGGATGATGTGCGCCAGGCCTTGGTAGAAGCCCAAGTCAACGGCGCCTCAAACGGGCAAGTCACGCGCGCCTCGACAGCGGCTGTTTTAAGCTCGCCAAAGCCCGCGGCGCGACCAAAAGCGCTGCTTCTCGCCTCTCTCACTCAACCCAAACCAGAGCCGAGTGTGAAACCCAAGCAGCAAGTCGTCACGCGCATTTCGACGTCAGGTGGGCGGCATTGGGGCATCAACATTGGCCTCTATCCCAACCGCTACAAAGCAGAGCGCGTTTTGCTGAAAACCGCCCTCGCCGAGATGAACGCGCTCGACGGTGCTCGTCGCTCTGTGACGGAACGCAAAACCGGCTATGATGCTAATTTCGTTGGGCTTTCTCGTGAACGCGCTGATCTGGCATGTCGCAGACTTGCCGCACGCAATGTGCAGTGCTTTATGATCGGGCCCAGCTCCTAGATCTGCGATCTCAACCACTTGCGGAACGCCTTAAGCGACGCGCGGTGCACGCCAGCGCGCGTCACGATGTAGTAGCCAAAGTCTTCCTCATCTTCGAACAATTTGAGCAAGCGCCCGCTGTCGATATCCGCTTGCACCCAAACGCCTGCGGTTACGGCAATTCCCTGCCCCATACGCGCCGCGTCTAGGGTCAAGTTGCCTGGCAAAACCGTCACCCCGCCCTGCCCTGCATCACACACACCGTGCTTGGCCAGCCACAGCGAACTTTCAGAGGTTCCGACTTCTTGCAAGATCGGGAACCGCGCGAGATCTGCAGGAGATGTCGGGCAATCGTCACAAATGAATGCAGGCGACGCGACCGCAAAGCGCCGTGTTTGAACCAACAGCTGCGCGTCCAAACCATCCCACTCCCCTTGCCCAAATCAGATCGCAAGGTCCGCGCCAGTCGGTCCCAACGCGCTCATGTCCGGGTTCGCATCAATCACCACATTCACCTCGGGATGTTTCACGCGAAACTCCGCAAGTCTTGGCACCAACCAGTTCGCCGCGAAACTCGGTGTCGTGGAAACGACCAAAGGGCGCTCTGTGTCTTTCGTCGTCATCTGCGTCACTTGTGCGCTGATCGCTTCGAAGCTGCCGCTTAACACTTTGGCAAGCGCGAGGCCTTCATCCGTCAATTGCGCTTGCCTCGCGGTGCGATCCAAAAGGGGCACGTTGAGAAAGCTTTCAAGATTTCTGATCTGTTGACTAATCGCCGCATGAGACACGCTGAGGGTAGCGCCCGCGCGCGGCATCGACCCACTTTCGCATAGGCATGAAACGCGCGCAACGCAGATAAGGGCGGCATATCTCGCCAATTCATATGAAATCTCAGCTTACATATTGAAATTCTTCATGACTCGCAGTCTCCCTCGTTTCAATAAATATTCAAAGCATGAAATGAATAAAGGAGAAGAAAATGTTGAATATACTCGCAGACAGCTTTATCCGCGCCTCCTACCAGGACCGCTGTCCCAAACCGCGTTGGGACATGCCTGCACATTGGCGCGAACCGCATCATTATGCCCCGAAAGTCCCCTCAAAGGAGCCGCGCGATGATTGATCCGATTGTCTTTCTCGCGCCGCAAGTTGCCAAGAATTGCGGCCAAGGCACCTGCCGAGTCGGGCCAGCCTATCGCTGTCAAAGGTTAACAAAACGCCGCTAATTGAGCGCCCAAGGCACCCAGCTTTGGGCGTTTCTACATGTTCGCACGATGATCAAGCGCCGCACTTAGAAGCGCCTGCGTATATTCATGTTGTGGCGCACTAAACAGCGCTTCGCTCTCGCCCATTTCGACGATATCGCCTTGTTTCATCACCAAAACCTTGTGCGACATCGCCCGCACGACGTTCAAATCATGACTGATGAACAGATAGGCCAGCCCATATTTTTGCTGCAAACCGCGGAGCAATTCCACGATCTGCACCTGCACCGTCATGTCCAACGCACTGGTCGGTTCGTCCAAAACTACCAATTTGGGTCGCAGTATCATCGCACGTGCAATTGCGATCCTTTGACGTTGGCCACCAGAGAACTCATGTGGATAGCGGTGCATAGTCTTTGGATCTAGCCCCACTTCGCTCATGATGTCCGCGACCATATCACGGGGCGTTTTCGCGCCATCCGTTCCGTGCACGCCAAGCCCTTCGGCGATGATCTGCTCAGCGGTCATGCGCGGTGACAAAGATCCAAAAGGATCCTGAAAAACGATCTGCATGTCCTTGCGCGCAGCCCTCAACTGACGAGTAGACCATGCGCGTGTGTCTTCGCCCGCAAAATTCAAACCACCCTCAGAGGCAATCAAACGCATCATCGCAAGCGCCAACGTCGTCTTACCAGATCCACTTTCCCCAACAATACCAAGGGTTTCACCCGCGCGCACAGACAGTGTCGCATCGTTCACGGCTTTGACATGGCCAACAGTCTTCTTCAACAGACCTTTTTGAATAGGAAACCAGATTTTTAAATTTTCGGTGCTGGCAATTTCTTTAGCACCAGCAGGAACAGGATCAGGGGTGCCTACCGAATGCGCATTAAGCAAAATCTTGGTGTATTCGTGTTTAGGATTGTTAAATACCTCATCCGTTGGACCCGCCTCGACGATCTCGCCCGCCTTCATAACGCAAACCTTATCGGCAATGCTGCGCACAATTCCAAGATCGTGAGTGATGAACAGCAAACCCATGTTTTTGTGTTTTTTCAGGCCTGCCAGAAGCTCCAGGATCTGCGCTTGGATCGTCACGTCAAGCGCTGTCGTCGGCTCATCCGCGATTAATAGATCGGGATTATTCGCCAAAGCCATCGCGATCATAACGCGCTGTCTTTGCCCACCAGACAATTGATGCGGATAAGAATTCAAACGGCTCTCGGGATTGCGAATTCCGACCTCATCCAGTAGCGATAAGGTTCGGTCCCGCGCCACGTCTCCAACCACACCTTGGTGCAAAGCCAGCGACTCACCAAGCTGTTTTTCCAATATGTGCAATGGGTTAAGTGAGGTCATCGGCTCTTGAAAAATAAAGCTAATGTCGTTGCCGCGCACTTTGCGCAACAGGGCTTCGTCAGCGCCGACCATCTCTTGGCCCTCATAGGTAATTGACCCGCCTGTCACCGCGCTTGAGCCCAACAACGACACAGAACTCAGCGCTGTGACGGATTTTCCCGACCCGCTTTCACCAACCAACGCAACGGTTTCACCACGATCCACAGTGAAGCTGACGCCACGCACCGCCTCGCTTAGTTGACCATCTTGGCGGAAGGCAACTGTGAGGTCTTTGACCGTCAAAAGGGCGCTCATGAGAATGTCTTTCTTGGATCAAATGCATCGCGCACGCCCTCAAAGATGAAGACGAGAAGCGACAGCATCACGGCAAAGACAGTAAACGCGGTGAAGGCGAGCCAAGGCGCTTGCAAGTTCTGCTTAGCCTGCAATGTCATCTCCCCCAATGAGGGCGACGAGGATGGCAATCCGAACCCAAGAAAATCGAGGCCTGCTAACGCGCTAATCGTGCCGGTTACGATAAAGGGCAACATGGTGACGGTCGCGACCATCGCGTTCGGCAACATATGGCGGAACATGATCACTGTGTTGCTGACGCCCAAGGCTTTCGCCGCGCGTACATATTCTAGGTTTCGAGCACGCAAAAACTCAGCGCGTACGACTCCAACCAAAGCCATCCATCCGAAAAGCACCATAAGGAACACGAGAAGCCAAAAACTACGTCCCAAAATCGCAAACATGATAATGATGATGTAAAGCGAGGGGACCGCACTCCAAATCTCGATGACGCGTTGGAAAATCAAGTCAACCCAACCCCCGAAATAACCCTGCAACGCGCCCGCCGCGATGCCGATCACGCTGGCCAGTGAAGTGACAATCAACGTGAACAAGATCGACAATCGGAACCCGTAGATCACACGCGCGAGCACGTCGCGCTTCGTGTCATCCGTGCCCAACAAGTTTTCGCCGTTGGGCGCGAGTGGCGCAGCACCAGGACGATCAACCGTTGTGTCGTAAGCATAAGGAATCACGGGCCAAAGCATCCAGCCTTTGGAGAAACCTTCGCCCTCGAACGTGCCTGCCTCGATGGCGTTTACCGCCCCTTCGGGATCATCCCAGCACTCCTCCAAACCGCCTGATTTGATCAAACATTGCACTTCAATATCGCGGTAAACCGCTTCGGTTTCGAAATCTCCGCCAAAGGCTGTTTCGGGGTAAAACTTGAACACGGGCATGCTCAACTCGCCGCGATAGCTGACAGCGATGGGTTTGTCGTTGGCGATGAATTCCGCGAACAGGCTTAGGCCGAATAACACCGAGAAGATGATCAATGACCACAGCGCACGCCGGTTATTTTTGAAGTTGCGCCATCGGCGTTGATTAAGCGGGGACAGAGCCATGCGATCAGCCCTCCCGCTTTTCAAAATCAATGCGCGGATCGACAAGCACATACATTAAATCGCTCAGGATACTGACGATCAAACCAATGAGACCAAAGATAAACAGCGTGCCAAAAATCACCGGATAATCCCGCGCAACCGCCGCCTCAAAGCCAAGTCGCCCCAAACCATCGAGCGAGAAAATCGTCTCGATAATTAATGATCCGCTAAAGAACACAGAGATGAAAACAGCCGGGAAACCCGCGATCACGATCAGCATCGCATTGCGAAACACATGCCCATAGAGCACTCGGCTTTCGCTCAGCCCTTTAGCGCGCGCGGTCATCACATAGTGCTTTTTGATCTCATCGAGAAAGCTGTTCTTGGTCAGTAAGGTCAACGTCGCAAAGGCAGAAATGGTCGAGGCGAGCACCGGCAAAGCGATGTGCCAAAGATAATCGAGCGCTTTGCCAATCGGACTAAGGTTCTCAAACCCTTCAGAGGTCAGCCCCCTTAGCGGGAAAATCTGCCAGTAAGAGCCCCCCGCAAATAGCACGAGCAGCAGAATCGCGAACAAAAATCCAGGGATTGCATAGGCCACGATAATCATCGCGGAGGTCCATGTGTCAAAGCTCGTGCCGTCATGCACCGCCTTGCGAATGCCTAACGGAATCGAGACCAGATACGCAATAATCGTCGACCATAGCCCCAGCGTGATCGAAACGGGCATCTTTTCGAGCACCAAATCCACAACGCTGATGGAACGGAAATAACTCTCGCCGAAATCAAGCCGCATGTAATTCCAGAGCATATTGAAAAACCGCTCAAGCGGCGGTTTATCAAAACCGAATTCTTTCTCTAACTCTTCGATAAATTCTTTAGGCAGCCCACGCGCACCGACATAGTCACTGTCAGATCCGAAGGTTTCTTCCGCCACATCATTGCCCCCGCCGGAAAAGCCCTCGAACACGTCACCCCCACCCTGCATTTGAGCGAGAACCTGTTCAACAGGACCACCGGGAACGAACTGAACTAGCGTGAAATTGACGATCATAATCCCGAGCAACGTCGGTATGATCAGCAATAGCCGTCGAAGAATATAAGCGCCCAAAGCGGTTTACCTCAGAGCGCCAGAAGCTTTCAACGCTTCATGCTTCTCTTTGTTATACCACCAAAAATCAAGCGCACCCAGCGCAAGGGGCGGTAGATTTTCAGGGTGCTCATACATGTCATAGGACGCGACCCAATGTTCACCCACATAACCGGAATGGATCTGAATGCGCAAATACCGCAACACTCGATCGAGCGCACGCAAAGCTGCCTCTTCTTCTTCCCGCGATGTGGTTTCAAGCGAGCCATCAATGATCGCATCCACCAACGGGCTTTGCAGTGACTGTGGATTATACGACGACACCACAGCCGTTTCTGAGCCATACGCCTGCTTGAGGCCTGTTCCCGCCGCCAAGAAAGGCTGGTTGCGGAAGTACATCATGTCCCAGTCTTTGTCGTAGTAGCGCGACGCATATTGCGCGGAATCAATCTTTTCCATATCCGCGCTGATGCCCCATTTATTCAGGGTCTGGACGTAGGTCGTTATGATCGCTTCAACGGTGTCACCCGTACTGGAAGACAGCATGATTTTGAACTCAATCAACTTTCCATCGGCATCAACGAACTTGCCATCATCATTGACAGACCAGCCCGCGTCTTTCAGCAATTTCAGCGCCTTACGCTGATTTCGACGATCAGAAACTGTATCACCGTTAGAGGTATGCGCCATCACAGCTTCGCCGTTCATCACCACATCTGGCACAAGATCACCAAGGCTTTCTAAGAATGCACGCTCCAAACCTTCGGGCACGCCTTTAGCCTCTAGCGCCGAATTCTCAACGAAGGAATTGCGCTGTTTCGTCAGGCCAAACTGCAAAGACGAAGAGACCCATTCAAAATTATACGCAAGGCTCAACGCTTCGCGTACGCGCAGGTCCGTGAACGGTTCGCGCAGCAGGTTGAACACGAAGCCAGAGGGCGTTGGCGGATTGTCATTCGGCAACTGCTCGCGTTTGATATAGCCCTTTTCGACACCCGGGAAATCATATCCCGTCGCCCACTGTTTAGTGCTGGTTTCTTGACGGAACGTGTACTCGCCCGCCTTGAAAGCCTCAAATTCGGCAGTCTGATCGCCGAAATATTCCACACGCACGCGATCAAAATTGTGACGCCCCACGTTCACGGGCAAGTGCCAGCCCCAATAATCCGGGTTGCGCTTGTAAATAATGAAACGGTTGATCTCAAAATCTTCAACCACATAAGGGCCAGAGCCAAGCTGCGTGAGCAAAGACGGCTCATCAAGACGCTCGCCAGTTTCTTCATACCAGTCTTTGGAAAACACCGGTGATCCGCCAACTTGGCTTATCAGGGAGCGGCGTGAAATACCGTCAACGAATGTGTATTTCAGCGTTTGATCATCGATTACTTCAACACCCGAAATGCGTTGCTTGACAGAACGCGCGTAGCTGCGAATGCCCTGCTCTAAGAACAAATTGTGCGTGAACGCGGCATCATGTGCGGTCAACTGTCGCCCATCGGAGAATTTCGCTTCCGTGCGCAGGTGGAAGACGCACCATTCTTTGGTCGCAGGATACTCTACCGCTTCGGCAAGGTGGCAATACGCATCTGTGATCGAATCTGCCGGAACCGCGGCATCAAAAGGCGCGCGGCTGAACATCGCCTCCGCGATCAAACCCGAATACTGGCCGGGGCGGCCCTTGCTCGCATAGCGATTCATGCCGTCAAACGTGCCGCGTGTGGAGAGAGAAATCTCACCACCTTTCGGCGCATCTGGGTTCACGTAATCGAAATGGGTGAAATCCGGTGGATACTGCAAATCGCCGAAAAAGGAATATCCGTGACTTCTAATGATCTCTTCAGATCCGCTTTGCGCCAATGCCACTTGAGGCAAGCCAATCGCTACACCAGCACCGCCAGCGGCCATGCCAAGCATCAGATCGCGGCGTTTCAAGGTGATTTCGCTTTTTGGAAATTTACCTGTCATCGTTGTCTCCCAATATCTGTCGCGTTTACGCTTATTTTCTATCTAACATAGCTAAAGCGCTGCACACATCACATTCAAGCGTTGAATGAATGAACTGGTTGTGAAGAGAGCGTGCGTTGGCTCAAAATCAAGCAACTCCCAAAGAAAAAGCCGCCCAAGCGCTTGGCTGGACGGCTTTAAGGAAATTCAAAGTAGCGAGGAGCGTTATTTGATAGTCTCAAGATAGGCGATCAAGTTCGCGCGATCCGCGTCTTTTTTCAGGCCGGAAAAGCTCATCTTGGTGCCTTTAACGTAACCTTTGGGGTTGGTCAGGAAAGCGTTCAGCTCTTCATAACCCCAGTTGCCTTCCATTTCGGCAAGCGTCGTGGAGTAGCCGAAGCCTTCAATGGATCCTTTGTCGCGGTTCACAGTGTTAAACAGATGCGGACCAGTGCCGTTCGCTCCGTCTTCCAACTTGTGGCAGGCTTTGCACTTGCCAAAGACTTTCTCGCCCTTGCCGATGTCTGCAGCAGCGATCAGTTCAACGATGTTGACCTCTTCGACTTCTTCAACTTCGCCGGCGCTTTCAACTTCGATCACATATCCTGCTAGGTGCTCGCCGTCGCCGTGACCACCGCCCATGTGATACAGTTCTTCTGCGGCCCAGCTGCCCATCAGGAACAACAACAATGCACCGCAACCAGCGCCAAGGATTTTGGTTAATGTCATGGTGTCAAACATGTGTCTTGTCCTATTGGATATCTTTGCGCGGACATCTATGGCTTTCATGGGATTAAGGCAAGGTGTAGAACCCGCGACGAAACGCCCGAGTGGGACAGTTTTTTAGACACAATTAAAGAGGATACGCACCCATGACCAAAAAGATCGCATTTCAAGGCGAACTTGGGGCCTATTCCCACGAAGCTTGCGCCCAGAATTACCCCGATATGAAACCGCTGCCCTGCCGCACGTTCGAGGATGTGATCAACGCCGTGAACTCCAAAGACGCTGAATTTGCGATGCTTCCGGTTGAAAACTCGACCTATGGACGTGTGGCCGACAGTCATCGTTTGTTGCCCAGTTCAGATCTGCACATCGTTGGCGAGGCCTTCACACGCGTGCGCATCAGTCTCATGGCGATGCCGGGCGCTGAACTTTCAGACATCAAAAAGGTGCGCGCACATACGGTTTTGCTCCCGCAAGCGGCCGCATTTTTGAACAAACACAACATTCACCCCGAATCTGCCGTCGATAGCGCGGGTGCCGCGGCAGAACTGGCAGAAAGCGGAGATATGACCAGCGGCGTACTTGCGAGCGAATTCGCAGCACAGATTTACGGCCTAAACGTGCTTGCCAAGAACATCGAAGATCACGGGCATAACACGACCCGTTTCTTAGTAATGTCACGCGACTGTGATCTCTCCGAGCGCGGCAATACGGGCATGTTGACCAGCTTCATCTTTCGCGTACGCAACCTGCCAGCGGCACTTTACAAGGCGATGGGTGGTTTTGCGACCAATGGGGTCAATATGACCAAGCTGGAAAGCTACATGGTGGATGGTCACTTCACAGCGACGCAATTTTACGCTGACATTGAAGGCCATCCAGAGGATGAAAACGTCAAACGCGCGCTGGACGAGCTCAGCTATTTCACCAGCGAGATCACAATTCTAGGCACCTATCCGCGTGCGCCAGAACGTGCGGGTACCACGGATTAAGCGCTGTTCGTAGATTTATACTGACGTTCGATCATAACCGCAAAATCAGCCGCGCGCTTGCGAAACCGCTTTTCCAAACGTGATTTTCCGAGCCGCATGGTTTGCACCATCAAACGGCCAGATAGGCTTTTGGGTTTCAGCTCAATCGCGATTGACGCGCGCGTACGGCTCTTGGATAGCGACATCAACTCCAACGTCGCATAGGCGGTCACATCGTTGCTTTGCAACTCAACCTCGTAGCCGTCACAGGGTTCATAGCCGATCAACTCCGCTTCGATCTTACGGTTTTTGCCGCGAAATTTGAACGCAGAGACCCAGGCCATGCCTGTTTCGTGACGCTTCAGCGAATCAGTTCTGCGCACCTCTGCGCCGCGCCGCAAAGCAGATCGCTCAAACTGATCAAAGTCTGAAAACAATGCGAAAGTATCCACGATCGGCGCTTCGATATCTTCTTTTGTTGAAAACTTCATGAGCCTGCCCGCTTTGAGTTTCTTCGATTTTTGGAAATCTATAACCTAAGAAAGTTACTCAAGTCTATCGCTCAGCCAATGCTCAAGAATGAAATGCGCGATTGCCCCTTTACGCGCGGGCAGCATTTTAGGGTTCTCACCCGCAAAGGTCAGCATCATCTCTTCGCGGCTGACCCAGATCGCATCCTCGATCTCAACGGGATCAATGGTGATCTCATCATTCAGCGCCTCACCATGACAGCCAAACATCAGCGAGTTGGGAAATGGCCATGGTTGGCTGGCAAGATAATCGACCTGCCCAACCTTGATACCCGCCTCTTCAAAAACCTCACGCCGTACTGCCGCTTCCAGCGTTTCGCCCGGCTCCACAAATCCCGCCAGCAGCGAATACATCCCCTCAGGCCAATAGGGCGAACGCCCCATAAGTACCGAATTACCCCGCGTGATCAGCATGATCACCACAGGATCCGTGCGTGGAAAATGCTTGCCGTCGCATGTGCCGCAATCACGTTGCCAGCCTGACACGCTCATTTGGCTCTCAGCACCGCATTTGGAACAAAACCTGTGACTCGAATGCCAAGAAAAGACAGCGCGTGCAGAAGCGGCAAGTTCCGCATCACGCGCCGTCAGCCGTGTCATGTTACTGCGCAATTCCGCGAAGACATCTGTTTCAGGCAAATCAGGGTGCTGTTGTTCGGTCGGGTCAAGAAACGTGTTCATCGCCGTTTCATCAACACCCTCAGGGCTCCAATCCGAAAGATCATGCGCAAAGACAGCTTGCCCCTCGTCAATTCCTAAAAAAATCGCTTCTTTTGCGCGCCCTTCAAACACAGCATCGCCCATCGGGATGCGTGCGAGGGCGTCCCAATCCCCACGCCGAATCAAAGGCTTGCCGCGCCAGAACACAATCGCCTCCGACGTTGGATCGCTCAGGTATGCCGCCATCTCGGGCGTATCACCACGAAACTGCGCAGCGCGGTCCAGGCCAGAGCCGCCGAATGTCACTGTTTCTGCTAATTTCATGCCTGCGCTCCTCATAACTTTGGAGCACGCTATGTCCGATGCGGTGGCAGGTTCAAGTCTTGCAATGCGCGCAGGGCAATCGTATATGAGAGCTGAGAGGTTGGCGCGGGCGAGTGCCTCGCCAACCTGGTCAGATCCGGAAGGAAGCAGCCACAACGAGCCCCACTTGGGTCGATGTCCAACCTCTCACCTAATTTCCCTTTTGCAGCAAGCCCGTGACCGCCCAGCGCAATTGCGCATCGGTTTCCACGGCGCAGGGGCGCACTTTGCGCAAACGCAACAGCGCCTCGACGGCGTCGTCTCCCGCTTCCACCATCAAGCGCAGCGCCAACATGCCAGAGCGCCCGCAACCGCCTTTGCAATGGATCAACACGCGCCCCTTGCCATTCAGCGCTTTCAAAATAGCGTCGCGCGCGTCTGGCCATGTGCGCATGAAGTCCGCGTCAGGCGTGCCGTAATCCTCAATAGGCAAATGCATCCAGCGCGCACCACTTTCGGGAATATCTTTGCCAAGCGACTCGACCCGCGCCTCCGCATGTTCACCGCGCGTTGTGGCAGAAACCACAATCGAGGGTTTCCAATCACGTATAAATGCGAGATCGGCAGCATAGGAACCTTGCAAACCAGGCAGTTGCGAAATCGCGAGCGACCCGCCACCAACCCCTAGTGCATGAATGACCAAATCTGTCATACGCTACAGCCGACGCGCGCTGAATGCGTCGCACTGGTTGATATCGTCAGTCTGGAAAAGCCTTTGGCGAACCAGCTTGCGCGTTGTTTGCTTATGCCATGGGTAAGCGACTGCGGCACGCGCCCTGCGCGCTTTTGCAGTTGATCGTCGCCAATCATCCGTGCCACGTTAAGCGCCTCCTCGATGTCACTGGGTTCCAGCAACTCCTCAAGAGAGCGCGCCCAAACACCGCTATGACAATCCGCTTGCAACTCCAAACGCACTGTCGGCGCGTTCGCATCGGTCTGGCTGGATTGTTGGTGTGCGAGGTGGACCTGCCCCAAGATCCTTAACTCATTCTGCACATGATGCGGGACTTCATGGGCAATCACATAGGTCGCCGGAAAATCACCCTTCGCCTCTAATTGGCGCGATAAAGTCACGAAGAAATCGGTTTTAAGATAGGCCTTTTCATCCGCAGAACAGTAAAACGGACCCGTCGCACCAGAGGCCCCGCCACACGGACTTTGCGTAACATCCGCATTAAGAACCGAGGTTGGCGGTGTAAAATTTTTGCCTACCTGACGTGGGAAAATCTGCGCCCAAACCTGTTCGGTCGTCGCCAAAATCTGCGAAGAAAATTCTGCTGCGCGCTCTTCCTCTGCGAAATAGCCAATCGCTAGCACCAGGATTAAGCCAAACCCACCAATCGGAGCCGCCTTCCCACCACGTCCACCGCCTTGACGACGGCGATTTTCAATGTTGCGACTTCCTCGCCGACCACGCAAACGCATGTGAACTCTCCTAACACTTCCCCTATCCTTACCCCGATTTCGCGCAATCGGCTAGACGGCGCGCGCACCCACGCTTACCCTATGACCAGTTCGAATCCCGAAAGCGCATATGACCAACACGCCTGACACCGCCTACCGCGTCCTAGCGCGCAAATATCGCCCCGAAACCTTTGCCGATCTTGTTGGCCAAGAGGCGATGGTGCGCACGCTCAAGAACGCCTTCGAAGCGGACCGCATCGCGCAGGCATTTGTGATGACGGGTATTCGCGGCACAGGTAAAACCACAACCGCGCGAATTATCGCTAAGGGCATCAATTGCATTGGTCCTGATGGAACTGGTGGTCCGACCACGGAACCCTGTGGCGTCTGCGAAAACTGCGTGGCGATTATGGAAGGGCGTCATGTAGACGTCATGGAAATGGACGCCGCTTCGCGCACGGGCGTTGGCGATATCCGCGAAATTATCGAATCTGTGCATTACCGTGCGGCTTCGGCGCGCTACAAGATCTACATTATCGACGAAGTGCACATGCTCTCGACGTCGGCCTTCAACGCTTTGTTAAAGACACTGGAAGAGCCACCCGCCCACGTCAAATTCATCTTCGCTACGACTGAAATTCGCAAAGTGCCTGTGACGGTTCTTTCGCGTTGCCAGCGTTTCGATCTGCGTCGGATTGAGCCTGAGGATATGATCGGCATGCTTCAACGCATCGCCGCTGGCGAGCATGCTGAAATTGCTGAGGACGCGTTGGCCCTAATTACCCGCGCCGCTGAAGGCTCTGCGCGTGATGCGACGTCTCTCTTGGATCAAGCGATCAGTCACGGCGCTGGCGAAACCACGGTTGAACAAGTGCGCGCGATGCTGGGTCTTGCGGATCGTGGTCGTGTGCTCGACCTTTATCAAATGATTATGCGTGGCGATGCGGCGGCGGCTTTGACCGAACTTGGCGAGCAATATGCCGCTGGCGCTGACCCTATGGCAGTGCTGCGCGATCTCGCGGAAATCACCCACTGGATCAGCGTCGTCAAAATCACGCCTGATGCGGCGGATGATCCAACCGTCAGCCCTGATGAGCGCGCACGCGGTCTGCAAATGGCCAACGATCTTCCCATGCGCGCGATGACGCGGATGTGGCAAATGCTACTCAAAGCTTTGGACGAAGTCGCAAGTGCCCCCAACTCCATGATGGCCGCTGAAATGGCGATCATACGTCTTACGCATGTGGCCGAACTTCCTAGCCCTGAAGAGCTGATCCGCAAACTGCAAGGCACACCACCCCCTCCGCCCTCTGGTGGCGGCGGTGGAAACGGTGGCGGTGTAAGCGCGGGTGCAACTTCTGTCGCAAACGCGCAGTCTCGCATGAGCTCATCTAGTGGTTCCTCTGGTGGTGCAGCGACGGCCCAACAGCTTGATGCGGACGCGCTAGAGCGCTTTCCCACCTTCGATCATGTTGTAGACCTCATCCGCGCCAATCGCGATGTGAAGCTTTTGGTCGATGTGGAGGGTGGCATCAGGCTCGCCAACTACCAACCCGGCCGCATTGAGTTTGTCGCACACCCGAAAGCGCCGAATGACCTCGCCCAGCGCTTGGGCCAGAAACTACAGCTTTGGACCGGCAACCGCTGGGCTGTCACGCTTGTGAACCAAGGTGGTCGCGAAACGATTGCCGAGAAACGCGATGCGGTGGACATAGCGCTGAAAGAGGAAGCGGCATCTCATCCGCTCTTACAAGCCGTCTTCGAGGCTTTCCCAAGCGCGCGCATCATCGACATCAAAACCCCCGCGGAGATCGCGCAAGAGGCTATGGTCGAAGCGCTTCCCGAGGTGGAAGACGAGTGGGACCCCTTCGAGGAAGACTAAACGCGGCATAGTCTCTAAACAGATGCGCTTTTCGGTTACGCTTGCGCTGTTTTACGCCCCGCTTGGGACGGCGAGAAAGTGACAGGTTTGCGAGAGACGCTGACGCTTGCAATGACAACTCCAAGTTTGATCCTCGGCTTCGGCGTTCTCATCGCGCCAGGGCTTCGCAAACTTTAGTTCAGTGTTTTGCTTTTCTTTTTGTCGGCGGCTTGGGCGTTTCACATTTTCTTCGATGAGCTACTTTTTGATCCGCTCTTCACCGCTCAAGAAGTTGGCTGCATCGGTTCCTTGCTTACGTATCTGATCCTCGGCACATTCATCTGCGCCGCCACACTTGCGCTCACGATCATTTACCGTCGCCGCTAAACCTTCCTTGCCCCAAAGCAAGCAGCCCCTTATCTAGGTCCAAAGCTTTCACAGGAGAACAAAGATGTTCAAAGGACTAGGCCAGCTCGGCGATATGGCGGGTATGATGAAAAAAGCCAAAGAAATGCAGGACCAGATGGGTCAATTGCAGGAAGACTTGGCCTCCATGACCGTTGTTGGCGAAAGTGGTGGGGGCCTTGTGAAAGCGACGGCAACTGCCAAGGGTGAACTCATCGGCCTCGACATTGATCCCTCCATCTTCAACGGCGATGAAAAAGAAATCGTCGAAGACCTGATCCTTGCAGCGATCAAAGAAGCACAGCAAAAAGCGTCGGAAAAATCTGCCTCCGAGATGGGTAAACTGACCGAAGGTCTGGGTCTTCCCGCAGATATGAAGCTGCCGTTCTAATCGCTTCATCCTGCCAAATAAACTCCCGCCGGAGGCTCCCGCAGCTGGCAACTAGGAGCAACAATTGAGTAGCACCAAAGACATCGACGCGCTCATCGAAATGATGGCCAAGCTCCCCGGGCTTGGGCCCCGTTCTGCGCGCCGTGCGGTGTTGCATTTGATCCGCAAACGCTCGCTCTTGCTCACACCCCTTGCTGACAGCTTGCAAACCGTGGCTGCGACAGCGCGCGAATGTCTCAATTGCGGCAATGTGGGCACGGCTGATATCTGCGACATTTGCGAAAGCGTGAAACGCGCCAATGGCATTCTGTGCGTCGTTGAGGACGTGTCGGATCTTTGGGCGATGGAACGATCAGGCGTGTTCAAAGGCCGTTACCATGTGCTCGGCGGAACGCTCTCTGCGCTCGACGCGATTGGCCCTGATGAGTTGCGCATCCCCCGCCTGATTGACCGCGTCACCAGCGAACACATCACCGAGGTCATTCTAGCGCTCAACGCCACCATCGATGGTCAAACCACCGCGCACTACATCGCGGACCTCTTGGAGAACCGCGTCACCCTCACATCCCTCGCGCAAGGTGTCCCGATTGGCGGCGAGCTCGACTACCTCGATGATGGCACCATCACCGCCGCGATGAACGCGCGGAAGCCGATTTGAGTGGCGTTTTTTTTGAAATTACATAACAGCGCTTATCGGTGAAGCTGCGCCCAGAAAACCTAATGTTCAACAAACGGTGGCTTGTGGAAAGGTTGTGCGGATTGGTTTTTCGGCAAGGCCACAAAATTTGATGAACGCGGACCAACTTGCGCCAACTGAAAATTGCAGGCAGAAGGCCGATATATTGCGAAAAAATCTAATGATATGGAACTCAATGCAAATGAAGAAAAGGCTCAAACAAGCTTGGGGCATTTTAGACACTTGGATTCTTCGTTGGGTATCAGCAGTTTTTACATCAATAACCGTTATTCTTGCATTCTTCCTCGACATTGATGTCTCACTTTTGCGTAAGGAAAATCCCAACTGGCATGGAGCACTAGACTTACTAGAGGGCATTTCTCTCTACAAAACTCTCTTAGTTTGTGCTGTTATTTCCTTTTTTGGTGCTGCTTATAATACGTTTAGGTCAGGCAGTATCAGCAAGCTGTTGAAAAAGAACTTAGAGCTTGACCAAGATATTGGAAAGATAGCTGAAAACATCCATGTTCTCTTCGAAAATGTGCTATTCAGCTTAGCCACCAAGCTTAATTTGGATGATGCTGGCAGCGAGAGAGTTTCGATTTATGTCCATATGAGCGAAGAAACTGCATTTGTTCCCTGTGGCCGATACTCCTATAATCCAGAATTCAAAAAGAAAGGGAGGACAAGTTTTGCCACTAACCAAGGCTGCATTGAGCGCGCTTGGCATCTTGGATGGCTTTTTGCTAATGACTTCCCAGAAGATAGAAATGGGAGAGAGTACAGAAATCACATGCTCGAGCACTACAATATTCCTCGTAATACCACCCGAGGGATGAAGATGCGTCCTGCAGGCTAGCTGCTCGAAGTATATGCACTCGTTTCCCTTCTGACGTGCATCACATAAAACCCGTTACACGGTGTGCACACTTACTTCCGAGCCATACGCTCTCCGATAGGTTGCACAAAGCGACAAATCACATGACCTCTAAACAACAAAAAAGCCCCGAGCACGTCTATGCACGGGGCTTTCTAACTCAGATCAGCGAAACGGCTTATTTGTCGTCATCACCCTCAGCATCATCACCGGGTAGGTTAAAGAAGCTTTCAGCATCGTGGATGTCGCCAGTCTCTTCTTCTGGTTCAACAGGCGCGTCACCTAGCGAGAACGTTTCAAGACCTTCAATCGCAGATGGGATCTTCGGCTCAGCTTCCATGCCAAGCGATTGTTCTGTGCTCACTAATTTGCGACGCTCGTCGTCGCTCATCACTTCGCCATCCGCCGCTTTCTTGGCTGCGGCTTTCTGTACTGCTGCATCCAACTCAGACTGCTTACATAGACCCAAAGCCACAGGATCAATCGGCTGGATGTTGTTGATGTTCCAATGCGTACGCTCACGGATCGCTTGGATCGTTGGCTTAGTTGTACCAACCAATTTGCCCACCTGACCGTCAGTCAGCTCAGGGTGGAACTTCACGAGCCACAGAATAGAGGCGGGACGATCCTGACGCTTGGACAAAGGCGTGTAGCGCGGGCCGCGGCGTTTCTCTTCGCCCTGCGCAGCAGCGTTGAATTTCAACGCCAACTTATGCATCACGTTGTCTTGCGCGGCGTCGATTTCTTCCTGAACCAACTGATTGTTGGCAATCGGGTCGAACCCTTTCACGCCAGCGGCGACATCACCGTCTGCGATGCCCTGCACTTCCAGCTCGTGCATGCCAACGAAATCAGCGATCTGCTTGAAGCTTATCGTTGTGTTATCCACCAGCCAAACGGCGGTCGCTTTTGCCATAATCGGTTTGGCCATGGGAACTCTCCTTCAAACATATCTCTCTCGTCGCCTGAAATCGGCGGCACCTTTTTCGGAGGTGCGGGTTACCATTGTTGGGGAACTTGCGCTGTATATAGTGCCAAGAACACCAAGAGGGAAGAGACAATGCGCAAACTGATTTTTACGCTGATAATCATGGCGGGCGCTTTGCGCGCAGATGGCGAAAAAGCGGGGGAATTCGACTACTATGTGCTCGCCCTCAGTTGGACGCCAACGTGGTGCGCGTTGGAGGGTGATGCGCGCGGATCAGAGCAATGCGATGCGTCCAAAGACTTCGGCTGGACGCTGCATGGCCTGTGGCCGCAGTTTCACCAAGGCTGGCCCAGCTATTGCAACACGATTGAACGCCAACCCAGCCGCTCGATGACCAATGGGATGAGCGATATCATGGGCACATCGGGCCTCGCGTGGCACCAATGGAAAAAACACGGAACATGCTCGGGCCTCAGTGCACGCGATTATTACGCCTTGTCCCGCGAAGCCTACGGCAAGATCAACCGCCCGGCATTGTTTCGCAAACTGAAGGAGCCAGTCAAAGTCCCCGCCAAAGTCATTGAGGAAGCTTTCCTAAAAGAAAACCCGTCCCTCAAAGCCAACACACTCACGATCACCTGCAAACAAGGCCGCATTCAAGAAGCGCGCGTGTGCTTCAGCAAAGCCCTAGACCCCGTCCCTTGCGGGCGCGATACGATCAAAGACTGCTCAATGACCAACGCCCTCTTCGATCCGGCGCGCTAGGCCTATATTAAGGTTAACGCGCCCATTCATCTTTCAAAATAAACTTCCCGCGGAGCGTCCTCACCGTTCAAGCACCACCAACGCTCAAAACAATCTTCCCGATGTGCCCAGAACTCTCCATCCGCGTGTGCGCCGCGCTTGCGTTGGCCAAATCAAACGCGCTGTCCATCACAGGTCCAAGCCGACCCGCTTCAAGCAAAGGCCAAACCTGTGCGCGCAATGCATCCGCAATCCGCGCTTTCGCGAGATCGCTTTGTGGCCGCAAGGTTGATCCTGTGATCGTCAAACGTTTCATCATCATCAACGCAAAGTTCAGCTCGATCTTCGAACCTTGCAAGAACGCGATCTGCACCAGACGACCGTCATTCGATAAGGCCTTTACGTTGCGCGGTAAATAGTCTCCACCAACCATATCTAATATCAGATCAGCACCGCCGATCTCCTTCATCACCGCAACAAAATCCTCGTTGCGATAGTTAATCGCCCGCTCAGCACCAAGCTCCACACAAGCTGCGCATTTCTCGTCCGAGCCTGCGGTTGTGAACACGCGCGCACCGAACAGCTTGCCCAATTGAATGGCCGTTGTGCCAATGCCAGACGATCCCCCATGCACTAGAAATTGCTCACCCGCTTGCAAGCCACCGCGTTGGAACACGTTGGAAAAAACGGTGAAATAGGTCTCCGGCAAACAGGCCGCTTCTTTCAAACCCATGCCCTCAGGCACCGGCAAACAATGCGCGGCAGGGGTTGCCACAAACTCCGCATAGCCGCCACCTGGAAGCAAAGCACAGACAAGATCACCGATCGCCCATTGCGACACGCCTGCGCCAACCGCAACAATCTCGCCCGAAGCTTCCAAACCCGGCAAATCGCTTGCAGTGGGCGGCGGCGCATAAGAGCCCGCACGTTGCAAAGCATCAGGGCGGTTCACACCCGCATAGGCGACCTTGATGACCACTTCACCGTGCCCCGCTTCGGGCATCGGGCGTTCGCACAATTGCAAGACTTCGGGGCCACCCGCTTTGGTGATTTCAACAGCGCGCATGGGCGTTCCTTTCGGGGGTTTAGGTAGGTTTGGACCAGCGGCCCGGGAGATCATCTCGTGGTTCAGAACTTGACGCTTTCAGAAAACTCAGCGCCCATTTCGGACCCGCAAGCAAGGGTTTCAAAACAGGCGAAGCATTCACTTGCGCTTTAACCTTTTCAAAGCGCATCACATCATCGATTCGCCGCTCTAGGAACGCCCACGTGTCCGCGTGATCCTTTGAGAAATCCCCAAGCCAGAACAACACAGTCGAGGAATAAACCGCACTCAACGTTGCGCGTTTTGTGTACCAATTGGAATCGGTCGATGTATCACCCAAAGCAGCCCAGATCGCATCGCATGTGCCCCAAATCAGCTTGGCCCCGTCAGCGGCCTGATGGGGCAGCGCAAACAAAGTCGTGCCACGGCGCACCGCCTCTTTGTCAGTGACTGCTTCAAGACGAAACCGCACCAAAGCCGTGATTTTCTCTGAATATCGCAAATCGCTGAGGTCTTCGCGCGCGTAGCGCTCTAGCATCGCCTCATCACCGAGTGTGTGGTAAGCAATCGCCAAATCAACCGCGCCGCGCGGACAGGCAAGACGCGCAGCGTCCGCGTCGATCTCAGTATCTTTGACAGCGGCGTGATACGTCGCATCGCTCCAACCATCAAAGGCCACATGGATCAAGGCTGCGTCCAAAAGCTGTTGTTTTACATTGCTCATCCTAAGTCCTTTCGCTCTACGCGCTACACTAGACAACATAGGGGGGCTTTGCTATACGGCCACTTCCTGCAAATCCTTGCAACTTCAAACTAGAAAGGTGGTGAAAACCACATGCAGGTTAGTGTTCGTGACAACAATGTCGATCAGGCGCTTCGTGCCCTGAAGAAAAAGCTCCAGCGTGAAGGCGTTTTTCGTGAAATGAAGCTAAAGCAACATTTCGAGAAGCCGTCCGAGAAAAAAGCACGCGAGAAAGCTGAAGCTATCCGTCGCTCCCGTAAATTGGCGCGCAAGAAGCTACAGCGCGAGGGGATGCTCTAAGCACCACTCGATCAGAGCTAGAATGCTTTTGAATTTGAAACCCCCGTTGGCTTGCTCGGCGGGGGTTTTGCTTTTCTTGAGAGTGAAGAGCCGCTCATTTTTGATCAAAAGGCGAAATCGCTTTACACATCAAGTTGAAATCAAGATGATCCTTAACGAGTTATCCTTACTTTTGTTCAAGGATCAAAACATTGAAAAAATTGATCGCAGTTACCCTGATTGCCCTTTCTCCTTTCTTGCTCGCAGCCTGTAATAGCGAAACAGAAGCAATGGATGCTGCGCCACCACCAGCAGTCAAGGAAACGATCGCTGAAGCCATAGCTAGTGTAACGGCGAGCCAGATCTTGGCGGTCGCAGGTGGTGGTGTTATTGCGTCAGGTGATAGCGGTCCCTTCCCATTGACCATCTCTGGCGGCGATGGGTTCCAAGCCAATCCGGTGGAAGACGCGTCTTTCGAAACTTTAATCAATGGTGTGCGCACGGCTTTGGGTGTCACGCCTGTTACGTACAACGCGCAACTCAACGCCGCCGCGCAAGCGCACTCAGACGATATGCTGGCGCAGGATTACTTTTCTCACACAGGTAAGGATGGTTTAGAAGCTTGGGATCGCGCCGAAGCCGCTGGATATAAAAATTGGAAATCTATCGGTGAAAACATTGCGCGGGGACAAGCGAACGAAAACCTTGCGATGAACGGGTGGATCAGCTCACCGGGCCATCAACGCAATAACGTGGATCCCAGCTTTGACGAATTCGGCTTGGGCCGCGCTGGCACCGGCTTGGCCACGCGTTGGACGCTGATGCTTGGCTCTCAGTAAATTTTGATAACATTTGCGAATGAAAGAAGGCCTGAGCGTTAAGCTTGGGCCTTCTTTGTAAGATGCTAAGAGAGGCGAGGCCTTTCCTTTTGTACCGCGTTAACGGAAGAGAACGACAGTTCGTTTTCGCACCGCTCGATCTTCTCCCTCAACCTTGAGGCCAACATCTATAAATCGCGTATAGCTGGGCTCTGGACGCACCAACCTTGTTCTGCACACGTCGCGCAACCTCTATACTGATAGCGTAATCCCGCCATCTACCCGAATGTTCTGCCCGATAATTTAGGTACCGCCCTCAGACGCGAGGAACGCGACCACACTTGCGATCTCATTCAATGAATTGCCGTAGCGCCCCTTACGAATAATGCTGCGGAACTCTTCTTTTTCGGGAAGGCTGTCGATTAACTCGGGAACACGTTGTTCATCCAAATGTTCTCAGCCGCGTATTTGTCGGCGAACAGCTTGCTGTGTACGGAAAGACCTGCGCGCATCACGCCGGAGGTCGGGAAGACTGGATTTGGTTCAAACGCCGCAAAGGTCAAAATGTTGATGATCGCGCCGCTGCCTTGGTTTAACATAATAGGCGTCACCAAACGTGTCGGGCGCACTGCGTTGAGGAAATAGACCTCAATGCCTTCGTGCCAATCTTCGTCCGTTAGCTACAACAAAGGTGCGCGCGGACCGTGGCCCACCCAATTCCTTGGCCAAGGCCTCACCCTTGCCAGATGACGACAGGATACCAACCTTGACCCCACCAGCGGCCAATGCGCGCTATCTGCGCCCATGCCGGACCCGCCAGCGGTGATCAGTGCTACTTTTACATCAGACATCTGTGGTCTCCTCTTAAGTTTTCTTGGTGTCGTCGATAATGTTCATCGTAGCGACACCGCTATTGCCAAGCTCCACGCTTGCGAACCGTCACCGTGGCACATGTTGCCAGGATCTTGGCTGTCTATCGGCTCAGTTTCGGCCAGAATGGCCTCGGCAAATTGTTCGGCATTGTCAGTGAGGCGATACCCGAGAAGGCTCGCCTTGGCGTTATAGACCGGCGCACGGTCATTGTTCGAAAGCCCGTAGGCAACCGAGAAACCCGTCACAGGTGTTTCGATGCTGCGCTGCCACATTTGGATCAGGTCATCGTAGGAGAAAGCGCGTGTGCGTTGGTCACTTGGGCGCAAGACAGAATGCGCATATGCACGCTCTCAAGGCCGCGTTTGTCCCAATATATCGGTCCCAGATCTTCGGCAAAGCACTTGATCAAACCGTAGAATGTGCCGGGGCGGTGACGCACACCAATGTCGATAAATTCGTTCTGTGGGTGCATCCCGATCGCATGAATAAAGCTGCCGTAAACGACGCGTTTCAGGCCATGCTGATGGGCGGCCTCCCAGATGTTATAAGTCCCCACAAAGTTCGGACCGAGCAGCTTTTCAAACGGTCCGTCATCAGCATATGCGCCCATGTGCACAACCATATCCGCGCCCTCCAGCACGCGCATCATGTCCTCAAGGCTCGCCAGATCCCCTTTCGCGTAGGTCTCGCCGTCATAAAGCGTGCCGATATCATCGACGATATCCGTAGACACAAGCGCATCGCACGTCTTCGACAGTGGCTCGCGCAGATACTATCCGAGACGGCCAGCGGCTCCGGTAAGGCCACGTTTTTTTTCAGTTTCATGGCTCAGGTCTTTCTTTTGAGTTTGGCTACGGATGTCGCGATACGGTCCATCGCTTGGTCAAGAACAACCATCAAGGCAGCGGTTGAAATACAGAAAAACGGGGACAGCTCATAAGCACTGCCCGAAACTGCAGCGATGCTAACGTCTTTGAGGATGTAGGCTATGATTTCAGCATCATCGCTCAGCGTGTTACCACCGGTAGTCTGCGCGCCGATCAGATCAGCGCATCCGATCAAGCCATAAAAGTACCCCCCGGTGGATCGAGCGTCAGCCCATCGATCTGCGAAATGCGCTCCACAACCAAATTACAGCGCTCATCAAAAGCGGCGCAAAAACGGCGCACATCGTCTTGCGGTCCGTTCAGCGCGGCAGCAGCAGCGGCTTGCGAAACTGAACAAGCGCCCGAGCAAATCTGGCTCTGCACTTTGGTCTTTCAGCGATGAATTGGCAGCGGTAAAAACAGAAACGTGCGGCCATCAAACAAGATGTGTTCGTAAATTTCGTCCGAGAGGATCAGCACGTCGGGATGTTTCTCTAAAACTGCGCCCAGTTCACGCAAATCTTCATCCGAATACACAGCACCTGCGGGATTTGATGGTAGGTTCAGCATGATCCAGCGAGTCTTGGGGGGTGATCGCCGCTTCAAACTGTGTGGGCCTCAGTCGAAAGCCACTTTCTGCTGGGCATTCCAGCGCCTCGGCTTGGCCGCCAAGGATCAATACGATGTCCTTGTACCGCCCAAAATAAGGCGCGCGCATCAAGACTTCGTCGCCGTCGTTATCCGCGAGATACATATAGCCGCAGGAGCGGCTCGACAGTTCTGGCACACGGTCGTCATTACCCATGTAGTGCGGTAAGTTCTTAACGAAGATTGCAGAGAACTGTCTGATACGCACATTCAACTCGCCCGAAAACTGCTGGCGCATGCACGAATTGGTGTGCATCGTCGAGGTGTTTTCCTAGCTTAGATCGCGGTCCACAACCAAGACTTTGCCATCAAAGTCCTTGTCATCTGACAGGGACCAAGCGGCTGAAGCCCCCATCATCGCGCCGCCAATAATCACGACGTCATAGGATGTACTTTGCGGTGTTTGGGTATTCATATCTTGTCCCCTCGTGCAACAGCGGCTTGGACGTCAGCGATATCTGCCACCGATAATTCGTAGTCCTTCGCAGCTGTTTCGGCCGAAATATAGCCACGCGCCAGATCATGCTTCACCAGCTCTACGGAACGCTCGGATGGATCGCCGTAGCCTGCACCTCCTGGGAAAGCCATGACGACGCGGCGACCATGGGCCACGAATTGTTTGCCCTTGCCGTTCATCGCACTGCCATCGTCTTGAGCAATCGTTGTAGGTGCGCCTGCGCTGCCACCACGACGGCCAAGTGCGGGGTGATCAACACGGTCGAACATCGCTTGGATGTCGAACTCATGCCCTTCTTGCGCGCCGACTTCCATATATTGACCGAGGCCACCACGAGTCTTGCCCGCGCCACCTGAATCGGGCCGCAACTCCTTGCGCCAGATGATCACGGGGCCAGCGTGTTCCGTCGCTTCAATCGGCATTGTCATCACGCCAGACGGGAAGGCTGTCGCGTTCAATCCGTCATGTTCGGGCCGCGCGCCAGAGCCACCAGAGTTGAACGTCAGCACTTCGTTTCGGCGTGCATTTGCTGGCGCGGGCGCATCCGTGCGGGGGCGCAACGACACTTGGAAATTACACAAACATCCAGCGCCTTCGGCAGGCACGAGGCCTGGAACGATCTTGTCGAACGCATTGAAAACCACGTCTGGCACGAAGTGACCCACGATATGGCGCAGGGCCACAGGGGCGGGGTGCAAGGCGTTGACGATTGTATTTTCAGGCGCTGTAATCTCAAACGGTGCCAAAGACGCGGCATTGTTTGGAATCTCCGGCGCGATGGCAACTTTCAAAGCGTAGCAAGCATATGCCTTGGCGTAGACCAGAGGGCAGTTGATGCCCTTCTTGTCGAGACCAGAGGAACCCGTGAAGTCCGACACGATTTTGTCGCCCTCAACGCTCACTCTGACCTTCAATGTGATCGGCTTTTCAAAACCGTCCATTGTCATCTCAGCCTCAGCCGTTTCCTGCGGCAAAGCGGCGATGCGTTCAATCGTGGCACGGCGCGAGTTTTCAAGAATGAACTCCGCGATCCCATCAAGATGCGCGAGGTCAAACTCCTCCATCATGTCAATCAACCGACGATGGCCAATCTCGTTACAATTCGCCAGCGCGTAGATGTCACCAATTAATTGATCCGGCTCGCGCACGTTGCCGCGAATGATGCGGGTCAGGGTTTCATCAACACTGCCCTTGTCAGCGAACTTCATGATCGGAATATAGAGACCCTCTTCATAAACACTGGCCGCATCTGCACCAAAACCGCGTCCGCCAATATCCACAATATGCGCAGTACAAGCAAAAAAGCCAACGTGGCTGCCCGTGTGGAACGACGGTGTCACCATGGTGATGTCGTGCAGGTGTCCCGTACCTTCCCATGGGTCGTTGGTGATATAGACATCGCCTTCAGAGATGTTTTCGCGGCCAATGCGTCGGATGAAATGAGCCACCGCATCGGCCATCGCATTCACGTGGCCCGGCGTGCCAGTGACAGCCTGCGCCAACATCTGACCTCGGGTATCATAGACACCGGCTGACAAATCGCCTGCTTCACGTACGGAAGTTGAAAACGCTGTGCGAACCAGCGCTTGCGCTTGTTCTTCGACCACCGAAATCAACCGGTTCCACATAACTTGGTACGCGACTTTTGAATGTCGGGTCATTGCACTGATCCTTTCACCACTACATCGATACAGCCGTCAGGCTGGCGGATTGCATCGCGACTGGCGGGCACGATGATGGTAGTTTCATCCTCAACAACCGCGGCCGGCCCTTCGGCCCACTGACCTGAGCCCATATCGAAACGATTGACGATTTGCGCATCCAGGTATTTGGCCAAGGCCGCATCAAACAATAGGCGCTGACCCGCAACGGTCACCACATCAGAGCCGTCTGCTTCATCCATCCGCATGACCTTTTCAGGAGGCGTGGTGGCGTTGACTGACCACACAGTGATTTCGATATCCATCCCCTCAACCGGACGACCAAAGAGTTTGGAATAGTCCTCGATGAAGCGCGTTTCAAACGTGGCGGCATCAGGGTTCATCGCCTGCTCTTCGGTCAGCTCAATTGGGATTTCCCACCCTTGACCGGTATAACGCATGTAGACTTTGAACTCTGACAAGATCGGTGAAACTTCGTCGCAGGTGCGCACGAAGCCTGTGGCTTCAGTCTTCAAATCGGTTAGCAGCGACTTGATCCGATCACCGTCGAAGTCGGAAAGTTTCATATAGACGGAGCGGTTCGCTTCAAACGAAAATGGCGCTCGCAAGAAGCCGATGGCAGACCCAACGCCCGCCCCCGGTGGCACCAGCAAGCGGTCCACGCCAAGCTTTTCGCACAAGCGCCCCGCGTGCAGCGGAGCCGCCCCACCAAAGGCAATCATAGTATATTCAGACAAGTCTTCGCCGTTTTCCACAGCATGTACGCGCGCAGCGTTGGCCATGTTTTCATCGACCACTTCAGCAACACCAAAAGCGGCTTCAACAGCATCCATATCCAGCGTATCGCCAACCACGGTACTCAGCGCAGATTTAGAGGCATCGGGGTGAAGTTTGATCGAGCCGCCTGCAAAATTGTCTGGGTCCAGCTTGCCCAACACCAAATCAGCATCCGTGACACCCGGGCGTTCTCCGCCACGACCATAACACGCGGGTCCAGGTTCGGACCCTGCGCTTTCTGGGCCAACCCTGATCTGACGCATCGCATCAACGTGCGCGAGGGATCCGCCCCCTGCACCGATCTCAACCATGTCGATCACAGGAATCGAAATCGGCATGCCCGAGCCTTTTTTGAAACGATACGTGCGGGCAACTTCAAAGACACGAGAGGTCTTGGGTGTTTGGTTTTTGATCAGACAGATCTTGGCAGTTGTGCCGCCCATATCAAACGAGAGCACCTTATCAAGGCCATAGCGCGCCGCGATATGAGCAGCAAACACAGCACCACCAGCGGGGCCGGATTCGACCAAACGCACAGGAAAATCCGCAGCGTTTTGAATGGAGATAATGCCACCACCGGAGTGCATTAGGAAGATACGGCACGCAACGCCCTCAGCCTTGAGACGATCCTCAAGGCGACCTAGATACGACGCCATAAGCGGCTTGATATAGGCGTTGGCGACGACGGTGTTGAACCGCTCGTACTCGCGCATCTGAGGGCTGACCTCGGACGAAATTGAGACCGCCACATCTGGCAGCTTTTCAGCCAAAACATCGCGCACCAATTCTTCGTGGGCGGGGTTCAGGTAAGAGTGGATGAAGCCGACTGCGACACTCTCAAAGCCCGCTTCTGCGATTTTATCAACAACGGTCTCCACCTCTGCTCGATCGATATCAACCAAGACGTGGCCATTGGCATCCACACGTCCCGCCACCGTGAAGCGCATCTGACGCGGCAACAGAGGCTCTGGCAGGTTCAAGTTGAGGTCATATTGCTCAAACCGCGACTCGGTCCGCATCTCGATAACATCGCGAAACCCTTCCGTGGTGATCAGGGCCGTCTTCGCACCACGCCGCTCAATCAGCGCGTTGGTCGCCAAGGTGGTGCCGTGGATGATCTGGTCAATTTCGCTTGGAGCGATACTCGCCTTGGCGCAGACCTGATGCATCCCATCAATGATCGCATTCTCCGGGGCGACATAGGTAGTCAGCACTTTAGCAGAGAACGGCACACCGTCTTTCTCCAACACTACGTCAGTAAAGGTGCCGCCGATATCGACGCCAAGACGGATGGATGTCGCTGCCATTTGAGGCTCCTGCAATGAATTACAAACGCAGGTGGCCTGAATCGATCACAACAATCAAATCAATTAAATCTTTCGCCTCGATCAGTTTTATTGATCTAGTTCTGCTGCATCGCAACTTTGGCAATCGTTGCTGCTTTCTCCACGTAGCGCGCTGAACGGGCCGGTGCATAACGGGCATGAAACAGCAGGGGATTAGGCAACCAATCACTCTCTATCTCGTGTAGGTTCCCGGCTACAACGTCTGCTGCAACAAGCCGCTCGGGCAAGAGCGCCACACCAAGACCTTCGAGCACCATAGGAAGGCAGGCTGACAAAGCACTCGAATGCACAATCCGCTCTTGGCCCAATCCACATTCCTTAACAACTTCGTGCAGCGCCGCGCAGGCCTGCGAGTTCTTGGCATGGGTAATAACTGTCAGATCAAACAGCTTATCCAAAGCAGGCTTGGCAGCAAGGCGGTGACTAAGTTCAGTATTAGCGACCCAACAATAGTGCTCTTGGCCCAGCGCCTCATTGGTAAAGCTCTTGGTTTTGAAAGGCCCCGTTTGCAGCGCAAGGTCGAGCTGCCCTTCCATCAAGCGTGAATCAATGGCTGTGGAAAGGTCGACCTCCAGCTGAATGCGCAGCTTGGTGTAGGCATCTTTCATCAAGCGCAAAAAAGTTTGTAACCATGTACAGGCCACAAGCTCAGTGACGCCAAGCCTTAGCGTTTCTTCGATCAATTCATGACGTCCGGCTTCCTCGATCAGCGCTTCGCTTGCCCACAGAACCTCCCGCATTTTTTGCAGCAGTTTTTGCCCGTCTGTCGTCAAGCGCAGCGAGCCTGCATCACGGATCAGCAAGATCACGTTCAGCGCAGTTTCAGGCGCTGTGATACGGGCGGAAATGTTGGGTTGCGTCGTACCAAGGGCTGAGGCTGCAGCCCGAAAGGTTCCAGTATCAACGATAAAGGCAAACGCCTCTAGCTGTTTTAGCGTCACCTTACTCTTTATCATTTTGGCCTCAGCGATAGATTTTTCTGATCCTAAAGTTACCCTTTCAAAATATGTGAGCAACCCCATTGCGCATCAAATGCGCATTAAGTGCTGCCAGCCCTTCATCAAGGTTGGCGCGCCCAAAACCTAGACGCAAGCGATCCGTTGGCGTTGGTCCCAGGACAGAGGAATAGATCGTGCTGGGCAGAAACAAGACACCGCTTTCCTCAACCAGTGATGCACAAAATGCCTCGACGCCGTCCGCCCCTTTGTAGCGTGGAAAGGCCATGCAAGACCCATCAGGTCGCTGCCATTCAAACAGCTCCGAATGGCGGGCAAAGAACGCATCCCACTTCGGCAGGTTCTCGTCGACGATTGCGCAATTGCGCGCCAGAATGCGGTCTTTGTTGCGCAAGGCGATCATCGTCAACCGCTCTGACGGGCCTGAGTTGCAGATTGACAGGTAATGTTTGAGGCGTTCCATCTTCGAGACGATCTCAGCATCCTGACAGGCAATCCAGCCTACTCGCAGCCCAGGCAAGCCGAAAGATTTGGACATCACATTCAGAGATAATCCACGTTCATATATGTCAGCGATAAAGGGCAAGTGCCGGGTGCCCGTCTCGCCAAGGCCATTGAAAATCTCGTCGTGCAGAATGTAGATGCCATGTTTGCGGCATAGCTTAACCAAAGCCTCATATCGATCGAGGGGCAAAATTGCACCCGTTGGATTATGCGGGAAATTAATCGTCACCAGCCTTGTATTGGGGCGGATCGCCGCTGCCACGCGATCAATATCCAAAGACCAATTGTCACTTGGTTCAAGCGGCACGCCCGTCGCTTCGCAAATCGCATTGGGCAGTGTTTCATGGGATTGATAGTTTGGCGTGACCACAATCGCGTGGCTGTCTTGATCAAGGATCACCTGATTGGCCGCGAAGATACCTTCGCTCGCACCCGCAAAACAAAGGATGTCTAAGGCAGATTGTTTAGCATAAGTTGCGGCAATTGCCGCACGCAGATCGGGCGCACCAAAGGTCTCTGTATAGCCCAGCCACATACCTTCAAACGCTTCACGTTCTGCGGGCGTCGCCATCGCCAATAGATCGCGCATCGACATGGCTTCCGCATCCGAAGCGGTCATGTGATAGCGCGCCTTAAATTCCCACTTCGAGAAATGGTTTTCCAGTCGAAAATCAGGCAATGTTGGCATAACGTGAAATCTCACATTTTAGGGGTTGGTCGATGATTATACTAACGCGCGGCGAGATCGAAGCACTCATTGATTGCGACGCCGCCGCGAAGGCCATTGAGGCGGCCTACATTGCGACAAGTTTGGGCCACGTAGACTTGCCTACTGTCGGGCATATCACCTTCGCTTATGATGCCGATTGCCACATCAAATATGGGCATATGCAAGGTGATGAGACATTTGTGATCAAGGTCGCGACGGGTTTTCCCCAGAACAACGCCAAGGGTTTGCCTATTGGCAACGGCCTTGCGCTCGTGCTGTCTACAAAGACTGGGCTAGTTGAAGCCGTACTTCATGATGAAATGATGCTCACAGATATTCGAACAGGTATTGGCGGGGCGATTGCCAGTCGGGCATTGGCGCGTTCAAACAGCCGCACTGCTTTGGTCATTGGAACCGGACCACAGGCGCGCCGCCAGATAGAGGCGCATGCAGCGCTCATGCCAGATTTATCGTTCCAAGTCTGGGGTCGCGACCCTGTCAAAGTCGATAGTGTGATCGCAGACATGGCACCACACATCGATGTGAATCCTGCATCTGATCTAGAGACGGCAACGCGTTCAGCGGACATCGTGGTAACGGCAACTGGTTCAAAGTCGCCCATCGTGAAATCCGCTTGGGTCCAACCCGGGACACATGTCACAGCAGTCGGTGCAGACGCGCCAGGCAAACAAGAGCTGGATGTTGCGTTGGTGGCACGCGCGGACATTGTGAGCGTCGATTTGGCGTCACAATGCCTGAATCATGGTGAAATATCTCATGCCGCGCGCGAAGGCCTGATCAAAGCCGATAGTCTGAGGCAGATTGGGGCAGTCCTAAACGGAGCGACACACGGGCGTGACGGTGAAGATCAAATCACCCTCACAGATCTGACGGGGATCGCCGCTCAAGACATTGCAATGGCCAATACAATCTTGGCCGCGTGGAAAACCCAAGTTCAGTAGCTGAAGTTCAGATTGTTGCGGGAATTGGAATGAATTTCAGGAGGGTGTTGGTGGAGCCTAGGAGGATCGAACTCCTGACCTCCTGCATGCCATGCAGGCGCTCTCCCAGCTGAGCTAAGGCCCCGAATTAGACGACGCGCATCTAATGCACGAGTTGTCTAGGCAAGGAATGCACCGGGATCAAGTTGAAATCACAAACGGATCGCACTTGGGCCCCGATGCTTGAACAGCGTTTAGCTGTCGTCGTCTTCGGATGCGACATCCGCGATTTCATCTAGTGAAACCGTGTCATCATCATCATCTTCCAGCACATCATCGCCAAGGTCCAGATCGACGTCGTCGTCGTCGTCGTCGAGCACCACATCATCTGTGTCCTCGGCCTCTGCGTCTTTGGCTTTCTTTGTGGCTGCATCTTCAGCGTCAGCTGCGATCATCCGGCTCTTGCCGTTCTCCATCTCAATCGTCTCGCCCGTGTAGGGGCTGACGATTGGGTCTTTGTTAAGATCGTAAAATCGCTTACCCGTGGTCGGGCACAGGCGCTTGACGCCCCATTCTTCCTTGGGCATGAAAAATCCTCACGAATAAATTGGTCTTTCGACGGTCAACGGCAACTGCCACACCCTAGGAAGAGTGTCAAAGGCTTTGCGGCGTTTTAGCTAAGAGGAGTGCATATGGGGCAGCATATTCTAGACGGAACTCCTCCCGTAACGCTTATTTTGCGAAAATCCGCCCGTGCGAGGCGGATTTCGTTAAGGATTTCGCAGCTCGACGGGCGGGTCACGCTCACCTTGCCCCGTGGTGTGAGCGAGGCCGAGGGAATCGCTTTCGCGCGCGAAAAAGCCGACTGGCTACGCGGACATCTCGACAAACGCGGTGTAGATCAGGTGATCGCGCTTGGGGAATCCCTGCCTATAGAAGGCGTTGAGCGTCAGATCATGGAGGGCCAAGGGCGGCGTGTTGCATTGCACGAGGATGCGCTGTCCGTACCGGGTAAGCCAGAGCAGGTCGGCACGCGCGTGCAGGCCTTCCTCAAGCAAATGGCGCGGGATCGCTTGGCGGGGGCATCCGATCGTTACGCGGATACGCTTGGCCTGACCTACACACGCCTTACGTTGCGCGATACGCGCTCGCGCTGGGGATCGTGCACCAGCGATGGCGCATTAATGTATTCGTGGCGTTTGATCCTGTGCCCGCCAGAGGTGTTGAATTACGTCGCCGCGCATGAGGTGTCGCATTTGGCCGAAATGAACCACTCCAGCGCGTTCTGGAGTATTGTGACGCAGATACATGGCCCATACACCGAACCGCGTGCATGGCTGCGCAAAAATGGGAGCGCTCTGCATAGTTATAAGTTTTGAGTGTCGGGAGATAGGGAAAAGCTGATTTTCGGGTCTTTACGTGCTAGTATCCTTTTAGGCAAAGTCAGGCGGTTGAAAATACTCACGCTGACAAAGGTCATGCTTTTCTCCATTGGGATCGCGGCACTCTTGATCAGTGCAGTAATCTTCGTCATCGACTCACATTCCACAGCGAATGTGTTTAGTAGTATTTTCGCCTTTGCATTTGGTGAAGTCGGCAATTCCGGTAAATTGGATCATGTCAACGTAGACTTCGAAGTGCGGTTCTATTCGGTATTCTGGGCAGCGTATGGTGGCGCACTGCTCTGACCTTCCAAACATACGGAACAAAGGGTTTTTTTTGGCAATCCGCTTGTTCTTTTTGGATGGGATTGGAGGAGCCGCATCCTTTGTTACTCAGGGTCCACCTGCTCCACTATCTGTTGTCTTTATGCTGACTGAAGTGGTCCCGGAAAACTGGACATTGAGCTAAGGTGTATCCCAAACCTTTGAAGGAATACGAGAATGGCAAAGCGCCAGATCGGGGCCTTCGTCGATTACTACAACAACCAGAGATACCACGAGAGCCTGAACAACGTCACACCCGCTGACGTCTACTTTGGCCGCGATAAAGCCATCCTGAGAGAAATGGAAAAGATCAAGAAACAGAGCCTCCAATGCTCAAGCCGCTATAATGTCCCATTTTATATGATTACGGACATCACTGGCCGTCGAAGACGATCTGCTCACAAAGCTTGATCGATCACATCAAGGTAATCCCAGCGAACACTGGGTTTGACTTAGAACTGTACGGTGAGTTGAGTGCTATCATGGCAATGGTGACCAAAGCGACCGACGCCCCGCAGGGTTAACTGCGGGGCGTTCGTTGTCAGTGGTTGCAGGAGCTCGATTTGGACACCGTTTTCGCGAACTGCACCAAGCACGCATCCACCGGTAGTAGGGGCGGAAAGGAGACTTTCGCTGCAACCGTGAGGACTTTCGTTAGAAACAGGCAAAACAGATGTTCATGTATTGGCTGAATCCATGAGTGCTGCAATCGATCTCACGGCGGCAGCGAACCCGATTTGGCCATTGTGAATTAATGCTGCGCGCGCTTGCAGTACAAAAATACGGCGTTGACGAAAACCGCTAAGCCGTCGCGCGGCGAGCAAAACAACCATTCGTGCTGCCCGCAGCAATCGACGGGACAGAACCCAAAGCTCCAGATGCTGCTTTTTTGCGCCAATTTCAGCGCTACTTAGGCGAGATCAGAACCTCCATTGACCCACGCTTGGACGACTTCAGTGAATTCATCGCTATCGTCTTGATAAAAAAAGTGGCCGCAATTCTTGAAAATCTTTAATGCGCTCTTGGGGAGCCGCGCGTGTAACCTTTTGGCGTTGTCCGCTGTTAAAAACGCATCGTATTCGCCCCAGAACACTTGGACAGGGATGTTAAGCGTCGCGAGATGCGGATCTATGTCTTTGCACCCTTCTGGGTAGCCTTGGAACCATTTCGTGACCGGCCCAATCCGGCCAGAATATGACGTGACATAGTCGGTGACCTCAGCGGAAGAAGGGCTATAGCTCAAATACCCCAACTGGTTTGCACCCCCGATAAAGGCAGGTGCGCCGGTCATTGTGAAAACAAAGCGCCAAAATGCCGAGCCGATCATCTTTCGAACGAGGCTACCATCTGCTGACGGCTGCACGCTTGGACCGGCACCAATCATGATACTCTTAGCTTTGTGGTCTCGGTGCAAAACATAATGAAGCGCAACGGGCATCCCAACATCGGGTGCCACAATGTGAACGTCAGTCAGTCCCAGTTCAGCGATGAACTTTTGCAAAAAGGCACTTTGTGCTGCAAAAGTCATATAATTGATATCGCCCTCACTTTGCCCGAACCCAGGCAAGTCCAACGCTACCAAATTTGACGAAGCTGAAAGTGTGGCCCACGTCGCATCGAAACACAGGATGCTTTGCGGGAGCGGGCTCAGGAAGAGAACGGTTGGCCCATTTCCTTTACCGCCCGTCGCATAGCGGATTTTGAGACCATCCAACTCCATAAATTCGGGCTTCATCGTGAAATTCGCAAGATCATGATTGATCTTGCCTGCACCCTTACTGCGCTTTGAACGCAACTTGTAAAATTCTGGCGTAATCATCATCAAGCTAGCCGCATTTGTTCGACCGAGCACCCCAATGGGATCTTTTGGCATGGTGTTTCCTTCAGGGTTGGCATTGTCGTTATGATTAATGTAACTAGAGGTACGAAAACCTGTAGTCAATCATAAAATACTTATGAGTACGTTAATGAATGAAAAAACCACACCAAAACGAGGTCGGCCCAAGACATTGGATCGAGATCAGGTCGTGCAAGTCGCTTTGATGCAATACTGGTCAAAGGGGCCAACGGTTGTCTCTATCAGCGACATTTGTGGCTTAACCGGAACGTCCAAACCGGGTGTGTATCGTGAGTTTGGCAATGATGACGGGCTAAAGGCGAGCGTTCTGGAAACCTACCACAGACTTGCAATTCAACCGTTGATCGACATTCTTGAGAAAGATCAGTCGACCACGGTCACCATCAATGCGTTGATCGATTTCATGACCCAAGATCGCACGGAACTTAACATACCACAGGGGTGCTTGTTTGTAATGATGCGTGCGCACGCTCAGCAACTAGGCCCATCGACCTGCAATAAACTGCAAGAGGCGCGCCGCAACCTTCTCGACACTTATGAAGCATGGGTAATGCGTTCAAAATCGCGCGGTGAATTCGCGGATATCCCCACTGATATTGCAGCGTTATTTATTGACATACAGCACGGCGGAGCGATGCGGATGCAACGCGAAGGTGCTGCCAACGACACCATTGCAAGCGTTCTAAGATCAGCATTGGGAGTGCTTGCTATGGGCAAGAGGGCTGGCGCAAGGACCAATTAGGTGGTGAGCTGCGCAAGGATGCTTTTGAAGTTATCGACGCCCTGCGCCCCGGTCACCAA
>OCVR010000029.1_pt1 | contig 111765 bp, 102 predicted proteins | sample 1539091 | NCBI WGS metagenome assembly OCVR01 (sample SAMEA3355530, study PRJEB22509) | marine metagenome | biome: marine; feature: coastal ocean; material: water | place: USA | collected 2010-08-07 | depth 16 m | reverse complement strand
GCTTTACCGAGAATAACAACCCCATTGGCTTTTAAGCGCTGTGTAACGAAGGCATCGGCGGCAAAGTTTTCGGCGAGCGCCGCAGCGCCTGCTGTGGTCGGCAGGCTTTCGAAGCCGATATTGTCTTTAAGTAAAATGGGTAGGCCAAACAGCGAGTCTTGTGCGACGGCTTTACCTTCATTGCGCTCTCGGTCGGCCAATTTGGCAGCCTCTATAGCACGAGGATTGAGGGAGATAACCGCGTTGAGATAGCGTGCATCGTCGGTCTCGACAGTATAAATGCGCGCGATGAAGTAGCGCGTTATCTGCTCGTAACTGAGCGCACCCTCGGCCACTAATGCTTGCAGCTCGCTCGCGCTTTTTTCATGCACGAGCGCTTCGAGACGTGCATAGTCATTAGTACCGCTGAGCAGCGCGTCGATCTCGTTTTCTAGCCCTTCCCATATCGCCGCTTTAGGTCGCAAAGGAGAGCTCAACCTCTGGTAACGCATTCTGGTATTGGCCAGGCCGGCGAGTATGTCGAGGTCTGCCGTCTCGTCGTAGCCCATCGACTGGCTATAAGCAGGCGTCAGCGCAAAACCTAAACAAATGACCAAAGAGACACTTAACCACAAGCTGTTCATTCGCCTATTATAAGGCGCTAACCTATCATCCCCACCGCAAAAACTGCTTCTACTACTCATGCCTTAGTGCCTCCACTGGATCCATGTCTGCAGCTCGCATCGACGGATAAATGCCGAAAACAACGCCGATCAAGCCCGAGATCGTGAAGGCGAGAATCGGTGCCAGCGGGGTAACGATCGTTGTCATGCCCCATACCGCCGAAATAATAAAGGGAATGATAATGCCCAGCACGACGCCAATTAATCCGCCCACACCCGACAAGATAACCGCCTCGATTAGAAACTGCAGAATGATGTCGCGCTTCTTCGCCCCGAGTGCGCGGCGAATACCAATCTCCCGCGTTCGTTCGGTCACGCTCGCAAGCATAATATTCATAATACCAATGCCCCCGACTAGCAATGAGATCCCTGCTATTGCCCCCGCAACGATCTGATCACGCAGGGCGCTTTCTTCCGCCTGACGCAGCAGTGCTAGAGGTACCTCGATCGCATAGTCGACGTCTTTGTGCCGCCGCGCGAGGATGCTATCGATAACCTCGCCTACCTGAATCACCAACTCTTGCGAATCGACTTGTATAATCGCCTCGTGCAATTCAACGGTCTCAGACTCAGTGCCGCCCGCGGTCTGCCGCGTCGTAGTCTCACCAAAGCGCGACTTCGAAGACGTGAAGGGAATAAAGACACGACTTGGCGCAGCGTTAGAACTCCCCGCCTGGTTCTGCCCAAGATTGGAGTATCCCTCTGCCTCCATGATGCCCACAATATTGTAATAGTCGCTATCAATTCGCACAGACTGTCCGAGAGGGTTATCGATCGGAAACAGTCCGCGAGCAACCTCGTCGCTAAGCACGATTACGTTGGCGTTGTCGCGCACCTCGGACTCGCTGAAGAATCGACCAGCGCGCAAATTGTAGTTCCGAGACACGGGGTAATCGACTGCAGTGCCGACAACATCGGAATTCATTTGGTTGCCGCCGTTCCACAAATTCTTCTTTACAATACGCGAAGGGATCACATTGTTTATGCCCGGAATCGATTCGCGAATAGTTGTAATATCAGCAAGCGTAAGGCCATAGATAATTGCCTGTGGTGGACCAAAGCCTTGGCTGCTTGACTGCTCTACCTCGGCAGGCTTCACGCTCTTAAGCAAAATATTGCTTGCACCTAAATCGCGAAACTGACGCTGAGCCTCAAAACTAGCCCCCTCACTGACCGCCAGCATAGCGATAACCGCAGCGACGCCTATCACAATCCCGAGCACCGTAAGCAACGACCGAAGCCCGTGCGAATAAATGCTTTTGATACCAACCTGCGTAATTTTTTTAAACCGCGTTGCCGTAAACCCGCTTGCGGCACGCGCTGCGATTGGCTTACCAACAGATAGGTTAGCAGGAGCACCGTTATCAGTAATCGAATTAGGTACGTCGTTCATCGCTCTCTACCAAGCCGTCGCGGAGGCGAACCCACCGTGCAGAGCGTTCAGCTAGCTCGTCGGAGTGAGTGACCATAATGAGTGTTTTACCCTGCTCGTGAAGTTCGTCAAAAAGGTCGAGAATTTCGGCGCCGGAGCGCGAGTCTAGATTTCCTGTCGGCTCGTCCGCGAGAATAATCAGCGGATCGACGGCCAACGCGCGGGCAATCGCTACGCGTTGCTGTTGCCCACCCGACAATTCGAATGGCTTATGATGAACCCGTGTATCTAGCCCGACGCGCTTAGCCAAGGACATCGCAATGTCATGGCTTTCGTCTTCGGCGTAACCCTGATAGAAAAGTGGCATCTCGATATTTTCGAGCACGTTTAACTGTTGAATCAAATTGTAAGATTGGAAAATAAATCCGAGACGCGCACCGCGCACGCCTGAGAGTTCGTCGTCGGGCATTGTCGAGGTGTCGTCGGCGCCAAGAAAATAGCTGCCAGAAGTCGGCTGATCTAAGCAGCCAAGAATATTCATTAACGTCGATTTTCCGCAGCCCGACGGGCCCATGATGCTCACATAATCGCCGCGCAAAAATTCGAGGCTAATACCATGCAACACCTCAACCGAGAGCGCGCCCATCGTATAAGTCTTGCGAATATCGGTCAGGCTCGCCACACAGTCGCGAGCTGCTAGCACGGAATCAAGCATCGGTCTGGCTGTTTCCTTGGCCTTGCTGAGGCGGAAGTAGGAGCACTTCGTCGCCCTCTTCAAGCCCCGAGACAATCTCGATAAACGATTCGGAGAACGAACCCACCTCTATTGAGCGGCGCTCTGGCGCCCCACGACCGGCGACATAAACCACCCGTTGATCATCGAAATAAGTCACGGCCTGCACTGGCACATAAATGACGTCTTCCAATCGGTCGACCACTATCTCAACCTCGGCACTCATTCCCGGCCTGAGCCATTCGTGAGTCCCGTCGATGTTAATCGTCGTCGGATACACTTTAAGGTCAGGATTCATAAATGAGTTAGCAGAATCGGCAACGACGGCAACGCGGGTCACCGTGCCCATAAGCGGGTCATCCGGAAAAGCATCCACTGCGACGCGCACGCGCTGACCCACAGCAACTCGCTGAACCGCCGACTCATGGATATTGACCTTCACAGCCATCTCGCGAAGATCAGGAATAGTAAGAATGGCCTGGCGCTCGCTCACTGTGGCGCCTTCTTGGATAGCCTCTTGATTACTGCGTCGCCAGCGGCTCGAGTTTTGATTCGCTGCGCCATACACTACAAGCCCCGGTCGCTGTGCCCGGATGGTAGCGAACTCGATCTGCTGATTCACATCGGCAAGCTTCACCTTCTCGAGATTGAACTTGCGCTCTGCAGAACTGAAGCGCGCCTCTTCTTGCGCCTGTTCGGCAATATTCTCTTTCACCTGCCGTTGATAGCTCATCACCGCATTTTCGAAGTCGGAGAGTTTTTGCTCTGCCTCTTTCGGGAACGAATATTGTATATAGAGCTTGAGCGCTGTCTCTTTCTGCTCCATTTTGTTGTTCGCTTTGTTGAGGTTCAATTCCTCCGCCTCAAGCTCGGTTGGTGTGATAAAGCCGCGTTCCTCGAGTCTCCGCTGACCTGCGATCCTGTCTTGGGTAAGCAACAGTTCTTCCTGCGCAACCTGAAGCTCGTCTTGCAGCGATCTCAACTGCTGCTTGGCCTCCCCATCTTCCAATAATTCGAGATCGGCATAATCACTAAAATCGAGCTGGTCGCGGATAGCCATGTAACCTTCGTCCATTAGAAGATTGGTAGTGGCGCTCAATTCGGTTGTAGGCGCATTGGCGGCGAGCATCAGTAGGTCGTTCGACTCGTTTTTATCTGCACTGATCGGGCCGTCAGCAGGAGCTGGACGCCCTGCGGTTTGCGGCGAACCGTTTCGCCGCTCCTGTCCTGCGCCTGGTTCGCCATTTTGTTGCACGCGTGAGCCACCCCCTTGAAAACGCAGCATGCGCTCGAGCATCTCGGGAGGAATCTCGCCCCCGTTTTCGGCCATAGCAGCACGCAGGCGCTCTTGTACCTGCGGCGGCATTGAATCGATGTCGATGCTCTGCTCACCTTGAGCCGGCTTTGCCGCTCGCCTCGGCCGCTCGATAATCGTCGGCGACTCGGCGGCTACGCGATCGGCTTCTTCAGCACGCGCTAGCCGCTCATCTATTTGGAGCTGACCGAGTATCTGCCCAACAATTTTCCCGCCTAAAAATTTCTCAAAATCTAGGCGAGCGAAGCGCATCGTCTGCCGCGCGTCGTTAAGGTCGCTCGCGTTTTGATTAAGCTGGATCTCATACTGCGCCCGGCTCTCGATATAACTCGCCTCGGCTGTCTCTACCGAAATTTCTTGATTCAACTGCTCGTCGATTAATGCGGCGGTATCAAGCTCGACTAGAATGAGGCCAGAATCAACATCTTGCGGGCTAACGCGATACCCTTCCTCCACTATAGAGAGAATTTTTACACCCTCGCGGCCCTTAATCTGAGAGCGTAGTTCCTGCGACTGTGTGGCCTCGAGAGCGCCACCTTCGAGCACGGTTATTTCAAGATCGCCGCGCAGCGCGGGAAAAGTAATCGCATTACTGGCTTCGTCATTATTTCCCGAGAAAAAAAACAAAAAAAGCAGCACTCCGGCGCCCCCAGCGATAACGGATTGCGTTCTGCGAGACGCTGCTCGCCACCGAGCGCTAAGGTTCACCAGCTGCAATCGAACTGGCTCTGGGAGTTTGCTTTCGAGCGCGAGGAGCTGCGATTTTATTCGATCCATTGCTGTTCTGGCCTCATTGTTATTGCCTGATTCTGGCTCTTGACTCATAGTGATTGGCCTGCGGAATTATCTGTCACCCCTTCCTCTAAGCTACCATCATCGCGCACGTAAAGAAGTCCAACGTCGCGCCAAAATTCGAGTTTGGCGATATTGTGATTCACGATCGATCGCGTCAATTCGGTTCTGGCAGCGGTAAGGTCGTTTTGCGAATCTACCGTGTCTTGCACGTCGCCCAATCCAAGTTCGGCACGAAGCTCCGCTTCTTCAACACGTCGCTCGTTTATCTGCACACTAGTCTGATTAATCTCGAAACTCTTGCGTGCTTCGGTCATCCGCCGCCACGCATCTATCACGTCGAGCTTCACATTATCCGAGGCAAGAAGATACGCCCTGCGAGCCGATTCGTAGCTGATTAGGGTGCGTCTGTAATTATTGCGCTCGATACGCCTGTCGAGCCCCAGATCGAAATCAAGCCCAGCACCATAAACCGCATCTTCAAAATCTAATTCGCCCAGCGTGTTATTGCCACCGTCGGGGACAGACACAGCTAGGGTAAGGTCGACCCCAGGCCTTAGGGCATTGGCTGCAACACGAATTTTACGCGCAGCGTCTTGCACGAGATCGAGCTGCGTGTAGAGATCCAATCGTGTCTGTAACGCAAGCTCAACGGCTTCATCGCGGCTAAGTTCAGGACTCGCCATTCCAGTTTCTGCTATCAGCGTCATCTCCATATAATCGAGGACAATATTGTCATTGGCTGTAAGCCCGAGTAACAACTTAAAGTTGTCGAGCGAACGTTTATATCGCGTTATAGATGACGTCCAGCGTAGATCGAGTTGCAGAGACGATTGCTCTAGGCGGCCAACCTGTAACAACGTCCGTAGCCCCTCTGCCTGAAAAGCGCGCTCGCGTTCGAGCTGCAAGTTATTCGCATTGAGACCGGCAAAATTATTGATTACCGCCTCCCGATTGAGCAGCACCGAATAGTACTGAGAGGCAATATTGACGGCGAATTGCTTGCGATACCTGGTGAAACTCCTCAGTTGGTAGAGAAGATCTCGCTCGGCTTGCAATAGTGTCTCTGCGGCAACCGCCGACCCTGCCCCACGTAAAAGAGGCTGCGTAAAAGAGCCGATCAACGCACTACTGTTAGCCTCGCTGACACCGCCGGTCAAGAACCGCGTAAAGTTATTCGTGAGATTCAACGCGATCTCGCCGCCACTACGAAGGAGATAGCGCGCTCCTAAACTCGTCTGCGCGTTAATCGCCTCGCTCTGCGAGACTAACGCCGCCTCACTCATTCCTGTTAACGCCTGCATATCATTCACAAACTGATCGCGGTTGTCCCATTGATAGGCGGCGCCACCACGTCCATCGAAAATGGGCGTGAATTGATAACGATCAAGGGTAAGCGCAAGCGCCTCCAAGTAGAGTCTTTCTTTCTGCGCTTGATAGTCATCATTGTGCTGAAAGGCTAAATCCAGTGCCGCGCCAAGCCCGATAATCTTGGCTCCGACTTCGCTTGTGGCCTCAACTGCCAGAAACTCATAGCTCTCTTGGTTACTTGCGAAGCCATCAAGCACTGCTACGTCTTCATCATCGATGAAAATCTGCTCTGTCATGCCCGGCACGAGAGGCGCCTTAGACACAATCGCGGCATAACTCTGGGAATCCGCCCGCCCTTCGTAAGCGTTATTAGTGCAGGTAACAAGGAGTAATGGTGCAAACAGAATGGCGAGAATGCGTAACGGCGCCATTGAATGCAAAATGTTGAACAATCGACACATGGAATCGGTGACCTGAAAGCGAGCAAATCCACTGGAGGTGGCTTTTAGTTATACTAACCAGTATACGCCTGACGACCCGATTTCCGTCTAGTTGGAATATTGCTGTTACTCTTCGTTACTTTTGAGTATCTAGCGCTGGCTATCCTTGAAATCTTGAACGGGCACTAACGGGCGGGGTGCTGCTGAGCGGGTCATGAATAGCGCTCTGCGCGGTATTCTGAGTAGCTCGCTGAATCCACCTCGAAACCAAGCTAACTGAGAGGAGTTAGGCCGAAAACCGCTGTTAGACGCCCTCTCAAGAGCCCCTAATGGCTTACATTTTAACTGCGAATGCCCTACATTTAGGCATTGCCTGCGCCCAAGAAGCTGTAAGGCGGAGAGCGTTCTTTTGCCGCCTCGCCTAGCTTCTATTTTTTCTACGACCTACTGAGGCCGATTGTCATGCTTTTAGTCGATGCATTAAATTTCAAACCCCTTACTCGATCCATGCGCTTTGTAGCCACGGCGGCTATTGATAGCAAAATCTATTCAAAAGTACTGTTTGGCTTAGGCTCTGCGTTTTTACTTGCCTCCTGCACCGAGCCTAGCCAAGAAATAATAACCCGCGTGGATTCCGCGCCGGGCTATACCCGCATAGATGAACGCGACCCCAATGATCCGCTCAACGCCTCCATCTATGAGCTCGACAACGGTTTGCGAGTCTATCTGACCGAAAACCATGAAGAGCCACGTTTTTATGCGGAAATCGCCGTACGCGCGGGCAGTAAACACGATCCGGCGGATGCGACCGGCTTGGCCCATTACCTCGAACACCTGCTCTTTAAGGGCAATCAGCACCTAGGCACTCTCGACTACGAGGCAGAAAAACCCCATCTCGATCGCATCACTGCGCTCTACGAAGAGCATTTCAATACTACCGACGAAGCGCGCCGCGCAGAGATTTACGCCGAAATTAACACCGAGGCGCAGGCTGCCGCTCAATTCGCCGTGCCTAATGAAATAGACAAACTCTACAACGCCATGGGCGGTTCGGGTCTTAACGCCCACACCTCTAATGAAGAGACGGTTTATAAGATCGGCCTGCCCGCTAACCGCCTTAATCAGTGGGCCGAAGTCGAATCCGACCGTTTCGTGAACCCTGTATTTCGCATCTTTCACACCGAGCTAGAAACAGTCTATGAAGAGAAGAATCGCTCGCTCGACAATCGCGGCTTCATTCTCTATACCGCGCTTAATGAGTTGATGTTCAAACAGCATCCTTATGGACAGCAACCGACCATCGGGACGGTTGAACACCTCAAGAACCCTTCGCTCGTTTACATACAAAACTATTTCGACACTTACTATGTGCCCAACAATATGGGCATTTTCATCAGCGGCGATATCGACACGCAAGAGACAATAGAGCTCATTGCAGACAAGTTTGGCGCTTGGCAGTCCAAACCGGTGCCCGAGGTGGGTCCGTGGCAAGAAATGCCCCTAGTCGGCGCGGAGCGCACAACTGTGCAATACCCGGGCGAGGAGCAGGTTCAGCTCGCCTTCCGCACTGTCCCGAATGGTCACGCAGACAAAGAGGCGCTAATTCTAGTCGACATGATTTTAGACAACGCCACCGCAGGCCTTATTAATCTTAACCTCAACCAGCAACAACGTGTGGCTAACGCCGGCTCCTCACCCCAGTTTATGAACGACTACGGGATGCAGATGCTTTACGGCGTACCTAAAGACGGCCAAACGCTCGACGAAGTAGAGTCTCTCCTTCTCAGCCAGCTCGAATTAATTAAAGCAGGCGAATTCGAAGAGTGGATCATTCCTGCGATCATCAATGACTTTAAGAAGAACCAGAAGGCGAGTCTTGAGTTCAACACCTCGCGCGTCTCGGTGATGCGTCAATCGTTTATCGAAGGCGCTGAGTGGGCGGACTACAGTGCGGAACTTGAGCGCATGGAGACGCTAACCAAGGCCGACGTGATTGCGGTTGCCAATAAATATTTCGGCGGCGATTACGTTGCGGTGCAGCAAATAGACGCGCAGCACACACTGCCACCGGTTGAGAAACCGCAGATCGACCCGGTCACCATCGATCCCTCGAGGCAGTCGACGTTCGCCGCCGACATACTCGCCATGGATTTCGAGCCAATCGAGCCAAGCTTTGTCGAGGCCGATAAAGACTATCGACGCATCACGTTTGCCGACGGCGTCGAGCTTTTCTATGCACCAAATCCGCTCAACGATCTGTTCACGCTTTCCATCGGCGTCGATGTTGGCACCGAAGAAAACGACAAACTAAGCCTCGCCGCCGCGTTGATGGACGTGGCTGGCACAGCATCACTGAGTAACGAAGAGCTGCAAAAAGAGTGGTATCGACTCGGCAGCAGTTTTAATTTTGGCGCAGGCGAAAATGCCTCGGGCTTCAGCCTGTCGGGTCTGGATGAGCAGTTTGAGGCGAGCTTAGAACTTATGATGTCGGCGATTAAACAACCAACAACAGACAATGAGACACTCGAGCAACTCAAGTCGATACTCATCAAATCGCGCCAAGATATGAAGAGCTCACCCCCAGCTATCGCAAATGCGCTCAACCTCTATAATCGCTATGGCGAAGAATCACCCATGCTCGAATCGCTAACCACAGATGAAATCAGGGCGACACAATTAGATGAACTGCTGTCGCTACCGAGCGATCTGCTCGACTACGAGCATACACTCGCGTACACCGGTTCGATGCCATTGGAGCAGCTTGTTGAAGCGCTGCGTCGGCATCACCCACTCGCAGGCGACCTAAAACAACCGCCCGCCTACCGCTTTAGGACAGTGCGCGAAATAAGCGCCAACGAAGTCTATGTGGTCGACCAGCAAACCGCGCAGGCGCAAGTACGCATCGAGTTTGCCGATGGCGAATACAACGCAAACGACCGTGTGCCTGCCTCTGTTTACACGAGCTATTTCGGCAGCGGTATGTCGAGCGTCGTCTTCCAAGAATTGCGCGAGGCGCGCGCCCTCGCCTATTCGGCCTCTGCACGTTACGGACAGGGAAGCCGCCTGAAAGATCAGAACCTGATGCTCGGCGCAATCGGGACACAGACCGACAAAACAGTCGATGCGTTAGACGCGTTTATCGATCTCATCGACAATATGCCCGAGTCTGAAGAGCGTTTCGACGAAACCGTCACCGCACTGCTTAATCGTTATCGCACGTCCAAACTCAGTTTCCGTGAGGTTATCGGTGCGGTGCGCGGCTGGGAGAAATTGGGACTCGAGGGCGATCCTCGTGCCGACAGCTATGCGCGGTTGCAAGAACTGCAATTCGCAGATCTAGTCGACTTCCAGCGCGAGCATGTGAAGGATCGTGCGAAGCTTATCTCGATCGTTGGTGACCTTTCGATCATCGACCAAGCGGAACTAGAACGCTTCGGGTCAGTCAAACAGATTGCGATAGACGATCTGTTTGTAGAGTAGCGCTACATTACGGTCTCACCGTAGCGAACTGCTAACCCAGAGGTAAAACCGACAACGATGAACGCTCAGCCACAAGCACTAAACGTGATTAGCCTTGCCGGAGTCTCAAAACGCTATGGCAATGTTGACGTGCTGCGCGATCTCGACCTGACTGTCCAGCGCGGCGCGATCCATGGTCTCGTCGGGCTTAATGGCTCGGGCAAGACAACGACGCTCGAATGCATCCTTGGATTGCAACAAGTGCACTCGGGCAGCGCTTCGATTCTTGGCTTCGAGCCTAGACATCTTTATCGCGCCGAAGGCGACGTGGTAGCCGTTTTCGACACGCCTTCTCTGCATGCCAACTTAACTGTCCGGCAAACACTGTCACACGCTGCGCATTTGATTCCGGCTCAGAAAAAACCTTCCGCGAGCGGCGTCCAACCCCGGCGCTCGGTCGATGAGGTGATGTCGCTGCTCGGGCTAAGCCGTTACGCGTCGTTTAAGATTCGCAGCCTGTCGCTTGGCAATCGTCGGCGCACCTCTATCGCTCACGCGCTGCTTGGCAACCCTAAACTGGTTCTGCTAGACGAGCCTTTCAACGGGCTTGACGCCGGTGGCGTCGACGAAGTACTGGCTCTCATCAAAACCCTCAATCGAGATTTTGGCACTAGCTTTTTACTGTCGAGCCATCAGCTGCCCTATTTGCAATCGGTTTGCTCCCATCTTTCAATACTGCATGGCGGGCACATTGTCGCGAGCGGCTCTCTCGAGGAACTGCTTCAAGGCAGCGACGCAAAGCTCATCGTCCGCACGCCCGACATAGCGCGAGCACAAGCATTGCTCGAACAGCTCGACGGGATACTGAGCGTAGTCAGCGATACCGGCTCACTCACCGTCACTCTCGCCACCGCTAAACCCGCCGCAGTTAATCAGGCGCTTGTCAGTGCAGGGATTCCGGTCGATGAGCTCGTTCATGTGCGCGCCTCGGTAGAGTCACTTTTCCGTGAACTCACTAGCGCCTCCACTGATAAGTCTAATTCGCGAGCGATAGCCTCATGAACAGACTAGCGACAGCATTAAGAGCGGAACTATTTATCGCGCGTTACTCACTCGGCGCGCGCTTAGTTGTGCTTGCGCCGCTGCTTCTCGCCTGCGCCCAACTCCTCATCGCTGCGCTTGGCGACGCGAGTACCGCGGCGCAGCAAACCCTGATCGGCGCAGAAACTGTGGCTACCAATGGCTATGGCAACTGGGTAGATTCGCTGGTTACCGGATTCACTGCGCTCGGCTTGCTTATTACCGGCTACTCGGCGCACAGTTTTGCTGCCGACCGTGAACTCGGCGCACTACGTCATAGGCTTATCCGACTGTCTAGTCGCACTCAAATCGTCATCGTAAAATTACTGCTGCTGCATTTGCTCGCGTTGGCCTCTCTCCTCTTACTCATTTTAGGCTCGTGGCTTTTGAGCACTGCGCTGTGGGAACTTGGTCCTGTGATAGAGGATGGCTACGAATTAATAAGTGAAGGCGAGATCCTCGATGAGATACATTTGGGCTTACGCCTTGCCGTATTTCCCCTGCCCGCAGCGATCGCCTTCGGCGTTCTACTTTCGGTGGTCGCGCAGTCGGCCATGCAATCGCTTTCACTCGCGCTCGGACTGACGCTCGCATTCGACGTATTCAAAACCTCATTAGGCGACATGGCTGGCTATGTTTATGCGCGCTTCCAACCGTCTCTTATCGATGCTTCTTATCTCGGCGATGTTGCGCGCTTGGCTCGTGGCTATTCGGATGTGCTCATTGATGAAAGACTGCTCGTGCTGAATCTATGGTCTCCGCTCCCTGCCTTTCTTCTCTGTCTTGGATTAAGCCTATTCGTCGTTAGGACAAAAAATTTATGAGCGTGCGCTTTTTACTGTCTGCTACGCGAATACTTCCGGGTGTTAGTGCCACTGGTGTTCGCTTTATTTTTACGCTTGCTCGGTGCTTTCGATTTTCTCAACTTTCTCAGCTTGCACAACTTGCACAACCTTCACAAATTGCTCAACTTCTCAACTTTGTAAGCTCTGGTCGGATAAAGGCGCTGTTTTTCTTTGCCGCGTTTTCCCTCGCCGGCTGCGTAAGTTATGAGCCGGCTCAACTCATCCCAGAACTCACGCTCTCGGGCGAGGACGTCAGTTTCAGCAGTGCTAATACCAGCGAGCGCCAAATAGACTTTGGCCTTGCCGTAGGCGCTAATGAAAGCGACTCGCTTTTTGACCTAGCTACCCTGCCCGGCGTTCTCGTGCGTGAGGTTATTGCGGGGGGCGCCGCCGCAACCGCAGGTATTCGCACAGGCGATGTGATTTTGCGCATCGACAACTTGCCTATCGACAAACCCGACGCCCTTGCGAGCATCGAGCAGACAGCGCAGCCCGCGACCTTCGAGTTTACGGTACGCCGCGACACGACAGTGTTTTTGGCCTCGGTTATCGCAAGCCCAGCACGCAGCACACCACCTCCGCGCGAGCTGTACCGAAGTGACCCGCTCGCGACAAGAGCTGGCTACACGACGCAATTACTCACCCTCTCAACTAGCACTTCTCGCAGCATAGCCGCAGCAACGGTCGTCGACATTCAGCTCGATAGTCCGCTGATCCCCGCGGGCATTGAAATAGGCGATGCGATCATCGCGCTGGAGGGTCGTGAGATTAATTCAGCGCAGGACCTAATTAGCCGGCTAACCCTCGAACACGAACTCGGTGATCGCGTCGAAGTCGATGTTTATGATGGGTCTTCTGTACAACGAAAAACCCTCGTGCTGTGGCATCCTGGGCGCAGAATTAGTCGTGTCTCGCTCGGGCCTTTGCTGAACTATGAAGCGTCTGCACAGAATGCGACGACGTCATTCACTTTTATAAACCTCTGGTTGTTTTCGGTTTACCAGTATGGGCAGAGCGGTGGCGAGCGCACGCATAAACTACTGAGCATTTTCGAATTTGCAAGCGATTACGGCGAACTCATCGAGGAACCTCAGCCTTGAATTTTAGACGCAGTATCCGGCCTCTCTCATTGCTAACTGTGCTCGCAACGAGCGCCTCGTTCAGCTATGCGCAAAGTTCGGGTAATTATGCGGCGTTCTCTCTTGCGCGCGAAGAGAACTGGGCTCCGCTTATCACCGAAGATATGAATGGCGATGGATTACTCGACCTTGTTTATGCGAATTACGATCCGAGCCTTGGCAGGCAGCTACTCATTCACTATCAGAACGCGAGTGGCGATTTTCCCGATGCGCCACAGGTCATCGAAATAAAATCTGAAATCATCGCCATTGGCTTTGGTGATTTACGCGAAGAACCCGGTACGGAATTAATTCTACATGCTGCGAACGGCGTGTTTAGCCTTTCGCCTGCTATCGAAGGCTATGCCGGAAATTTAAAGCCCATCATGCGCTTCGATTCCATCGCCGCCATTCCCTCACGCAGGCAAGTGGAGTTTTTGCCACCGCTTGAAGATCGTACTGGTGATTCAATCCTCGACCTCTTCTTACCGGCAGAGCAAGGCTTCGCCTTTTTCGCAGGTTCACAAGACGGGGAGTTCGAGCCCGCCGGCAGCATCACGACAGTAAACGCCGATTTACGCAGCGCACAGCGAAACGATCGCGAGGCTGGACTCGATACTCAGCTCGGCATCAATGCGACAGACGGGATAGTAGTCAAAGTCGAAGTCGAGCGGCGTAATCCGTTCGACAATTTTGTCCAGCATTGGCCAAGTAAAACCGAAGACGCCAATCTCGTGAGCGCTAATAACTGGATACCCAATGCTGTCTTTACCGAGATCAATGGCGATGCCCTGCAAGACCTCGTGTTTATCAATCTCGATAGTGCTGCCAATCCACAGCTAAATATTGCGCTGCAAGACACAACAGGCTTTAGCCCCATTCCTTCGTGGCAAGCGAGCTTCGAAGCCGGCGGAGAAATCAGCCTCCACGATTTTAACGGCGATGGACGCAGCGACATACTGCGTCTTTCGGGCAGCGGTGACGACTGGGAGGCGCGGTTCTTCATCGGCAAAAAAGTGGGAGCGCCTTTCGACTTGTCGACGCCTGATCAGGTTATGCGCTTCTCGGGCTACGACATGCGATTGAATCCTTACGCGCTACCCTCAGGAGAGATTGCCCTCAGCGTAAGCTTTTACACACTACCCATAATCGATGCGATACGCAGCGCCAGCATTAACAGAACTCAACTGCTTTATGCGCCTATAAACACCGCGACGAGCGCTAATGGAACGACCACCGAGTCTGAGCCCACTACTGCGCTCTTCGCACGCAGGCCGTCGAGTCAGTTGGTCGAGAGCTTTTCGGCGGCCAATGTGCGTGGGCTTTCGGAGCAAATGTCACTCGCTTTCGATATAGACGGCGACGGCGCCAACGATGCCCTCTACATCACCGAACGCGGCACACTCGCAGCCAAACGCATCGATGATTCGCTGAGCATCGAAGCCGAGCCCTTCTGGGAATACGTAAGCGATAAAACCGTCTTCGAGTTCGACGTATCAAGCCTTAATGCCGACGGTATACCCGACCTCGTTTTGCGGCATGGCAATTCGATTACCGTATTGGTGTCGCGAGGAGTTGAGCAAGGTGGGCCGCTATGAGCTCTCGTTCTGCCTCTGCACGGTGTTGGTCACGGTTTTGGCCACAGTGTTATCCCGCTGCTTTCGTTCTCCCCTTACTCGCAACGTCCTTATTCGCGGCAAGCATAGCGTCGAGCAACGCGGCTGGTGCGAGCGCAGCCGCGCTGAGTTTTACCCAAACCCCTTTTCGCCTGCCAATTGAGACCGCGAGCCTCACGGCGGTAGACCTAAACGGCGATGGTCGCCTAGACCTCCTCGCACAGCTCGACGCCGAACTCAGACTCTATCTGCAGAGAGAAGGCGGCTTCGATTTCGACGCAGACTTTATCTCACTGCCGTTATCCGGCAGAGCACTGGGCTGGGACATCGGTGTTGCGGACGCGCAGGGTAAGCCCGGTTTGGTCACACTCGAGCGCGGGAATGAGGTTCGCGTGTACCGACTCGATACCACCGCAACGCAGTGGCAAGCGCCCGAGACTCTGCTGAGTGGATTTGCTGCGGCTATCGGGTCTGGCATTGAGCGGCTACACTTCGTACGCGACGTGAACGGCGATGGCTTCGACGACCTTATACTGCCCGATAGCGATCGGCTCGCGCTCTACCTTGCCACCGCCGAGGGCTTTTTACCGCCGCTGCGGATCGATACTCAAGTGAGACTTAATACCACCCTTTTTTCACCCGATCTCGAAAGACGAATAGGCCAAGCGCTGAGAATTCCTCCGCTACAATTGCGGGACGTGAATGGCGACCTCGCCGCTGACCTGATTGTCGACACCGACGAGCGCCTTGCGGTTTTTCTAGCTGACCCGACCGCCGCAAACTATTTCTCGCCTGAACCTAGCTTTGAACTAGATCGGCTCGCGATTGAAGAAAGCCTTGGCGAGTTTGATATCGAAACACTCGACTTTGCAAATCTCACCGGTGTGCTCGCTTTAACCCACGAAGAACTGCTCGAAGATATCGATGGTGACGGCATCGAAGACCTCTTACTCCGCGAAGGCGGCAAAGTCTCCGTTTTTCCGGGCACCCTGACGGGAATAGACGTCAGCACCCCTAATCAGGTACTGCGCTCCGGCGGCAATGTGCTTACCACCTTCCTCCACGACGAGGACGGCGACGGCACTAAAGACTTGTGGCTGTGGCGCGTCGAACCTATTTCAGTCGGCGACATTTTTGTCTGGCTCGCGCTGTCGGGCAGCATTTCCGTCGAGGCATTTGTGTATCGCAACCAAGGCGATGCGTTTGCTCGGCGACCCGCGCGCAAAATTAGCGTCGCCCTTAAATTCCCCTCGGTTATTCGTCTAGCGTCGTCGCTGCGGCAGATAGCCGACGAGGCGCGCAGCACCGCTGAGAAGACAGACACGCTCAGTGGCTCGGCGCAGCTTGACGGCCAGGAACAGGACGTCACCCGCGACGACCTCATGCTGCTAGCGGGCAGTCGCCTAAGCCTGTTCCTCAACGTAATCGAGGCGGCACCTGCGCCAACCTTCCTCGGCGCGCTTGGGTACAGCCCCGACCGCGACGACTATTCCATCGATCTCAAGGCCGTGGTCGATGCAGCAATGATTTCATCTAATCCCCTCGATGGCATTACCACCCCGCCTAGTCTCGACATTGATCTGCCGGCTCCAGCGAGCAGCGGGGGTCTGGTCAGCGCCAGAATCAATCAAGACAATCGCGATGATATTTTCGTCTTTACGGCGATGACCCCAGACGCGATTGAAGGCATACTCTTACTCTCGGATTAGGCACTCAGAAGCTTAATAAGTTTGAGAAGCTGACACACTAATAAAAACGCCGAAAAAACGCCAAAAAAAAGAGAAGAGCATGAAAAAAGCAGTCTGGATCGCGTTCGGTGCGGCAATCGTCGGCGTCAACGGCGCCGCCGAAGCAGTCGAGTATTTTACCGACACCGAACTCGTCGCCTACTTTCGCGTGATGCTCATCATGGGCGTCTTGTTTATCGCCATGGTTTTCTTAGGCGCCTACGCCCTGGTCTCCGCTGCCGAAGAAGAAAAGCCCCTCGCCGGCTCGGTTAGCAACACGCTCGGCGCGGACAAAACTAAAGAAAAAGCGCCCGATAAGGACCATCGATGAGGCAGTCTCTTCTATTAACACTCTGCGGCATGTTATTACTAAGCGCCTGCAGCGACGAACTCACTCGTGCGCGCCCTTATATTCTTACCACCGCGACCACGGGTGGCACCTATTATCCAGTAGGCGTTGCGCTAGCGACACTTGCCCATGCGCAGCTAGCCGAAACTGCAGGTCTCTCGCTAACCGCCATTAGCTCGGCAGGCTCGCTCGAAAACGTAAAACTCCTGCGCGATAACCAGGCACAGTTTGCGCTTCTTCAGGGCCCCTTCGGTGCCTGGTCTTGGACCGGCGAAGGACCTGTGAGCAAACCGCAGACGCACATGCGCAGCGTTGGCGCGATGTGGCAGAACGTCGAGCATTTCGTCTTATTGTCCAGACTCGCGCCGACGGGCGAAATTATGGATCTCAACAATATCGACGGCGAACGCTATGTGCTTGGCCAACGCAATTCGGGCGCGGAACAAACAGGGCGCTTCATCCTCGACACACTCGGCATCGACTATCAGAGCAAGTTTAACCTCGCCTATATGGGCTATGGCCCAACCACAAGCGCCATTCAAGACGGCAATATCGTTGGCATGAATATTCCCGCAGGCGCGCCGGTCAGTTCTATTACCCAAGCCTATGCTCTGCTCGGCGACCGCCTCACCATATTGAATTGGACACAAGAGACGCTCGACCTGCTCAACGCCAAATACCCACTCTGGGACTGGTACGATTTCCCGCCCGGCACCTACCCTAATCAGACCAAGCACATTCGCACGATTGGCTCGCCCAATGTGCTCGTTACGCGCTCAGATATTCCCGAAGACGCGGTCTATCAGATCACAAAAGTCATTTGGGAAAACCTCGCCACGTTGCAAGAAATCCATGGCGCGACCAAAGATATGCGTTTAGACATTGCCATAGAGGGCCTTGGCGCACCGCTGCACCGCGGCGCGATTCGCTATTATCGCGAGGTGGGGCTAACTATCCCTCAGCGCCTAATACTTGAATCAGACTGGGCAGAGGGCGAACTTGAGGCGCTGCCGTTCGCAACCGATGCGCGTGGCGCTGTCGCCATTGCACGCGGCAAGCAAACGGGCCGCACACTATGAAGTCACCCACTCTGCGCTGGGCAGCATTTGGCTTCGCCCTCTTCCACATTTATTGCAACGTGTTCGCAAGTATTTCTGAGCTATGGCTGGCGGCGATTCACTTTGGTGGATTCTGCGCACTGTGCGCACTCATGGCGAACGAATCCGACAGCCTCACTCGGCGCAGTCTTGGCTATTGGATAAACGTCGCACTCGCCGGCCTTGCCATTGCCACCTCCGCCTATCTCATTTTGTTTGAGAATGCGCTTTACGCCCGCGAGACCGAATACATTTTCACCGACTATCTGTTCTCGTTTATCGCGATTGGTCTTGCTATCGAATTCACGCGTCGCACCACGGGCTGGTTCATGCCGATTCTAATCGTGCTAAGCCTTTCGTATATTCTGTTCCTCGGGCGCTATATCGGCGGCGTGTTCTCCTTTCCCGGCTTAAGCCTCGAAACCGTGATGTACCGCAGCTTCTTTACCACCGAGGGCATGTTCGGCCTAACCGCACAGATATCCTCCACGTTTGTGTTTATGTTTATTATTTTCGGCGCGTTTTTGCTGCGCTCCGGCGCGGGCGATTTCATCGTGCGTCTGGCAGGGTGCCTCGCGGGACGTTATACCGGTGGCGCCGGTCTGGTGGCTGTTGTCGGCTCCGGCCTCATGGGCTCTGTCTCTGGCTCGGCTGTTGCTAACACGGTCTCCACCGGCGTAATCACGATTCCAATGATGCGCGAATCGGGCTTCCCTGCCAAATTCTCAGCGGGTGTGGTCGCCGCCTCGTCGACTGGCGGCGCCCTAATGCCGCCAGTAATGGGCGCAGGTGCGTTTGTCCTCGCCAGTTACACCCAGATCTCCTACCTCACTATTATCGCCGCCTCTACCCTGCCGGCGTTGCTGTATTTTCTAACGGTATCGTATTTTGTGCGCATCGAAGCGAAGCGCCTTGGTCTGACGACTGTGGCTGCCGCCGACACCGAGCGCCTGCGCGACGTGATGAAAGGCGGCTGGCATTTTATTATCCCCATGGTCGTGCTCGTTGGCTTTCTCGTCGCAGGACGAACGCCGACAAGCGCCGCTGCGTTCGCGATCCTTAGCGTGATTGGCGCGTCGTGGCTCTCTGCCAAGCCGATGCGTCCTGCCGACGTGTTCGATGCCGTGGTCGACGGCGTCCGCACGATGATCTCTACCGCCCTCTTACTTGTCGCTGTCGGCATTATTATCAATGTGGTTACCACAACCGGCATTGGCAACGCATTCTCGCTGATGATCGTCGAATGGGCGCAGGGGAGTTTGTTTATTACTCTTGTGTTAGTAGCCCTCGCGTCACTGGTCCTCGGCATGGGTCTGCCGGTGACCGCTTCCTATATAGTGCTTGCCACGCTGTCGGCACCACTTATCTACGATCTCATTAGCCAGTCGGCGTTACTTGATGCGATTCTCATTGGCATACAGGCTGGCGACCTGCCAAACAATGTCGCGGCGACGCTAAGCTTGTTCGGTGGCGACCCACTTATTGCGCTGCAAGAAATGCCGCTCGAGATGAAGCAGCTTATCCGCCAAGAGATGCTCCCTTCCGAACTGCTTACCGGCATGCTGCTGAGTGCACACTTGATCATTTTTTGGCTCTCGCAAGACAGCAATGTGACGCCGCCGGTGTGCCTTGCGTCTTTTGCTGCCGCCGGCATAGCAGGGACTAATCCGATGGCGACAGGGCTCACGTCGTGGAAGGTCGCTAAAGGGCTCTATCTCGTGCCCATTCTTTTCGCCTATTCGCCGCTTATTTCCGGCGGCTGGCCAGAACGTATCGAAGTGTTCATCTGGTCGTGCATGGGGCTTTATGCGATGGCTGGCGTATTGCAGTGGCATCTCGAAGCAAAACTTACCGTCTTAACCGCCGCGCTACTTTTACTCAGTGCAGGGCTACTCATGTGGACACCGCTGCCGATTATTGCTCACCTCGTTGGTGCAGCAATACTAATTGGTGTGTTTGTGCTGCAGAACCGACAGCAGGCGGCGCTAGTAAGCGCCTTAGGGAAGTAGTTTTACTTAGCCCATTACACCGAACCGAAATCAGAAGAAGAGGATGAGAAAATAATGAGCCAATACACTGCACAGCAAGTTCACCTTAAAAGCCGCCCCGCGGGCATGCCAACACACGATAACTTCGCGTTGGTCACTGTCGAATTACCTCAGCCTGCAGCAGGTGAGGTCTTAGTCAAAAATCTCTATATGTCGGTAGATCCTTATATGCGCGGGCGCATGCGCGAAGACGCCGTCTATGCGCAAGCCTATGCGGTCAATGAGGTCATGTATGGTGGTGCTATTGGCGAGGTGATCGAATCAAATGATCCCTCTTTAAGTGCAGGCGATATCGTCCTCAATCAAAAAGCATGGCAAGACCGTTTCGTTGCGCCAGCAAATACCGTAGTCAAACTCGAGCCCTTCGACCGCGCTCAACTGTCGCTCTATATGGGCACACTCGGCATGCCCGGCCTAACCTCCTATGTCGGACTATTTAAGTTCGGCGAGCCCAAAGCCGGCGACACTGTTTTCGTTTCGGCCGCGTCTGGTGCGGTTGGTGCAAACGTTTGTCAGATCGCCAAACTGAAGGGTTGCCGCGTCATCGGCAGTTGCGGCAGCGATGAGAAGGCGCAATGGCTCAAAGACGAATGCGGTGTCGATGAGGTAATTAACTACAAGACCTGCGGCGACTTGAGTGCCGCGCTCGCCGCAGCCGCACCGGAGGGCATCGATGTGTATTTCGAAAATGTCGGTGGCGACCATTTACAAGCAGCAATTAATTCGATGAATCCCTATGGCCGCATCGCTGCCTGCGGCATGATCTCGGGCTACAACGCCGCAAACCCCGAGCCAGGGCCGAACAATTTAATGCTCATCGTTGGTAAAAAAATACGCATAACCGGCTTCATCGTGTCCGATCATGTCGATATGCGAGACGCGTTTTTGTCAGAGATGATTCCGTGGATTCAGGCGGGCAAGATTAAGAGTCACGAAACCGTTGTCGAAGGCATCGGCCATGCGGTGGATGCTTTCTTAGGACTCTTTAGCGGTAATAATTTTGGCAAGATGGTGGTTAAACTTTAGGGCTGTCTGCATTGGCGGCCTATTCAGCCATCGCCTTGGGCATTAGCGTGCCCGAGTGCTGATAGGCCTACCCAATGGCGACGACTCAGCCCTGTGACAGCAACCGCCGCAGATCGATAATCGCCGCGTTAGCCCTGGAGACATAGTTGGCCATGGTTAGCGAGTGATTCGCAAACATCCCAAAGCCCGATCCGTTGAGCACCATAGGAAAACCGAGGCTGCGCTGACTCGCCTCGAGCTCGCGAATAATTTGATCAAGGCTCGCGCCTGCATTTTTATCATCCAATACCTGTGCGAAATCCACTTCTGCTGCGCGCAGGAAATGCAGTAACGCCCACGTGGCGCCGCGCGCCTCAAAAAAGACATCGTCGATTTCAAGCCAAGGCGTCTTTACTGCAACCTCTGCGCGCGCAGGCGTTGATTGTGTCGCACTGGGGTCACCTGCCATGTCGGTATTAGCCCGCTGCTGCAAAACACTCGCGCTGAGGCGTTGGGAGAGGCTGCCAAGACGCGACTCGACGTTGCTTAACCAGCTCGCCAAATTGTCGGCGCGGGCGTAAAACTGCGCGTCACTTTGATCGGCGTCGACCATGCGCATGAGATAAGAATTAAGCGCCGCAATCGCTTCTTTATACTGACTTTCGCTTGCGGGAAATAACCAGCTGTCGTTAGTGAAATTGAATTTTGGTTCCGCAATAATGAGATCGGCGTCTTCTGTCGACTGCGACTGCGAGCGGCTAAAGTCTTCTCGGAATGCTCTCGAGAAATCGCGCACTTGCACCAACACACCAAATTCCCAGTTAGGAATATTATCGAGGTACAGACCCGGCGGCATTATGTCGTTACTTAAAAAACCGCCTGGCTTTTCCAACAGTGTCTCAGCTATTTCTATGAGCGTTGCGGCACTGGTGCTGCCGATGACCTGTGCGCTATCCGTGTTCGCAAGTCGCCGCGCAGTCACTTCATTCACGTTGAAAGCCGCCGGCGCAATGCTCCAATAAATGCCAATCGCAATAACGAATGCAGCGAGGAGGCCCAATGCTGCCATTGCAAGCCTGCGTCCGGGGAGGAAACGATCTAAGCTTTCTCGATTCATATCCACTCTCGCTTTAGGGGGCTGGGTTTAGTCTGCACAGGCCGTATCCTCGTCGGTAATCGTGTCTGGCAGTCTCAACCGGACGCCTGTTTGCGCAGACAGTTCTATATTTCCTCGCAGCCGGTAGCCTTCGACCGATTCTCGCATCACGCTAAACATCCAACGGGCGGTGCTATCGTTGGGGGCGGTGATCAAAAAAAAGGCACTGCATTCGCGCGCACGCCTGGCTATATCGGCCAACTGATCGCGAGCCTGGTTGCTTTGTGCGCTGACCGCCGCACCATCAAAGGTAAAGAAAAGATCGCCCGATTCGCGTTCATTAGCAAGCTCGACCTGCACAAGGGCGATATCCGCTACGGTTGCATCGACAAGCTTCGCTCTTTCTATCATGAGTTCGGCTGAGTCGAATGAACCATTGCCAATCGCTTCACGGGCGAGCGCGAGATAGCGGGCAACGATAGCCGCGATGCCCTCTTTCGCTATGTCATTGTCGGAGTCCATCGCGAGCGCACGAGCAAAGAAGTCGAAGGCATTGTCATCGTCCGGGGTGAGGAGTCGATCTGCATCGAGCGCCTGTAAGCCTGAATAGAGCAGATCCGGCAGCGTGAGCGCTTCGACAACCTGTTTTGCATTAGACACAACGCTCGCTGGTTTTAGCACGTTTACCACTGCCTTGGTTTCTTCGGTAGTCGCAAGCACTGAGGGCTTCGTATTCGCGCAGGCAGCGAGGAGAGATGCTGATCCAACTAAAATACTTAGGCGGACTGACCGCCCTATCGCACTGCTGACCATCTGACCCTAGGCTCCCAATTCGGAAAATGGAATAAACTGTAAGATCTCGCCCTGAGAAACGCCCACACTGGGAGGCACAATCAACAATCCGTCGCTCCGACTGAGCGAGAGAGCAATGCCCGAGCTCTGATTCTTTAGTGGCGTTGCAACCAGCCCCTCCGAGCCGTGTTCCAGCACTGCGCGCAGATACTCCTGCCTCGGCCCACCTTTGTCTCGAGAAAAACCGCTTCGCACTGGGAATGAATGGGGAGAGGCCTTAGTCGCCCCTTGTAGTGCCAATAAGGTTGGCCGAACAACAAGCGCAAAAGTAACAAAGGCCGACACAGGGTTTCCAGGCAAGCCGAAGAACTGACAGCTTTCTCCTTCACTCGTTATCTTACCGAACGCGAATGGTTTGCCCGGTTTGACTGCGAGTTTCCACAAATCAATTGTGCCTAACTGCTCAATCGCAGCACGCACGTGATCCTCTTCGCCCACCGACACTCCACCCGTGGTAATGACGCAATCAGCGCGACCCGCAGCATCGAGCAGCGCGTCACGCGTCGCTGCAAGCGTATCACCCACTCTTCCACAGTCAACGATATCAACATGAAGGCCTGTCAACAGTGCCGTTAATGTCGCAAAATTAGAGTCATATATCTGCCCCGGCAACAAAGCTGAACCCGGGCGCTGGAGTTCATCTCCGGTAGTCATAAGCGCGACTCGGAGCTTGCGGGTTACCGACACCTCGGTGAGGCCGAGTGAGGCAAGTGCGCCGATGTCCTGAGGCCGCAAACGGCGCCCTTGAGCGAACACCGTGCTGCCTGCTTTGATGTCGGCGCCGATAGGGCGCACATTTTCGTTGGGCAACACTGCCTTGTTGACTCGTATGCCCTCACCCCGCCGCTCGCAGTTCTCTTGCATCACCACCGCATCGGCACCGGCAGGCATAGGTGCTCCAGTAAATATTCTGGCAGCTGTGCCCGCTTCGAGGCGCGCGCCTACCTGCCCTGCTGCGATTCGCTGACTCACCGCGAGGTCTCGCTCTGGGTCTACCGAATCCGCGGCGCGCAGCGCATACCCATCCATTGCACTATTTGCCATAGGCGGCACAGACAAAGGAGCAGTAATAGAGTGAGAAAGAATTCGACCACTGGCGCATAAAAGTGCGACAACTTCTGCCTCACAACATGGCGCCACACTCGCCAATAGGAATGATAACGCCTCGTCTATTGGCGTAAGCGCCGATGGCTGTGAGCCAGGCAGGACATTCATGAGCCGACAGACGAAACCGACGCATCGTCCTCGTTATCTTCCTGCACCTCTCGTAATCGGCCGCCGTAAAGAGACTTAATTGTCTCTCTGAGATGGCCATGCCAGGAATGTGGCTTAATACCAAAGGTATCGAAAATCTTTTTACTCGACAGTGTCGAGTTAAGCAGCTCAGGCAGGCGCACGGGGCTTTCGACTAATTTAATGCTGTCGATGAGCTGATAGATTCCCTCATCATGATTGGCCGCATAGTCGAGCGTCTGCCGGCCGAACTCAGACTCGCGCTTTGTTTCGAGACCTGCGTAGTGGTAAGTGCCCCAAGCATTCGCATCGCAATCGACCTGACGCGATATGGCAAAGATCGCACCGGCAAGATCAGCGGTAGAGGTTGGACTAAAGCGACGCCTGAAGACAGTGATCTCGCCGCCACTGCGCTTAGCTAGGCGTATCCACGATTTGATAAGGCCGCGCTTATGCAGACCGAAAAGCCAGCCCGAGCGAATGATGATGTGATGCGGATGCGCGCGCACGACTTCCTCACCAGCCAGCGTGCAGCGCCCATAGACGCCCTGCGGGTTTAGCTCGTCGGTCTCGTTATAGGCGAGTTTTTTCTCACCATCGAAAACATAGCTGTTAGAGAGATGGAGCAATGGGATGCCGAGGTGATTACAGACCTCGCTTAACACGGCAGGAAGCTGAGCATTGATCTGTCGGCAACGCTCCTCTGCAGACTCGGCGCGCTTTAACGCGCTGTGATTGCCCGAGATAAAGTCGGCGAGGTTTATGAGCTGATCTGGACGGAAATCGGTGATGCTCTTGGCAATCGCCAAGGCATTGTCGGGGTCAAAGTACTTATCAGCGGGCGCAAGAAAGCGAATCTTGTGTTTTCGCAAAATCTCGATCAGGGCCTTTCCGGTGGGGCTCTTTCCTCCGACGATGTATAGCTTCACTGCTGACTGATTCCTAGTTTACCCGCGCGCCCGAGCGCCATTCGCCCATTGGTTTACTCTGACTTCGAGTTTGCTTTATCGGCGCGCGAAGTCAAGGGCAACTAGAAAGGAATGTCATCATCAAAGTTGTCGAAGTTAGTCGGTGCTGGCTGCGCTTGTGGCGCGGCTGCCGCTTGCTGAGGTCGCTGACTAGGTGCTTGCTGTTGTCCGAACGGATTATCGCCCATATCACCACCCATCGCTCCGCCGCGTCCGTCGAGCATCTGCATTTCGCTTGCCACGATCTCAGTTGAGTAGCGCTTCACCCCGTCTTGCTCCCAAGAGCGTGTTTGCAGACGGCCTTCGACATAGAGCTTGGAACCCTTTTTGACGTATTGCTCAACGATTTCGGCGAGGCGATTGAAAAAGACGACTCTATGCCACTCAGTCTTTTCTTGCTGCTCACCCGTCGCCTTGTCTTTCCACGAGTCACTGGTTGCGAGTGACACGTTCGCCACTGCGTTGCCGTTAGGCATGTATCGAATTTCGGGGTCATTACCCAAATTACCTACGAGAATTACCTTGTTAATGCCTCTACTCGCCACGTCGTGCCTCCGGTCTCTGCAGGCCTGTTCATCATTAGACAGGCCGGATGACTGCTCGTTACAGCAGCCCAAATGTTAAAGTGACGCACACTGCGCGTCCTGCCCTCTTAGTGTATATCATGCACTCTACGTTGAGAAATTTTAGGCTGAATCTTCTAATAATCGCAGTCTCGCCTTTACTCCACTAGGCGGCATTGACCATAATGCTTGGCTGCGCTGCAGTCATCCGCGACACGGATGCAGTTCGTATTAAGGGTGCCCAATTGCATCCCCTAACCATTTACCGCGAGATTCACTGCGAGCCTCGCTATCAAGCCCAAAAATAAGCCAAGAGTCCCAACATGGATCAGATCGTTGTACGCGGCGCGCGCACCCACAATCTCAAGAATATCAACATAACGATCCCGAGGGACAAGCTAGTGGTGATAACGGGGCTTTCGGGTTCTGGGAAATCGTCTCTCGCCTTCGACACGCTTTATGCCGAGGGGCAGCGCCGCTATGTTGAGTCGCTCTCGACCTACGCGCGTCAGTTCTTGTCGATGATGGAAAAGCCCGATATCGATCATATAGAAGGGCTCTCGCCTGCGATTTCGATAGAGCAAAAATCGACTTCGCATAACCCTCGCTCGACCGTTGGCACGATTACCGAAATTTACGACTATCTGCGCCTGTTATTCGCCCGCATCGGCGAGCCGCATTGCCCCGAGCATAATCAAAAACTCGAAGCACAGACAGTCAGCCAGATGGTCGACCAAGCAATGAAACTGCCCGAAGGCAGCCGTATCATGGTGCTTGCGCCCATCGTGCGCGAACGCAAAGGCGAGCACCTCCATGTCTTTAGCGAATTGCGAACCAGCGGCTTCATCCGCGCGCGGGTCGACGGCATTGTGTGCGAAATCGACTACCCACCCGAGCTGGAGAAAAACAAGAAACACTCCATAGATGTAGTCGTCGATCGTCTCAAGGTCAAGCCAGGCATCGAACAACGCCTAGCCGAAAGCTTCGAGACCGCAATTCAGCTCGCCGATGGCCTCGCGATGGTGAGCCAGTCCGATGACCAAGGCAAAGAGCTTGGCAGCGAACACGACCTCGTGTTCTCCTCTCTTTTCGCGTGCCCTCAGTGTGGTCACAGCATTCAGGAACTGGAGCCGCGCCTGTTCTCGTTTAACAATCCAGCGGGTGCCTGCACGTCATGCGACGGCCTCGGGCTAAAACAGTTTTTCGACGAAAATCGGATTCTAGTCGATGAGTCACTTGCATTGTCCGAAGGCGCTATTCGCGGATGGGATCGCCGCAACCTTTACTATTTCCAGATGCTCACCTCTCTCGCCGAACACTATGGGTTCTCGATCGATATACCGTTTAATGAGCTAAGTAAAAAGCATCGCAACGCCATATTGAATGGCAGCGGCAAAGAGGTCATCGATTTCTTTTACATTAACGATCGCGGGGAAACGCGCACCCGCAGCTACCCCTTCGAGGGCATATTGCCCAACATGGAACGTCGCTATCGCGAAACCGAGTCTAATCATGTCCGCGAGGAGCTCTCAAAATATCTTAGCTCACAGTCGTGCCCTGATTGCGCCGGCACGCGGCTCAAGCGTGACGCCCGCTTCGTATTGATTCAGGGCAGCGACCTGCCCACAATCACCAGCATGACTGTCGCTCAGTCTCACGACTATTTCTGCAAGCTAAAACTCAAAGGTAAGAGCGCAAAAATTGCAGAGAAGGTACTCAAGGAGCTGCAAGACCGCCTCCAATTTTTGGTCGACGTGGGCCTTAACTACCTCACGCTTAACCGCAGCGCCGACACCCTATCGGGCGGCGAAGCGCAGCGCATTCGTTTGGCGAGTCAGATTGGAGCCGGCCTTGTCGGCGTAATGTATATCCTCGACGAGCCTTCGATTGGTCTGCACCAGCGCGACAATACTCGCCTATTAAAAACCCTTTTTCATCTGCGCGACCTTGGCAATACGGTGATTGTGGTCGAACACGACGAAGACGCCATCCGCAACGCCGACCATGTCATAGACATCGGCCCCGGGGCTGGGGTGCATGGCGGCGAAATCGTCGCACAGGGTACGATCGAGGACATTCTCAATTCTAAAGACTCGCTCACCGGCAAATACCTGTCGGGAAAAGAAAAGATAGAGATTCCTGCGACCCGCGGCAAACCCGATCCAGACAAGCAGCTCCGCGTTCTCGGCGCCACCGGAAACAACTTGCAGGGGGTCGACCTGAGCATTCCTATTGGGCTACTGACCTGTGTTACTGGCGTCTCGGGCTCGGGCAAATCTACGCTAATAAACAACACACTCTACCCGCTCGCTGCGAGCAAGCTCAATGGCGCAACTACGCTAACAGCAGCCAAACACAAGTCGGTAGAGGGCCTCGAGCTACTCGACAAGGTAGTCGATATAGATCAGAGCCCGATCGGTCGCACCCCGCGATCGAATCCAGCGACGTATACCGGCATCTTTACCCCCGTGCGCGAACTCTTTGCCGGCACTCAAGAAGCGCGAACACGCGGGTATAAGCCAGGGCGCTTTAGCTTTAATGTGAAAGGGGGTCGCTGCGAGGCGTGTCAAGGCGACGGCGTGGTCAAGGTCGAGATGCACTTCTTACCGGATGTGTACGTTGCCTGCGATGTCTGCCGCGGCAAGCGCTACAACCGCGAAACGCTCGAAGTAAAATACAAAGGCAAGAACATTAACGAAGTGCTCGACATGACTATCGAAGCCGCGCGCGAGTTTTTCGACGCTGTGCCTGCAATCGCACGCAAGCTCCAAACTCTCATGGAGGTTGGCTTGTCCTACATCTGCCTGGGACAGGCGGCGACAACGCTGTCTGGTGGCGAGGCACAGCGTGTAAAGCTTTCACGCGAACTCTCGAAAAGGGATACCGGTAAAACCCTCTATATCCTTGACGAACCCACTACAGGGCTGCACTTTCACGATATCAAACAGCTGCTTGCGGTGTTGCATCATTTGCGAGACCAAGGCAATACGATTGTGGTGATCGAACACAATCTCGACGTTATCAAGACTGCCGACTGGGTTGTCGACTTAGGCCCAGAGGGTGGTAGCGGTGGCGGCATGATTATCGCCGAGGGCACGCCCGAGCAAGTTGCCAAGAATAAAAAGTCACATACGGGCGTCTACATCAAGCAACATCTCGCCGCAGGCGCCTGACGACGGGTAATCCAGAGAAATTCTGCAGAATATTTATACCCCGGTTCGCGCGCTTTCTCTGGATTTTCGACTCAATTCGACCGCTTTCGAGACCGATCATCGATTAAATTGCACTTTTGGCGACTAATCCCGCCTTTCGCATTTCTTTTTCTGTCACACCTCTGTAAAATTCGCGCCGTCTAATAGTCATCAAAGTGCAAAGCTTTGGCGTCATGCTATGTGACGCTTAGTGGCGACTACTATTCGCGTCTATTCAGGTTATTCGCGTTTAACAAGAGATCATGCGATTCGAGAGAAAGCAGTACGAGAATCAAGCTGGCGTTGGAAAATAACTTCACCCAAAGATCATCGGGTTCATTTACGAAATCAAGAAGATAAAAACAGTTTTAGCGTCGGCAATAAAGCCGTTGCGAACTTCATCTATCAGGAGAAAGCTATGCAATTCCCACCCACAGCCAAGAAGCTGTTGCTGACGTCTATTGTCGTCGCACTCGGCTACTCGACTGCAGCAATCGCGCAAGATACCGCTTCTGCGATTCGCGGCAAGCTACTCGACGCATCGGGCCAACCACTCACCGACGCAACGGTTGTTGTACGTGATACGCGCACAGGCGCCACGCGCACGCTGCAATCAAACGCATCGGGCACTTTCTACGCGACTAACCTCCCTGTAGGCGGTCCGTACAATGTGACAGTGAATGGCACTAAGACAGTGACAGTTAATTCGATATCGCTTGGTGATATCTACAACCTCAGCATCGAGATGGGTGAATCGCAGATTCAAGAGATTATCGTTCTCGGCGGCTCTAACACGTTCGTTGACGTCGCGGCAGGCCCTTCTGCTTCGTTCTCTACTTTCGACATGGAAACGTCGGTTGCCTTCGATCGTGATATCAAAGACGTCTACTCGATCGATCCACGCATGAACCTAGACGGCGACTCTCAGGTTAACTGCGTAGGTAAGCACCCGCGTTTTAACAGCATCAGCCTCGACGGCATTAGCCAGAACGACCGCTTCGGCCTCAACAGCAACGGTTATTCGACTGCTACCGGCATGCCTTTCCCCTACGAGGGTATCGCTCAGGTCTCAGCGGAACTCGCGCCTTTTGACGTGACTTACGGCGGCTTCACCGCATGTAACATCAACGCAGTAACTAAGTCTGGTAGCAATGAGTGGACCGGTACGGTCTTCCTCGAGCGCACTGGCGACCAGTGGCGTGGCGACTCGCTCGAGGTAAATGGCCAAGCGCAAGACTACTCAACCAAAGGCTACACTGAAGACGTGAAAGGCTTCAGCATCGGCGGCCCAATCTTGGAAGACAAACTTTTCTTCTACGGTGCCTACGAGGAATCAGAGCAGCCTCGCTTCCTTGCTGCGGGTTATGCAGGCTCAAGCAACGGTGTAGAGCGTCCATGGCTCAGCAAAGAAAACCATGATCGCATCGAAGGCATCGCCAAGAATCTTTATAACTACGATCCGGGTGGCCTGCCTGCTGACGGCACGCAAACAGACGAGAAGTATATGCTCCGCGTCGACTGGAATATCAACGAGCAGCATGATGCTACCGTGATCTACAACTATTACGACGGCGTTCAGCTGCGCTCGTCTGATGGCGACGACAACGAATTCGAGTTCGCAAACCACTTCTATAACAAGGGCGCTGTGTCGGAGACGACTACGGTACGCCTGCGTTCACAGTGGACAGATGCGCTGTCGAGCGAAATGTTCTACAGCAAAAACACCATGGATGACTCACAGGTCACTGCAGGCCCAGGTGATTTCGCTGACATGCAAATCAGCCTCGGCCGCGATACGGTTTATCTTGGTGCCGACGACTCGCGTCAAGCGAACGCCCTCAACACAGAATCTGATTTCTTCAAGGTTGCAGGCGAATACCTCTTAGGTGACCAAGTGGTTACCTTTGGCTACGAGCGCGAGACACTCAACGTATTCAATCAGTTCGTGCAGCACGCACGCGGTGGCGAATACGATTTCTTCGACGATTCAGCGGCTAACTCAGCTGCGTGTCAGGCACTCACCGCGCAGGGCCGCTTCGACGATCCTAGCTGCGGAATGTCGGGTATCGACCGTTTCGAACTAGGCCGCCCGAGCCGTATCTACTACGGTAGCGGTGGTGGTACCAATAACGCAGCTGACGCGGCGGCGAGCTTCGAAAACACGCTCAACACTGTTTACCTGCAAGACGAACTGTACCTCGCAGACTACAACTTAACAGTGGTTGCCGGCCTACGTTACGATTGGTTCGAAAGCGACGACCGCCCCAACTACAACGCAGCTTTCACTACGGCTAATGGCGGTCTGCGTAATGATACCAACATCGACGGCCTCGACCTGCTCATGCCTCGTTTGGGCTTTACCTGGGAAGCTAACTACAACCTGACGGTTCGCGGTGGCGCTGGTCTCTACTCTGGCGGTAACCCAAACGTATGGATTTCGAACGCTTGGAGCAACGACGGCTTAACAAACGTTCAGCTGCAAAATCGTAACTTCAACGGCGCTCGCTCTATCTTCAGCAACTGGGAACTCAGCGGTGGTGGTCGACCGGGTTACGACGTGCCACAGGAAATGATCGACCAAGTTGCTGCCACGACGGCTGATTCAGCCAGCAACAGCTTCCTTTCGATCATAGATCCAAACTACGAGCAGCCCTCTGAGTGGAAGCTCGCTTTGGGTGGTACCTACACATTCGATAGCGGCCTGAGCGTAGATGCAGACTTCCTCTACTCTATTGCGAAAGACGCAGCGTACTATGTAGACGTATCACAAGAGCAAATAGGTGTGACGACTACCGGTCAGCCAATCTTCGATTACGCGACCGGCCGTGACAACTTCATGCTTACCAATTCCGATCGCGACGCAAAGTCTACGTCGTTCTCATTGGTCGCGCGTCATGACTATGACTTCGGCTTAGATTGGATGGTTGGCTACGCGTTCACCGACGCCGAAGACATCAGCCCAATGACTAGTTCGACTGCAGGTTCTAACTTCGACAACCTTGCAACTAACACTATTGTTAATCCTGAGGCAGGAATCTCTAACTACAACACGCCACACCGCATCACAGCGCGTTTGTCGTACGGTAAAGAGTTCCTCGCGGGTTACGAGTCACGCATCACTGCGATGTTCTACCGCAAGCAAGGCCAAGGTCAGAGCCATGTAATGGGTTCGGTAGACCTCGAAGGCGATGGCGCATTTGGTCGTCACCTCCTCTACGTACCAGGCCCTAACGACGGCAATGTTGTGGTAGGTCCTGACTTCGACGTCGCTGCGTTCCAAGCTTTCATCGAGCGCGAAGGCTATGGCCAAGGCTTCGTTGACCGCAACGAAAACAACGCTGCTTGGTCTTCACGCCTCGACCTGCGTATCGATCAAGAGATCCCTACGTTCCTTGGCACAAGCAAAGGTCGCGTCTACCTCAAGATCTACAACGTGATGAACATGCTCGACGACAGCAAAGGGCTTCAGTACGACGCTCAGTTCTTCTCACAGCAGGTCGTTGACTCAAACGTCAACTCAGACGGGCAGTATGTATACAACACGTTCAGAGACCGCGGCCTGACTGACCTCCTCGAGAATCAGTCACTGTGGGAAATGCGCGTTGGTGTCCAGTTCGAATTCTAATTTTCTAGAATTTACAGAACGCCCTGAGTCGAGACTCTCTCGGCTACCAAAGCCCACCTAGTACTAGGTGGGCTTTTTTTATGCTCGTGCGTTGCATTTCTCAAGATTTAATACTAACTTCGCACTTAGCTTATGATGCAGAACCAACGCGTGTCAGAGTCCTTTCCCCCCGCAACACCGACAGACACGCATTCCATAACAAGAAGACGGAGCACTGTTCAGTGAACTTACAACTAACACGCAGACGTTTTATCAAGGGAGTCATCTTCTCCGGCGCGGCGGCAACGTCTGGCGCTGGCGTCTACCTCGCCGCCAACGCACAGTCGGGCAATGGCGGAATGGAACGCTTGATATCACTCACGATCAATGGCCGCACTCGGCGCGTCGACGTACCACCCACCGAAACACTCGCTAACACTCTTCGTTACAGACTCAATCTCACAGGCACCAAAATCGGCTGCAATCGCGGCGAATGTGGCGCTTGTACCGTGCTCATCGACGGCGTACCCAATTACGCCTGTTCGGTGCTGACTCACAATATTAAGGCTAAGCAGGTTCTCTCTATCGAAGGCGTCAAAGCCGACGATGGAACGCTGCACGCTGTGCAACAGGCTTTTATTGCCGAGAATGCGCCCCAGTGCGGTTTCTGCACACCGGGACAGGTGATGTCGGCGGTTGCGCTGCTGGCGAACAATCCACGGCCGACGAAGGCGGAGGCAGCTCAGGCTATGTCTGGCAACCTGTGCCGCTGCGGTGCTTATGAACACTATCTGAATGGCGTGTTACGCGCCTCGGGGCAAATAGCATGAGTACACACATAGGATTCGACTTTACGCCGCCCGACGTGCCCGGAAAAGTTACGGGCGAAATCAAATACGCCGAAGACTACAAGCGCGAAGGCATGGTCTTTGCCCGCTTGTTAACAAGCCCTCTGCCTAGCGGCAGAGTGGTCGGCATTGACGCCACCGAAGCGCTGCGCATGGATGGCGTCCTCGGAATATTCACCGCCGACGACCTCCCACCGGTCGCCCCGCCGGGTAATCCTGCGCTTGCTTCTGAGTATGTCAGCTTTGTAGGCCAACCTATTCTCGCAGTCGCGGCTATCACCGAAGAAATCGCCGAGTCGGCAATCGAAAAAATACGAGTTGATTTCGAACGGCGACCGTTTGTGGTTGACCCACTCGAAAGCCTCTCGCCGGGCGGTGCAAATGCCTATCCAGAGGGCAACACCCTAGTGCGAACGCAGGAGGAAGGCCCAGAGGGCACACCTATACGCGGCGCCGAAATTCGCGATATCAAATGGCCACAATCGGCAATCGATGCGCTCCGTGCGGGCAAAGAACCCGCAGGGGGTGAGTTCACAACAGAGTGGACATTCGGCGACCTCGATGCAGGCTTTGCTGAAGCTGCAGCCATTGTCGAAGAGCCGTTCGTCACTATCGGCTACCCGCACCACTCTCTCGAATCTCGCACCTGTATGGCGTATTGGGAGAACGGCAAATGCTATTTCCACGGCTCTTCGCAGAGCCAGAGTGCCAACGACAATGGCCTCGCGCGTATGCTTGACATCGATCCCGCCAATCTCATATTTATTAATGAGGCAACCGGTGGCGGTTTCGGCTCCAAGATTGGCCCCTACCCCTATATGGCGATCTCTGGCAATTTCGCCAAGCGACTAAATAGGCCGCTGCAGCTGAGGATCACGCGCGAGCAAGAATTCTATATCGGTTCTGCACGCTCCGGCATGCAGGGCTGGATACGGATGGGCGTGAAAGAAAATGGCAAAGTCTCTGCCATCGATCTTGTGGTCGTGAATGACGGCGGCATGACCGGCGCCGGCAGCGGAAATTCCTCCGCACAGCATGTTACCGTTGCCTATCAGCCAGAAAACATGCGGTTCCGCGGAATATCTGTGTATACCAACACAACCCCTCGCGGCGCGCAGCGCGGCCCGGGTCAGAACGAGATGGCAGCAGTGCTTGCCCCCATCGCCGACAAAGCCGCGAAAGCCATAGGCATGGACCGCGTCGCGTTTCGCCGCATCAATGCGATCGATAGCGGAGGCTTTCAAGGCGGCGGACAGGGACCGGTTACTAGCGCCTTCGTGCGCGAAGCATTAGACCAAGGCATGCGCACGTTTGGTTGGGCCGAGAAAAACGCCTTAGCGAAGCAGAATGGCAGCAAAGTCAGGGGACTCGGTGTCGGTATCGGCTACCATGGCGCTGGCGGCCGGGGATACGATGGCCTCGTGCGCATCGGCCCCGACGGTAGACTCTATATTCATAGCGGCGTAGGAAACTTGGGCACCTATTCCTATGCGGGTACCTGTCGCGCCGCGGCTGAAGCGCTGCAAGTGCCTTGGGAGCGATGCGAAATTCTCCGTGGCCGCACAGATAATCATCTGCCTCACAGTTCGGGACAGGGTGGCTCAAATACCATCTTTACACACACTCGAACTAACTGGGTGGCGGCGCAAGATGCCATTACCAAACTGAAAGAAATTGCTGCACAAGATCTTGGCGGCGCGCCAGAGGATTACACGATTGGCGATGAACGCGTCTTTGCAAGCGCCGAGCCGGGCCGAGGGCTAACCTATGCACAAGCCGCCGCCCGCGCGATTGAATTGGGTGGCAAGTTCAGCGGCGAGGAGTATCCGGATGATATCAATCCGATTACCCAACGAGCGGTGCAAGGCCTCGCTGGTTCTGGATTAATCGGAGTCGCTAAAGACAATATTCCCGGCGAGGGTCAACCACCCGGAATTCTTGTCGGCTTCTGCGAAATCGAACTGGACAAAGACACGGGCAAAATCGAAATTTTGGACTACACGGCGATTGCTGATTGCGGCACTGTGGTCCATCCCAAAAACTTCGAGAACGCCATGCGCGGTGGCGCTGTTTGGGGTGTTGGGCTAGCAGCATTCGAGCGTCATGTGTACGACCCGCAAAATGGTCTGCCAGCGAATACGGGTCTTTACCAGAGCAAGCCGCCGACCTATTTGGACGTCAATGTTGAGACGAAGATGGGCGCGGTAAATATCCCCGACCCACAAAACCCTACAGGCGGTCGCGGCATTGGTGAACCTACCCAAGGGGCTGCCGCTGCTGCGCTTGCCAGCGCGATTTCGGATGCCCTCGACGGTCACGTATTTAACACCGCACCGACTACAACAGACATGATTATTAACCACTTGGCTGGCAATGATTACAGTACCAAGTATCTGAAAACAAACACTTTCTGAGGTTAACTATGCCATCTTATGACGTAATGCCAAATATGGAGCTGTACCAACCGGTACGGGTTGAGGACGCCCTCGACATAGCGAGCCGCTACGCAGATCGTGGTTGGTTAGTGGGTGGCGGACAAGACACTTACGGCTGGCTCAAAGACCGCGCGAAGCGCGCCGATGCGCTCATTGACCTCAGCGCAATCGAATCTCTGCGCGGGGTGCGGGAGACCGCCGACGGAATAGAAATCGGTGCACTTACCACGCTGACCGAAATCGCCGAAAACGGTCTGCTCAAACAGAGCTACTCTCTGCTTTCGAAAGCCGCGTCTGTCGTCGCAAGCCCACAGATCCGCAATATCGGCACACTCGGCGGCAACGTCTCGCAAGATGTACGCTGCTGGTACTATCGCCGCGGGCTGTCTTGCTACAGAGCGGGCGGGAATCTTTGCTATGCCGACACGCCACAGGGCATGAACCGCGAGCATTCGCTGTTTGAAACCAGCCGCTGCGTGGCCGCAGGCGCCTCCGACACGGCCCCAGCTCTCGTCGCGCTCGACGCGACTATGGTGCTGCGTTCGATTGACGGTGAGCGCACGCTGTCCGCCGAAGAGTATTTCGTCGGGCCTGCGGTCGATATCGAGAACACCACCGCGCTACGCACGGGGGAAATTCTTACTGCGGTTAGGTTGCCCAAAGCCTGGGCCAATGCGACGTTCTATTATGAGAAGGTCGCCGATCGCAATGTGTGGGATTTCTCACTGGTGAATGTAGCAGCCGCGTTTCAGGTCGAGAACGGCACTATTCAAGAGTCGCGCGTCGTCTGTGGTGGAGTGCAGGCTACGCCAAAGCGCCTGCGAAGCGTTGAGCAAGCTGTTCAGGGAAAAGCCAAAGGAGCGGTAATCGCGGCGAGCGTTGCGGGCATAGCCTCTGAGGGCGCACGCGCACTCGCGCATAACGGCTTTAAGATTCCGCTAATGGAGAATTTGGTAAAGCGCGCGATTAGTGCTTAAGCGCGCAGGCTTTTCCAACCTTCATTCGATGTGTTAAGCAATAGGAAAGGGCTGGTCCATCACTGGATCAGCCCTTTTTTTTAAAACAAACTCCCAGCCCAGTAGCCAACGGCCATAATCGCTACATAACAAACCAAGATTCCTAGAATGACTGGTTGCAGGTGCGCGTGAACTTGACGGTCTTTCATGTCGTGATCTTCTAGCATCGTCTCCACTCCTTCATAATTGAATAGAGTGTTCAGAATAACCAGAACAACATTGCAAACTATGATCTAGATCACAGTTTTGTTCTCATGAATTAAACGGGAAGTTAGCCGTTAAAGCCCCTGCAATTTCTGTTTAGAAATTTGAAATACCGAATCGAACCATGTTTTATCGTCGTTGAGATTTGGCACTAACTGAAAGGCTTCGCCGCCTCCTTCCATAAACTCTTCCCGGTATTCGATACCGATTTCATGGATGGTTTCGAGGCAATCAGAGACGAAAGAAGGCGTTACGACTGCGACTTTTTTAACCCCTTTCTCGATTAGCGCTTCTAAATGATCATCGAGATAAGGTTGTATCCATGCCTGATTTCCAAACCGTGATTGAAACGCCACTGAATAACGGTCCTCACTCCACCCCATAGCAGCGACAATGCCTTTCGTTGTGGCTACACACTGTGCGCGATAGCAGAGCTTATTTTTCTCGCCGATGGTCTCGCAGCAGGCACCCATCTCACACACATTATTTTTGTCAGCCTTTTTGATATTCGACTCGGGCAATCCGTGATAACTAAAGATGACATGTTCGGCGTCTGCTTCTTCAACGTGCTTGCCTATCAGTGCTGCCCACGCATTAATGAAGGGCGGCTCGGCATACAGGTCATCGACAAACTTCAAATTTGGCGCCTGCGCCCATTTTTTTGCCGCCTCACGAACTTCGTGAAAAACGGAGGCCGTGGTTGCTGTCGAATACTGCGGAAACAACGGCATGATCAGAATATCTTGGCAGCCTAAGCGCTCAAACTCTTTCATCGAATCCCATACGAAGGGCTCGCTGTACGCCATACCGTTCAAGACAACGACATCTTCTCCGGCGTCTTTATATTCTTGCTGAACACTTGCTTGCAGCCTATCGGCGTAGACCTTCAAAGGAGAGCCATCCTCCATCCAGATCGCCGCATAGTCTTTTGCGGTTTTAGGTGCGCGGAAGGGGAGGATAATCAGGTTACGAAGTAGCCATCGCCCGATGGGATTGAAGTCGAAGACGAAGGGGTCAGAGAAAAAATATTTGTAAAACTTCCGCAGCCCTTTCGCCGTGGGCTCCTCGGGAGTGCCAAGATTGAGGAGTAGTATGCCTTTGGTCGCCATGGGGTCTTCCTTGTGTTGAGACGTGATCTCAGCGCTGCAGGGCCGAGTTATTTTGATAACTAGTGTACGATGCCGCGCCCCTAAAGGGTTTAATGCGCGGGCAGAAAGTTGGCCCTGTTTTAGTCAGCGACCTGCTTGCGGGTGTCTTCCTCAAACAGCAGCTCCAGTTCGCGGCGACCTTGACGCGCGATATTACCCAGCTCTTCCATGTCCTCTATGTGCTGGGCCGAGCGCTCGAGAAGCTCCTCGTCGTGCAGCCTAAAGCGCTTAGCCACCTCAAGCGCTTGGCCTTCGGTGTAGCCAAGTTGCTCAAGCGTGTCAGTCGCCGCCTCTAGGCTGCTTGCGAAGGTTTCGCGTACCACAGAGTCTACTTTGCGTTTGTAGAGCTCGTAGGCGTGAAACCGATCTACAGCCCGCGCGACAATCTTGATACGTGAATTTTGTTCGCGCGCGTGGTCAATTATCGCAAGAGACTGCGCTACGTCATTGACAGCGACCACGAGTATTTTCGCGTGTTTAATGCCCGCGCTTCGAAGCAGGTCAATGCGGGTTAGATCGCCATAAAACAACCGGTTGCCGAACTGTTTAACGAATTCGACATGCGCAGAGTCTTTATCCATCGCCGTGAAAGGAATATGCCGAGCCTGCAGCAGGCGTCCAATAATCTGTCCAAACCGGCCAAAACCGGCAATGATTACCTCGGGCTGATGCGAATCCCAATGCCTATCTTGATCGGGTTGCTCGACGCTGCGGCTGTGACCGACGCGTCGATAGAGGGTTACCAGCGGCGAGGTGAAAGCCATTGATAGACCAACAATCAGCGTAAGCTGCTCCGCGAGCGCCGCGTCGAATAGCATCGCTTGCTGCCCCTGAGACAGCACAACGAAGGCAAATTCGCCGCCCTGAGACAACATGAGCCCGAGTTGAACCCCTTCTTTTAGAGAAACATGTCGCCAGCGCAGAATCGCCGTGATGATTGCCGTTTTGACGAAGACCAGCCCAAGCGCTAACACGACTATACGCAGCGGATTTGCCCATAAAAGTGCGAGATTGAGCGTCATGCCAATCGCGATAAAGAACAGCCCAAGAAGCATGCCTTTAAAAGGCTCGATATCGGATTCGAGCTGATGCCGGTAGTCGGAATTGGCGAGCATAATGCCGGCGAGGAAAGCACCTAGGCCCATCGAGAGCCCCACCGAGTTCATCAACACCGCTACGCCGATGACGATAAGCAGGCTCGCCGCTGTCATCACCTCACGGTTATTCGACCGAGCCACGGCAGCTAATACCCCGCTTAGGCCGAATCGACCAAAGGCGACAACACCAACAAGCGCTAAAAGGGTGACATACCACGCAGGGGTCGTCGCACCGGTCGCGCCGGGCGCAAGTACGCTGACGGCGATAAGGATCGGGATAACCGCAAGGTCTTGCAGTAGCAGAATCGAGAAGCCTTTACGACCGAGGGGCGATGCTAAAATCCGCTCCTCACTCATCAGCTGAATCGCCAATGCAGTGGACGAAAGCGCGAGGGTTAAGCCTAAAACCAAGGCAAGAGGCAGAGCGAGCAGCATGGCTAAACCGAAACCGATAACAAGCCCGGTGAGCAGTACCTGCGACCCGCCAAGTACCAAGATGTGATTACGCATACTCCACAATTTCTCAGGAGCTAGCTCGAGTCCTATAACAAATAACAGCAGAATAACGCCGTATTCGGCAAAGTGAAGCACCGACTCGGGGTCTTCGATAATGCCTAGTGCATGCGGCCCAAGTACAACGCCTGCAAACAAATAGCCGAGTATCGAGCCTAGTCCGAGGCGCTTGAACAGGGGCACAGCAATCACCGCTGCAAGCAGATAATACAGGGCGTTAATCAGTAGGCTGTCGGTGTGCATCTAAGCTTCCCCGGGCTTTTTGGCCTGTAGTAGACATCTTTAGAAGTGCTGCAAGCGTAGTGTAACTCAGCAAAAGCACGTGACCGGCAGCTTTTGGGTGTTTTACCAATCGGCGATGCCACTTTCTGCAGTATCGGCTGAATGAAAAACGGTATCAGAATTATTTGTTACCAAAATGCTCACATTTGCAAAAAATGCAGTAGACTCAAGTCAGTGTCTGTTTTCGGCTAGCGGAAGACAACGGCTTTTCATGCCTTAACCAGACAAATTTTTCCATTGGGGGAATGACATTTTGAACAAAACTTCTTCATTTGTACTCGCTGCGGCAATTACAGCAGCAAGCGGCACAGCCGCCGCTGGCGAGCGCGTCGGCGACTTCGCACTAATTGATCATAACGGCGCCTTTCAAAGCATGGCATGGCATGACGACGCTGCCGCCATCGCGATCTTACCGCAAGCGGTAGGCGCAACAGACACCGCCTCGCTCGCAGCTATGCAGGCGCTGCAGGCAACATACCAGGAGCAAGGAATAGAGTTCTTCTTGCTCAATCCTGGCCTTCAAACTGACCGAGCCGCAGTCGCTGCGGATATCGGGTCTGTAGACATGCCGGTGCTTATGGATGACGCACAGTTAGTGTCAGAAATGCTTGGCCTCACCCGCCTTGATGAAGCCGTACTCTACAATCCGAGTACGTTCGAGCTTCTCTACCGAGGCCCCGCCGCGGGTATCGAGAGCGCGATAGAACAGACCCTTGCCGGTGAAAAATTTGACTTAATTAGCAGCGCCACAATGGGCAAGGCTATTGATTACCGCAATGCGTCCGCTCACGCCGACCTGTCCTATGCTAATGACATCGCACCGATCATTGCCGAAAACTGCGCCGAATGTCACCGCGAGGGCGGAATCGCGCCTTTCGCAATGGACAATAGTCTGGCAGTGCAGGGTTGGTCGCCGATGATCCGCGAAGTGGTAATGACTAAACGCATGCCACCGGGCCAGATTGATAACAAAGTGGGTCACAAGATTAAGAACGAAATGAATCTCAGTGACGACGAGATGCAAATGCTCGTTCATTGGATTAACAACGGCTCGGTCGTCGAAGGCGACAGCGATCCTCTCACGGCGCTCACCTGGCCCAATACGAAGTGGACACTCGGCGAACCCGACCTCATTGTTAAAGTGCCAGCCCAAACTATCCCGCCAACGGGCACAGTCGATTACATGGACATTCCTATCGATCTCGGCCTGACCCAAGACCGCTGGGTTCGCGGTAGCGAAGTAGTGCCGGGCGCACCAAGTGTGCTGCACCACATCATCACGACCGTTGTGCCCCCAGAGGGCGCGCCTGATTTCCAGCAGATCTTGATGGATATTCTAGCCAAACTACCGCCCGAGAAGTCATTAGCTATTCGCACGAAGCTCTTTGCCTCAATTGCCTCTGGCGAGCGCCCCGACATCGACGCGATATTCCGTGAGGCGCCTGAGATAGACGTTAGCGCCTTCATCGGTGGCGGTAGCAGCCCAGACAGTGCAAGCGTCGCAGGCTTCGCGCCAGGCAATGCGGTTAACCTAAACCCAGAGGGCGTTGGCGGTCTACTGAGGGCCGGATCTACACTCAACCTGCAAATGCACTACACAACTTCTGGCAAAGAGACGACAGATGAAACCGAAATCGGCATCTACTTCTACCCAGAAGGTTATGTTCCCGACGAGCGTATGGGCGGCGGCGTAGGCAATGCCTTTTCCATTAACATCCCTGCGCAAGCTAAAGACCATGAGATGCAGCTCGTTACCTATGTGCCAGAAGAAGCTGAAATTTTCAGCTTGATGCCACATATGCATTTCCGCGGCAAGCGCATGAGCTTCACTGCTCAATACCCTGATGGCGGTGAAGAGCTCCTCTTATCGGTGCCTGCTTATTCGTTTAACTGGCAGTTGAAGCACGAGCTAGCTGAACCACTCAGAGTGCCAGCTGGCACAAAGATCGTCGCTACAGGTGCGTTCGATAACTCTGCACAGAACCCCTACAATCCCGACCCAGCAACGGAAGTGACTTGGGGTGAGCAGAGCTGGGAAGAAATGTTTATGGGCTTCTATACGTGGAAAAACGTAGAACAAGGCGGCTCTGAGTAGAGAAGACCAATGTGGTGCCTCAAGTTGCCAGTACCCTCTGACAGCGCCATCTAGCTACAGCACATAAAAAAAATGGCGGGCCTTTTTACAAGAGCCCGCCATTTTTTTTGCAGAAGCGCTCTGCAGACAAGGTTTAGCGAGCGGTCATTACATTTGCGATGGAGTCCAATCGCAATCCTCGCATTCAGATGACATTCCGTTTTCCGCGAGCACCGCGACAATAAAATCACGCCATGTCTCGTTAGGCTGCCACACCGTATTCATATCAGCCTTCGCCTCTGCGATGTCTACTCCTTCGTAAATCACGCGATAGAGAAAACTAAACGCCGTAGCACGGGCATTAACCTGGCAGTGTAGCAGTGTTTTTTTATCGGTATCGCGGCGCAGCGAGTCGGCAAAGGCATAAAAATCCGATGGCAGTGGATTATCCCACGTCACAGGAATATGCATATACTCCATACCTAATCCTTTCACGACCTGATCTGCATCGGGCAAAGCGTTCGGGTTGTTAGTGAACGCGATATAAACAATGCGCTCAAACCCATTTTCTGCAATCGCCGAAAACTGGTCTTTGGTTGGTTGTCCCGAGCTTGCAAAAGTTGCACTGTACTGACGAAAATTAGTGATGTCGGCGAGCGTCGGATCGGTTGGCTCGACAGCGAACGCGTTAGCGCTCAGCGCGCCAAGAAGCGACGCTGCAGCTATTGCAGAGCTAAGCGTTGGATGCAGCTTGGGAAACAGACGTGTCATGATTGGAACCTCATAAAGTAATAGTGGGGATTAATATTGCAGATTCTGGGGAAGACCTGGTTGCTAGCAAGGTTACCCATGCAGTGAGTTCAAAATGTCCAGCGCTCTGGCGGCGTCCGCGGTTTGTACAAACACATGATCGTGAAAAGCTGCTGCGATAACATTCGCGCTTATTCCAGACTCGCCCAAACGGGTCGCAACCACCGCGGTTAATCCTACCGCATGCAAGCTTGAGTGCACATCGAGAGTAATGCCTGTAAAGCTGCCATCGAAACTCAGTTCAAGCTCCATCGCCCGCTCAATCGGGAGAAGCAGACTAAGCCCCTCGCTCTCTCTAAAAGTTGAGAGCGCTTCATCGGCAAGCCGCGGCGTAGCATCAAGCTGCGCAGGCGTAGGCGTGCAAAACGCCCATTCGCCAGAGAGCAAACGCGGAGCAAGTGAGTTTAGCAATTGCTGTAAATCGGTAATCCCATTCATCACGTCAACCTACTCTCGTTTCGCGCGCAGGCGCCAAGCCATGGGTATATCACTTTCCAAGCTGCCATCTGCATTAATGATGCGACCACGCATTTCGCCTTCGCGCTCAAATCCTAGACTCTCATAAAACGCGAGCGCGCGTTCGTTGGATTCACGCGCGATAAGCTCCACTCGGCTAATATGCGCGCGCTCCGAGGCAACAATCGAGAGGAACTGCTCAAAAAGCGCGCGCCCTATTCCATCCCCCTGAAAACGAGGATGCACAGCAATGGTAAGGTCTGTGAGTACATGCGAGAAGCAAAAAATCTCTGGCGAATAGGCGTGAATTTCAGCGACAACATCGTCATTGTTGTCGACGGCGACGAAGCCAAGACCGCGCGAGACCGTCGCCTTCAAAAAATTCTCAACATAGTGGCTTGTTATCTCGAAAGGCAGACGTGCCAGCCCGCCCGGTTTCTCTGCCACGTCTCGGTAGAGGGATAGCACCTTCGCTGTGTCCTCGATCTGCGAGAGGCGTATGTTGTAGCGGCTAAACGTCGGCATAAAACCTCTCCATCACCTGCCTAATCTCGTCGCCTTCGACGAGCCTCAATCCTTGTGCGGCAAAGTCGTTTAACTCATCCTGAGTAGGAAAAGTAAAATAGTTGCCTGCGTTCTCGAGTGCTGCTTGCTCAATGCCTTCGGGCCGTTCCCCCTCACCTAAAGCATTGACCGTTTCAGCCAACAACTGACACCCCCCTTCATAAAGACCCAACACATGCCACAGGTAGGACTTTTGCCGATCGACCGCAAACGAGGACATGGCGAGAATACGACCCGTATCAATACCACTGTCGTCGATTGTGTGTAGCGTCATATTAAGCTCGGCATCACCGTTGAGCATTGCTCTAAAAGACGCCATGACGCCTTTATAGTCTGGGAGGCGGCCAGAGTGAAGATTTATCACGCCGAGAGTTGGAACGCCGATTGCCTCTTCGCGCAGAATCACGCCGTACCGAATCGACAGCACGAGATCTGGCGTCGTTGCCACGAACCTGGGCAGGCCGGCTGCATTGATGTCGTTTAACTCCTCGATGGGCGCAGCAAGAAACGTCTCCAACCCTTTAAACGTCAGCAGGCTGCGAACAGTGCCGCCTATCCTATCGCAGAGCGGAAAAACGATATCATTCACAAGCGTCTGTTCATAAAACGTGAGCGTGTCTAGCGACTCTGGGCGACGCCGCTCGCTATTGGTTTTACCAGCTGAGTTGCCGGCTGACTTGCCGACTTGAGACGACAGAAAGACGGTCACCCGATGCGCCGACAGCGCGGGCAACAGGTGATTAAGGGCAACGCAGCTCGCCAAGTCACGGTTACTCAGAAGCGTAATGTTCATATCAAGCGCGAGCCGTTTGGCACCTCAGTTGTTGGCATCGTTAACACCACGGCGCCGTTGGCATCGTGAAAGCCAGTTACTAGACACTCCGACATAAACGGCCCAATCTGCTTGGGTGGGAAATTGACTACGGCAAGCACTTGGCGCCCCAGTAAAGAATCACGATCGTAGAGTTCGGTGATCTGTGCGCTAGATTTTTTTATGCCAATGGCATCACCAAAATCGACCTGCAGTTTATAGGCTGGCCTGCGCGCCTCCGGAAATTCTTCGACCGAAATTATAGTGCCAACGCGAAGATCCACGCGCATGAAATCGTCCCACTCGATAGTATTAGAGCCACCCGGGGCTGGCGCCGTCTCTGATTTATCTACGTTCGATTCGCTCAATGCCTATCTCCTTCAATTACTGTGCAGGCGCAGCTTAGTCTAAATACCGCCATGTCGAAATCTTCGCCGCTTGGCCCCGATACACCCCATGCTCATCACCGACAGTCCAGACAACTGCATTGTTTATTTCGAACTTGCGTCCGCTTGCACTGACACGGACACCGCTATAGTTCTCGATGTATCCATTTCTGGCCACCTCGTCGAGTAATCGAATGCGATCCGCATCTCTGGTTTGACCGGAAGACTTCCGTGAGGGCAGTTGGGTGAAGTCCTCGAGGCGTCGCTCGAACAGCGTGAGCGCGAGGTTATTACCGAAATTGAAAAGCGGGTCGGGCTCAGTGCCATGAGAAACAAGCGCAAAATCGGCGTTGCAGACCTCTTCAATGCTTGGCTCATCAACGCCGTCGATAAGCGGTCGCCCAAGAAGGCGATGGTAGCTCTGCATTAACAGCCTAACGTGCTGCTGAACATTCATCAAACTCTGTCCTTTTGGCGAGCGCTAGTCACGATTCACTTAAACCCCAACCGCCGAGCTATTCGCCTGACGATGGCGCGACCACCGGTGTCTGGCAATTCGAAATCTGATGTTGCGGGGATCCAGAATGGCTTCCTAAAACTCGGCTTATTAGCTCGGCTATTCATTGGCGTATAGTACGCGCAGTCTTCAAAATAATAATGAGTCACTTGCGAATGACGACTGCGCGCCAAATCAGTTTGGGCTGCGCCTCCATGAAGTAGATTCGCATGCCAAATGAGTGCCTGGCCCTGCTGCAATGTTCCAAACTCTGGCCTCAATGCCTCAGCCTCTAATAAGTCTTGAATACAAGCCTCGTAGTGGCGATAGTTTTCGTAGCCAGATTCTAAGCCGAAGTCTTGCATCGAATATTCGCGCAGCTTATGGCTGCCGGGATAATATTGAAGTGGGCCGTTACTCGCGTCGATATCTTCGAGCGCTACCCAGACTCCTGCCATGAATCCCTTTGGTATCGAATTAAAATGAATCGTATCAGAGTGCGTCAACTGGCGTGTGCCTATGGGAAAGTTAAGTGTCTGAAAAGGCAAGGCGGCGCGACCGTAAAGCTGCTCTAATGCAGCCAGCGCAATGGGAGAAACAGCTAATTGACGAACCTCGTCGACCGTTTTCCAGGCATCTTGCAATCGCGCAGGCGCGGTAGGGTTTTGGAGCCTCTCGGCAGGGTATAAAGGCTCTACTCCGGTAAGCAATCTATCAATAAAGCCAGCATCGAAATCAAGGTCGAGTATCAGATAGCCGTTCTGATCGAAACGAGCAATTTGCTCTTTTGTCAGTGGCGGTGACGACTTACTATAAGGTACCGACAAACCTTTATTGCGAGTCGCTTTCATGCTTTAGCAGTCTCCATACTCAAACCCTACATTAGGGTTAGCCACACAATTGGGCAAGGCTTAGCGAGTAAAATATAACACAATGCCGATTAGCCGCCCTAGCCCAATAGCCTTATCGAGCCCATACAGACACAAGGACTAAGACCAATATGAGAATGCTCTGTTTCATGACCCTCGGGCTATTCTTCGCTCTTATTGCCTCGCCGTTAATGGCCACGCCGGCACAAAAAGACGCGGCATCATCCCAATCTTCATTAGCAACAGGACAGAGGCTTTTCCTCGACAACTGCGCCGAATGCCATCAGCGGAACGGCCGCGGCATCGAAGGCATTTACCCCTCGCTCGCAAGCAGCGAAGTGGTGCGCGGCAGCGGTGTAGATGTTGCGCTGCAGCTCATTATCGGCCGCGGTGAGATGCCCTCGTTTGCCAGCGCCATGGGTGCCGAAGAGATGGCAGATCTGATTAACTATGTGCGCAATGCGTGGGGAAATGAAGGCGACGCGATCGATGCGGCGACAATTGAGCGCCTGATAAAGTAACTGAGGCGAGTCTATGAAAACGAAGTAAAAGCAATAGGCATAAAAAAACGCCGGTTGAAAAAGACCGACGTTCAACTACAAGGAGAGACTTAAAGTTACCACAGTGGCAGAAAGAGGAAAGGCTGATTATCCTATATTCGTGACAAACAACGCCTATCAGCCGCTTTACGATCGCGAGAACGAAAGGGCTTTGAGAAAAACACTGCACTCACCTATTTGTTAACGGTATCTCGGGCTATTGACCCACAGCATGCACACACCCTAAACTCATTTTACTGAATAGCTCTCACCTTTCGGGTTGGAGCGCAATCAATGTGGCTTCAATCCATGCGTCAGTCCTTTAATCCAGATACTACCGACGCCAACGAACTATCCAGTAGCGTTCAAGGAGAAATTGATCCTCAGTTTCAACCTTACCTGCGAGAGCCCCCTCGGATTAGTTACACGCAGCCTGAGGATCCTTGGTTTCGTCGCCGCCTCGTCTCTTCTCTAGAAGCGATGCTAGGTCGCAACAAAATCGAAAAAACCTACTATCGCCTTAAAGAATCGCCGTTTAGCATAAGCCAGTTTTTCGGTTCGGCTTTGCGCGAAGCAGGTATTCGAGTCGAGCTCGATCAGAGCAAGCTTGCTGCAATCCCGCGCAAGGGCCCACTTCTATTTGTTGCCAATCATCCTTTCGGCGTAGTCGATGGCATGGTGCTTTGCGATATCGCAGCGCAGGTCCGTGGCGATCTGCGAATTATGCTGCACTCACTGCTCTGTCAGGACAAACAGCTAGCACCCTATTTTTTACCTATAGATTTTACGCAAGACAAGCGCGCGACCAAGACCAATATTCGCTCTAAACAGCTCGCGCTAGAATACCTTTCGCAGGACATTCCGGTGTTAATTTTTCCCTCTGGTACTGTTTCTACGGCCAACAAGTTCGGCTTTGGCGAGATTGAAGATGCGCCCTGGACGACCTTCGCAGCCAAGATTATCCGCGAGGCAGAGGCCACTGTCGTGCCCATCCATTTCCATGGTCGCAACAGCCGACTTTTTCATGTCGCTTCGCATATTGCAGAACCGTTACGAATGGCGCTGCTGGTCAGTGAGGCATTAAAAAAGTTTGGTAAGACTGTAGAGGTCGATATCGGGGATCCGATACCGTTCGAAGAGCTAAGCACACATGATTCTCGAAAAGCTTTAACAGATTTCTTATATGGCACTGTGCGCGACCTGGGTCGCGACAGTCAACTTAGGAAAGCACGCTAGCGCAGATAGGATGCACCGTTCACATCGATGACTGTGCCAGTTGAGAATTCCGCACCTTCTGAAGCTAAGAAAAGCACAGCATGAGCCACTTCTTTAGGTTCTGCCACGCGATTAAATCCGCTTTGCGCTTTAATCTCTGCTCCCTCCGCACTCGCTAAACGATCGGCAGTAAGTTCGGTATTAACAAAACCTGGCGCGACCGCACCGACGAATATTTTGTGGGGCGCTAGTGCCACAGCGAGCGACTGGCTTAACGAGGTCAGCCCAGCCTTGCTCGCCCCGTAGGCTGGCTTAATGGGTTCGCCGCGATAAGCACCACGCGAAGTAATATTGACTATGCGCCCGCCGCCGCCCGCGAGCATGTGCTGAACCGCGCAGAAACACACATTGGCAGGCGCGGTTAGGTTTGCCGCTAACGTCTTCTGCCAAGCGTCTTGCCATTGTTGATAAGTCGTCGAGTCGATAGGGTGATAGTCACCGATGCCCGCATTATTTACTACGATGTCGAGACCACCTAATTCCTTCGCAGCGGCATCGACTACTAGACGCACCTGTTCGGGATCCGCAATATCAGCGCGGTGGATGCTGTGGCCCGCACCGGGCAGCTGCGCGAGCGCTGCGGCCGCTGCCGAATCGTTTGCCCGATACACTATGGCGACATTAGCACCAGCTGCAGCAAAGGCAGTTGATATGGCTAAACCAATACCTCGTGAGCCGCCTGTAACGAGCACTTTCTTTGCTGTAAAATCCACTGCCTATCTCCTTACGCGCGCGCCAATTCTAATGCGCTAATTATCTGCGAAGCGCGCGCCCAAAGTAAGAGGCGATTTAGCCGATACCATCCATTCCTGCCAATCGGCCAATCAGTTCTTCGACACGCGAACTGTAGCCCCACTCGTTGTCATACCAGCTCACCACCTTAACAAGGTTGCCACCCATCACCTGCGTCAGCTCACTGTCGAAAATACTCGAATGTGAATTGCCAATAATGTCACTGCTGACTATCGGCGCCGTGGAATAGCTGAGAATCCCGCGCATTGGACCCTCGGCCGCTGCGCGCATTGCCGCATTAATTTCATCGACAGTCACGTCTTTGTCGAGTTCGGCAACCAAGTCTACGACGCTGCCATCCGCGACTGGCACTCGCATCGCGAGGCCATCGAGTTTTCCTGCTAGGGCAGGTATAACCAGCCCGATCGCTTTTGCAGCACCTGTCGATGTTGGGACAATATTAGTGGCGGCGTTGCGCGAGCGCCTAGGATCACCACTATTAGGCGAGTCGATAAGCCGCTGACCCGAGGTATAAGCATGGACTGTAGTCAGCAGCCCTCGGCGCAGGCCAAAAGAATCGTTTAAAACTTTGGCAAGAGGCGCCGCGCAATTAGTCGTGCAACTTGCATTGCTGATGATGCGGCTGTCTTTTGTCACTACGCCGTCATTGACACCGGTAACAAGAGTCGCTGGAAGCGAATCTTTAGAAGGCACAGTCAGTAGCACCCTGCCCGCACCCGCAATAAGATGTTTTTCGAGATCTGCGATATGGCGAAACACACCGGAGCTCTCGATGACATAGTCTACGCCGAGTTCGCGCCACGGCAATTTGGCAGGGTCGCGTTCGCTTAACACGCTAAACGGATCGCCGTTAATTTCCATACGGTCGCCGGTGACACTAACCTCGCCAGGAAAGATGCCATGCGTGCTGTCATATTTAAACGCGTAGGCTAATTGTTCGGGGCTCGCTAAATCGTTCACAGCGACGACATCGTAGTGGCCGCGTAGCTTCGCGATACGCATAATAGTGCGGCCAATTCGGCCGAAGCCATTGATCGCCACGCGGGGGAGTCGAGCGGTGGTGTTTGCTTCACTCATCTTGTTTCCTCGTTCATTGAAAGTGGGGGCAAGAAAGCATCTGTCCCTACTAACAATGACCGTTACTTAAGAGAATAGCTTGCACTTAAATCACGATTCGGTGATAAAAATTAAACCCATTAGGCGGTGGCCGATTCGCTTAGTTCCCACAGCTGGTTTGCCAGCGCAGGATCAACCGCCCACTGCGCAACACCAAAGTAACGAGGCGACGCCTCATCAGCTAAGTCAGCGACATCGCAGTCTTCGCAATACAATCCGCCCTTACCTTGCAGCATCTCGCTTGTCGCCGCCCACAGCGTTGTCGTGCATCCCTGTGTCGTCGATTTGAAAAGCGAGGCGGCGAGCTCTGAAAGATTGCCGTTTTCATCAATCCATCCAAGCGCAACCATCTCTTGGTTATCCAAGTGACGCTGAAGAGGTGTCATGATTCCGCCTGGGTGCACAGAGAAAGCGCGAAGACCTTTATCTGCGTATTTCATATCCAGGCCGAGCGCAAATAAGGCGTTGGCGGTTTTTGCCTGAGCGTAAGCCGTCCATTTTTCGTAAGGAGTTTGTTCAAAATTTATATCGTCAAAATTGACGCCACCTCGCCGATGGCCAATCGATGAAAGGCACACCACTCGCGGCGCGTCGGCTGCAAGCAAGGCGGGCAACAAGCCTTTAGTCAGAATAAAGTGACCCAAATGATTAATCCCAAACTGCGATTCCCACCCGCCCTCGATCTTCGCCTGAGGGCATGCCATGATGCCAGCATTGTTGATCAACAGGTCTATCTGCTCTTCGCTCTCAAGCATTTCGTCGACGAAGCGGCGCACGCTTGCAAAGTCACCGAGGTCCATCGGTAAGGGAATAACTTCGCCTATCTCTATTGTGCCAAGCGTCTCTGCCGCCTTATCAAAGTTGCGCACGGGAACATAGACTTTGGCGCCTGCCCGCGCGAGGGCACGAGTCGTCTCCAGACCGATGCCAGAATAGCCCCCTGTAACCACGGCAACTTTCCCGCTTAGGTCTTTTCCTGCCAGAATGTCTGAAGGCTCGCTTTTAGGGTCTAAGCCCGATCCTAGTTTCGCCTGAACTCGTCTCGTCGCGTTCTCAGTCATGGTCTCTCCGTTTTCTTTTGTTGGGCTAAGTGCAATACAGTGAAATACGAGGGTGAATTAAAAAAACGACTTACAAAAATTGAAAGAGATTAGCGCCTTCAGGAGCTGCGCCTGTGGTGACTCTGCCAGCTCTTTCTAGCATTTCTTCGGCTAACATTCGACTCAGCGTTTCCGTATCGTTCGCTGTATTTGCAATAAAACGGACGTTATCTGCGATAAGTCTGCCGATCACGATGCCACGCACCGGCACACCGCGCTCGTGTATAACGGTATAGGTTTCGACTTTCGCGTCGCCTTCGGGCGTTTCAGTAAACCGGGGACTCAACATGGCGTCAATCTCGCCTTGGTAACTCGCAGGGTTCTCGCATCGCCATTCACCTTCAACAGGTGTTGACGAATAGATGCCCGTCGCGTGTTTGCTCAAATAACCGCCATTCGCTGTGATCATGCCGAATGCCGCTCGCCCGGTAGTTGAGTCATTTTCACGGCGATCACGCAGCAAAGAAACGAGCGTCGCAATCGCATGCATCGAATAATTATTTCCGGGACCGCCGAAGAACGGCAAGCCACCAGTGAGCGTTAATCCCCGAGAATCATCAGTCTGTATGCCCAACGCTGCGCAGGCGACTTCAACTGCAGACGGGAAACACGAATAAATATCGATGAGGTCGATATCACTCATTTCTTTGCCCGCCATGGCTAATGCTCTGGCGGTATTGATCTGCATCGCAGGAGAGCTGTAGTAATTGACGCGCTCGGTGACCAACAGCTTTTCGCTAGCTTCGGCGCAACCATGCAGGAATACCCACCGCGCAGGATCGATACCCAATTCGCGCGCACGGCCGACCGAGGTCATTACCACTGCTGCACCTTGATCGACGCCGTCCATAGCGTTCATCCATTTCGGATAGGGAAAGCCGATGAATCGATTCTCAGCGCTAACGCGCGCGAGTTCTTGTGCACTGCGACGTGTTCCGTAAAGGGCAAAAGGATTCGCGGCAGCGACTTCGGTGAAAGGCGCAAACAGCTCGCCCATTGCGAGCAAATGCTGTTCGACCGAGTTTTCGAGCCTGCCGCGAATCGCATTCTCGAATAGCGGATAGGTGTTAACGGGAACGCCAATGCCGTGCGCAAACTCGTGAGCGCTGGCAAGCGCAGGACCAATACCGCGGTCCTCTATGCTGCCAGCATCCTCTTCTTGCCAGTTGAGTGTCACGCCTGCCCGCAGTGCACGCTGCGCCGTTTTTATTGCTTCTGAGCCCGTGATTAAGGCGACGCCAACCTCGCCCTCGGCGATCCGTTGTGCCATCTCGTTAATCATCGTTTGCGGCGTGTTACCGCCTACATGACCGTAAATAGCCCTGCTTGGATTCGCGTTGAGTCGGCGAGCTACCGCTCGCGGCGGGTTCTCAGCGCGGCCGAAGGGGTTGGGCATGCGTGGTCGATTAAACGAGTCAGGGAAAATGCGAATAACGGCAAGGGTATCGATCAGCTGGGCAACCCTGCTCGCATCGAGCCCGGTGTCTGCCAGTGCGACGCGCGCAGCCTCAGCGGCAATATCCATGGGCGAGAATGCCTTAAGCGGGTCGTCTTCACGCCCAGTAAACTGCCCTGCCCCAACAAGAATTGGCGTGTTGTCGCGCATGCTTTGCTCCTTTGATGCCCTGTGATGCCCTGTGATGCGCTCTGATGAGTGCTCGCGCTGAATAATAGTGCGAAACACAGCCTGCAGAAACAGTCGAGGCTTGCCTAAAATCCGGTTGCCTTGTAAAAAGGAGGCGAGTCGACAGGACTCATCGCCCAATTTCTGTTATGAAGACGCACCATCCACACAAACAATGACAAAGAGAGCCAGATGATGCAAAAAATATCGATGAGGAAATCCAACGCTCCCAACATCTCGCTGTTCACACTCTTGTTCGGCGCCATCGTTTCTCTAACACCCACAAGCTTTGCTGCAGAGCTCGCGGGCGGTTTCGAAATCGTGCAGCTTGCCGACATGAGCTGGGATGAATCGAGCGACCGCGTTCAGCAAAAAGTGCTCTACGGCAATCCTGCCGAAGAAGGGCTCTATATTATTCGCGTGCGTTTCCCTGCCGGGGGAACAAGCCGTCCGCATTTCCACTCGCAGGACAGGTTTGTCACAGTAATCGAAGGCACGTGGAATGCCGGTATCGATGCGAGCCACGACATGACCACAACGACACCTATTCCTGCCGGTGGCTATATGATGCATCCAGCAGGCGCAGTGCACTATGACGGTTCGCGCGGAGGGCCGGTGGTGGTCGAGATTCGCGGCTTCGGTCCCGTGTCGACTACCGGCGTCGACATTCAGCCGTAAAGGCGGCAAAAAGGATCAGCTGACTCAATTTCTTACTAACTTTGTCGCGTTTTGGGCGCCTGCAGCCTCGACCTAGAGGCTGCAACTCTTTATAGTACGCACCTTCTGTAAATCCCCAATAAAGAACCCTCGGCGATCGCGTGCTAGAGCATCGTTCAGCCGTCGAAAAAGGAATACCCTCAGTGATCTCTGCCGCCAACGTCACCATGCAATTCGCCGCCAAGCCACTCTTCGAGAACATCTCGGTCAAATTTGGCGACGGCAACCGTTACGGCCTCATCGGCGCGAATGGCTGTGGCAAATCGACGTTTATGAAAATTCTCGACGGCAGCCTGATCCCCTCGACTGGCAATGTCTCTACCTCGCCTAACGAGCGCGTCGGCAGACTCAATCAGGACCAGTTTGCCTTCGAAGAGTTCTCGGTAATCGACACCGTGATCATGGGACACAAAGAACTGTGGGAGGTTAAGCAGGAGCGCGACCGCATCTATGGCTTGCCAGAGATGAGCGAAGAGGACGGCATGAAAGTCGCCGAGCTTGAGATCGAGTTCGCCGAGATGGACGGCTACAGCGCCGAGAGCCGTGCCGGTGAATTACTGAGCGGCGCCGGTATCGAAGAAGAGATGCACTTCGGCCCAATGTCGGAGATCGCACCCGGCTGGAAGCTGCGTGTACTCCTCGCTCAAGCTTTATTTTCAGATCCGGATCTACTGCTACTCGACGAACCAACCAACAACCTTGACATCAACGCCATTCGCTGGCTCGAAGAGGTGCTCAACCAGCGCCGCTCGACGATGATTATCATCTCGCACGATCGTCACTTCCTCAATTCTGTGTGCACACACATGGCGGATATCGACTACGGTGAGCTGAGGGTTTACCCCGGCAACTACGATGACTTCATGATCGCAGCCACCGCCGCGCGCGAGCGTCTGCAGTCGATCAATGCGAAAAAATCGGCACAAATCGCCGACCTCCAGCAGTTTGTGAGCCGCTTCTCGGCCAACGCCTCGAAAGCGAAACAGGCAACTTCGCGCGCTAAGCGCATCGAGAAGATTCAGCTCGAGGACATTAAACCCTCGAGCCGCGTAAGCCCCTATATTCGCTTCGAGCAGGACAAGAAACTGCATCGACAGGCGGTAGTGATCGAAAACCTAAAGCATGGTTTCGACGGCGAGACGCTGTTTAAAGACGGCAACCTAATCATCCCCGCCGGTCAGAAATTGGCAGTTATCGGCGAGAATGGCGCGGGCAAGTCGACATTCTTGCGCTGCTTGGTCGATGCTATCAAACCCGAGTCGGGCAAGATTGCTTGGGCTGAGAATGCGAGCATCGGTTATTGCCCGCAAGACAGCACCGCTGACTTTAGCAACGACATGACAATCTTCGAGTGGATGACCCAGTGGCGCAAGCCGACCCATGACGACCTGATTGTGAGAGCAACGCTCGGCCGCCTATTGTTTCCAGCGGACGACGCCAACAAGAAGGTCAAAGTGTGTTCGGGAGGGGAGAAAAACCGCCTCTTGTTCGGCAAGATGATCATGCAAGACCACAACGTGCTGATTATGGATGAGCCGACTAACCATATGGATATGGAAGCGATCGAGGCACTTAACCTCGCGCTGGAATACTACGAAGGCACACTCATCTTCGTCAGCCACGACCGCGAGTTTGTGTCGTCACTCGCCGATCGCATCGTTGAGATAAAAGACCAGTCGCTCAACGACTATCAGGGCAACTACGAAGAATTCTTGGCAATGCAATTGGCAGCTAAGTAATTTTGGGGTAAACGCCTTAAGGGCTCTCGCAATGCGCTATACTCTTAAGGAATGAACAACGCTCAAGACATTCTGCAATCAGTCTTTGGATTCCAGTCCTTTCGTCCGCCCCAAGACCAGATTATCGATTCCGTTATCGCCGGCGATGATGCCATGGTGATTATGCCAACGGGCGGCGGAAAGTCCCTGTGCTATCAGATTCCCTCGCTCGTGCGCGAAGGGTGTGGCGTGGTGGTTTCACCTCTTATTGCCCTGATGCAAGATCAAGTGAGCGCACTCAAGCTCTTAGGTGTCCGTGCTGCGTTCCTAAACTCAACTCTCGACCCCTCGGAAGCGGCCGAAATTGAGTCTGATTTGCGCAACGGCACTCTCGATTTGCTCTATATCGCCCCCGAGCGCCTCAATCAGAATCGCACCATCGCCCTTTTGCAAAGCGCAACAATCTCGCTCTTTGCGATCGATGAGGCCCATTGCGTCTCGCAGTGGGGTCACGATTTCCGCGCCGATTATCTGCAGCTTTCGATGCTCGCCGAACTCTTTCCTGAAGTTCCCCGCATCGCACTCACGGCAACCGCCGACGAGCGGACGCGAGGCGAGATAATCAACAGGCTTGGCTTAGAGCACGGCGGCCACTTTATCGCCGGCTTCGACCGTCCTAACATTCGCTACCGAATCGCGCTCAAACACAATGCCAAAACGCAGCTTCTCAAGTTTCTAAAAGAAGAACACCCGCGCGATGCGGGCATTGTCTATTGCCTGTCGCGCAAAAAAACCGAAGAGATCGCCCACTGGCTAACGCTGCAGGGTTTCAATGCACTTCCCTATCATGCGGGCCTACCGACGCAGACTCGCGCCACGAATCAGGCGCGCTTCCTCCGCGAAGAGGGCGTCATCGTCGTCGCGACAATCGCCTTCGGTATGGGAATCGACAAACCCGACGTCCGCTTCGTCGCACATCTCGACCTGCCGAAAACCGTCGAGTCTTACTATCAGGAAACCGGCCGCGCGGGGCGTGATGGCATGCCTGCCGATGCGTGGATGGTTTATGGGCTTCAAGACGTCATTAAGCTGCGGCAGATGATGTCTACCTCCGAAGGCAGTGAAGAGCACAAGCGAGCTGAGCAGCATCGCCTCAATGCTATGCTCGGGTTCTGCGAAATAACTTCCTGCCGGCGCCAGGCGCTACTCGCCTATTTCGACGATCACATGCCGAATCCCTGCGGCAACTGTGATACCTGCCTGGAACCAGCGGACACGTGGGATGGTACTGAGTCTGCGCGCATGGCGCTCAGTACTGCATACCTCACCGGTCAGCGCTTCGGTGTAAACCACCTCATCGATGTGCTCCGCGGCTCGGAGGGTGAGAAAATTTTTCAGTTCGAGCATCACACCATCAGTGTCTACGGAATAGGCAAAGCGTTAAGCAACGACCAATGGCGTTCGGTCTTCCGCCAACTCGTTGCCCGTGGATTGCTGAGTGTCGATCTCGAGCGTTTTGGCGCATTGCGGCTAGAAGAGCGCTGTCGACCCCTGCTTCGTGGCGAAGAAACTATAGAGCTAAGGCGAGACTTAAAACAGAAAACAACCAAACGTCAGACGCGCTCGCCTCTGCCTAATGATATCGATGTAACGCTCTGGGAGGCGCTGAGGGACTGCCGCCGCGGATTCGCCGAGGAGCAAAACGTGCCACCCTACGTAATTTTTCACGACAGCACGCTTCAAGAGATGTGCGTCTCACTCCCCTCTTCACTCGAGCGGTTAGCCGAGATAAGCGGCGTCGGTGAGCGCAAGCTAGAGAAATACGGCCCCGCTTTTGTTGGCGTTATTAACCAGCACCTCGTTGGCTAAGCCAGATTTGCAACATTCGGTCACAATTGAGGCGTTGCTTTACGCATCGGCTATTGGCAACCTCTGCTGATGAGGTTCGCACCTCCGCTTGCACTTGCTGCGCCCTAGGCCGCAGCGGTTAGCTAGTTCATCCGCTAAGTGCGAATCGAAATACCTTCACTCGTTACAGGAGCGAGAAACGATGCGTACCTATCCCGCGTTAGCCTCTTTGCAGGCAGCCATGCTCATAATAATCAGCACCAGTGTGCTGGCGGCCGAATATGAGTCAATCGGCACGTTCGATTTCCCCACATCGGGCTCGCCTCAGGCTCAGGTTCATTTCGAGCTAGGCGTGGGTTACCTCCACAGTTTTGGCTTCATTCAAGCGCAGCGTGAATTCAAGCTCGCACAGGAAATCGAGCCCGATTTCGCCATGGCCTATTGGGGAGAGACATTTACTTATAATCACCCCTTCATCGGTGAGTGGGACGCACAGTCGCCCATGGACACGCTCAACCGCCTCGGCGCGACGACTGAAGAGCGTCTAAGCAAAGCTCCTACCGAACGCGAGAAAGGCTTTCTTCGCGCAGCGGAGGCCTATGCCTTTACACCCGGCACCGTAGGCAAACGCCGTACGGCTTGGATGAATGCGATGCAGGAGGTCTATGCAGATTTTGGCGATGATGATGAGGTGGCAGCATTTGCCGCTGTATCGATGTTAGCCGGTGCAACCGTCGCAGGAGAAGCGAGAGAAAGACTCAACATGCGCGCCGGCGCTATTGCGCTCGAACTGTTCAAGAAAAACGAAGACCATCCCGGTGCAGCGCACTATGTCATCCACGCATTCGATGATCCTATTCACGCGCCCATTGCCCTCGAGGCAGCATTTAAATACGCAGACACTGCTCCCGCGGTCGCTCACGCCCGACATATGCCCACCCATATTTTTATTCAGCACGGCATGTGGCCAGAGGTGGCGAAATGGAACGTCGCTGCTTTCGATGCAGGCGCAGCACTTTGGATGCCAGGCGACAGACCGAATGATCAGAATCATGCCGCCGACTGGGGGCAGTATGGAGATCTACAGATGGGAGATGCCGCACGTTCAATGTGGTGGATCGCGCGTTCCGAAAAAGTACTTCGGGAAAACCCAAATGACGCACGTTCGGCAGCCACTTTGCGTACCATGCGCGCACGCCATATTATTGAGACGCAGCAATGGCAAACCCGTGAACTTAACGAAGAGCTCGATGCCAACGAATTGCTCGCGCTAGGCATGAGCGCAGCAGCGCTCAATCAATTCGCGCTCACTTCGAGTGTTGCGGAGCGATTATTACTCTTAGCAGACGCGAGCCCTCGCGATCAGAATCTCAAGATTATGTATCACGAGATCGCAGGTCTTGCCGAGCTAGGCAAGGCGCGCGCAGGGGCAACAGTCGACGTAAGTTTGCAGAAATCAGCTGTCGAGCATTTTACGAATGCTCTTGAAATAACAGCTACCCAGCGCTTGCCTAATGGTGCTGCGAATCCTTTAAAACCAGCACATGAGCTTGTTGGCGAGGCGATGCTCGCAAGCGGACAAACCGAATGGGCTGCCGAGCTTTTCGAAGAGTCTTTGCTGCGTATGCCAAGGCGCCCTCTCTCACTTTTAGGCGCTGCTCGCAGCCAAGCAGAGCTTGGCAACTCGGCAATGGCAGCTAAGCACTATGCCGAACTCGCTTTAGTATTAGCCGGTAGCGATCATGTCGCGTTGGCTGAGGCGCAGGCGTTTATTGCAAACGCCAATTAGCGCTGGCACAACTGACTCTTCGCGCCATTCCTCAAGCGCTTTTTGATAGCTAGATCTTTGCTCGCGACGTAACAAGAAAAAGGAGCGTATTATGTCCATAAAGAAAGAGCGCGAGTTGACGCGGCTCGAATCAGCGAGCGCCGAATTAGCGGTCGCGGGTAACGGACTGCTGAGCCGAAGACTCCTCCTCGGGCTTGGCCTAGGTGGCGCGGGGTTATCTGTGGCCTCTGGGGCGCTCGGCGCGGATTTCGACATACCTGCTTGGTCAAAACAGCCTGGCCCTGGCCCCAGCGGTTATGGCCAGCCTTCGCGATTCGTTACAGGCATTCAGCGCGACCCCGGCCGTGCTAATCCTCTTTATCCAGGAGGCGGCGCCTCGCGAACGCCATTGCATCAGCTTCGTGGCACCATCACACCAAATGGCCTGCACTTCGAGCGCCATCACGCTGGTGTTCCAGACGTCGATCCAACGCAGCACACGCTCGTGATCAACGGCCTAGTAGCGCAGCCTCTCGCCTTCGACTACGAAAGCCTTCTCCGCTACCCCATGGTTTCTCGCACACAATTTCTCGAATGTTCGGGCAATAGCGGTGCACTGTTTCGTGACACGGCGGTAGATGGCACAGCGCAGAGCATCAACGGCTTAGTGTCGTGCGCAGAATGGACAGGAATCCCACTCTCAGTCTTGCTCGACGAGGCAGGCGTATCTCCCGAGGCCCGCTGGATAAGCGCGGTCGGCGCCGACGCCGCTAGCATGGGTCGTTCGATACCATTGGACAAAGCCGTCGACGACGTTTTGGTCGCTTTATTCCAGAACGGCGAACCGCTGAGACCGGAGCAGGGTTATCCGATGAGGCTTTTTGTCCCCGGCTGGGAAGGCAATGTTAGCGTGAAATGGCTTACCCAAATCAAATTGAGTAAAGAGCCCAGTCAATTTCGCGATGAAACGAGCAAATATACCGATACTCTGAGCGACCGGCGCAGCTTACAGTTCACTTTCCCCATGGGCGTGAAATCAATCATTACCTCTCCCTCAGGCAAGATGCAGCTTAACAATCCGGGACTCTATCAGATCGAGGGCCTTGCTTGGTCTGGAGCGGGATCAATCGCGAAGGTCGAGATTAGCGCTGATGGCGGCGTGACTTGGGCGCAGGCCGCACTTGATACGCAAGCTGGCAACAAATCATTAGCGCGTTTTAGGTTGCCGTGGCACTGGAACGCAAACCCTGCACAGCTAATCAGTAGGGCAACCGATAGCGCAGGGAATCTTCAGCCAACGCGCAGTCAACTTCTCGCAGAGAAGGGGGCGCTGGCTTTCTATCATTTCAACGCACAGCAGTGCTGGGCCGTAACCAGCTCCGGCGAGGTGAAAAATGTCTATGTTTAAAACCACCTGCTTTAGCGCGCCTCTGCTCGCTCTCGGCTTAGCGTTTACGTCACCACTTGCAATGAGCCAAGAGACGCTAGAATCGCCGCAGCTAGGAAGAAAAATCACACCATCTGAACTGACCGAACTCGATCTCATCGCCTCTAACGAGAGCGCACTGCCCGCCGGCAGCGGAACTGCGTTTCAAGGCCGTGAAATCTATGCCGCTCAATGCGCATCTTGTCACGGGCCAGATGGCTCGGGCGGACCCGCGAATCAGAAGCTCGTTGGCGGCAATATTAAGTCAACAGAGGACCCGGTGCGCACCGTTGGCAGCTACTGGCCACACGGCTCCACACTTTTCGACTATGTCCGGCGAGCGATGCCAGCTAATGCACCGAAATCGTTGAGTGACACCGAAGTGTATCAAGTTGTCGCTTATGTGCTGTTTATGAACGGCCTTATCGACCAATATAAAATAATCAACGCAGACACCCTGCTATCGCTAAAAATGCCCAACGCAGGGGGATTCATTGACATGAGCGCGTCACACTGACACCCGGGTGCGCGAGAAGCATCAAACATTGATCTCGCTCGCTTCACAGGGATACGCAAACTCAGTAAACTTGCGGCCCGTCGAAAGCTAACAAAATAAAATAAAACCTCAACTCTGAGAGAGAACCCATGCCTAAGTCCCTAGCGCTGCTCGCTGCGCGAGCATTGTCTATGCCAAATTTTCTGCGCGCCTTAGTCGCCTTCCTTTGCCTATCCTCTGCAATCGCCACTGCGCAAGTTGGAATCGATGTCTCACGCATCAGCGCAGAGCCTTCGTTCGAGGATTTCTCCGAAATGTCACCTAGCACTGCACTTGCGCGCTCGATGACTAAGGTTGACGACTTCACCCAGCGCCTGCCAGACGATGGCGACGCAGCCTCTCAGCGCACCGAAGTCTATATTGGCTACGATGAAGAACAGCTGCACGTCATATTCCTTGCCTTCGACGACAACCCAAGCCAGATTCGCGCGAACCTATCCTCACGCGAAAACATCGATGGTGACGATATCGTCGAGATGGTAATCGATACGTTCAACGATCAGCGCGCCGCGTTCGCTTTCCGCTCAACTCCCCTTGGCATGCAATGGGATGCGCGTTGGACCGAAGGCTCTTCAATGCGTGCAGGGTTCGACACGACGCTCGAAACCGTGTGGGAAAGCGATGGTCAGGTTACCGATCAAGGCTATATGGTGAAAATGGCAATTCCACTACGTAGCCTGCGCTTTCTTGATCGTCCCGAACAGCTGTGGCGCATTCAGTTTGGCCGCATTATTCCTCGACTAAGTGAAGAATCTTACTGGCCGCCCTATCTCATCGACATCGAAGGCCGCCTTAACCAGACTGCACCACTCACTGGTATCCGCAATGTTTCACCGGGCAATAATTCGCAGATCGTGCCTTTTTTGTTCGCACGCGAAGTCGATTCACTTAAGCCTAACGCCGCCGGAGGCCCTGCGTTCAAACGCGCTTCGGAGCAAGATGTTGGTGTCGATGCCAAGTTTATCTTCAACGATTCGATGGTTTTGGACATAACGCTAAATCCAGATTTCAGTCAGGTCGAATCGGACCAGCCACAGGTCACCGTCAACGAACGCTTCGAGGTCCAATTTCCCGAGCGCAGGCCCTTTTTCGTTGAGAACGCCGATTTCTTTGCAACCGACTCGAACCTTGTCTTCACCCGTCGCATAGTCGACCCCGATGGCGGCGTGCGTTTTACGGGTAAATCAGGCGATTACGGTTTTGGCACCATTCTAATCAACGATATAGCACCGGGTCTAAACCGTAGCGAGAACGATCCTCTCAATGGCGAAAAAGCGACGATCGCGATACTACGTGGATTCAAAGATATTTCGACGCAAGACCGAGTGGGCTTTTTAGTCACTGATCGTGAGCTAGGCGACGGTTACAATCGTGTGGCGAGCGTAGACGGTCGTTTCCGCATCAACAACAACTGGCTTACGCAGATGCAAGTCGTCGCGACCGAAAGCGAGCCGGTAAACGGCGGTGAAACAACCAGCGGATACCAGCGCAACATTCAGGTGAATCGCGTTGGTCGCACTGTGCAAAACCATACACACTATATTGCGACCTCAAAAGATTTCCGCACTGAGCTTGGTTTTCAGAATCGCTTCTTCAAGGCGGACACCGACGGCATTCACCAGCGTGTCGCACTCAACTTCTTCCCGGAGGGCACGTCGCTCAATTCTTGGAATACGACTGTTTTCGGCGTTTATCTCGAAGACATCGAGGGAACGAAACTGTTTTCTCAGCTAGGGCCAAGCATCGGATTTAATTACGATACGACAAGTTTTAGTGCCGGATACACAGAATATGACGAAGTATTGAGGCCACAAGATTTTCCCGGCCTTGCAAGTAACCGAGACTACAACTATGAAGACTGGACCGTGAGCGTAGAAAACAACACGCTAAATAGCCTAGAGTTTGAGGCCAGCTATCGATCGGGTACGAGCCTCAACGTCGTTCCTGCACGAGGCACACTGCCTAGCGTCGTTAATAGCTCTCGAGTAAGTATCGATGCGCTGTGGCGCCCTATCAATCGTTTGCGAGTCCTCAACACCTATCTCAACACTGAGCTTGAGACTAAAGGCGGCGCTAAAGTTTTCACTAACCGCATCGCACGCAGCAATTGGAATTATCAGTTCACAAAAGAATGGTCGCTCCGATTCATCGCACAATATGACGAGACGGACGCGGGCCCTGCGACGCGCTTAGTCGACGATGAGAACCTGAACTTCGACCTGCTATTACGCTATGTAATCAATCCTTGGTCGGCGCTTTTTATTGGCTACAACACCAATCAGAGCAATTTTGACATTGTTGACATGGAAGGTGAACGTGAACTGGTTATAGCCAATGACCTTCGCAAAGACGGCGAGCAGTTCTTCGTTAAATTCAGCTACCTGTTCCAGCGTTAATACAGCAAGCCATCGGGTAGCGACCTGCTCTAACATCCTGATGGCTGCGCTTCTCAAGTAACAATTTATTACACGCATACTCGACCTGCGGCACTGTGCCGCAGCAGCCTACATTGGCGAGAAAGCGCGATAGGTCTATACTGTGAGCCTTGTACGCGAAGCGTGTCAGCTAGGCAAAGACGCCTTTTTGGCAGGATTTCATAATTGATTATTCGAACTTCAGACCAGCGGAGACGCGGCTCATGACAAAGACAACATTCACCTTCAGCCATTCAGCACTAAAGCACATCAGCGCACTTGCGTTTGCGCTGGCCGCGAGCGCAGCCAGCGCGCAGCCTGGCGCTGCCACGCATGATGCTTACCCTGCGCTAGCTGACCTTTTCAACGCATTTGACGTGACTCATGCACAGACCTTCGCCGAAATTAATAAGATCAATGAAAACGCCTACGCCAAGGAAGCCCGCGACATGCTCGAAGAGCATCTCACCATGATGGCCAACATGACTATGAAGGAGATGATGGCTCAGGGCATGGGTCATGGTGACAATATGCATATGGGTATGAGCATGGATAGCCCCTATGGAGATCTCGAGGTTGAGGCGCGCATTAACCTTCGCAACCTCATGCGCGAGAAATATTCTGATGCGCAGGCAGCCAGTGCATTCGATGACAGTAGCGCGCTAAATCGACACACCTCTCAAGTATTCAAACATGGGCGCGCGTTCGAGAACGCGCTTTTTGCTCTATACGCCGACTCCTCGATTACCGATAAGCGCGCTGCTGTAGAAGCGGCAATTGCAGACTACAAGTCTGATACCCGCCATTCAGTTGCTCTGACACCTAAAGACACCACGCTTCTCGTAAACCACCCCCAAGCGAATGCCTTTAAGACTGCATTTCCACGCCTAAGTGGATTTCTGTGGACTCAACAATGGCTGCAACTTGCCTCGCTAGAAGCGATCATCCGTGACAATGTCGACGATCAATTCAGCGGCGGCATTGACGTCGTTATGGAACGCTTCGAAAACAAGATCGGCTCGGCGGGCGGCATGAGCATGTACCCTGCACCAACAGAGCTGCCCATGGCCGCTGCAATCGCACCTGACCTCTATAGTCAGTCGCCCGAGGCAACGATTATTTTGGACAACCTGAATGTGCTCGAAACCCTTGTAGCCGACATCATGGCGTATCCAAACCTTGATAATCGCGCAGAGTTAATCGACGCGGCCGTTGCACGCTTTACCGACAACGAAAGCGATAACGTATTGCCCGAGGACTATCTTCTGTTCGCTTTGCGTGGTGGAATCTACAATCAGGGTGGCCCGGCAGTAGGCGAGCTCTCTCAGTCTGAGCGTAATCGTTCACGCGAGGCAATGAACATGCAACACGCGATGACTATGTCTAACGGGCAGTAGCCTTAAGTCCGCGGCATAGCCCCAGCCATTCCTCTGTTCTGTGCGTGTCTCTAATCAGAGAGCGCGCACAAAAGACGGCTAAAATCAGTACGCAATCATTCCCAATTGATCGAAGAATGCAGCCCCCTGTCGGGCCTACGCGCGGTGTCACTCAGCGACAAGATTTTGCAACACCATCCCTAAAAGCATCGCGCCGACGAAAAGCACTACCGAGGGGTCAAGCGTCGCCAGCGCCGTGATCGCGGGACCGGGGCAGAGGCCGCCAACTCCCCAACCGATACCGAATAGCGCCGCACCTATCAGCAAGCGGCCATCTAGGTCAGCTTTGGTAGGCAAAAAGAATTTCTTCTCGAAGAGCGGTCGCTCACGACGCAAGACCAGCCAAAAAGTCGCCGTAGTGACAGCAACACCCCCGCCCATGACGAAGAGTAGACTCGGATCCCAGTCTCCCGCGAGATCCAAGAAGCCGATTACCTTGCCAGGATTGACCATGCCCGAAATGATAAGCCCTAGCCCGAAAAGCAGCCCTGATAGCAGTGCAACTGTCGAATGGGCAAACGTGCTCTCATGGTTTGTCTGATCCGTCGCGATACTCATATTCCTATCTCCATCAGATGACGGGTAACATAGACCGTGATGAAACCGAATAACATGAACGTCGCAGTGGCAGCGAACGAACGCTTTGAAAAGCGGGCAATCCCGCAGATACCATGACCACTGGTACAGCCGCTTCCAAGCCTCGTGCCAAAGCCAACCAAAAGCCCAGCAACGACGAGGAACTCGGGGCTAGCTTGGGTCTCGATTGTAATCGGCGAGCTTGAGATAAACTGATAGAGCAGCGTTGCGAGCAGGAGACCGGCGAGAAATAAAACTCGCCAACGCCTCTCCTCGCCGCGCGAGGATATTGCGCCGCCTAAGATGCCGCTTATGCCGGCTATTCTTCCATTACCTGCCAGCATAATCACTGCCGAAAGACCTATAAAAGAGCCGCCGATAAGCGCGCTCAAAGGAGTGAAATTTTCCATAATTTACCCTCGCCTGATCTCAATAAAAGTTAAACTAGTGTTTGGGGCCATGATGATGAATTAAAGGTTTGCACTATTTGTGCGATTTGTGCGATTTGCAGTCACAGTTGCGTCAGCCCCCTTTTAACGAATCGAGACTATGTCTATAACGCTACGAGCCTTAAAGAAACCGCTCCTCATCGCAGCGGCAAGCGTGCTAGCCGCGGTGATTGGCGGCTGCGCCCTACTGCTTGCGGCCCCTGCAATGATAATCAATCCACTGGCGAAAAACATTGCGTTGTCGCAGGGTATAGTACTCCAAAAGCTGGTGATCGATGCCCCCGTACGCGCAAAACGTCATAAAGGAAGAAGAGTCTTTACGCTTTCAATCGAGACAGCCAGTGGCGTCTACGAAGGCGATTCATTCAAGCTAATAGACACTGAAATTGCTTTCGGTTTACGCGACTTGGTTGCCGGACGACTTGATTCAATCGCCATAGCCGAGGCGAAGATCAGAGCACCAGCAAAGGCATCAGAGACCGAAAGCCTGCTACAACCGTCTGTATCCGCGCAGCTCGCGCCGCTATTTTTATTGCAACAGCAGCTGCTATCATTTCCAGTCAATTCACTGTCGATTAAGTCGATGCTGCTGACTCTTGGAGCCGACGACTCACTCGCCCCTCAGATAAGGGCCGAGCTCAATGTATTCAAACTGCCTGACGGGGGCATGGATATCGATTTGGTCGCCGAGATCGCTGAGAATGCGCTCAACTCAGAGGCCGGTCCCCTATCGTTGACCGCGGCGCTTGCTTTACCCGAGCAAGATAGGATGACGTTTTCTGCCAAGCTTGCCCTCGATGGAGACGAGGCTATTGTTAGTGGGACGGCAGAGAAGGATGCTTTTGCGCTCAGTATCGAAGCGGATACCGGTTTCGCATCTCTTGTTGATTTATCCGCTTTAATTCAGCAGATCGTTGGCTCTAACGACGAAATGACTGTCCGTGTTCCCAACGAGAAAATCACCCTAGCAATCGAGGCTGAAGGCGAGCAGCTAGCCCTAAGGATTACTCCGTCGACACTTGAGGTAAGCACAGCGCTTCTTAAGGATGCGGTTAGTAGGGTCACAGTGAGCAACGCAGACGTAACTTGTACAAGACTCGAGCGCTGCGCAGGTGAACTCACCCTCACAATGCTTGCCGAACCCAGTGGGAGCGCGTGGTTTAGCATACCGATGAGTGCGGAGTCCGAGATTCTGGCTGAGGCTGATGCCAATACTGTACAAAGCCCTCGAACCCTCCTGCAACTAAAAATGCTGTTAGTTGAGCTGCCGCTGAAATTTGCCTATCAAGCGGGAGAGATCGATTTATCCTCGCCGCTTTCGACTCTCCGGCTCGGACCATGGCAGACGCAATCTTCGTCGGGAGAGCTGGTGTTTGAGCTGCGTGACCTTATGGCTCACCTTGGTCGCGTCAGTTCGATTCGCGGGAAAATCGACAGTACTGAAGCAACGTTTAATCTCGCAGGCGTCGAGCTCAACAGCCCGCGGCTGAGCGCCTCAATCGATGCCGACACACTCGACGCCACTGCAGTTGCTGAGCTTAGTATCGCCGGCAAGCCTTTCGCTGGCGCCTCAATCGCTCACAGTTTCGCGCGCGACACCGGCAGCCTTGATCTGCGTATTGAACCAGCTGGGTTTTCTCTGAAATCACCGCTTTCGGCATGGGTTAACCCTCCCGACCTCCAAACACTTGTTGGCAAAGCTGACCTTGTGGCGGGCAAACTGGAGATGCGTATAGACCTTGGCTGGAGTCGTCAGCAAAGTAACGCATGGGTTCTGGGTGGCCCTTTGGTCGCAAAAATTAATGCGGTAAGCGGTTTCGCGGGAGAGACACTTTTCGTTGGTGCGAGTACGGAAATTTTCGCCGAACTGGCCTACTCTCAAGAACAAGAATTCACCCTTTTTACTGCGCAGCCGACCGCCTTTTCAGTCGCAAACATCGACTCGGGATTTCAGTTCGACAACATTCGGTTGGACTACCTCTTCGCTCTCGATCCGAGTAGTTATAATTTCACGGTCAAGGCTATCCGCGCGGATTTTCTTGGCGGCGAGATTACGATTCCCACTTTTACACTGGCCGGTTCATCGCAAAACCTTTATCAAGAACAGGCGATAGATGTCGTCCTTAGCGGCATAGATCTCGGCTCAATAGTCAGCCTCGCCAATTATCCTGAGGTTGTCGTGCAAGGATCAATAAGCGGCTATTTGCCGCTCAGTCTCAAACAAGATGAAAATGGCAGCACAGTGACGGTCAGCGAGGGGTTAATTTCGGCGTTGAAACCTGGAGGCAGTATCCGTTACACGCCTTTAGGCGGAATCACCAGCGGTAATCAAAGCATACAGCTCGTCAACGAAGCGCTTGCCAACTACCAGTTCACTACGCTCGATACGACCCTCGAATTAGATGAGGCAGGAGAACTAAGCCTCGGCGTTGTGTTATCGGGAAGCAATCCGGAGTTGAATGCGGGTCAGGCTATTAACCTGAACGTGAACATAAACGATAACCTTCGCTCGCTGTTACAAAGCCTACAAGCAAGCCGCAAGTTGACTGAAGAATTGGAGCAAAGGCTCGCAAAGTAAGCCCTGTTCAGCCTCCGTTAATGCCACCAGACTAAGATTGACATTAGGAAAGCTCAGGACTATTTTGCGGGCGTTAGTACTGATGCCTTCCCCGAAAACCCTTCGGGGCATTATTCGACGAGACCAAGAGAATCGGACATGCTAAAACTAAGCACTACAGCAATAATTGCCCTCGGCCTTTTTATGACGAGCTGTACGCCAACCGTACAGGTCGCTGTGCCGAACGAGCCGATCACCATAAACCTAAATGTGCGTATAGAACATGAGATCAGAGTTAAAGTTGAACAAGAACTCGATGGGATTTTCACAGCCGACAGCGGCCTCTTCTAACAATGAGCCACAGAGTCAACAGCATCAGTCGACGATCTACACGGAAGAAAACGACATGAAAAAAACGATGAATACTTCGCCTATAAGCCTCTTTCGCAGCATTTGCCTACTCGTGCTACTAACCTTATCACCGTTGGCGCTAGCCGATGCCCTACAAGACGCTAAGCAGTCGGGCGCAGTTGGGGAACAGCGCGACGGCTACCTTGGCGCCGTAACTAGCAGCGCAGGTGCTGACATTCGAGCATTGGTTGCAAGAGTTAACCAAGAACGCAAAGCGCGGTACGAAGAGATTGCGAAGAAAAACAATCTCTCGTTACAGCAAGTACAGGCGCTCGCTTTTGAACAGGCAGAACAGGCAACGCTCGCGGGAAACTATGTTCAAAACGCGAGCGGTGCCTGGGTTAAGAAATAGCGTCTAGTCTACATCGCTCAGGCTCGACTGATACGTTTCGGTTAGCATTTTCACAGCGATCAACGAAAGCAGTGACGCGCCCGCAATATAAACAGACACCCAAACTATGTCGTATTCGATCCACAGAATCGTCGCGATAGTTGGGGCGAAGGCGCCACCCACGATTGCACCAATTTGATAGCCAAGTGAGGCGCCCGAATAGCGCACCTCGGTGCTGAAGAGTTCAGTGAAGAACGCAGCTTGTGGGCCATACATTAGACCCAGAAAAGCGAGGCCGCCGCTAATACCAAGCACTACCAGCCAGAACTCGCCTGTGTCGATGAGGGGGAACAGGGCGAAGGCCCAAACGCCGGTGAGCACTGCGCCAAGCATGAATATTCCCCGCCGACCGTGACGATCCGAATAGGAAGCGGCCCAAAACTGAGTAGGCACTTGAATAGCCGAGGCGATGAGGACAGCAAATAGCATCGTGTCTCGCGGGATTGCCGCACCATTGGCATCGCCTCCGTAGGCGAGAACGAAACCAATGAGAATATAAAACGCTACCTGAATAGAAAGGAATGCACCCGCTGCGAGGGCAATCCGTTTGGGGTATTTGATAAGCGCTTCGATGATTGGCGAGCGCCTAACTATTTTGACCGGCGACTGGGCATCGCGTTTTTCTTTAATCGCCTGCAATTCTTTGAACGCGGCGGTGTCTTCCATATGCAATTGCACATACATGCTAATGCCTATAAGCAAGACGCTCGAGATAAACGGCACCCGCCAGCCCCAATCCATGAAGGCCTCTTCGGATATCGACGAGCTAATTAGAATGAACGCAATATTAGCTAGAATAACGCCAACGGGCGCTCCCGCCTGCGCGTAAGCACCGTAATAACCCCGTTTATCCGCAGGCGCGCTTTCGGTAACCAGAAGCATAGCGCCGCCCCACTGCCCGCCTATTGCGAGTCCCTGCGCAAAGCGCAGCAGACATAGGATAATTGGCGCTGCGACACCGATGGTTGCATACGTCGGTAGCAATCCAATCAGAGTTGAAGAGATACCCATCATCCACAGAGCAATAACCAGCGTCTTTTTGCGCCCTACTCTGTCGCCAAAATGACCAAAGATGATGCCGCCCAATGGACGTGCGATAAAACCAAAGGCAAAGGTGCCGAACGACAGGACCAGCCCTATAGTAGGATCACTGCCCGGAAAGAAGGCGCTGGGGAAAACCAGCGCTGCAGCGGTGGCATAGAGAAAAAAGTCGTACCACTCGATGCTGGTTCCAGCGAGCGCTGTTAATGCGACTTTGCGCATACTCATCTTAAGGTGAGTTTGATCGGCCTGCGCCATCGTATCAGGGTCACTCATAGTGCAATATCCTTAGGGCTTATTGTTTTATTTTTACTCAATAATGTTATGTGTCACATTATTGGAATCTGAGCATACCAGTAATTTGACCAGTTTCACTCACTGCGGGGCTGAAGCTTTAGCGGTATACTACTGCCGCCCTCATGACTAACGGATTAATTTCGATGGCCTACGAACTCATTCGACTTGTGCATTTCGCTGCTCTTTTCGTCGTCTCTGCAACAGTGCTTATCCACTATATCGCTTTTGCACCCGAAATCACCCGCGAAGACGCGCGCAACCTCTACAGAGTCGACATGGCTTTTTGGGCGGCGAGCGCCGTGGTGCTGATTGCAGGCTTAGTACTGTGGTTAGGCGTTGGCAAACCTGCCAGCTTCTATAGCCCCAATTCTCTTTTTCACACCAAGCTCGGCTTATTTTTCGGTATGCTGCTTTGCTCTATACCCGCAACCAAGTTTTTCCGACTAGAAGGACGCCATGCTGTAGGCGATGACGATGCCGAAGTGAAAATAGAGACTCCGACTTTGTCACGCTCACTGGTGCGTGGGAAATTTCTAACGCTCGCCGTTATTTTTATCTGCGCGTATCTAGTCGCGCGGGGCGTAGGTCTCTAATGCATCGGTTGCGCGCGAGCATTCTGGCAACTGGCCTGATGCTCACCGCACCTATGTTCGCTCAGACCCTTGCGCCTGAGCGTGTCCTCAACGACGTTAATGTCCTTGCTGACTCGTGCACACAGGCGTCAGACAGCAGGCAAGCCTTAGATTCAGCCGCTCTCACTCGCGCTCTCTCCTCGCTCGAGCGAGACGTTACTGATTTTTTGCGCGATGAAACACGAAAGCCAGTTCAAACGCTCGAATTCTTGGCGCTTGAGCGGGGTATGCGCGTGCTCGATCTTTATGCCGCCGGAGGCTATTACACTGTTGTACTTTCTCAGGCGGTCGGCGAAAGCGGCTGTGTTTTTGCTCAGAACACGCAGCGTGGCCGCGCCTTTATCGAAGATAGGCAAGCGATAACGCAGGGCGAGGCGCTAGACACAAAAATTCGTACAGCAAACCTAAACAATGTCACACAACTCATCGCGCCAACCACGAGTCTCGACATTGCGCCCGAGTCGCTCGATTTTATTCTTCTCACACTGACACTTCATGATTACGCCAATCCAAATCCACAGCGCGCGCGCGAACTGCTCACGATGCTCTATTCGCTGCTAAAAGCCGGCGGAATCCTCGGCATAAGCGATCATGTTGGCGATGAAGGAAATGACAATCATGCGCTGCACAGAATGCCCGAGCAGCAAGCCATTGCGCTCGCGCTCGAGGCAGGGTTTGAGGTAACGTCTAGCGATCTGCTGCGAGTGCATTCGGACGATCACAGTCGCAGCGTTTTCGATCCACGGCTTGCGAGGATAACCGATCGGTTTCTACTGCGATTACTGAAGCCGGCACGGTAGCATTTTGAGGGGCAATGTCCACCTCGTGCAACGGGGTTTGTCAGCAGTTACACTTAACCCGACAAGATATTCGACTCGACCCCACGCGCAGCACGATCATAAGACTTGATCAGGAGACGACGATGAAAACAACGCCAAACGCTTTATTGAGCCGCATCCGACGCTCGAATATACACCTTCTTTTTAGAGTGAGCTTGGTAACGGTTGCGTGGTTGATTGGCCAGATCACCCTCGCCCAAACTACTCGCTTCGAAGTACCGCTCACGTCCGACGGTGTACCCGACCTGCAGGGCATCTGGACGAGTAACACCATCACGCCTCTCGAACGCGACCCTCGGTTCGGCGACCAACTTGTGCTGTCTAGTTTAGAAGCGATGGCATTAGAACAGGCCGTCGCCGACTACAGCGCCAATGCCGATGCGCCCAGCGACCCCAACAGGGCTGCCCCTAATAAGGGCAAAATCGAACTCGCCGACAGCTACAACAATTTTTGGTTTGACGACGGTACCCGCGTCGCCGAATTCGATGGCGAATATCGTAGCTCTCTCATAATCGCGCCAAGCGACGGCCGCATCCCAGCGTATACCCCTGCGGCTCAGGCGCGCATTGAGAGCGAAGCTGGGATGCGAACCGAGATCGGCGCTTACGCAGGCCCCGAGGCTCGGCCTCTCGCTGAACGCTGCCTGCTGTCGTTTAGCTCGAGCGGCGGTCCGCCGATGCTACCTATCCTCTATAACAACCATTACCAGATCGTCCAGTCGCCTGGCTATGTCATGATTCTCGTTGAGATGGTGCACGACGCGCGCATCATTCGCATCGATGCTGACCCGCGTCCCGCTAATCACCGGCCTTGGCTTGGCGACTCCATCGGCCATTGGGAAGGCGAGTCGCTTGTTGTCACTACTAGCCAATTTAATCCAAGCCAGCGCTTTCGAAACTCGTCAGAGAACTTTAAAATCATCGAACGCTTTACCCGCGTGGGCGAAGACCGAATCAACTACGAATTCACAGCAAGCGATCCGGACACGTGGACTGACGACTGGTCTGCTCAGATCCCGATGAATCGTACCGCCGACAAAATGTACGAATACGCGTGTCATGAGGGTAATTACTCCCTGCCGGGCGTGCTTGCCGGCGCGCGACGCGACGAAGCAACCAACCCTCAGTAGACAGGCGTATTGCCTAAACGCATTAACCTAGAAGATTGACTATGAGCCAATACGACGACGAAAAAGCCCGCCCGAGCCACATCGATAGCCTCTATGCCGTGGACCCTATCGCAGCTGACCGGCGCCTCTGGGGACGCGAGACTAGCGCACTGAACCGTCGCGGCTTCTTGAAGAAAAGCGGCCTGGTGGCGATGAGTGCCGCGATTGGTGCAGCGATCCCGTTCTCACGTTTTATGCCCGCGGGTTTAATCCCCGCTGCCTTCGCCGCCGAAGGGAGCAGTGCGCAAATAGAAGGCAAAGAGGGACTGATCGTGCTCAACGATCGTCCTCTCAACGCCGAAACCCCCGCGCACCTGCTAGATGACTCGATCACGCCTAGCAAATACATGTTTGTGCGCAACAATGGCGTGCCCCCTACGACTATCGATGTCGACAATTGGACGCTCGAAATCGCCGGCGAGTCTTGCGTTAACCCTCTGAGTTTTTCGATCGCCGAACTTAAGCAGCGTTTCGAGGAAGTCACTCTGCAGCTGCAGTTAGAATGCGGCGGCAATGGCCGTAGCGAATTCGTGCCTGCCGCAAGTGGCAATCAGTGGACAACCGGAGCAATAGGCTGCCCAACATTTACCGGCGTGCGCCTGCGCGATGTGCTGAATTACTGCGGTGTTGGCGCCGATGCAGAATACGTTGGTTACTACGGCGCAGACACACACTTATCTGGCGATGCCGACCGCGACCCAATTTCCCGCGGAGTGCCTATCGCTAAGGCGCTGGAGCGCGAGTCACTTATCGCCTGGCAGATGAACGGCGAAGACTTGCCCCTGCAAAATGGCTATCCGCTGCGGCTTGTCTGCGCAGGCTGGCCGGCCTCGGTCTCCGGCAAGTGGCTTAACAAACTGGTTGTTCGCAACCAGACCCACGACGGCGAAAAAATGGCAGCGCCCTCCTATTCGGTGCCCAAACAGCCCGTCGCACCGGGCAGCCGCGTGCCTAATGAAGACATGAAAATCATCGAATCTATGCCGGTGAAATCGCTGATTACCTTCCCAAAATCGGGCGTCACACATGATTTGCGCGAACGCTTAATCGTGCGCGGCCATGCGTGGGCGGGAGACGATCAAGTCAGCGGCGTCTATCTATCGATAGATTTTGGCGCCACGTGGTTGCCGACCGGCGTAAACTCGCCTGCTAACCGCCTTGCTTGGCAAGATTTTAGTGGCTGGCTGCAATTTCCCCAGCCCGGTTATTATGAGATTTGGGCGCGCGCCATGGACACCCAAGGGCGCTCTCAGCCACTCGTGATTCCCGGGTGGAATCCGCGCGGGTATCTAAATAACACCGCCCATCGCATCGCTGTGCAGGTGGTGTAACGAGATGACTGCTATGCCTATTAAAATTGCCCTACGCTTTTTACTGACCGCCTGTGCTTTCGCCGCTAGCGTCAGCGTCGCTGCACAGACCACCGACGCGTTTGTCCAAGGCGAAGGCAAGGAAACCGTCCAAGCGACCTGTACCCGCTGCCATAGCGCGACTCTGGTGACGCAAAATTCAGGCTCGGAAGACGTGTGGCGTATTCGAGTTCGGCTAATGCAGGCATCCCATGGCATGCCCGCGATCGATGAGGCAACCGAGTCGACAATCGTAAGCTATCTCGCTACACACTACGGGCAAAAAACGGCGGCAAGACGCGCGGCGCTAAAACCCGAATTCATGCCGACGAATCCATATGCCCAAGAGCCTGCCGCCGATTAGCAAGGCTTTGCGGCGGGATCGCAAACACTTTCTCGAAGAAGACGACAATGAACGATCAACTCTCCATGTTCGGCGAACCCGAAAACAAGCCCGCACAAAAGTTAACGAAGGCCTCGCTTTCGAAGACTATTCCGGTGTCTGCAGAGAAGCTCTACGATCGCTGGCTCATTCCCACTTTCGCAGGCAATTGGATGTTTGGTGAGCACATGGGCGACGACGGTGTCGGCGACATGAATAACGAAGTTCGTCCCGGCGGCGCTTTTAATTACACCGTTATTCGCAAGGGCTGCGAAATAGTGTGCAGCGGCGAATATAACGTCATCGATAGGCCCAACAGGCTCTCGTTTAGCTGGCTAGAAAATGGCGAGGAAACGGGACTCGCCGCGGTTGAGATTCAGCTCGAACAAGCAGAGGAGAAAACCAAACTCAGAGTGACTCTGCATGTCGATCGTGCGATCGCTGATGACCCCAGTCCGATCAAGCAGGAGTGGGAGCTTCGCTGCAAACGTCTTGCGGCACAGCTAAGTAGAGTCTAACGCTCAAACAATCCCGAAGCCTCGGCTTCGCGACGCGTTCTTTCGGCCGCGGCGGGAAGAATAAAACCCTCTTGCCTGTTTTGCTCGACCACCGCATTGACTCGTTCGACATAGGCAGCTTTGTTGGGATAAAGGGCATTCAGTGTCGCCGAATCGAATGGCTCGTGCGAACCATATAAAAAGCAGAATCGATTATTGCCGTTATTAAGCCCCGTATTTTTAGCGGTCGGGACAGCATGCTCGGCGAGGCGAATACCGCCCAATACATTGCCGAATTCATCGCGAGCGAATTCTACCGAAGGGAATGCGCGCACAAGTTGGATGGGCTCGGCGATCGGCGGTGCTCTATCGTCATCGACCCACCGCACCAAGTGCTCGAACGCTGCGTTCATAACATCTCTAAACGGCACGGAAGAGTAGGCGGGTAACTCGCAGCCAGAGTCGCGCGGAGTCACATCCTCGATCGACAGCCCGTCCTGCTGATTGCGCACCTTGCCGTATTCGATCTCGAAGGGCACGTCGACATGCGAACTGCCGGCAACCTCCCACTGTCTAAAGTTGTTAGTGTTAGGCTGCGGTGTTGCCGCGCGGCGCAGCATGTCGGTTTCGGCCATAAGCTTGAAGATTTTTACCGGCTGGTCGTCGCGAATAATCCCGCCGCCGCCGTGGACGATGAAACCGTCGAAAACAGGGTCGAGCGTATGGATACCATTGAGGTAATTCGCTAGCCGGCTCGCAGATTGAGAGTGGCCGGTGGCGAGTATTTGACGTGCTTTAAGCCCTGCAAGAATATCGATTGCCCCAGCTTGCGCTTCCTGCCCTGCGCGTGTAATCGACTGGGCAACTGCCGAGAAAATATCGTAGGAGCTTGCGTCTCCCGACACCATGCCGTCGTGGGTCGCGTCTAATCCAGCATAGCGCTCGGGACTCCAGGCTGTAACATTGTCGATACCCATTTGCTGCGCGGAAACGAAAACATAGGCGTAGCCATTAGCGACAAGATGCTCACCCGACTGCCACCAGTCGATGTCTTTATCAACGCCGCCAGTCACATTCATCCATTCGACGACGACTACACCATTAAAATCCTCTGCCTGAGGCCTGCGAACGACGAGGCGTGTTTTGTACCGATGCCCCTCGCTTTCGATAACAGCGTCTGCCATCGGATTCTGCGCATCTGCTCGGTAATTATTCGCAGTACCTTCTATGAAAAATTCTTCTTCTACATAACCGTGAGCCGCGAGTTCAATCGCCGAGGCGCTGTGAATGGCGTTACGGCTGCCACTGCCAGCCGCGTCCGCAGGGATCGGGCCGGTGATCGTTGCCGGTGGCGCTGCTTCTAGGCTGAAGCTCGCAGCGACAACTAAAACCCCTGCACCTAAAATTGCAATTGCGCGTGGGGCTAATCCTTCGGTCCGTTTCTCATCACGCATGTCGATGTCCTTTTTCCAATTGAGAAAATCTACTTTTCTTCTCAAACCATGAACAATGGCAGAACCCTGAAAACGAAAAAGGCCGCCCCAAGGCGACCTTTATCATCAAGCTATTGCCAGCTCTTAACCAGCTCATCGTAGTCGATTGTGACCGGTGCCGGCTTCTCGTTATCAAGTTTCGCCTTCGGCGCACCCGGCTGACTTAGCCAATAGTCTCGACTCTGAGGCTCATTCAAAAGCGGGCCGCATTCGCCCAACACGTTCGCGCGCTGAAGGCGCTGCATCAGCCGCTCTTGGGCAACGGCGAGTGCAGTCATCGCCTCCTGCGGCGTCTTCGCGCCCGATGAGGCATCGCCGATATTCTGCCACCAAAGCTGTGCTAGACGCGGGTAGTCGGGGACATTGGTCCCTGTTGGCGTCCATTGCACGCGGGCGGGCGAGCGGTAAAACTCAACCAGACCACCGAGCTCTGCGGCGCGCTCGGTAAAGCTTTCGTGGCGAATGTCCGAGTCGCGGATAATCGTGAGGCCCACATGACTTTTCTTGAGCGACACAGTTTTCGAGGTAACGAACTGCGCGTAAAGCCAAGCTGCCTTTGCGCGATCCTCTGGCGTCGATTTCATTAGCGTCCAAGCGCCCGTGTCTTGATAGCCGAGCTTCTGCCCGTCTTCCCAGTACGCGCCGCGCGGCGAGGGTGCCATACGCCACTTTGGCGTGCCGTCGTCGTTCATTACTGGCAGTCCAGGCTTCACCATGTCGGCGGTAAAGGTTGTGTACCAAAATATCTGCTGCGCGATCGCGCCCTGTGCTGGCACAGGACCCGCCTCGCTAAACACCATCCCTGCCGCCTCGGGTGGCGCGTAGGCCTTTAGCCAATCAACGTATTTGGTCAGCGAGTAAACCGCTGCCGGGCCGTCGGTCGCGCCACCGCGTTCGACTGTCGACCCTACCGGTCTGCAGCCCTCGACTCGAATACCCCATTCGTCAACCGGAAGACCATTTGGAATACCCACATCCCCTGCCCCTGCCATCGACAGCCAGGCGTCGGTAAAACGCCAGCCTAGCGAGGGATCTTTCTTGCCGTAGTCCATGTGCCCGTACACGCGCTGACCATCGATCTCGCGCACGTCGTTGGTGAAAAACTCTGCGATATCTTCGTAGGCAGACCAATTCACCGGCACGCCCAGCTCGTAGCCGTATTTGGCTTGAAACTGGGCCTTGATAGCAGGATCGGTGAACCAGTCGTAGCGAAACCAGTACAAATTGGCAAACTGCTGATCCGGCAGCTGATAGATTTTGCCGTCGGGGCCTGTGGTGAAAGAAATGCCGATAAAGTCCTCTAGATCGAGGGTCGGCGAGGTAACAGCGCTGCCTTCGTTTTGCATCCAGTCACTTAAGTTGCGTACCTGCTGATAACGGAAATGCGTGCCAATGAGATCCGAGTCGTTCACATAGGCGTCGTAAATATTCTCGCCCGACTGCATCTGGGTTTGTAGCTTCTCGACCACATCACCTTCGCCGATGAGGTCGTGTGTGACTTGAATGCCTGTAATGTCGGTAAACGCTTTCGCGAGGGTCTGAGCCTCGTATTCGTGTGTGGTGATCGTCTCCGAAACCACCTTGATTTCCATGCCCGCAAAAGGCCGCGCGGCATCGATAAACCACTGCATCTCGTCGAGCTGTTGAGTCTGAGTTAGCGTCGAGGGTTGAAATTCTGGCAGCCAGCGCTGAGCGTCTTCGGTATCCGCCACGAGCGCAGGCGCTAAAAACAGCGCCGCCGCGCCGGCTAAAAGCCCCTGATAAGCGCCTAAAAACCGGACGGTTCCGAAAGGCCGATACGCGCCGCGACGCTGCGGGGATTCGAGAGAACCGGTAAAAGGCGTAGGGAAAAGTGAGAGGGGCATGAGATGTCCTTTTTTTATTAATCTTGCGAGTGACAAAAACCTATCAGCAGTTAGCATTGCCAAAATAAATCTGAACCAAAAACCAGTGAGACAACGAGCTAATTGGCTATTAACTAAACCAATAAACTAAACGAATAAAAAAACCAGCAATGCGTAGACGAGGCAAACACCAAGGCCAACCCATAGCGAGGCTGTGGCAAAAGCGAGCCAGCCTAAGCAGATAAACGCCGAGCCCAATAGCGACACGAAGAGGCGATCGCCACGTGTTGTCTCAAAGCGCAGCACACCCGTTCTCGGCGCGCCGCCCGGCGAGATGAACTCCCAGAGAGTCATCAGCGTTAGTAGGCTCGCAATAGTGAGAAAAAACACGGCAGTTGGCTGTGTCCAAGCCATCCAAGATAAGTCCAACGGAACCTCCATACTGCTTGTGTTACGCGTTTATGTGCGCCTTCTAAGAATTCTCGGCGCATTAAGGCTAAGGGTTAGTTTCTGCGCCTGAGCTTAGCAAAATTTTACTCTCTGCCCAATTGTTTATAGGATGCCGGAATGACAACCAAATCTGAAGAAAATCGGCGTTTAGCTGCGGGCGCCACCGATCCCGAGCGCGCGGCAGTGACAGCGCTTGATCAGACTCCAGCCAATGGACGACTTCCAAGCCTCCCGCAAGCCTTGGTCTGTTTTACAGGTGTTATCGCAGCAATCGCGGGCGGCCTCATCGGCTTCGGTATTAGCCTACATGCGCTCATGTTTCTGTGCATTGTGTGGACCTGCCTCCATGCTGTCTCGCTAGGCTACCACTACAAAGAGTTAAGAGAGATGATGAGCGGCGCCATTTCGCGCGCGCTCCCCGCTATCTACATTTTCATTTTAATTGGCATGGTGATCGCCAGCTTTATGCAGGCGGGCACAATCGCAACGCTCATGTATTTCGGCCTCGCCTGGCTCTCGCCCTCGCTCTTTCTCGCCATCGGGATGATTCTCTGCGCCTTGATGTCCGTCGCGACGGGCACGTCATGGGGCACGGTTGGCACACTCGGCGTCGTTTTCATCGGCCTTGGCGAAGCGCTCGGCATTCCCCTGCCCATAGTTGCCGGCATGGTTGTGTGCGGCGCGACGTTCGGCGACAAGCTCTCGCCTATCTCTGACACGACCAACCTCGCTGCAATGAGCGCGGGCACCGATCTCTATCGTCACATCTACTCGATGCTTTTCACCACGGTGCCGGCGTTCTTGATCGCTCTCGTGCTGTTCTTGTTTATTGGTTTCAGCTACCAAGCATCGGCGCCAGTGACGGCCGAGATCGATACGCTTCGCACAGCACTCGCTGCGGAGTATTCCCTGCAACCGCTCATCACCTTGCTGCCCCTCATTACACTCGCCGTTTTGAGCGCGCGCCGGGTAGGCGCCGAGGTCACGATGTCGGCGAGCGTCTTACTCGCCACACTCATTGCCGTGGTGTATCAGGGCGCTGACGCAATCGCTGCGCTAAACGCGCTTTGGCAAAACACGCCTGGTACCACCGGTATCGAGAACCTCGACAGCCTGCTTGGCCGCGGCGGCATCACGAGCATGAGTTGGACGCTGTTACTTGCGCTTTTCGCACTCGCGCTCGGCGGCCTTCTTCATGGGGCAAGGTTTCTCGATGTAATACTCGCCGGCCTCCTGCTGCGGCTTCGCCATATCGGCGCTCTTATCGCCACGACCATTGCCTCTGGATTTGTCGGCAATCTAGCGATGGGCGAGGCGTATATTTCGATTATTCTCAACTGCCAGCTGTTTAAATCGAAATACGAAAGCGTTGGGCTTGAACCGGCGATACTCTCGCGCACGGTTGAGGAAGGCTCCACGATGACCACGGGTCTTATTCCCTGGACTACAGCCGGCGCTTTCTATACGGCCACGCTTGGTGTGCCAGTGCTCGACTATCTGCCGTACGCCTTCTTCAATTACTTAAATGCGGTTGTGGCGATAGCGATGGCGACTTTAGGTATTGGGCTGCTGGGTTATAGAAAAGCCGCCTCAAACGCTGCACCGATTGCCTAGCAATTACTATCTACAGCCCTGCTCGATACACCTCGCGCGCCTGTTCGAACTGACCAAAAACATGCGCGCGCTCGCGCTCCGATCGCCAGCCCGGCCACGCGTCTGCGAGACTCTCTAGCTTGTCGATCCAGTCGAGTGCGTATTGCGCCGAGCCGGAATTTCCGAGAGCTGAGCCCTCAACTTCGAACCAAACAGGATTCGTAAAGGCCTGCGCGTAATCGACATCCAGCGGTGCGCGATTAGCCGGCTCGCCCTCGGTGCGAACGTGACACCAACCGCTGCGCGTCACGTCGAACTCAAACTCCACGTCGAGGGATTTGCCACTACGGCGAATGGGGAAAGACTCGAGCTCTTCGCCGTTACACACCAGCTCGAGGCTTGCCAGCGCAGTGATCGAGCGGAGACGCGCGCTGAGCGACACACGCTTGCCACCTGGGGGAAGCGAGACAGAGTCGCCCGGCAGCGCGCCGTCGAATGTTGCCTCAAGCAGAGGCCCGGAGCTGATGAACGCTCGCCCCGCCTTCATGCCATCGAACCACGCGTCAAGATCGAGACCCATATTGCCGGTGTAGACATAGGTTCTAAAAGAGCCGAGCAGTTTGCTGCGCTGAAGCGACGAGATCGAATCTTCTCCGCCGGTCGCTGCGATGCGCAGACCGTTATTCCACACGGCATAGAGCGGGTAAAAGCCTGCGGTGCTCGAGTCTGACCATTCCAACGCATCGGTTGCGCCGAGCGCGGCGTCGACGATGAATCCCTTACCGCCGCCTAAGTTGCCGAGCAGTGGATCGGTCTCGCCTAAGAAGGGGTGCACATAGCCGGTCACCGCACCTTGGGCTTTCGCCTTGAGCAGCATGTCGGTGTTACTCGGATACAGGCTCTCGATACCTGTGCCCTCGTAACCCGTTACAAACGGCGAAATAAGGTGTTCGCGCATGCCAAACATAAACACGTGGCCGTAGAATGGCGGTCGATATTCTTGCCCTACGATAACTAATTGATCGGGTTCGGACACCGGATGCGCACCGCCGCCCGGTACAAAATAGTGGTAGTCGAGTATGCGATTGTCTTTATTGGCGACCTGCTCTAACACGAGGTCTTGGTCTTCGGCGCGCGACATCAGCATGAGATTTTCGAGCGTATTGTGTAGATTGCCGCCATAGTTAGCGTGCACATGAGTCGATGCGCTGTACCAACCCTTCGCTGCCATATCGTCTAGGCGCTCGAGCGCCACATCGAGACGTGCAACCTCCCCTTCAACCACATTAACCTTCAGCGTTTGTGGCTCGAACTCGAAGCCGCGAACAAACGAAAGGCTTGCCTCACCTACAGGCAGCTTCAGCGTGAATTCGCCCGCATTATGGAACACATTGTCACCCACGTGACCCGAGCGCGCGTAGGCATCCTGCGGCGCGTAGAATTTGCCGTCCGACGCCACGACATGAACGCGGTTAGGTATTGCATCGGCAGCGCCCGCCTCGCTCACGCGCACGCGCACCACGCCCGTTGGACGCGCGAAGCGCAGCTGCGAAATTGCGATAGGCGTGAGTTTGCCACCGTACACCTCGAGCAGCATTAGCTGCGGTAGACCCCCCGCGTTAGAAATAAACGCGAGCGTTTCGCCGTCGGGCGACCAGCGCGGATGAAACGCGTCGTTCTCGAAGAAAGTCAGTTTATAAGGCTCGCCGCCCACTGTAGGCTGCACATACAGATTATTGTATTGATCGGCGCTGCCCGCGGTCGATGCATACACAAACCGTTTGCCGTCGATGGAAACGTCAGGCCGCGTGCGGTAAAGCGACTGCTCGGACAGCACTGTCTGCGCCTGCGCGATGCCGTTCTCGATAGCCGGAACCCTCAGCACATTGCCAGACCCCAGCGGTATATCGCGATTGGACACCAGCAGCAACTCTTCGCCGCTTGGCAGCCACGCAGGCGCGAGGTGCATATCCCAGCGCCCGAAATAGAGTCGACTACGGCCGAAGTCGTTATCGCTGCTCACCGCAATCGCATCGCCCTGCCAGTTACCGTCATTAAAGCCGCGCACGTAGAGGTTGAAATAGCCACTAGGCTGAGTCGACACATAGGCGATTTTACTGCCGTCTGGCGAGAACACCGGATCCGTATAAACCGCCTCATCGTCGGTAAGCTTGCGCACCTCGCCGGTGAACGTGTCCAGAACCTCGAGCTGAATACGCTCGTGCGCGTAATCTGCGGTGTAAACGAGCCAGCGTCCATCGGGCGAGAAGTCGGGTGAGGAGAGATAGGCTTCGCTGTGCATCAGCTCGGTTGCTACCCCCGTAGCAAGTTCGACCCGCCACAGGCTTCCCTGCATCGCAACTGCGACACTCTCACCGTCGGGCGACCATTCGGGCGCCCACGGCGTCGAACTCGGTGCCGGCGGAAAGTAGAAATTGTGCATGTAATTGCCGCCGCTGCGCGCATGGGGATAGGCCTGCGCAGCGAGGGAGCCTGCGAACAGCAGGGTAATTAGCAGACAGGTAAGTAAGGCTTTGCCTTGGCTCATGTTTGACGTTGCCGCTGTCCATGAGAGCGAGGGATGAGGCGAGCTGTCATTGTTCAATTTTTTATCCTCGTTTTAGAATTTACCGCGCGTATTTATCAGCATGCTACACCAAACCAACCCGTTATGTTGTTGAACATAAAGTCAGAAGTTGCAACCATTTATCACACGCATTCCCTTGCAGTAACCTCAAACACCCCTAATAATTCGCACGGAAAGTAACAATACTCACCGCGTCGCCACGAGCGCCCGACAGAAGTAACGAGCAAAGAGAGCAAGGTTAATTCTGCAAGCATTCGGTCAACCCCACGACTCCCATTCATTCTCGCGATCGGGCTTGCCTGCGGCGCTGCGCAGGCTCGGGAACGCGGCATAGAAGAGGTTTCGGTCGTCGGCCGCCAGCTTAATCTCATCGGATCAGCCACCTCTGCATCCGCGGGGCAAATTTCGCAGCAAGAGCTTGATTTGCGGCCTTTGCTCCGCGTCGGCGAGGTATTAGAAACTGTGCCCGGGTTAGTCGCGACGCAGCACAGCGGCAGCGGCAAAGCGAACCAATTTTTCCTCCGTGGGTTTAATCTCGACCACGGCACTGACTTCGCCACCCATGTAGATGGCATGCCCGTGAATATGCGCAGCCATGGGCACGGACAGGATTACACCGATCTTAATTTTCTGATTCCCAAGCTTGTCGGCAGTATCGAATTCACCAAAGGCCCGTATGACGCCGCGCGTGGCGACTTCGCTGGCGCTGGCTCAGCACACATCAATGTCGCGTCACGTCCGGTCGACACTCGTCTGTCGCTTGGCGGAGGCGACTTCGGCTTTCGCCGCGCCCTACTCACCGGCAGCGCCGACGCCGCGGGCGGCACGTTTATCTACGGGGTCGAGCAACAGGATTACGCCGGCGCATGGGACAGCATCGATGAGGATGTCGATCGCAAAAACCTATGGCTCAAGCAGAGCTGGGGCACCGCAGAGTCTGGCTTCGACATCACCTTCATGGGTTACGACAACACATGGAATTCGGCAGACCAAATCCCAGAACGCGCCGTCCGCTCCGGACTGATAAGCGACCTTGGCTCCGTAGATACGACGGTAGGCGGCGAATCTTCGCGCTACAGCCTATCGAGCAGCTGGCGCGGCAGCAATGCCCTTGGCGCAGTTCGTGCGAGCGCCTATGCGATCGACTACGACATGAATCTCTACTCCAACTTCAGCTATTTTATCGAACCCGACGGCGATCAATTTCAGCAACTCGATGACAGGACGCTATTCGGCGGTCAGGTCGAGCAGGATCTGGACTTTGAACTAGGCTCGGTGCTGGTAAGCAACACCTTTGGCGCGCAACTGCGCAACGACACTATCGACGGTGTCGGCCTGCGCAGCACGCGCGAGCGCGAGTTTTTGGCCGACATTCGCTTCGATAGTGTGGATCAATCGAGCGTCTCGACCTACTGGCAGTCAGAGGCGCAGTGGACGCAGAGCCTGCGCAGCACGACTAGCCTGCGCTACGATCGATTCGATTTCGATGTCACCTCCCTCGCCGCTGCAGACCCAACGACGCTCGCAGCTAATAGCGGCAGAAAAAACGACAGTGTGGTAAGCGGTTCACTCGGCTTAATCTATACGGTCGACGACTCGCTGGAGCTGTACGCGAATATCGGGCAAGGTTTTCACAGCAACGATGCTCGCGGCGTGATTAGCCGGCTAGACCCTGTAAGCGCGGAAGCGATAGACGCAGCGGACCCACTGGTTAAAACCCTCGGATCTGAGATTGGCGCAAGACTTTTTTTAACTGAACGCCTGAACGCCTCATTAGTTTTATGGCAGCTCGATATTGATTCGGAGCTTCTGTTCGTCGGCGATGCCGGCAACACCGAAGATACCGGCGTGGGCAGCGAGCGGCATGGACTAGAACTCACAGGCTATTACCAGATTGGAAATAGTTGGTCGGTTGACCTCGAATACGCCAACGCTAATTCTCGATTCGAGACGCCTATCGACGGCTTCGATGATATTCCCGGCGCTCTCGAGCATGTGGTAAGCGGCGGCATCGGCTTTCAGCGCGGCGACGGGTTTCACGGCTACTTACGACTGCGCCATTTTGGCGACTACAATCTCGATGGTGGCGTAGACGCCGAGGGCAGCACGCTGCTTAACGCGCGACTCGGCTATGCTTTCAACGACAGGCTTAGCATCACCGTCGATGCGCTGAATATGCTCGACTCGAATGATCGCGACATTCAATATTTCTATGAGTCTCAGCTGCGCGGTGAACCGGCGCCAGTCGAAGACCGCCACTTTCATGTCTTTGAGCCCAGGGCTATTCGTGCCTATTTAGAATACACATTCTAGACACGCCCTAGTGCGAAGCCTTTAGCGATATGATGCCTTACGAAGTAGATAACTAGCGCGCCGGGGATTATAGTCAAAATCCCTGCCGCGGCGAGCACACCCCAATCGAGTCCCGATGCCGAGACTGTCCGTGTCATTGCCGCAGCAATAGGTTTTGCATCGGTGACAGTGAGCGTGCGCGCAATAAGCAGCTCTACCCAGCTAAACATAAAGCAGAAGAACGCGGCTACGCCGATGCCCGAGGCAATAAGCGGCGTGAATATTTTGGTGAAAAAGCGCGGGAAAGAGTAGCCATCGATATACGCAGTCTCGTCTATTTCGCGCGGAACACCCGACATAAACCCCTCTAATATCCACACCGCCAGCGGTACGTTAAACAGGCAGTGCGCCAATGCAACGGCGATATGCGTATCGATTAGACCGAAAGCCGAATAGAGCTGAAAAAAGGGCAGGACGAATACCGCAGGCGGCGACATGCGATTAGTCAGCAGCCAAAAAAACAGATGTTTATCGCCGAGAAATTTGTAGCGCGAAAACGCATACGCGGCGGGCAACGCGACCGACAGCGCGATCACTGTATTCATTACGACGTAGATCATCGAATTGATATAACCGCTATACCACGTGGGGTCGGTAAAAATAGTCGCGTAATTGTCGAACGTGAAATCCTGCGGCCAGAGGGAGAATGTCGAGAGAATCTCCTGATTGGTCTTAAAGCTCATATTGAGCAACCAATAAATCGGCAGCATCAAGAAAAGTATATAAGTACAAACAACCGCAATCTTAAACCAATTGCGCTCGCTAGCCTGCGAATTTTGCACGCCGTTGCCACCCGCCGCTGCGTGGGTTGAAGCCGTTACTGCCGCGTCAACTGTGCTCATACTAGTGCCTCCCCTGCTCTGCCGCGGCATCGTTGTCGAGGCTTGTCATCACCGTATAAAACACCCAGCTCAACAACAAAATAATCAAGAAATAGATTAGCGACATCGCCGCTGCGGGACCCAGATCGAACTGACCTACCGCCATCTGCACAAGATCTATCGAAAGGAATGTGGTTGAGTTGCCCGGCCCGCCGCCTGTCACAACAAACGGCTCGGTGTAAATCATGAACGAGTCCATAAAACGCAGCAGCACGGCGATGAGCAGGACGCGCTTAATTTTGGGTAATTGTATAAACCGGAAAATCGCCCAACGCGACGCGCCGTCGATGCGTGCGGCCTGATAATAGACCTCGGGAATAGACACCAGACCCGAGTAGCACAGCAACACCACGAGGCTTGTCCAATGCCAGACATCCATGACGATTAGCGTGACCCAGGCGTCGAGGGTATTCTGAGTATAGTTGTAGTCGATACCAAGACTCGCCAAGCCGTGTCCTAACAGACCGATGTCGACACGCCCGAACACCTGCCAAATAGTGCCAACAACATTCCACGGAATAAGCAGCGGTAGTGCCATAAGCACGAGGCAAAACGAGACGGCAATGCCACGCCGCGGCATCGCTAACGCGATGGCTATGCCCAGCGGAATTTCGATGGCGAGAATCAGCGCCGAGAATAGTAACGTGCGCTGCAATGCATTGTGGAAGCGCTCAGAGGCGAGGATTTCCTGAAACCACTCGGTGCCGACCCAAAAGAATTCGTTGTTACCAAAAGTATCTTGTACCGAGTAGTTAACGACTGTCATCAGCGGAATGATCGCGCTGACTGCAACGAGCAGCAACATCGGGAGCACCATAAGCCACGCTTTATTGTTTTGTACTTTCATTGGCACTCTCTCAGGGTTCTCTTAAAAGGTTCTTTCTCAAGGTTCTTTCTCAAGGTTCTTACTAAAAAACTCTCTAAAAACTCTAGGGCAATAACGGCTCATTATTTGCTTCGACCAGCAACGCATCTGCATAGAGCAACGTGCAAGCCGGATCAATTCGCAGCGCCGCTGCTTCGGGAATACCAGCGCCCTCTGGATGCAGCGCGCAAAGTAACTGCTCTCCCAACCGCAAACGCACTAACGAGTGCCGGCCTAAGTCTTCGACACCTACCACCTCGACATTGACGCAATGCGTGTCGTTGGCAGTGTTCACATCTGCCGCAATCACTTGCAAAGACTCAGGCCTTATACCTATTTCGAGTGCCGCGTCAGTCGAAGCCAACCCCTGTGCCTGCGCCGCCGCGAGCGTCGCCTCGTCGAGCGCTATCCTCACGCCATCGACAATCGCTGCTGTGCCATCGAATGTGCAGCTCAGCACATTCATACCTGGGGAGCCGATAAACGTGCCGACGAATGTGTGCCGAGGTCTGTCGAACAATTCCTTCGGCGTGCCTACTTGCAGAATAGAGCCTGCATTCATTACCACTACTTTGTCGGCGAAGGTTAAGGCTTCGGTCTGATCGTGTGTTACATAGATCATGGTGTGCCCGAAGCGTTCATGAATTTTTTTAAGCTCGGTCCGAAGCTGCCATTTAAGGTGCGGGTCGATAACCGTCAGCGGCTCGTCGAATAAAATAGCGCGCACATCGGTGCGCACGAGCCCACGCCCTAACGAGATTTTTTGTTTGTCGTCTGCGTTTAAGCTCCGCGCACGCTCATTAGCTCGCGCATCCAGTCCAAGCATCGAGAGGGTATCGGCTACGCGCGCCTCAATCGTCGCGTTGTCGATACCGCGATTACGCAGAGGAAACGCAAGATTCTCAGCCACGGTAAGCGTGTCGTAGACCACAGGAAACTGAAATACCTGCGCGATATTGCGACGCTCGGTACTGAGATCTGTCACGTCTTCGCCATCGAAAAGCACGCGGCCTTCGCTAGGCCGTAAAAGCCCCGAAATAATATTAAGCAGCGTCGTTTTGCCGCAGCCCGAAGGGCCCAACAGTGCATAGGCGCCACCGTCTTCCCACACTTGATCGAGCGGATTGAGCGCGTAAGGATTATCTGACTCTGCGCCGGAAGCGGGGTAGCGATGGCCGAGATTTTTTAGGTGTATGCTCGCCATGTCCTTATCCGCCTCCGCTGAGTTTGCGCACGCGCTTGCCTGTTAAGGTATTAAACAAAAAACAGTCCTGCGGCCTCACATAAAGAATTATCTCCGCGCCGCCGGCGAGAGCGTGTATCCCATCTAACAGGGCAACCCATGGCTGCCCCATAAAGCTAAAGTGCACAAAACTTTCGGAGCCGGTGATCTCGGTTACGTCGACAGTACCGCGTATTTCGATCAGTGGGTTACTGGCAGTAGACTCGCCACCAGGCAATGGGTCGGAGCCTAACCGCAGGTGATGGCCGCGCACGGCGAGAGTAAGATTCGACGCTGCCTCTGCAGGATTCACCGCGCTCAATAGCGCGGACGCAACGGCAGCGGGAAGTGCTTGCTCTGCACCGGCGAAGCGCAGGCCGCCGGCATCATCATGATTAAGCGCCAAACTGTTAAGCGGTGGATCGGAGAAAAGGCGCGCCGCCATGAGGGTGTCGGGATCGCGATAGAGATCGAGCGTCGGCCCAAACTGCTCTACCCTGCCCCGATTGAGACAGGCAGTCTTACCCCCTAAAACCAGTGCTTCGCTGGGTTCAGTTGTCGCATAGACTAATACAGCACCAAGCTCGGCAAACAGAACTGGCAGTTCTGCGCGAAGCTCTTCGCGCAGTTTGTAGTCGAGATTCGCGAGAGGTTCGTCGAGCAAGACAAGCGAGGCGCGCTTAACCAGTGCACGAGCCAGTGCGACACGCTGCTGTTGGCCGCCCGACAAATTGGCCGGCTTGCGCGTTAGATACGGCTCGAGTTTGAGTAGCTGCGCCGCCTGAGCGACACGCGCCTCTATCTCGCTTTTAGCCAGACCTGCCACACGCAGTGGCGACGCGATATTTTCATACACACTCAGAGAGGGGTAATTAATGAACTGCTGGTAGACCATCGCAAGCTCGCGCTTCTGCACAGGCACACCGATCACCGTCTCTCCGTCGAAGGTGAGCTCCCCCGAATCAGGTTGATCGAGACCTGCCATCACGCGCATAAGCGAGGTTTTACCCGACAGAGTGGGGCCCAGCAGTATATTGAGTTCGCCTCGCTTTAGCTCGAGGCTTATGTCTTGCAGACTGTTATGTGAGTCGACATGGCGAGTGATATTGTTAAGGCATAACATCTTTTCTAACCCGCTCCCTTAGCCGCAGCGGCACGAACGGTAGTGATGTAATCGGCAAGCACTGCCTTGCCTCGCTCGTCGAATAAATAGCCCAATTTGGTCCGACGCCAGAGTATATCGTCAGGGTTACGAGCCCACTCGTGGGCAATTAAATAGTCGACCTCGCGTGAGTAGAGGTCTGCGCCTAGATGCATCCCTAGATCTGAAGCGGAGCTTGCATCACCGAGAAGTGTTTGGGTCTCGGTTCCGTAAGTTTGAAGCCAGCGCTTAAGCAGTGAGACTTGCAGCCAAGGTGCTTGCGCCGAAAGCAGCGCCGACAAAGTTGCTTCATCCTCAGCACTGGCCTTTGCATCGCGCCCGCTTTGCAGTTCTCCGTTTTTACCGCCAAACTGCGCAGAGTAGTTGCCGCCGGGGAGTGGGGCCTGCTTCGTCCAAGGCGCGCCCATCTTCGGAAACGTAGGCGCCAACGCCTTCATCACGTCTTCGGCAAGGGTTCTGTAGGTAGTCACTTTGCCGCCATAAATCGATAGTAAGGGCACGGCGCTTTTATGTGGCTCGAGATGATAATCCCGCGACACCTTCGTTGCGTCTTTTCCTTCTTCGTCGATCAGCGGCCGCACGCCTGAGTAGGTCGAGATTACGTCGTCTCGGCTCAGCTGCCTCTTAAAATAGCCGTTAGCAACCTCGATTAGATAAGCGATTTCGTCTTCGTCTATGTGCACAGTCTCGAGCACACCATCGAACTCCGCTTCGGTTGTACCGATAAGCGAATAGTCGTCGAGGTAAGGAATAACGAAAATTACGCGGCCGTCAGTATGTTGCAGCATAAATGCCTGATCGCCGCAGTGAAGGCGCGGGACAACAATATGGCTACCTTTAACAAGGCGCGTATCGAGCGGAGGCTTCTTGGCAAACAGCTTTTCGAGCAGGCGCGCAACCCAGGGGCCAGCGGCGTTAACGACTGCCTTGGCATGAACGACCTGTTCGATGCCACTCGACGCCTCTCTCAGGGTAACAATCCAATGCCCCTTACCTTCTTCGAGCGCAACGCATTCGGTATAGGTACGCACATCAGCGCCATGTTCAGCGGCTTGCTGCGCGTTGAGCACAACGAGTCGCGAGTCATCGACCTGCGCGTCCCAATATTCGAATCCCTTCGTAATGCCTCCATTTAGAGGACTGTCGTTACCGAAGCGAATCGCTCGTGAGTGTTTGAAGATCGCACTTTTCGCGAGAAAATCGTAGAGGAACAGCCCTGCGCGAAGCATCCAAGCAGGCCGTGAAATCGGCAGCTGTGGAATATTGAAAGCAAGCGGCCGAATGATATGCGGCGCCGCCTTGGTCAGCACATCTCGCTCTAAAAGCGCTTTGCGCACGAGGCCGAATTCGTAGAACTCGAGGTAACGTAGCCCTCCGTGAATAAGCTTGGTACTCCATGAGGAGGTGCCCGAGGCGAGGTCGCCTTTTTCGATCAGCATCACGGAAAGGCCGCGACCTGCCGCGTCGGCTGCTACGCCGGCACCATTGATGCCACCGCCGATGACAAGGAGGTCGGTTACTACGGGGGAATCGGTCACGGGGTATGGGTCACTGTGTAATCTTTGTTTTCGGGACTAGTTGTCGGGACTAGCGGCCAGAACTAGCGGTTGGGGCTAGATGTATTTAAAGGCCGGTAAGCGAGTCTTCGAGTGTACCACGCAGACTCAGCAAGCCAATAGTTCTGGGCATGGATCTGCCAAAAAGCAGCGGTAGATCTCAGCACGCAAACTTGAATCCAAGTCTTTAACCTTCTCCTGCTTCGGGTAGAATCAGGGAATGAAAAAATACATTCTCGCAATAGACCAAGGCACCACCTCAAGTCGAGCACTGCTCTTCGATGCATCTTTTCAAATAGTCGGCGTTGGCCAACACGAGTTCGTCCAGCACTTCCCGAATAATGGATGGGTAGAGCATGACGCAGAGGAGTTATGGGAATCCACCTTAAAGTCCTGTCACGATGCCATTGACGCCGCGGGTAAGAATCTCGGCTCGTCGATTAGCGCACAGGACATCGCGGGAATTGGCATAACTAATCAACGCGAGACTACCGTTGTGTGGGACAGGCTGACCGGAAAGCCTATAGCTAACGCTATCGTCTGGCAGGATCGACGCACCGCTGAGTATTGCGACGGGCTTCGTCGTGCGGGCCATGAACCGATGGTGCAGGAGGCGACCGGTTTACTGATCGATTCGTATTTTTCGGCAAGCAAACTTCGCTGGCTACTCGACAACGTGCCCAATGCACGCACACGTGCGGAAGCAGGTGAACTCGCTTTTGGCACCATCGATAGCTTTTTGCTTTGGCGTCTTAGCGGCGGTAAAAGCCATTGCACCGATGCCACCAATGCTTCTCGAACACAGCTTTTCAATATTATCAGCCAAGAATGGGACGAGAGACTTCTCACCCTTTTCGGCATCCCTGACTCCCTGCTCCCACAGGTCAAAGATTGTGCCTCTGACTTCGGAACGACTGACCCCGCGCTGTTTGGAGCACGGATTCCTATCGCAGGGATGATTGGCGATCAGCAAGCGGCGGCGTTTGGCCAATGCTGTTTCGACGCAGGCATGGCCAAAAGCACCTATGGCACCGGCTGTTTCCTGTTAATGAATACGGGTGCCAACATTGTGCGCTCTGAGCACAGACTGCTAAGCACAGTTGCGTACCGTCTTAATGGCGTTGCCACCTACGCTGTAGAAGGCAGTATTTTTATGGCCGGCGCGACTATGCAGTGGATTCGCGACGGACTTAAGCTAATAGACGATGCCGCCGCGAGCGAGGCGCTTGCGATAGAGACTGGCGATGAACTCAGTGTCTATTTAGTGCCCGCTTTTACTGGTCTTGGCGCACCCTACTGGGACGCGGAGGCTCGCGGCGCACTCTACGGGCTTACCCGCGACACCGGCATAAAAGAGGTGGTGACTGCGGGATTGCTGTCGGTGTGCTACCAAACCCGTGATCTCGTTGAAGCCATTCGCGGCGACGGTGCCACACTCGAGAATTTACGCGTCGACGGTGGGATGGCAAATAATGATTGGGTTATGCAGAAGCTCGCCGACGTTCTCGGCTGCACTGTTCAGCGACCAACCCTCGTTGAAACCACCGCATTGGGTGCCGCCTATATGGCGTGCTTGCAGCTGGGGCTTGTGGAATCGCTCGATGCACTTGCCGCGCGCTGGCAGCTCGACTCGTCATGGCAGCAGGTGCAGTCCGAAGACTGGCGCGTGCGTCACTACACAGGCTGGCTCGAGGCGGTAGATCGCACGAGGTCGTCGGGGTAGACTCAGCAGCCCTGTGACTAAAGCGTGCTTCGCGCACTGCTAGCACTCATTCTCAGCGCGCGGTTAACGCGCACCAGCGCATCATTACATTAGGAATCAACGCATGCAGCTCCATCTCATCCGCCACGGCCAAACCAACTGGAACGAAGAGAAACGTATACAGGGCCAAAGCGATTCGATTCTAACTGAACTCGGCGTTAGTCAGGCACGAGCCTTGGGCCAGCGTCTGCGTGAAATCGACTATGCTGCACATTACAGCAGCAGTAGCGTGCGTACGCGGCAAACAACCGAACACGCCTTTCCCGCTGCATCAGACGTTCGTTTCCGTGATGAGCTGCGCGAGATTTATCTCGGTCCTTGGGAAGGAAATCTCTACGCCGACATGGCTGAACGCGAGCCCGACTCTTACAAACATTTTTGGGAACAACCGCATTTATTCGCTGTGCAAGGCGCCGAGAGTTTTCATGACTTACAGCGAAGGGCAGTCGCCGCAGTGGCAGAGATAGCCGCCGCGCACGCGGGCGAACGAGTCGCACTTGTTAGCCATGGCGCGCTCATAAAGTCCTATCTTTGTCATGTCGAGGGTCGACCGCTAGATCGCTTTTGGGAGCCTCCAACAATGCATAACTGCTGCCATAGCATCGTAGAGATCGCGGCCGACGGTAGCGCTAAGATAGTTCAATACGCAGACGAGCCTGTTCGCTAAACACATCGTTTACAGGAGGCCATGTATGAGCCCAATAGCACAATCATCTCTGCCGAATAAGCTCGATATTCCACTGCGTTTAACCGCTCTTCTCGTTCTGTTTGCGGGCGTAAGCCTTGGACTTTTCACCCTCTCCTCTGCAGTGGGTATATGGGTGGGGGCATGGGATTTTCGTACCGGCCTTGGTATTTTGCGCATGGCGAATACTGCAGCCCCCTATCTCTTTTGGAGCTGCCTCGCGCTTGGCATAGCCACAGCGTTGTTTGCCCTGTTGATGGCACATCAAGATAGAGGAAGACTCATCGTCTACGCAGGCATTGGCACAGCAATTGCGGCACTAGGCTACGCTGTCCCCGAGAGCTTCAGGCCTCCTGAGGGAGTGAATTACCCCATGATTCATGACATCACCACCAATACCGACTATCCCCCGCAGTTTGTCGACATTCTGCCTCTGCGTGGGACCGAATCGAATAGCGTACTCTATGGCGGCGCTGAGAATGTTACCGCCGAAGAACTGGCAGCGCTCACCAAAGAGGCCTATCCGGATCTGATTCCTCGGGTGTACGACGAGCGCCATGCCGATGTCTATCGACGCGCGCTAAACGCAGTGGAAACTTTAGGTTGGGAGATTGTCTCTGCAGACTTCGACAGCCGCCGCATCGAGGCGACAGACACCACTTTATGGTTTCGATTTAAGGATGACATCGTGATTACATTCGGCACGCAGAGCAATAACGTGGTCGTGAACGCACGCTCTACCTCGCGTGTCGGGGTCGGTGATGTGGGTGCTAATGCCAATCGCTTGCGTGCTTTTTTTGCGCTGATGGACACGCCCTAGCACTCTATCCCAAGCGGCTAAACACGCTTACTACAGACAACTATCGCCGATTATGAATCAACATCCGCACAAAAATACACGCCAGTTCGGCCTCTTCGCGGTTGTCGCGCTGTCAGTCTTAGCGCTTTCCCAAGCTATTGGCTATTGGGTCAATGAGACAATTCCTCTGCATAGCAGCATAGAGATAAACCCCTTTCTCTTTTTTACCCACGTGCGCAATCACGGCGGCGTGTTTGGATTGCTGCAGGGACAAGGCTGGGTTTTCGGCTTGTTCAGCGCAGTTCTTCTAGGTGGGGTTGCCGCTTACCTAAGGTTTGGCGAGGCGCTCACCCGCGCCGAATATCTCTGTTTCGGACTGATTGTTGGTGGCGGCGCGAGCAATGTGTTGGACCGACTAATTTACGGCAGCGTCATCGACTTCATCGACGTTCAGGGTATTCCCTACTGGCACTATGTATTCAACACCGCAGACGTGATGATCCATCTGGGGATCTGGCCGATGTTGGCAATCGGCCTATGGCAAGCGCGCGGTGCTAAGCCTGAGACGCCCTGACCCAAAAAGCGGGGAGCTTTCCTGTGGTCAGCGCCACACCAAAAAGAATTAGCGCGCAGCCGCCAAGCATATAGAAAGTGATCGGCTCACCAAGAAAAACACTCGACCAGAGTAGGCTAAATGCAGGAACGAGAAACGTCGTGTTCAACGCGCGTGCAGCGCCGATACGGGCGATGAGCTTATAGAATATTAGGTAAGCAACGCCTGTGCAGAGCGAACCGAGCGCAAAGACACTCAGCCACATCGACGTGCTGGGCGCGGCCTCTGGCCATTGCCACCATGCCAGCGGTGCGAGCGTCAACGTGGCGAAAGCAAGGCTTCCCACGGTCACTGTGAGCCCACTCACTCCCTGTAGGCGATGCTGAGCCAAATTGCTCGCCGTACCATAGAGTAGTGAGGCGCACAGGCCGGCTCCGATCGATAAAAGCGCCCGAGCACCGAACTCGATTGCCTCAGGGTCGAACACAATAAGCACAACGCCCCCAAAGCCAATCGCCATGCCAATAAGCGCGACGTGTGTAAGCCTTACTTTCCAGAAACTAAACGCAATGAGTGCAGCGAAAAAAGGAACCGTAGCATTCAATATCGACGTGATGCCCGCATTCAGTTCGAGCGAAGCGTAGGCTAAGAGGCAAAAAGGTAGGCTCATATTGGTAAGGCTCACCACATAAATTATGCGCCAGTGAGCGAGCAACTGAGAGAAAAGGCCTCGGTAGAGAAACACCGGGAGTAGCAAGCAAAGTCCAAAGAAAACACGCGCAGCTATCAGCGGCACCGGGCCAAAAACAGGGGCGGCAAGACGCAGAAAGAAAAACGAGGCACCCCAAATAGCGGAGAGCGCGAGCAGGCTTATCCAGTCGCGCAATTCGAGCTTGTCATTCACAGAGTAATCCTCGCGCGGCAAAGCCACTTTCGCGCACTAAGAGAAGGGTCAGGGCTAGTAAGTCTGCTTCGCGGCAAGCACGGCGGCAGCCGGGTCAACGTCAAGGCCTTGCTGGCGTAAGACGTTACCTAGCGCCGAGAGGCACAGATAAACATTCGCCTGACTGCTGGCGAAACCCATGAGTCCGATACGCCAAACCTTGCCCGCAAGAGCGCCAAGTCCAGACCCGATCTCCAGGCTATAGTCGTTGAGCAACGTGTTGCGTACAGCTGCGTCGTCGACAGTTTCCGGAAATCTCACGAGGTTTAATTGCGGTAGCCGATTCTCTGCATCTACCACAAAGCTTAAGCCTAGCGCTTCGATACCCGCAACGAGAGCACGGTGGTTTCTGTCATGCCGTTGCCATGACTGCTCTAAACCTTCCTCCTGCACGATCACCAAAGACTCGTGCAGCGCATAAAGCGAATTTACTGGGGCAGTATGATGGTAAGCGCGCTTGTTACTCCCGCCCCAATAGCCCATCACGAGATTAAGATCGAGAAACCAACTTTGCACGGGTGTCTTGCGTTCCCGAATAACCTTCGCAGCGCGCTCTGAAAACGACACAGGGGACAAACCCGGCACACACGAAAGACACTTCTGAGTCCCCGAGTAAATAGCATCTATTCCCCACTCGTCTACCTTGAGTTCGATACCCGCAAGGGAGGTCACCGCATCGACTACCGCGAGGCAATCATACTGACGTGCGAGTGCGCACAGTGCCTTCGCATCGGATCTAACGCCTGTTGATGTTTCTGCATGAACAAAAGCCAGCAGCTTCGCATCGGGATTAGCTTTTAATGCGTCTTCGACCTTATTTAGATCGACCGCACAGCCCCAGTCGTCTTGAACCATCACAGCTACCGCACCGCAGCGTTCTACGTTCTCCTTCATGCGTCCGCCAAACACGCCGTTCTGACAGACTATTGCTTTGTCACCGCGCTCTAACAAATTGGCGAACGCAGTTTCCATACCCGCCGATCCGGGTGCCGAAACCGGCAGAGTAAGCTCATTTTCTGTCTGAAAAGCGTATTGCAGCAGCGCTTTAACCTCGTCCATCATTTGAATAAAAGCGGGGTCGAGATGGCCTATGGTCGGTCGAGATAGAGCCTCTAAAATGCGCGGATTGACGTCAGAGGGTCCAGGGCCCATGAGTGTTCTTACGGGAGGATGAAAAGAATTGGTCATGGGAGCCTCGTGCGGATAAGACGATACAGTTAATAATCGGTGGAGCCGTTGAGCTTATAACTAATGCGCAACATGATTCAATGATTGATGAGGGGCTGATACGCCAGATACAAAAAAGCCGAGTGAAGACTCGGCTCTTTCGCTTACCACTAAACTCTGCAATAGAGCGTTTAGTCGTCTTTGCTTTCAGCCGCGTCGACGCCAGCTGGACGGCCAACTAGTTCGACATAAGCCATAGGCGCTTTGTCGCCAGCACGCAGGCCACATTTAAGAATGCGGATGTAACCACCCGGACGCTCTTTGTAGCGTGGACCCAGCTCAGTGAACAATTTGCCCACTGTCGCTTTGTCGCGTGTGCGGTTGAAGGCTAAGCGACGGTTCGCTACGCTATCTTCCTTGGCTAGCGTGATCAAAGGCTCTGCGACCGAACGCAATTCCTTCGCTTTAATCAACGTTGTCTTAATCAGCTCGTGCTCGACGAGTGAAATTGCCATATTACGAAACATGGCTTGACGGTGCGAACTGTTACGATTTAGCTGGCGACCGCTTTGTCTATGACGCATAACTCATTACCTTATATATACTTATTCAGACGGACTACTTAAGCAGCGCGATCGTCGGACTTGAGGCTCGATGGAGGCCAGTTTTCTAGACGTAAACCCAATGAGAGTCCACGAGTAGCCAACACATCTTTGATTTCTGTGAGCGACTTCTTACCGAGATTAGGAGTCTTCAGCAGCTCTACTTCGGTGCGCTGAATCAGATCACCGATGTAGTAGATATCTTCGGCCTTGAGGCAATTCGCAGAGCGAACGGTCAGCTCAAGATCATCGACAGGACGAAGCAAGATAGGATCGATCTCGTCTTCGGCCTTCGTCGCTTCGGGCACGATTTCGCTATGCAGGTCGACGAACACGGCAAGCTGATGCTGCAGTATTGTAGCCGCACGACGGATCGCCTCTTCAGGATCGATTGTGCCGTTGGTCTCTAGATCTATCACGAGCTTATCTAAGTCAGTACGCTGCTCAACACGCGCAGCTTCTACTGAGTAAGACACTCGTAGTACCGGGCTGTAAGAGGCATCTAGCAGAAGCTTGCCAACCGCTCGCGTCTCATCGTCTTCGCTGCTGCGACTGTCTGCAGGCGAATAACCACGGCCCTTACGGATCGTGAGGCGCATGTTTAGCTCGCCATTTTTATTGAGGTTCGCAATCACATGGTCAGGATTGATAATCTCGACGCTGCCATCTGAAACGATGTCGCCCGCGGTAACAATACCCGTGCCCTTTTTGTTGATTGTAACAACGACTTCGTCTTTCTCGTTGAGCACTACTGCAATGCCCTTGAGGTTAAGAAGAATTTCGATAACGTCTTCGCGGACGCCCTCGATTGTGCTGTATTCGTGTACTACGCCATCGATCTCAACTTCTTCAACCGCACTACCGGGCATAGAAGAAAGCAGAATGCGGCGAAGCGCATTGCCAAGGGTATGGCCGAATCCGCGCTCTAGCGGCTCCAGGACAACCTTTGAGCGGCACTTGTCCACTTCATCGATCTGAATATGCTGTGGCGTCAAAAAATCTGAAAGAGAAATTTGCATGTCATCCACCTTCTGTGTGATTAGCTCACTACTTCGAGTAAAGCTCGACGATTAGAGACTCGTTGATCTCTGCAGAGAGGTCTTCGCGCTCTGGCTTGCGAGAGAATGTACCCTCGAGCTTTGACGTGTCGACGCTGACCCAATCGATTGCTGTGCGCTGCGCAGCGAGATCCAATGCCGACTTAATACGCAGCTGCGCTTTAGCCTTCGCACGGATTGCTACAGTGTCACCCTCGCTCACCTGATAAGAAGCGATGTTTACAACAACGCCATTAACAGTGATCGATTTGTGAGCAACCAGTTGACGCGATTCCGCACGCGTGCAGCCGAAGCCCATGCGATAAACGACGTTATCTAGTCGGCACTCGAGCAATTGCAGGAGGTTTTCACCAGTTGCGCCTTTGAGACGAGCGGCTTCCTTGTAATAGCCACGGAACTGCTTCTCAAGAACGCCGTAAGTACGACGTACTTTCTGCTTCTCGCGCAGCTGAACACCGTAGTCTGACAGACGACCGCGACGCGCGCCGTGCTGACCAGGGATGGTCTCCGCTTTACACTTGCTATCTAAAGGACGAACGCCACTCTTGAGGAACAAATCTGTTCCTTCGCGACGTGAAAGCTTTAACTTCGGGCCTAAATAACGGGCCATATTCGGTCTCCTGTGCTCTTTGTTTCAGAAGAGCTTCTGATTGTGTTCGTATTACACTCGACGCTTTTTAGGCGGCCTGCATCCATTGTGTGGAATAGGAGTAACATCAGTGATGTTGCCAACCTTCAAACCACAGTTGTTTAGCGCGCGAACCGCAGACTCTCGTCCAGGGCCAGGTCCGTTGACCTTCACGTCTAGGCTCTTGAGGCCATATAACTCTATCGCAGCTTTACCAGCTCGCTCTGCAGCGACCTGAGCAGCGAAAGGCGTGCTCTTCCTCGAACCACGGAATCCAGATCCACCGGCTGTTGCCCAGCTAAGTGCATTACCTTGGCGGTCGGCGATCGTTATGATCGTGTTATTGAACGAGGCGTGAATAAATGCAATTCCGTCTACGACAGGATTACGTGCTTTTTTCTTTGTCGATTTAGCTGCTGGCTTGGCCATAATAATTCCGTCTTACTGTTTACTTACGTATTGGCTTGCGTGGGCCCTTACGGGTGCGAGCATTCGTTTTTGTGCGCTGACCACGAACTGGCAGCGAACGACGGTGGCGAATACCACGGTTACAACCAAGGTCCATTAGACGCTTAATATTCATCGACACTTCACGACGAAGATCACCTTCAACCGTGAGGTTGCCAATCTCGTTACGCAGCGTATCGAGCTCTTCAGGGCTCAATTCGCCAGTCTTAGAGTTTGGGGCGATACCAGTTTTGTCGCAGATAGCGCTAGCAGTCGTTGGTCCAATACCATAAACATAGCGCAGCGAAATCACGATATGCTTGTTATCTGGAATGTTTACACCGGCAATACGTGCCATATTAACTCCGTTCTCTCTGTTTACTCGCTAAAGCCCGAGGGCCGTAGCTTTTGCAATTAGTGTTAGCCCTGACGCTGCTTGTGTCGCGGCTCTGAGCTACAGATGACGCGAACGGCACCATTACGCTTGATTACCTTACAGTTACGGCAGATCTTTTTTACAGACGCTCTTACTTTCATGGTTGTCTCCGTTATCCTCTCTCGCTGCGCTGAGCGCGGCGAAACAATCTTAAACTCCGCTGCGGCCGTAGTTGCCCAGTTTCGACTTTTTCATTAACGAATCGTACTGATGCGACATCAAGTGCGACTGAACTTGCGACCAGAAGTCCATGGTTACAACCACGGAGATCAGAAGCGCTGTGCCACCCAAATTGAAAGGCACGTTAGCAAACATCTGCATGAAATTTGGCAATAGACACACCAGTGTGATGTAAATAGCGCCGAACATCGTGAGGCGAGTAATCACGCCGTCGATGTATTTCGCAGTCTGTTCGCCTGGGCGAATACCTGGAATAAAAGCACCCGACCTCTTCAGATTTTCAGCTACGTCACGCGGGTTGAACACGAGCGCTGTGTAGAAGAAACAAAAGAAGATGATCATGGCACTAAAAATAATTATATAAAGAGGCTGACCAGGTCCTATTAAGAACGCTAATTCGGCAAGCCATTCTGACCCATCCGCCTGACCAAACCACTGCGCAATCGACGCAGGGAACAATAATATGCTACTTGCGAAAATCGCTGGAATAACGCCCGCCATATTTATTTTCAATGGCAGGTGGCTCGCCTGAGCCTGATACATTTTGCGTCCCTGCTGCCGTTTGGCGTAATTCACCGTGATTCGTCGCTGTGCGCGCTCGACATACACGATTATGGCGATCACACCGATAGCAATGAGTCCGACGACCATTAGCAAGACACCGTTTATCTGTCCCTCGTACGCCTGCTGGAGCGACGTGCCGATCGCGGCAGGGAACCCAGCTACAATGCCCGCGAATATCAACATCGAGATACCGTTACCGATACCCTTCTCAGTAATCTGTTCGCCGAGCCACATCATGAACATAGCGCCGGTTACAAGCGATACCACTGCCGTCAACGTAAACGCGGGGCCGGGATTATACGCCATTGGTGCAAGAAGGCCTACAGCCATCCCTGTACCCTGAATAGTAGCAAGAGCGAGTGCACCGTAACGCGTGTACTGCGAAATCTTGCGGCGACCAGACTCACCTTCCTTTTTGAGTTGGTCTAGGTGCGGGCTCACAGCAGTCAATAACTGCATAATGATGCTCGCCGAAATATAAGGCATGATGCCGAGCGCAACGATACTCATGCGCTCTAACGCACCGCCACCAAACATATTAATCATGTCGGTGAACGTGCCTTCCTGCTGCGCGAAAAAAGCAGCAAGCTGCAAAGGATCTATGCCAGGCACAGGGATATGAGTCCCTATGCGGTAGACAAAAATGGCAAACAAGAGAAACAGTAGGCGTGACTTCAGCTCGCCAAGGCCCGCGCCAATGTTCTCTGGATTCATGTTCGGTTTGTTTGCCATCTAATCTTTTTAACTCTTATGAAACCCGAGGGCTTTGCTTAGCTGCTGCTTACGCGTCAGCAGCCTGTTCAGTCTTTGGCGCTTTCTTGGGAAGCTTCTTAAGCTTAGGCATGACTTCTTCGTCGATTACCTTTCCACCCGCGGCTTCTATCGCAGCGCGTGCACCCTTCGTTGCGCCGATGCCCTTGAGCGTAACCGCTTTGGTCACATCACCAGAAAGCATTACCTTCGCACGCTTGATGTTCGCCGTGATTAGGTTTGCCTTACGCAAAACCTCGAGATCAATTACGTCACCTTCGAGCTTGTTTAGCTCAGACGTACGAATCTCGGCCATACTGCGTCCAACGCGTGAGCTGAAGCCGTACTTAGGGAGACGCATCTGCAAAGGCATTTGACCGCCTTCGAAACCTGGTCGCACTGTTCCGCCGCTGCGCGACTTCTGACCCTTGTGACCAGAACCGGATGTTTTACCCGAGCCACTACCGATACCGCGGCCAACGCGCTTCGCTGCTTTGGTGCTGCCTGGCGCTGGGCTTAGTGTATTAAGATGCATGTCGAACCCCTTAAACTACGGTCAGCATATAGCTAATCTTGTTAATCATTCCGCGTACGGCAGGAGTATCCTCCACCTCAACAGACTGATGCATACGTCGCAGACCTAGACCCTGCAGGCACAACTTGTGCTTGGGAAGGGCGCCGATCGGACTGCGCACGAGTTTGACTGTGACTGTCTTCTTCGCCATTTTTCTAACCTACTAATTCTTCGACTGATTTGCCGCGCTTCGCCGCGATGTCATCCGGAGACTGCATGTCGCGCAGGCCATTGAAGGTCGCACGCACTACGTTTACCGGGTTGGTAGAGCCATAACACTTCGCCAAGACGTTTTGTACGCCGGCGAGTTCGAGGATTGAGCGCATCGCGCCACCGGCGATAACACCAGTACCCTCTGAGGCAGGCTGCATGTAAATCTTTGAGGCGCCATGACGAGCCTTAACTGCGTACTGCAGCGTGGTGCCGTCTAGGTCGACCGCGATCATATTACGACGCGCCGATTCCATCGCCTTCTGGATGGCCAAAGGTACTTCGCGTGCCTTGCCGCGACCGAAACCTACTCGACCGTTGCCGTCACCGACCGCTGTTAGAGCAGTAAAGCTGAAGATGCGTCCGCCTTTAACCACTTTTGATACGCGGTTAACTTGGATGAGCTTCTCTTGCATGCCCTCTTCGTTCTTATTGGAATCGTCTTTGTACGCCATAGTAAAAACCCTTAAAAATCTAGTCCGCCAGCACGTGCTGCGTCGGCTAATGCCTTAACGCGACCGTGATAGGCATAGCCCGAGCGATCAAACGCTACTTTTTCAACGCCAGCGGCCTTCGCACGCTCGGCGATAAGTGTGCCGATCTTGCTCGCTGCGTCGACGTTACCAGTAGCGCCGCCGCGGAGGTCTTTCTCGACTGTCGAAGCCGACGCCAGTATTTGGTCGCCGCTTGCCGAGATAACCTGAGCGTAAATATGTCGTGGCGAACGATAAACCGACAGGCGGTTTACGCGCAGCTCACTGATCTTTGCCCTTGCTCTCTTTGCTCGCCGTAGACGAGCTATTCTCTTAACGCTCATAGCTTATGACCTATTTCTTCTTGGCTTCTTTTCTGAATACGCGCTCGTCTGCGTAGCGAACACCCTTGCCCTTGTAAGGCTCTGGCGGACGGAAGTCTCTGATTTCAGCAGCGACTTGACCTACGCGCTGTTTATCCGCGCCAGAAATAATAATCTCAGTCTGTGTAGGAGTCTCAGCCGTAACGCCTTCAGGAAGTGCGTAATTGATTGGATGCGAGAACCCAAGCGTCAAATTAACGTTGTTTCCCTCAGCCTTGGCACGATAACCAACACCCTGAAGCTCTAGCTTCTTCTGGAACCCTTCGCTGACGCCGACAACCATATTGGCTACCAACGAGCGGAATGTTCCCGACATCGCTTTCGCCTGCCGCGTGGCATCCTTAGCAACGACTTGCAAGACATCGCCGTCCTGCGTCACGCCAACAAGACGATGCAATTCTAGCTGCAGGTTTCCCTTGCCGCCCTTAACCGACACAGTTGAATCGGTCAATGTTGTTTCTACACCCTTCGGTAATTCGATCGGGTTCTTCGCTACTCTAGACATATTTATGCTCTGCTTAAAAAACTCAGCTCTACACGGAGCACCAATCTTTCTTAGAAGACGGTGCAGAGTACCTCGCCACCTAGGCCGGCAGCGCGCGCTTGCTTGTCTGTCATCAAGCCCTTGTTCGTAGAAATAATCGCTACGCCAAGTCCAGCTCGATTCGTAGGCAGATTCTCGCTGCCCTTATAGTTGCGTAAACCTGGACGGCTAACGCGCTTGATCTCTTCAATAACCGGCTTACCTGCGTAGTATTTCAGGTCAACAGTCAGTTGGGGCTTGCCCTCAACATCTGTCACGCCAAAACCAGCTATATAGCCTTCGTCCTGCAGCACTTGGCTGAGGGCTTGTTTCATCTTAGACGCTGGGCAGGCGACAGTTGGCAACTTAGCCATCTGTGCGTTACGTATACGAGTTAAGAAGTCTGCAATCGGATCTGACATGCTCATAATACTTCTCCCGCTTACCAGCTAGCCTTAGTTAGTCCAGGCACGTCACCACGCATCGCTGCTTCGCGAAGCTTGTTACGGCATAGACCAAATTTACGGTAGACGCCGTGAGGACGTCCGGTGATACTACAACGGAGACGCTGACGAACCGGGCTTGAATCACGTGGAAGCTTTTGAAACTTCACCTGTGCGTCCCACTTCGCTTCGTCGCTTGCGTCGGCGTCATTCAAGATAGCCTTCAGCTCTGCGCGCTTGGCGGCGAACTTCGCAACCATCTTTGTACGCTTAGTTTCCCGCGCGATCATTGAGGTTTTAGCCATCTTAAGACTCCTTAGCTTCGGCAGTAACCATTCCACGGAATGGGAAACGCATTGCTGCCAGTAGCGCACGACCTTCGTCGTCATTTTGCGCTGTCGTTGTAATCGTAATGTCGAGACCGCGCAGAGCGTCGATCTTGTCATAGTCAATTTCTGGGAAAATGATCTGCTCAGTCACACCCATCGCGAAGTTGCCACGGCCATCGAACGCTTTCGGGCTTAGGCCACGGAAGTCACGAATACGCGGGATAGCGATGTCGACTAAGCGCTCAAGGAATTCGTACATGCGCTCACCGCGCAACGTAACCTTGAGACCAACAGGCCAGCCTTCACGGATTTTGAATCCAGCGATAGACTTGCGTGCTTTAGTGACGACGACTTTTTGACCAGAAATCTTAGTCAAGTCCTCGGCGGCACTCTCGAGTACCTTCTTATCCGTTACGGCTTCACCCAGACCCATGTTTAATACCACTTTCGTGATCTTAGGCACGCGCATTGGATTAGCGAAACCGAACTGCTCTTGAAGAGCCGGAATTGCTTGCTGCTTATATAATTCTCTGAACTGAGCCATGCTTGGCAACCTACCGATAATTAGTCTAAATCTGAACCGTTTGACTTGAACACACGCTTCTTAGCGCCGTCTTCAGCCACCTGAATAGCAACGCGGTCTGCTTTGCTAGTCTCAGGATTGAATATCGCTACGTTCGAAATATGTAGCGACGCTTCTTTTTCGATAATGCCTCCAGCCTGACCCGCATTAGGGTTAGGCTTGGTATGGCGTTTAACCATATTGACGCCAGCGACGATAACTCGATCACTACCGACAAGACGCGAAATGCTTCCGCGCTTACCCTTGTCTTTGCCAGTGATTACAATCACTTCGTCATCACGTTTCAGTTTACGCATGTTTGCCTCTGTCTCTTCTTACCTAGCGCTTAAAGTACTTCTGGCGCTAGTGAAATAATTCGCATGAATTTTTCTGTACGCAGCTCACGAGTTACCGGGCCGAATACACGCGTACCAATCGGTGCGTTGTTTGCATTGAGCAGGATCGCCGCGTTGTCGTCGAACTTGATCAGTGAACCGTCTTGACGACGAACACCGCTCTTAGTGCGAACTACTAGCGCAGTCAAAACCTGACCCTTCTTAACTTTACCGCGTGGAATCGCTTCCTTAACGGTGACTTTAATGACGTCGCCGATGCGTGCGTAACGGCGATGAGAACCGCCCAACACCTTGATACACATAACTCGTCGAGCGCCGCTGTTATCTGCGACTTCTAAGTATGACTGCACTTGAATCATCGATTCGCTCCATCAGTTACCTGCTACAGCGGGCAACGATTCTTTACCTAAATTCTTGTTAAACCGCGGCGGGAAATCCCGACCTAAACTTGTGTTGCGCGCTCGTCTATCGAGACCAATGCCCAAGACTTAGTCTTAGAAAGAGGTCTAACTTCCTGAATAGTCACCGAATCACCAGGCATGCACTCGTTTTTCTCATCGTGTGCGTGGATCTTTGTAGATCGCTTGATAATCTTGCCGTAAACAGGGTGAGTCACCTTACGCTCAATCAGCACAACGATAGACTTGTCCATCTTGTTGCTAATGACCTTGCCCGATGTAGTGCGAGCGGATTTCTCGTTGCTTGCAGTTGACATAACTATGAACCACTCTTTTGTTTTTCAGTGATGATCGTTTTGACACGAGCGATATCACGCTTTAAGCCGCCCACTAAGTGAACTTGGCCTAATTGGCCCGTTGCATTCTGCATACGGACGTTGAACTGGTCTTTGAAGAGACCCTGCAGTTGAGCCTGCAGTTCCTCGACCGACTTTTCTCTCAATTCGCTCGCTTTCATTACATTACCGTCCGTTTAACGAATGTCGTGTCGAAAGGCAGCTTAGCAGCAGCAAGGCTAAAGGCCTCGCGCGCGAGTGCTTCGTCAACGCCTTCGATCTCAAACATAATACGACCCGGCTGAATCTGGGCAACCCAGTACTCAACGTTACCCTTACCCTTACCCTGACGAACCTCAAGAGGCTTACCAGTAATAGGCTTATCGGGAAACACACGGATCCAGATCTTGCCGCCACGCTTTACACGGCGCGTCATAGCACGACGAGCTGCTTCAATCTGGCGGGCAGTTAGTCGACCGCGCGAGATGGCTTTGAGACCAAACTCTCCGAAATCTACGTTGCTACCACGATGTGACAGACCGCGGTTGCGACCCTTCATCATCTTGCGGAATTTTGTACGCTTTGGCTGTAACACGTCGCTTTACCTCTAGTTGGACTTAGCTTGCGAAGGCACGATAGCCTCGTCTAAATCCAGTATTTCACCCTTGAAGATCCATACCTTGATACCGATGATGCCGTAAGTCGTCGCCGCTTCAGCAGTCGCGTAATCGATGTCGGCACGTAATGTGTGCAGCGGCACTCGACCTTCGCGATACCACTCAGAGCGAGCGATCTCGGCACCGCCAAGGCGGCCTCCAACTTGAATCTTGATTCCCTCAGCGCCTTGACGCATGGCGTTTTGCACTGCGCGCTTCATAGCGCGGCGGAACATAACGCGTCGCTCTAGCTGAGAGGCTACTCCGTCGGCGACGAGCTGAGCGTCGAGATCAGGCTTGCGAATTTCTTCGATATTTACCTGAACGGGAACGCCCATTTGTTGAGTGAGCGTATTACGCAGTTTCTCAACGTCTTCGCCTTTCTTGCCGATTACGATGCCAGGTCGAGCCGTATAAACGGTTACCTTGGCAGTTTGCGCAGGGCGCTCGATCTCGACTCGAGAAACAGACGCGGCGGCCAGCTTCTTCTTAACGAATTCTCGTACGCGAAGATCAACTAATAGGTTGTCTGCGTAATCCTTTCCTTCGGCATACCATGTAGAGGTATGTTTCTTGGTTATGCCAAGACGAATTCCAGTTGGATGTACTTTCTGACCCATCCGATACTCCTAGCTATCAGCGACCGTGATTGTTATATGGCAAGAGCGCTTCAAAATTCGATCAGCTCGTCCCTTGGCTCGTGGCATGATGCGTTTCATCGTCATACCTTCATCAACGCAGATCGTTGACACCTTCAGCTCATCGACGTCGGCACCTTCGTTATGCTCCGCGTTAGCGATAGCCGAATTGAGCACCTTCTTAATGAGCGCAGCACCTTTCTTAGGGCTGTAAGTCAGCAATAACAGCGCTTCTTCCACTGCTTTGCCGCGAATCTGGTCTGCAACAAGCCTGGCTTTTTGAGCCGACATGCGCGCACCTTTTAATTTAGCGATAACTTCCATTTCAGCCCCCGATTAGCGCGATTTCTTGTCAGCCACGTGACCTTTAAAGGTCCGTGTGACAGCGAATTCGCCCAATTTATGGCCAACCATGTCTTCGTTAATCGAGACAGGTACGTGTTGCCGACCATTGTGGACGGCGATTGTCAGACCGATCATATCGGGAGAAACCATCGAACGGCGCGACCAAGTCTTAATAGGACGCTTGTCGTTAGCTTCAGCTGCGATCTGCACTTTTTTCATCAAGTGTAGGTCAATGAAGGGACCTTTTTTTAGTGAACGTGGCACTGGCTATACCCCTACCTTAACGGCTTGAATTTCTGCGACGGACAATCATGCTGTCAGTGCGCTTATTAGATCGAGTCTTGTAACCCTTAGTTGGCATACCCCAAGGCGATACTGGGTGACGGCCACCAGAGGTACGTCCTTCACCACCACCATGCGGGTGATCGACTGGGTTCATCGCAACACCGCGAACGGTTGGGCGAACGCCTCTCCAGCGCTTAGCACCGGCTTTACCGAGCTGACGCAGGCTGTGCTCCGAATTTGACACCTCGCCGAGTACTGCGCGGCAATCCGACAACACTTTACGCATTTCGCCTGAGCGAAGACGAAGCGTTGCATAGGCGCCATCACGAGCAACCAACTGCAAAGAGGTCCCTGCGCTACGGGCTACTTGAGCGCCCTTGCCTGGCTTTAGCTCTACACAATGAACTGTGCTTCCGAGAGGGACGTTACGCAGCGGTAAGCAGTTTCCTACTTTGATCGATGCATCGTCACCAGAGACAACCGTATCACCAGCCTTAACCTTGTTAGGGGCGATGATGTAAGTGCGAACGCCGTCTGCGTAGAGAAGAAGAGCGATTAACGCAGAGCGGTTGGGATCATACTCTAAGCGCTCTACTTTCGCAGGGATTCCGTCACGGTTACGCTTGAAATCTATAATGCGATATTTTTGCTTGTGACCACCACCCGCGTGACGACGCGTAATACGGCCTTTATTATTGCGACCACCAGTCTTTGACTTGGGCGCAGTGAGGGGAGCGTATGGCTCGCCCTTATGCAGGTCTAGATGCACGATTTTGACGACGTGACGGCGACCTGGTGAAGTAGGTTTACACTTTACAACTGGCATGACTATTCCCTACCTCTTTAGCTGATGTCAGCAAAGTCAATTTCATGACCTGCTTCTAGGCGAACATAAGCTTTTTTCCAGTCAGAGCGACGACGAATACGACCGCCGGCTCCACGCTTAGTTTTGCCCTTAACGTTAAGGATCTGAAGATCGGTAACAGTAACCTTGAACAGCGTCTCAACAGCTTTACGAACCTCAGGCTTAGTAGCCGTGGTCGCAATACGGAACGCGTATTGGTTGTTACCTTCGCCCATCATCGTCGTCTTTTCAGAGACGTGAGGACCTAGGATAATTTGATAGAGTCGCTCTTGGTTCATGCCAGCATCTCCTCGACTTTCTTAAGCGCGGCGACTGTAATGATCACGTTGTCGAATCCGACCAGGCTTACGGGGTCGATTCCGGCTACGTCTAGAACGTCTACCTTATGAAGGTTTCTCGCGGCGAGGTAGAGATTTGGCTCCACTTGCTCAGAGATAATAAGAACGTTATCGAGCTCGAATTCTTTGAGCTTAACAACAAGGTCTTTAGTCTTATGCGAGTCGATTGCGAAGTCGCTTACCGCGAATAGACGCTCCTGACGAATAAGCTCTGAAAGTATGCAGCGCATCGCACCGCGGTACATTTTCTTGTTGAGCTTTTTGCTGTGATCCTGTGGACGCGCCGCAAAAGTGACACCACCGCTGCGCCAAATCGGGCTGCGGATAGTACCAGCTCGCGCTCGACCAGTACCTTTTTGACGCCAAGGCTTACGACCACCACCGCTAACTTCAGAGCGTGTCTTCTGCTGCACAGTACCCTGGCGGGCACCTGCGAGATAAGTCACGACAGTCTGATGTACCAGCGCTTCGTTGTATTCTTTACCGAAAGCCTCGTCAGAGAGAGAGACTTTATCCTTGCCTGCTTTCTTGCCAGGCAATGTAAGACTTAATTCCATTGCTTACCCCTTGGCCTTAGTAGCTGGTCGAACGACGACATTTGAACCAGTAGCACCCGGAAGGGCACCCTTGATGAGAAGCAGATTATTCTCGAGGTCGACGCGCACAATCTTGAGGCTTTGAGTCGTTGAACGCTCATTACCCATCTGACCAGCCATCTTTTTGCCTTTCCATACGCGACCAGGAGTTTGACACTGCCCGATCGAGCCAGGTGCGCGGTGAGACAACGAGTTGCCGTGAGTCGCGTCCTGCATTTGGAAATTATGACGCTTAACGCCACCTTGGAAACCCTTACCTTTCGACGTACCGGTGACGTCTACCATCTGACCTTCGGCGAAGAGATCTACTTTGATCTCACTGCCTGTTGTCAAATCAGCGATGTCTGCGCCTTCAGCGCGGAATTCCCATAACCCAGTGCCGGCCTCGGTATTCGCCTTAGCGAAGTGTCCAGCCATGCCCTTTGTTACGCGAGATGCGCGACGCGAACCAGTAGTGACCTGAATAGCTGTGTAGCCATCGGTTTCGGGAGTTTTAATCTGAGTAACCCGGTTAGGTTGTACTTCTACAACTGTAACAGGGATAGACGTGCCTTCTTCGGTAAAGATACGAGTCATCCCGCTCTTACGACCGACTAATCCAATAGACATTTTAGTAAACCTCATCGTGCAAGGGGCTGAAACCCTCTATGGCCGCTGACGCGTTACACTATGTTCGCCACCGCAAATGGGTGGCAGGAATATCAGTGCGCCAATACTTTTCTACAAAAGGGCAAGGAGGACTGAACTCTCGGTGCCTGGTCTGTTTTGTTTCACGCTTTTGCACTAGTGCGGCAGCGCTGTCTTGCAATGCTCGGCCTGGGCCTCGCTGCTCCAGCAGGTTAGTGCTGGTAGCTTTAGTTAGTGACTGCCGGGTCTAAGCCGGTGCCTGCTATTTATCCTAAACTGATCTGAACTTCTACGCCGGCTGCTAGGTCAAGCTTCATCAGCGCGTCTACAGTCTTCTCTGTAGGCTCTACGATGTCGAGCAGGCGCTTGTGCGTACGAATCTCGTACTGGTCACGTGCGTCTTTGTTAACGTGTGGCGAAATCAGGATAGTGAAACGCTCTTTGTTCGTTGGCAGAGGGATTGGACCGCGAACTTGCGCGCCAGTGCGTCGTGCCGTATCTACGATTTCTTGGGTAGATTGATCAATCAGACGATGATCGAAAGCCTTAAGGCGGATTCTAATACGCTGATTTTGCATCTATCTACAACTCCGAAATAGTGTCTTTTGGACAAAGTGTGTCTTTCAATTCGTTTGTTTTTTAGCTCAAGTAAAAACTACTTGTTGCCGAAAAAAAGAAGCGAGATTCTATTGTTGAGGGACGCTGCTGTCAAGCGATATCAGCGCGAAACCTGCTAATCTCTTCTTATTTACCTGCTTTTTATTCATACCGCACTTCATATAAAAACAGGGAAACACCCAAAAATAGGTGTTTCCCCGCTTTATCAATAACTTACTCGAATATCTTCGCTACAACGCCGGCGCCTACTGTGCGACCGCCTTCACG
>OCVR010000027.1_pt1 | contig 117248 bp, 84 predicted proteins | sample 1539091 | NCBI WGS metagenome assembly OCVR01 (sample SAMEA3355530, study PRJEB22509) | marine metagenome | biome: marine; feature: coastal ocean; material: water | place: USA | collected 2010-08-07 | depth 16 m | reverse complement strand
GACAAGGTCAAGGACAAGGTCAAGGACAAGGTCAAGGACAAGGTCAGGGACAAGGACAAGGACAAGGCCAACAACAAGGCCAAGGTCAAGGACAACAGGGTCAACAAGGTCAACAAGGTCAGCAAGGACAGCAAGGACAGCAAGGTCAGCAGGGCCAGCAAGGACAGCAAGGACAGCAAGGACAGCAGGGCCAACAAGGTCAGCAAGGTCAGCAAGGTCAGCAAGGTCAGCAGGGTCAGCAACAAGACAACGGCCAAGGTCAACAACAGCAAGGCGGCGAACAAGGCGGCCAGCAAGGTGACCAACAAAGCGAAGATCAGAACGGACAAAACCAGAACGGTCAGAGCGAGCAGCAGCAAGGTCAAACCCAAAACGGTCAACAAGGCCAACAGGGACAACAGACCGACCAGCAGCAAGGTCAACAACTTGACAACCAAGCTGAAAATGGCGACAATGACAACGACGGCGACGGCATCCCTAACGATGTTGACAACGACGATGACAACGACGGCATTCCAGACACCGTTGACGAGAACCCTATGGATCACGACAACGATGGACTTGACGACGCAGAAGACTCAGACGATGACGGTGATGGAATCGACGACACTGAAGAAGTGAACGACGCCGATCCTAACTCCAACATCTATGATCACGACAACGACGGCATCACCGATGCTGTGGACCTCGACATCGACAACGATGGCATTGACAACCGAAACGACATGGACGAAAACGGCGCAGACCTCTCTCGTGACCACGACAACGATGGCATGAACGACGCTGATGACACCGATGACGACAACGACGACATTCTTGACGTCGACGAAATCAACGGTGCTACCGGTGCTTACCGCTACGACCATGACAACGACGGAATTTGGGACGCAACCGACAACGACGACGATAACGACGGATTGCTCGACTGGTTTGAGCAAAACGACGGTAACTCCCTTACCGGTCAATTCGATCACGACAACGATGGACTCGACGACAACGAAGATGACGACGACGATGACGACGGCATTCTCGATGAACTCGAAGCTTGAAGTTTGATTGATTGAACATCGATACCACCGATGTCGAGGCATCGGGTGAGCCGGATTCTCGAGGGGTTCGCCCCTCGAGAATCCCTTTTTCCTTTTTTTCTAATCAACGCATTGAGCCTTGCTTTTCACTCAGAATTTCATTTCTTCGGCGATGATACTCAATGGGTTCTGTGATACCCTTAGTTCCACTCGCGCCACGCCTTTGAAATAGGGCATGACGGTGGAAAGGTGATTCCAGAGGTGTTAATATGCTCTCAAACGTACACAAAGAAACCTTACAAAACCGACAAAAACTCAGCATGTCGCTGACAATTGTATTCCTTATGCTGACCAGTACCCTTCTTGCAGTTGTCCAGGACTTCAGCGCAGAAGATGAAACCGAAACAATCGGCTTCGTCGAAGGGCAACGCATTGGGCAAAGCATCGCCCAATCAACCGCCCAAGGCGGACAAGGCGACTGGAATGGTGACCATGATCCATGGCACGAAACCGGCCACCCCTCAATCACTGATTTGATGTGGGCCGACCCTGGTGTGATGTCTGGAATCATCACCGACTTGAGCGCCATCGAAGCCCTTGCGCCAATGTATGCCGGTTTGCTTGAAGAATCGAGCAAAGATGACCACGACAACGATGGGATCAACGACCTTGCCGATCTTGACGACGACAACGATGGAATTTACGACCTCCTCGAGCGATTTGACGGTTGCTACGGCACCCACCCATTCGATCACGACAACGACGGAATTCTCGACGCAGATGACTGGGACGACGACAACGACGGAATTCTCGAAGGTCCAATTGACATTGATGCACTCGAAGCCCTTGGCTTGGACCCACGCAATGTTTCGACTGACCGCCGCCTCGATGAGAACATCATCCACCCGTGGACTGGACAGGCTGTCGGCGCGTTCTACCTTGCAGATCAGAATCCAATGGATCACGACAACGACGGTGTTACCGATGAAGACACCGATGGCTCGGGACCAGGACGATACGACGAAGATGATGACAATGACGCACGAATTGACCAATTCAAGTGGCCTTGTGACCTCGATAACGATGGCGTCCAGGACTACTTCGACAACGATGACGACGGTGACGGTGTTGACGACGTCGAAGACTCCCACCCATACGATGCATCAATCACAACCAGCCACACAGAAGCTGGCAACCTCTTCGACGCAGCACAAACTTGGGACTTCAACTCCTACCGAATCTACTCGGGCGGCGTTAACTTCCTCAATGCTGAACTCAACCGAGTGAACGCAGCAACCGCACCATTGGTGACGGCAGATGCCCCAAACGGCGTTCCAGCGTTCACCACCATCATTGATGGTGACCTCGACGGCGACCTCATCCCGAATTTCCTCGACCCCGACAACGATAACGATGGAACACCAGACAGCGCTGACACAGACGACGACAACGATGGTATTCTTGACATGTCAGACCCTGATGACGACAACGACGGTATCCATGATGTGTGCGTAAACATCGACGTGAACGGTGACAACAAGGGCGATTACAATGGCTTGCTAAACGGCGAGCCAACTGCGCTTGATGCCGCTACCCTTGCTGGCGGCCTCGGCTATGTGTCGGCAACAAACGTGGCAACAACTTCTCAAGACGGTACAGCACTCACCGTCGATATCGTGGCAGACGCTGCCTCTGGCGGGGCAGTCACCGCAGTCACGATCAACAGGGCTGGATACGGCTACAATGTTGGCACTCAAATCACCATCAGCGGCGGAAACGGTGGAGCGTCCATCGCAGTTGCAAGCGTCAACACGGTTGACTTTGAAATTCCAGGAGCAGACGGCGATAACGATGGAAGCACCGATTGTGAAATCGATTACGACCAAGACCTCGACGACGACCGCTTGCGACCATTCGACCAGAACTACAACGCTGTCTACGATTGGCTCGACCCTGACATGGGCGGGACCACAACACCTGACAACTTGGGCGATATCACCGTAAGTGGCGACGCAAGCAACTTTGAGTACGATCTTGACGATGACCAAATCGAGAATGAATTCGACGCATTCCCATTGGACACAACCGCTGATGTCGCAACATGGAACTGCCCAACAGCGGCAAATCCAAACCCCACAAACCCGGACCCTCGCTGCACAACACGACGTGCGTCTTTCTCCCAATTCAATGACTGGGATGGCGACGGAATCGCAAATTGGGACGACGTCGACGATGACAACGATGGAATCATCGATGCACTTGACATTGACCCGGACTGTGATTTGGACAACGACGGAGACCTACACGCCATCAACGGAGCATTGTACCGTGACGATGGACCAAACTCGGTCGATTCCGACATCGACGGCGACGGCCTCGAGAACGACATCGATTGGGATGACGACAACGACGGTATCGCCGACATCTACGACCCAGATGATGGGAACTGTGGTGTGGTCGATTACGATCCAAGCGATGCCTTTGCCCGACCATATTACCCGGTCGACGATGGTGGCGATCTTGACGGAAGCCAAGACAGCACTCCATACGGCGATGCACCTGATGACCACTGGAACCTCCTTTTCTGGCACAACCCATTTGCTGATGTGATGCTCAACTACAACGGCTATGATGCAACAACTTCACCAGCAACTCCTGGTACAGTCCCAGAATTCTATTGGTTCATGTTTGCTCGATGGTCCCCATACAACGGTGGAAACGAGTGGGACATAGACGCCGATGGAGATTCACTCACAAATGGCCTTGACACCGATCAAGACGCCGATGGTCTCCCAGATTGGTGGGACCAAGATGAATCCAACGATGGAATCATGGACACAGACGATCCAAAGATGGGCGGCTCATTCAACCTCACTCATTGTGGTTGGACAGCAGGAAACTTAGGAAGCGGCTATGCTTGTGGATATCAGTACGCTGTGGCCTACCACATGCCACTCAATGGTGTGAACGCACAATTCGGCTCTCCGTACTCCACGCGCCCCGATGCCTTTGTCGATCAAGGCGCAACAGCGGGCGGCCCATCCGGCAACTGGAGTTGCACTCCAGGCGCTCAAGGTGGATGTTACCACTACGACTTCGGCGGTGACGGCACCATTGAATCCGGAATCACTCATTTCCAGATGACCGACAACCGTGACGCGTTCGTCACATGGGTCGGACTTTCCACAGGCCTATGGCAATGGACTTCCGACAACGGCCCAGTGGCTGATTTCCCTGACGAATTGGGTGCAGATCTTCTCAAGAACGATGTGGACGGAGATGTTGATGGTGATTTCACCAACATGACTGTTGACTTGGATAATGATTACGATTCAGTCTATGACTGGTACGATGTCGATGACGACAACGACGGTATCTGGGATTACTTTGAAATCGATACCGATGACGACTATGACAACGATGCAAATCAAGAGAATGGCAACTTCTTCAGTGGAACAAACTGTGAGGACAACGATGACGATGGCAATGATGCTGACGTCGATGAAGACGGATTCTTCCAAGCAGTTTGGGACCAAGGAATCATGTCGCAAGGCCTCCGAGAGCCATCGCTGTACGACGTCGACAACGATAACGACGGTGTCCCAGACGCAGAAGACACCGATGACGATAACAACGGTATCCTCGATGTTGATCAAGCACTTCTCCCAGGTTGCTTCTGGGGTGAAGAAGAATCCCCATTCGATCACGACAATGACGGAATCGTCAATTGGGCAGACAATGACTGGGATGGCGACGGTATTCCGAACAACGTTGAACTTGCAATCAGCATCACGCAAGCGTTCGACCACGACAATGACGGCGCCCGAGACGACATCGACGAAGACGATGACGAAGACGGTATGAACGACGAAGACGAAGTGCTTCTTTGGCCAACCCGCTTTGACCGAAACTCCACGAACCCTTGGGACCACGACGACTTTGGGAACGGCGAGGGAATCGCAAACCCTCTCGACAGCAACACAGGGCCTGATGCAATCGATGAAGACGACGACAATGACACACGAGCGGATTTGGACTTCGATCATCTCGAAGAAACTTACATCAGCACTTTGCCATGTTACAACGGTGGCGAAACCAGTGATTGGGACAGCGACAACGATTGCACACTCGATAATGAAGACAAAGCCCCCACGTTCATCACGCTCAACATGCCAAACGAACTCTGGCTCGATGCACAAGCACCAGCCATCTTCAGTGGGCATGTGGATTGGGTGAACCCAATCACGGCCGTACTCGAACCTGCGGTGGGCCTCCCTGTGCAAGTTCACATCGAGTGGACCGGTAACAACACAACTGCGATCGAAACGATTGACGTCCTCACCACCGCATCTGGAAACTTTAGCGTTGGACAGTTCCTTTACCCGGAGGACCTGACTGTTGGAGACAACACGACGTACAGAGTCTACGCAGAGGTGACTGAAATGTTCCTATTCAATGGCGCCCAGTCGCAATCCTACTACGTCGGAGCAGAAGCAAACTTGACCGCTGACATCTTCATGAACAGCTACTTCCGAAGCGATGAACAACCGTTCTGGATCGACATGTGGTCGTACTACACCGCTGACGTGCAACGTGGTATTTTCAACAATTTGATCCCAAGTGTCCCTATGACGTTCTCCGTTCGTGGCGGCGTCTTTGGTAACCTCACATCCCCAACCAATTTCACAGGATTGGGCGGCGATGGATACCGAAGCGGACCATCCGGCCTTGTGTCAGTGACCTTCGTCCAAGACATCGGAATCAATGGAATTTGGAAGCAAATTCAGTGGAACTCCACCCGTGACAACGGCGTAGGAAAGGTACCCGGCGGCTACGAAGAAGTCGCTTGGAACTCCAACACGAACATGCTTGAACCACTGCTTGACAGCAATGGCGACATCATCGAGTATGATTACACGAACACCAGTTTGCCAGCAGGCGATTATGAAGTCACAGCCAGTGTAAAGCCGGAACTCGCCACAGAATGGCCGTTCCCTTACTTGCATGGCGATGATACAGAAGCGCAATCGATCCGTGTGATGCACCGCATGAACATCGAGGCTCAAATGATCCTCTCCGGTGTCAACCCGGTGTCCTACTTCGATGGGACCATCAACAACGGCGACGGTAGCTTCGGTAACTGGGCAACTTTGTACCATGCAGAGGCGCTCAACGGAGCAGGCCTCGTGTTCAGCGATATCTCCAAGGCGAAACCATACCCAACCAACTGGGATGGTGCACCAGAGACATTGGTCGGTGAAGCAGCAAACCTCCGCAACTTCATCAGCACAAACTCGACGCATTGGTTCATCAATCTCGTGAACGGCGGCGACGGCGACTTGCCACCTTGTGGTGCAGTTGACCCAACCGATCCAAACAGCCTTGTTCGGTGTGAAATCGTTCCTGAAATGAACACAGGGGACTCGCTTCAAGTGATTGGAGAGGTCAGCAACCGAACCAACGATCCATGGGATGCAGATCCGGTGGCTCTCCAAGTTGACGTCGACGGAAATGGACAATTCTTGGGTGCAGGTGAAACTGCTTACACCCAACGCCCGGTCCTCAGCAACGGCGTTGCAGAGTTCGATTACAACTGGTCATGGTACAGCCAATATGGTTCTGGAACCTATGGAATGCGTGTTGATTTCACGAATTCTGCATACTACTTCACTGGAAACAGTTCCACCTTGTCAGCGACTGGTGCTTACATCAACGTCACCGTTGTTGGAACCACTGACTTCCAGACCACCTCTTTGCCTCGTTTGTATCGAAACAGCAGCACAACCATCCAAGCCAAGTTGGTCGACAACTCATTGCAACCAGTTCGCAATGCAGCCGTCAATTACACCTGGTCTGCTGATGGAAGAAGTGGTGTGAATTACACAGATGAGAACGGATTCTTCGAAGTGCCATTCAACATCTCTGCACAAGACCCACTCGGTAAGTACTCCTTGCAGTTTGAGTTTGCAGGCACGACATTGCTCAAGGGCAATACAATGGTGCAAGAAGTGTGGGTCGTTTCTCGAACATACCTCTCCGTTGTATCGGTTGATCCAAACCTCCGTCAATCTGGCGACCGGTGGGATTTCACTGCCCAAGTGGTGGATGACAATAAAACCTCGATTCGTGATTCTGGCGGCGCCGCACTTGACGGTGCGAGTTCAGGCCTCGTGGACGTAATTTTCGAAGGTTCTGACTTCAACGGTGTCTTCCACAGACAAGTGATTGCAACCCTTGCTCCAGCGGCCGGATTAATCTCCTTGCCAGAACCACAACCGGATAATTCCCACCTGTGCTTCTATGATGGCAACGGCGACAATGTTCCTGACCGTGACTTCAACCAAGACGGCATCCTCGACCGAAACGAAACGGTTGGCTGCTTGAAGTCCAACATCAGTCCACTCAACCCACAGTTGCTGCGTGACGACCCAGAATCTTTCCTTCCTGATGGATTTGGACCAGTCAACGTCATCCTTCGATTCGAAGAGAACCTTCCAAACGAAGGCTGCCAAGCTCTGCAACCAACCTCCTTGACAATTCAAGGCGCATGGGACCCGTGCACCAGCGTTCCTGGAAACGACCACTTCAGGCTGAAGATGACCAACAATGCAAATGGTTTCTCGTTGATTGGACGAACTTCGCTCACCGTTGACGATCAAATCGTTTACACAAGCGAAATCAACCCAGTTACCGGTGAAGTCGTACCTAAGCCAATGGTGGTCACTGGCCAACTCCAAGATGAATTGGGAACCAACCTTACCAACAGGAACATCCGTGTAACTTACGAGATGATCAACGGTCAATCCAACCCAACCTCGTGCCAAGCAGGTATGACGGACATGGACGGTCGATACTCCATCCTCTGCCCACTCTCCGATGTGTTAGCTGGTAAGGCGAAGGTGAGCGTTACCTACTCCTCCTACGACAACAACGACGCATACCGATACGAGAACAAGACGGTTCAGACCGAATTTGATGTGTTCTCGAACTCAACCCTTGCAATCAACGAAGTTGGGCCTTTCAAGTCCAGCGTCGAGTCATGGACTGCGCCAAATGGTTCGATTTATCCTGTCCTCTACCTCAAGGAATCGTTCCACCTTGATGCGAAGTTGACACAATCCAACGGACAGTTCGTTGGTGGAAAGTGTCTCAACATTTACCTCGACCCAGACCAGAACATCCGCCCAGTGTCAACGATTCGCACCAGTGAAATCGATGGTACAATCGAGTGGTTCAGTGGCGATCCAAGCCAAAACCCGACCCTCAAAGGTGTCGAAACCACTGGTGGTAAGTTGGAAGGATTCAGAACACTTCGACTCGCTTTCGAACCTGATGTCAACGTTCCAGGTGGTTGTGATAAGGATTCATCCAATGTTTTGAACGGCTCCTTTGTCGATATGGACATTCTTGTCCGCTCTCGCATCGACTTGCAAGTCAAGCAGACCTGGAGCCATCTTGCAGGAAACGGACTCGACAACGGTGAAGCCGTCACTGGTTCAGTGGCTCTTCTCCGTGACCGTCTCGACCTTGCAGTTGAGAACGAAGAAGTGTGGTTTGTCCGACAGTACTGGTCGGAAGCAGACGCCCAATGGGTCATTGAAGGAACAAACAAATCCAAGACAAATGAGCAAGGTGTTGCTGAGTTTGAATGGGCGTTCGCAGGAACAACCTGTGACGGCGAACCATGTGATGGACAATGGCGAATCATCGCTTACTATCCAGGATCTACCTACTTCGCAGAATCTCAAGATAACATCACTCACGAACTTGTCTATGAAATCAGATCTTCAATTGATACACAATCAAGCTTCTTCACCCCAGCGCGTGGAATGGCCCTTGGTGTGCTGTTGATGGCCTTGTTGATTGGTGGACTGATTTACTATCAGCGAGCTCAAGAACGCCGACAGGTGCAGGCCCTGAAGGGTATCCTCACTGACACAATGATGCAACTCGAAGCAAGCAACGAATACATTGCTGCAATCTTCGATTGTTACAAGAGTCTGGTGAAGCACTTCAAGCGGTATGGTTTCATGAAGAAGGTGTACGAAACGACGCGTGAATTCGAGTCGGCAGTTCGTTCAGCGTTCAACATGGTCCCAGCAGAGCAACTCAGTGATTTCCTCTCCATCTTCGAAGAGGCACGTTACTCCGATCACACCATCGACGCTTCTCACCGAGACCGCGCCCTCCAAACACTCCAGACCATCGTGAGCTCGTTGACAGTGGCACTCGGCGAAGAAGGCAGCGTGTCCCGAAAGGAATTGGTTGGCTTGTATGACAAGCAGACCAAGGCTGGCGAATTCGTCGCAGCAGATGGAACCGTTCGACAAGCAGGTATTGTTGAAGGCGAAGGCACCGACTTCAAAATTTGAAGCCAAACAGCATCGTAAAGAGGGCCTCTTTTGAGGCCCTCTGTGCGGTATTGTCGCCTTAACCTTCAAGGAGCAGGTGCGGTGTGGTGACACCATGGACGATTGGAAGCAACTTATCGGCGAAGCAATGCAAATAGAAACGACAGACACCATCGCGGCGTTCAAGATTTACGAGCGTGCGGTGTTTGCAGGCCTTACAACCGCCCAAAACCTTCTCGATGACGTGGAAGCGGCTCAGATCATCGAAGCCATCTATGGAGCCCTGGTCGCTTACTCGCAAACGGTCATGCTACGAATGAAAGCAGAGGACCCTGAAATCGGCGGTGTCGACCATGCTTTCCGTGCGGGTCAAGCCTACGGCGTTTCATGCGTTCTCAACCACTTGATCGACAAGCTTACCGACATCACAGGGGGCACAGAACTTGGCGCTATGGATGCCTTTTCCGATACCCTTCACGACGAGATCATTATCCAAGGCCGAGCCGCTGGGTTGACCGTGGAACTGCTTGACGCACAAGGCGATATTCTGCTTGAGTGAGTCGCTACCGCCGCCTCGCGATGAATGAAGCCGGCTTAGGCGAATTCGGGTCACTGCGGCGCGAAGGAGCGACCAACCGCGTCGGTGCATTGATAATGGGATGGCGAGTCGGCGAATTGCTTCAAAGCATCGAGGGAGTCAAATGAGCAATCCGACACGAAAGACAAACGCACGACTGGTTGATGTCATCAACCAGTTGAAAGCCCAGTCGCGTGACACCGGAGCCGCTGTTTGGCGAGATGTGGCCATGAGACTCTCTAAGAGTCGTAAAAATTGGGCGCAGCCGAACTTGAGCCGTGTGAGCCGCTACGCCCCCGAGGGTGCAACCATCCTCGTACCAGGCAAGCTGCTCGGCTCAGGTGAATTGTCTGCCAACCACACGATCGCCGCCTACAGTGTCAGCAATGGTGCACGTGAGAAAATAGAAGCCGCTGGAGGTCGAGTTGTGACCTACGGCGAGCTGATGAACGAAAACCCAACAGGCACGGGGGTTGTTATCCTTGGATGAAACAACCTACGTCTTTGACGCTGATGGCCTCATCATGGGCCGTCTCGCATCAGCCTCGGCAGATATTCTGCTTAAGGCTGCACGTGACCACCGTGATGACAAGGTTATCATCATCAACGCAGAGAAAGCCATCGTCTCCGGACGACCTCGCTCTGTCCTGAACACCTACCACGCAAAGTATGAGTTGAACCACGCCCGTAAGGGTCCGTTCTACCCACGTATGCCTGACATGATCCTCAAGCGTGCAGTTCGTGGTATGTTGCCATATCAAAAGAAGTCCAGTGGACGCCGAGCCCTTCGTAACCTCCGGGTCGAAATCGGCTGCCCTGCTCACCTTGCAGGCGATCTACCTGAAGGCCACCAACATGGTGACCTCAGCAAAATCCGCAAGGGAATGCCAGAGCGATTCATTCGCCTTGGTGACATCAGCGCCGACCTCGGCGCACCAACCCACCGCTGGGACGGAGGTGAGCAATGATGGCTCGCAAAAAGCAAAAGTCAGTTCAATCCTCTGGAAAGCGTAAGACCGCCGTCGCCCGTGCATCGGTGAAGGCTGGAAAGGGACGGGTTCGTGTGAACAGCGCACCAATCGAAATTCTGCAACCTTCCCTTGCTCGACGCAAGGCAATGGAACCATTGATCATCGCTGATGCAATGAACCGACTCAGCAAGGTCGACATTAACATCACCACCCTCGGTGGCGGAATCATGGGTCAAACCGACGCCATCCGAACCGCAATTGCACGTGGACTTGTTCACTACAACGGCGGCGCAGAAGGCATTGACGAAGAACTTCGAGACGAATACCTGCGCTTTGATCGTAGCCTTTTGGTCAACGATCCACGTCGTAAGGAAGCAAAGCACCAACTTGGTCGCGGTGCTCGACGCAAGAAGCAGAAGTCGTATCGATGAGGTGATTGAATGATTATTCCAGTACGATGTTTTAGTTGCGGTGGCGTTATTGCCCACAAATGGGAAGAATTCAAGGAACTCAAGGCCGCAGGTCTTGAGGACGCAGAAGCTCTCGACAAGATTGGCTTGATGCGCTACTGCTGCCGCCGAATGTATGTGGGTCACATTGACCTCATCTACGAGGCTGCACCATTCAGCGCTTCGACTCAATGAGTCTCGATTTAGAAGATCAGAACACGGGGGCCCGTGGGTTAGCTTGGCCTATACTTGGCGGCTGGGGGCCGTCAGACCCCAGTTCAAATCTGGGCGGGCCCACCTGATCTTTCATTCTCAACCAGTGGTTCGAACCATTTGAATCGAAGGGCGCGGACCCTTTAGATTGATATGGAATGCATTCAAAGATTGGACCATGCGAACCGTTCAGGCTTCGACGCTTGTCTTGCTCCTTCTTCTTGCATCACTCGGCACAGTTCTGCAACCCGCTTCGGCAGCAGACACAACGGTGACGAGTGAGACCACCTGGTCAGGCACCATCGTCCTCACTGGAAACGTCACAGTGGCCAACGGAACAACGCTCACCATCTCACCAGGCACAACCATCGATGCTGGTGACGATCACTGGCTTCGTGTTGAAGGGTCGTTGTTTGCAACGGACACCACGTTCCTGTCTTCAGCAACACCGCTCACACAAGGATCTCATGGAGCCGGGCTATGGGTTGGACTTCAAATCGAATCGAACGGCCATGCTCAGTTGACGAATGTGGTCATCAACAACAGCAAAACAGCCGTCCGAAACCACGGAAGCCTAACCGCCTCGGTGCTCACGATTAACGACGCCTACATTGGCATCAACAACGGGGGTAGCGCCACGCTTTCGGACGTTGTTGCAAACGATATCGATTATGACGTGGTTCGAAGCACTGGCACCTTGTCAGTCGAGGATGCCACCTTCACGAATGTTGCTGGCGGCATTATTTCCTCTGGGACAAGTGATGTTTCTGATGTTTCCTTTTACCAGACCGGCCTCGCTCTCAAGGCCACATCAGGCCACCTGCAGGCGTCGGGCATCGCTTTCGATGGCGTTACTGTTGGTATTGCCAGCCAAGCAGGCGCCACGACATCAGTAGCAAGCGTCATCGGCTCGAATGTTGCATTGGCCGTCGACGCTGGTGACAGTGACGACCTCACACTGGACACGATGGTTATCTCTGGCCATCGCCTCCTCCTTGCAAACGGGGCAACACAAATTCAAGCTCAAGACATTACTTTCACTGGAAACCTAAACGAATCGAGGCCAGTGCTCGATCAACGGTGCAGTGGGTCGTGCACATGGAATAACACAGTGATCAGCAACACAGTTTGGGGGCTCGCTCTTTCAGGAAACGGCCATCACACCTTCAACGACCTAACGGCAACCTCAAGCCTTCGAAACCTCGATGCATCCGGGACTGGAGAATTGACAATGTCAATCGTTCATCTCAATGGTTCCGACGCCGCAATCAGCCTTCGCGGTCCAAGCAGCACCATCGAAGAAGCAACCATCCATTCCATGTCTTCAGAGGCGCTTGCCATCGACGTGCTTGATGGCGTCCATGCTTGGAAAAACATCGAGGCCACCAAACCTTATTCTTCACAGGACCTCACCTCCATTGGTCTCAAGGCATGGTACAGCACCATCATCACAGAAGGGTTTTCGATTGCTCAGTATGGCAACGCAATCCAACTCAGTAACACCATGCTTCATGGTGATTCAATTTCAACAGTTGATGGGAAATCAGTTGGAATTTCTCTTGAAGACTCCCACCTCACCGTTGACTCTCTCACCACAAGGGTCTTCCCGACTGGCGTCCAACTCGATGGAACTTCCACCCTACAAGCCTCCAGCTGGGGTGCAAATCTGCACGCCACGCCGCTTGTCGTTACGACTGACAGCACAGCAACTCTTCGTGATTTCCAACCACAAAACACCCAAGCAACCTCATCTGATGCACTGGGTGATGGTTACCTCCTGTACGGCGGCTCAACCACCGCGACCATTGCCACTTCCTCCTCAGACTTCCTCGATGAGACACCTGTGACATTTACCGATCTCACTGGCTCGCCAATCGAAGCAACCATTGCCGTTCACGGTTTCATCTTACAAAGCAACATCAATGGCGCAGCAACACTGCCCCTCAAATCTCAAGGCAGCATTGTCGACGTCAGCCTTGGCGGTGCTGGCGTAAGGGTCACCCTCTATGGCGGAAGCATGGGCCAGTCTGTTCAAGTTCCTGTGATTCCTCAGGGAGACTGGACCATCACGAGCGGTCAAGTTGTCTATCTCGGCGCCCGCCCTGATGGCAGCCCTCACGTCCTCACTGGTGATTTGACCCTTGAGACCGGTAGCGGCCTTCAACTCGACAGCACGAGCCTGCTTCTTCCAACAGACGGCTTGGTGAGTGTTCAAGGCAGCGCCCAATTGATGGGCGATGCTTCAACGATTACTGCGCATAGTTTCTCAATGGGCTTTGACAGCATGCTGTCGTCAAACACTGAAGACGGATTCGACGTCATAGGGAATCTGTCATGGGCCTGCCAGAGCCTACGAACTTCCGAACATGTTCACATCAATGGCAATCTTGTTCTTCAGCCTGGTTGCGAATATGATTTGGTGGCAGGCTCGATTTCGGGGACAGTCACGGCGCTCACAGGTGCATCGCTGAATGTCCTTTCTGAGCTTCACGTCCGAGTTCTCGATCAAGGCGAACCGGTTGCAGGTGCGCTCATTTCTGTAGACGGCTCAGTTGCTTCAACAGACGATCAAGGCCGCCTGAGCACCACAGCAACGGCCCGCGAAGTCACAGACAGCAGCGAAACAACCGGCGGAATCAAGAGTGTTAATCTTCAAATCGGCTCATTTACAGACTTTGTCACATGGGATTCGTCGACCTCTTTGGATCACACCTTCATGGCGTCAAGAATTAACGGCGGCTCGCTTGATGAGTGGCTGATTTTGGAATCACAATGGAGCCCTTACTTCCTCGATGCCGACCTCACCGTCAGTCAAACAGGGACACTGAGCATTGATGACGGTGTTTCAGTGCGAATTTCAGAAGGGCGCACAATCACCGTTGACGGCGCCATGAATGTTGGCGATGCCACCCTTTCTTCGACAGGCCAAGGCGCTCGCTGGGGCGGGTTACACCTCGGCTCCCTGACTTCCTCAACAATCGATCTCTCTGCCTCATCGGTGCTAGAAGCCTCACCCGCTTTGACGGTCTCTCAATTTGGTCAACTGAGCGCAGCCGGAACCGAACTTGCACGTTCATCAGGCGCTGACCCACTGGTTGTCATTACAAGCGGTAGCAACGCAACCGTCGAACTCACCGATAGCATCCTCTATGATGCCGGAAGCGGGTGCATCAATACCATCGCTACTGAGGGCAACCTCGTCCTCTCGGACGTCACCCTTGTGAATTGCAATGGCGTTGGATTGTGGGCGCGTCAATCCGTTGTGGATGTTGATGGCCTTACCTTCGATGGAGAAATGACGCATGGATTCGAAGTCACAGCCGTGACCGGTTCAATGAACAACATTGACGCAACTGCGTTCGATGGAAGTGGCTACATTGGCTGGCTGGAATCCATTGATGGGGACTTCACAGTGTCCAATCTTAATGGAACCGTCGGGGCAATGGGCGGACTTGCAGGAATCAACAATCGCTATATTGATTTGAACACCGTTCAAGTGTCAGGCGCACCTGCTATCGATTTTGATGAAACAGCAGGGATTATTGACGGCCTCATCTTGAATGGTGAAGGCACAGGAACCGCCTTTTCGAGCCATCACGGCCGTACCATGGACAGCCTCATCGTTGAAGGTCTGAGTGCTGCAAACTATGCCGTTGCGATTGATTTGCACGCGGATGTTGATGACGGCTCCATCGCCCCAATCGTGTTCCGTTCCCCCGACATCTTGGCCTCAGTTGTGCTTTCTGCAGATCATTATTCCGCTCGGATTGAAGGCGGTTTAATCATCGGAGAGGTGGCTGCTTCTGGCGCGATTGCCGTCAACCTTGTCGACGTGATGACCGATCAAACCTCAGCATATGATGGCGCAGCAATCCACATGTGGACCACCTACAACTTCGATGCTCAAGTCAACGGGGTGCCGATTGAAGTGCTCTTCGACATTGAAACGATAGGTCACGCTTCGGAATATACAACACAAGTTGAGGGCACCTCTGTCCTGGTTGAACTCCCAACCCTCATTGTCGATGAGACTTCGACGACCACATTGACTTCGGTGAACATACAAGCCACAGCACCGGGGCTTCCAATCCAATTGTTGACCGTCAATTACACGGAAGGCATGAACACCTCGATTGTGATCCTTATGACCCTCAACGGCGCGCCCCTTGTTGAAATCACAACACCGTATTCGGGTCAAAGGGCAATGGAAACCACTCCTTTGAACGCTCAAGTGACCTACAGCGATGATCTTGACTCAATCGATGACCTCACCATTGAATGGATTATTACCGATGCCTCTGGCGAAGAAGTCATGCGTGGTCCAAGTGAAGCACAGTACAACATCACCGACCTTCCATACGGATTTTATGTCCTTGAGGCAAAGGTGACGGATGTGTTGGGCGCCTCAACGACCGACGCAGTGGATTTTGAAATTACCCAACTCGATACAGACGGCGACTGGACAAATTCGTGCACCTACACACAACAAACGGATGTGTGGTTTAACAGCGCGATCGGCTATCCATGCGGGCCGGATCAAGAGGACACCGACGATGACAATGATGGCGTACCAGATGCACGTGACGACTATCCTTTGGACGCCTGCGCTTCAATTGATACGGATGGCGACGGACAACCTGATGACGTCAATTGTCCAGATGGCATGACCACATGGCTCTTCGCAGATCAAGACGATGACAATGACGGAATCCCGGATACGATGGAAGGCACCCCTGTTGAGGATACGGGGGACTTCGAAACTGGTACACTTCTGCTCATTGCTTTGATTGCTGCTGCGGTCGTTCTGTTCTTGGTTCGCATGCGTAAGGGTGGCGGCGATGACCTTGGCGAGATTGATCTCACCCACCTGTGAGGTGACGGCATGGAACCTTCACTCCCGAATCCAGACGTTTTCGCTGGCGTTGCTGTCGCTGTCTTGTTTGGTATTGTGATTTGGGATGCGTTCTGGTTGACCCGACAACGCCTCGACGTGCCCACCCTCGGCGAGCTACCGAACGGTGGATTCGCTTGGGAAAGCGAAGGAGCACAGGAAGTGATTCGCCAATGGGGCAACCTCGGTTCCATGGCTGCAATGATGGTGCTACCATGGGGGCTCGTTGGCGTTTCGAACACAAACCCGGCCTATGCTATTGCTTGGGATGTGTGCCTTGGTTTACACATTATTTCGTTGCTCGTACCAAAACGCTACGCCGTCACGAGAACCCATGCTTTTGCTGATGGTCAACGCTACGAGTGGGTGCGGCTCAAACTCTCCAAACGACAACCAGCGCGTCGAATCATGTTGCTGCGAAAGGGCTGGGGAATCTTTGGACCGTTACCTCTTGGTGGTGACAAAAACGACCTCTCAGTGGCCCGCTCAAGAATAGAACTCGCTCTCGATGAAAAGCGGCCATGGCCGAAAACTTCTGAGGTAATTGCACAAGAAGAGTAGCGTTATTCTCAATAAGCGGGTTGCCTTGGAGTCGCCATGGAATGGACCCGAAGTGGAGAGGACCTGTTTGTACGCATTGACCCAGATGAAGAAATTCATGCCTCACTTCAAGCGCTCGCCGATGAAGTTGGCTTTGATGCCGCCGCCATCACAAGTGGAATTGGGCGAACCCGGGACAACAAATACGGCTACATGAACGAGCAAGGCGTCTATCAGCGCCGGCCGCTGGACATGCCTTCTGAATTGGTGAGTCTTTCAGGAAACATTGCCCGTACTGAGGAAGGAAAACCCTTCACACATATCCACTGCTGCTGGTCGGACGACGACAACAATGTCCACGCAGGACATATGTTCCAAGCAACCGTTCATGTTGTCGCAGAGATCCATCTTCGAATCCTCACGCATGCGATTATGACTCGCTGTCCATTGGCCGGCTTCGAGTTGCTCGGATTGCAATTTTCGTGATGTTCATATCCTCTGGCTTCGGTGATTAAACATGGCCGGGGGGGAGCGCGTGCGACAACTGGCCGAGGCGGTCAAGTACCATCGGGAATTGTATTACAATCAAGCCTCTCCAGAAATCTCAGATGCTGATTTCGATGCGTTGTGGGATGAGCTCAAAAAATTAGATCCTGACCATGCAGTCCTTCATGCAGTCGGGCCGGAGCCTTTGCCGGGAACGGTCAAGGTTGAGCATAAATTTCCAATGCGTTCCCTCGACAAAGGAACAACTGATGAGGACATTCGCCATTTTGTCAACCAGTCCACATTTGGTGGCATCCGGTACCTTGCCCAACCGAAACTCGACGGCTCCGCTCTTTCGCTCGAATACGTCGCAGGAAACCTGCATCGCGCTGCTACTCGAGGCAGTGGTGAGCGCGGTGAAGATGTGACGCTGAACGCACTACAAGTGGCGAACATCCCAACGCGACTGAACCTACCAGTCAATTGCCATGTTCGCGGCGAGGTGGTCATGCCATTGGAAGTGTTCGAGAAGAAGTACAAGCATGTCTCACCAAACCCGAGAAACCTTTGCTCTGGTGCGCTCAGGCAGAAACATGGGGACGGGAAGGCCAGTGCTTCGGACCTTGTGTTCTGTGCGTACGATGTCAAATTCGTTTCCGAATCCCCCGATCTGCAATATGATAGCGAATTGCTTGAATTCTTGAAGCATTCAATTGGAATCGAACCTGCGCCGTGGCATGTCTTTGAATCATCAAATATTCAGCAAGATATGATCGATTACACGCTTGAATGGAGTATGAAACGGCCAAATTATGAGTTTGAAATCGATGGCATTGTGTTCAAGTTGGATGATTTGGCTCAACGCGAACGGCTCGGTTCAACAGCGCATCACCCTCGTTGGGCACTGGCATGGAAATTCCCACCCGAGGAAGCCACCTCGATCCTTCTCGATGTGACCTGGCAAACAGGGCGCACAGGAGCCGTCACTCCCGTAGCAAGAATCGCTCCGCAGTCTGTTGGTGGCGTTACGGTTGAACACACAACCTTGCACAATGTGGGTGAAGTTGAGCGCCTCGGTGTCAACATAGGTGATCGGGTGTTGATTGTTCGTCGAGGCGATGTGATTCCCAAAATAGAGGCAAGCCTTGGCCCCGGTTCTGCAGAAGACCTCAACAATCGCAGCCATGCTGACGGGACCCCTTTCCTCGAAGCGATGCCTCCAATCACAGCGATTGCAGTGCCAGACCAATGCCCAGCATGCGAAGCATCGCTCGAGGCCGATGGAGCGTTCATTCGATGCACGAACATGATGTGTGATGCACGGACGAGTCGGGCGATTCTCTATTGGTGCCGAAGCCTCGAAATGGATGGAATTGGAGAGAAATTAGTCGACCAATTGCTTCACTTAGATTTGATTCAAACCATTCCAGACCTGTATCGCCTCCAACAAGCAGAATTGGAGAACATCGAGCGGATGGGCGAAAAATCAGCGCTCAATGTCCTCAACGAATTATCGAAAACCACGTCCCTCAAACTTGGGCGCTTTCTCCATGCCATGGGCCTTTCAGGCATTGGTCCCGAACTTGCCACCTCAGTAGCGCAGCGATTCACGACGCTTGATGCAATCATGAAATGGGCAGAAGATGCAACGGCGGAGCCCAGTTCAGCAGAATTTGGTCCAACCTTGAATGAGAAAGGAAAACCCTACACTGAGAACCAAGCCATTCGGGACTTGTGTGAGGTTGATGGCATTGGGAGTAAAGTTGCAATTCTCGTTCGCGACGGCTTGCTGAACAGAAAGGCGATGATCTTCGACTTAGCATCGCTGATTGAGGTGCTCGACGAGCCGAAACCGGAACAAGGCGGGCCATTGGCCGGCATGACCCTCTGCCTTACTGGCTCCCTTCAACGTCCACGAAAGGAAGTTCAACTCTCGATTAAGGCAGCAGGTGGCAAAGTCGTCGGCAGCGTCTCGGCACAACTCGATGTTCTTGTCGCAGGCGAAAAGGCTGGCTCAAAACGAGCAAAAGCGGAGCAATTAGGGGTCACGGTTTGGAACGAAGAAGACCTTCTTCGAGCGTGCGAATCAGGACCAGTCGCTTCCGACCAGTCAGAGCAATCGGACCAACCATCCTCTTCAGATCAAGAGGGGCCATCAGTGCCTTCAACCACTCAGCAAGCCTCGTTAACGGATTTCTAGAATTGTTGGGGAAAGCCACGTATGTCAAATCAAGAAACCACAACACTCTCATAGACCACGGTTCAGCAAATTACATGCGTTCGGTACGAATTCCAGTTTTGCTGGTGTCCCTTCTCTTGCTCTCAGTCGTACCATTGACTGAAGGCAACTCCGCTGGCAAACACAGCCAAAGCTCAGGCTGCTCATGCCATTCACAAAGTGGCTCGACCGCAGCTACGGTGTCAATCAGTGGCCACCCTGCTTCTTACACCCCGGGCTCAACCTACACGCTGTCTATTTCAGCCTCAGGAGGCGTTTCTGGTACTGATGGTGGATTCAGCCTCGAGGCGAGTCATGGTTCACTTTCGACTGGGCCCACGTTTTCAGTCAATGTTAACAGCGCAGGCACAAGTGCAACCCACTCCATCACCGGCAGCAATCAACGAAGTTGGAGCGTCGACTGGACCGCACCATCTGCTGGGACTGGCCAAGCAACCCTTTCGGTAGCCGGACTCACGGCGGATGGCAGCACCAACAACAACGGGGACCGTTGGGCAACGGCCACTTACCCGATACCTGAAGCCGGTGCAGCGCCGAACTCAGCGCCGACGGCAAGCAACCTCCTCTTGGGTCCAAATGGAGCAACCACTACCTCATCACTGAGCCTATCATACACGTACAATGACGCAGACAATGATCCTGAATCCGGTACGACAATCGATTGGTTCAGAGACGGTGTCCAGGTCACGAATTCCGGGACAACAGCATCTCCATCACTGACTGCTAAACACCAAGAATGGTACGCTGTCGTGACGCCTTCTGATGGGATGGACGCTGGTACGAGCGTCACAAGCAACACACTTGTCATCGCCAATACGATTCCGACAGTTGCCTCACCAACTGTTCAGCCGAGTTCACCTGAAACCGATGACGATCTCTCCTACAGCGCTAGCGCCTCCGATGCAGACCAAGACATTCTCACCTACGAGACGCGGTGGTTGCTGGAAGGTTCGGTTATTTCCGACCTTGATAACAGCCAAACAGTTCCTTCGTATGCAACAAGGAATGGTGAAAACTGGTCCATGGAAGTTCGCGTGGATGATGGCGAAGCAACCTCGGCATGGCAAGCAGCTCAAACCGTGCAAATCGGAAGCGTGGTGCAGAACACACCACCAGAGGTTGTTACAATTGACATTTCCCCGCTTACGCCAACCACGACCGATGCTCTTTCGGTCACCTATGTGTACGATGACGCAGACAATGATGCTGAGGTTCGTCATGAAATTGAGTGGTACCGCGATGGTGTTCTGGACACCGTTTACCAAGGAACTGGCGTCCCCTCAACCTCGACTGAAAAAGGCCAAACTTGGTCTGCCAGTGTTCGAGTGAGCGATGGCAACGCATGGTCCTCATGGGCCACGACAAGCACGATTACCATTGGAAACACGGCCCCAGAAGCAACCTCACTGGAGGTTTCACAGACGAGCCTTACCACGTTGGAAAGCGCCACCATTACCATCACTCAAACCGACATCGATAGCGACGCAATGGCTGCCCCGAATGTGGTTTGGCTCAAAGATGGTGTGCGGATTTCTGCACTCGACCAAAGTCTAAACCTTCCTTCCGAGCAGACTTCGAAAGGCGAGCAATGGACGGTACAAGTGCGAGCAAACGACGGCGTTGACCTCAGCGATAACACGCTGACAGCAAGCATTGCAATCATCAACTCGGCACCATCGGCATCCTTGGAGTTGAACGATGATGCTTCGAGCCTTAACGAACTGAATGCCATTATTGGAACCACTGACGCAGATGAGGATGCGGTGACATATTCTGTTCATTGGTACAGAAACGGATTCCTCGAAGCCTCACTGGCCAATCAAACCTCGGTACCGGTTGCCTTGCTTGGCCCTGGTCAACTATGGTCGGCAGAAGTCATAGCCCACGATGGTGAAACATCCTCTCTTCCAGTTCTCAAGACGGTCACTGTTCTGAACATTGCACCCACGTCGGTCATCACGAATCCAACACCCACCATTTGGATTGGTGAACTCCTCACGCTCGATGGAAGTGATTCCACCGATACCGACGGACGAATCGTCACGTTCGCATGGTCGTGGGCAGACACTGCAGGAGGAAGTGGAACCGCCACAGGCGCCACAGCAACATTCACACCGACGACCATCACAACTGTCCAACTCACCGTTCAGGATGATTCAGGCGACCAAGCCTCGACGACGTTTTCCTTTACGCCAGTGCAAGGCCCGACCATTCAAGACTTGGATTGGACATTGAAGGGCCAATTGATCGATCTCACATGGGCATATGACGGACCAAATGCTAGTTTTAGCATCGAGCGAAACGGCATTGCTCTTGATTCAGTCACCGACTTACACTATGCCGACACCCCACTTACATCTGGCGACACCGTCTACACCATTCGGCCAATCATCGAAGGCGTTGCATTGCAAGATGGCGCATCGTCTACCGTGACAGTACAAGTCCCAGCAACCATCGATTCAACTTCCTCTGAAGGAGGCCTCAGCGCTTCAATCCTCGGCATTGTTCTGTTGCTCATTGGCGTTGGTTCACTGAGCTTCCTTCTCTTGGACAGGAGGGATTGATTATGAGGAATCAACGCACTAAGGTTCTCCTTTTGCTCATTGTTCTTGTTGCATCGACCACTTTTTCAGCTGCCGAACCCGGGGGCAACGGAGATGGCATGCGTGACATGCAGTGTGGTGGTGCCTGCCATGGCGACGCCGGACAGAACGCTACCTCCCTGCTCACCCTTTCGATCGAATATCCAGAGCATGTTTGGGTTGGACAACCTGCAGAGGTTCGCATCGTTGTGGAAGGCGTTGATGTCGCCCATGATGAACAATTGATTGGTCTTTTCTTGTTATCTTCCACCAACGCCAATGGCGATACGCCGCTGGAAGATGGGTGGGAAATCCTCTCGAACGGGCAAGGAGGTTCCGGTAATTATGTCGAACGTTCAACCGATGGCACTGGCTCCATCTTGGAGCACACATGGGTGTTGAGGCCTGATGCGATCGGTGCGAAGACCCTGTATGCGGCCGTTCACCACGCTGATGCAAGCGGTCCATCGCAAGGCAGACCCTTCTTCGGCGCATCACAAGGCTTCGAAGTCAATGTAGAGTCGGTGCCGGAGGACTTGGCTCGTATTCATGAGGATTTTACACCCACAACAGCACGAGAAGTTGGCGAAGACCTCACTGTTTTGCTTCACACAAAATACACCGATGCAGCGCAGGTTGAATGGCGGACAGAGGATGGGGCGATCGTTCAAATCACGGCCAATTCCACTGAGTCCAATTATTGGCAATTCACGTTGCCAGCAGCCATTGCCCCCTCCACAATTGAGTGGAGAGCCACCCTTTCTGGTGAAGGCCCTTCACAAACCACGCCTTGGTTTGCAGTAAGCGCACAAATCACGCCTGAAGAAGTCGACGCTTTGCCAATTTATCTTCAAGGTCTTGCGATGGGTTTGGTGCTCTTTGGTGCGGTTTTAGCCTTGCAGAGGCCCACCGGACAAACGGATGACCTCTTGAAAATCTATGATGAAACGCCAACCATCGAAGCTCTTCAGCCAACAGAGGATGCGGGAGAATCACAACCCTCGATCGCTCCGTTGCCAGAGGGAGGCCTTCCTCCTGGTTGGACCGATGAACAATGGCAATGGTACGGGCATGAATACCTCGCGGGCACCTATGGAGATGGACCACAATGATCTCGACAAACACACTGCACGTCGTGGCGACAGAACTTGTTGTTGGTGCCTTTGCACTTTCGGGTGTCGCCTTTCTCTTGTGCTTAGCACATCAGTACCTTCCCGCTTCCATCCGTTCTTCATACCGTTCGTTAGATGCAGTGGCCCATTCAGCGATGTTGTTTGGGTTGATTGCGACACCGTTCGCCATTTGGACGGGGCTTTCTTCGGCACCGGGTGGTGAAATGAGCAGCCCAATTCTTGCTAACAAGATGCTGTTTTCGATGAGCGGTCTTGGGCTCGCCTCAGGAGTTCTTCTCGCTCGCTGGCGGGTTGGAATTTCTCTATGGGATGAGGCCCGCTCTCGTCTCATACAAGGGGTTTCAGGCCTAGGAGCGGTTGGATTCATGTTGGTCACCGCGTCGGCTGGTGGAACGTTTTCACGCGGAGAATCGTTACTGGATTGGTTGCACCTGCCGTACAGTGAGGCATTGCTTATGCCGACGGCACTGAGTGCCATTCTTCTCTTGGTTGGAATCGCATGCACCACAATTGGGCTGCGTTCAAACGCTTAACCGTACATCGAGTTGTCTTGGGATGGCTCTGGGAGCGCAGCTCCATCCATCATCGACTTGATTTGCGCCTCGAGGAATTCTGCCTCTTCGATCAGCGGCTGGTGCGGCAAATCGATTGCAGGCAGATACGCATTCAAGTGTTCAATGAGGGTTGCAGCAGCACGGGCGTCGGGGAAGCGGGGGTCTGCCTCTACCATGATTGACATGAGATCGAGACCTCGGCGACGGGCCTCGCTCAAGATGGCTGCGTTGATGCCTTTGATGACACCCTGGTTAAGCAATGGGATGTTGAGTTCCTTGAGCATTCCACGAACCTTCTCGTTTGCACCAATACCGACAACATCCACGCCTTCAGTGTCTTCGTATTCAATCGAAGGTTCTGAACCGTTGAGGCTTCCTTTCATGCCTTCCTTAGCAAATGCATCGATGACAACGCCTGCCACAATGTTGTTTTCTCTCGACCATTCGAACATCGCCCATACGATGTCGTTGATGAGCGGTTCTGGAATGACGAGTTCACTCATTAGCAAGATGACTTGATCGCATCCTTCGATTGTGCATTGTGGTTTTCCAGCATAGGCTCGAATAACCGGAAGCGGCTCACCGTCATTGATGAGCGTGATAACCGGCAAGCGGTTGTCGACAACGGCACCAACGAATTCTAAATCGAGGTGATCAATCAAGAAGTGTGCGACCACACTTGAAACCATGCCGATGCTCGGGAAGCATGCCACAACAAGAGCATTTTCTGTATTGACATCCTTTGTTATGCGGACCTTTGGACCTTCCATGCGCTTCACACACTCCCTCTTCTGTATCAACACTTTGCCTCCATAAGATGGAGCCGGTGGCTTCATGTTCGTTGAGGATAAGCACACGGTATGGCCGATGAAGCACGACCTCACATGCTTTCACCATCTGCATGGAACCGGTACGAGACTTGCCCTCGGATGTATTGGTTGAGTCGCCAAGGCCTGCCACGAAAAGCTGGCATGGCGGCATCAGTCGGCACTGCAGTCCACGCCTCGATTGAGGATTTGCTTCAAATTGACATCACTGGAAAGCCGGATTCAGAAAGCGGTTGGCTCGTTGAAGAGGCCGAACGAATTCTCAAGCGTCGTTGGGAAGAGGAGAAAGCCGCCTTCATGGCCACGCCCCGACGGCCAAAATGGAAGGAAGAGAAGTGGAAGGATGCGCTTCAACATCAACGCGGTGGCATCATTATGCTGCTCGATCATGTTGGTGTGAGAGGCCTTGAACACAACAGAATCACCGCTGCGTTATGGCGTCGAATTCAATCGACAGCCATCGCAGTTGAAGGCGAATTGAAAACCTCAGATGGCCGTTTGATGGGTCGCCTTGACCTGCTCATGGCTGACCTTGGGGAAGATGGAAAGCCGAAAGGTTGGCTTGTTGCCGACTTGAAAACGGGCCGGATCCCCGATGGCGAACTCAAAGTAGACGTGAACCGCCAATTGCGAATGTATCGGGACATTCTGCTTGCCAATAATCCAGATGCCCCCCCAGTACGAACTGAAGGCTGGTACACACATGACGCTTCAAAGTGGGCTGCGATTGGCGACAATGTGCTCGAAGATGCCTATGCCGCTTGGCAAGCGACGGTTCCAACCCCCATGCCCATGGAGCCAACAGTTGGTGATGCTTCGTGCGGTGGATTTTGTGATTGGAAAGCCTGGTGCCCGCATTGGTGGCAGTGGCGTCATGAAAATGGCACGCTTCACAAAAGTGACTTCTCAGACGCGGTTGTACTTTTGCATGAATTTGACCCATCTTCGGGAGCAGCAGTTCTTGAATTGTGTGAACCGCTCAACGCCGAAGGACGCGCCGTTCCAACAGGGGTCCAACAGGCGGCTAAATTTTCTGACAGAGGGAAAGAGGCACTGCAAGAGACCTTGGCATCCGGCCATCAAGGGGCTTTGTTCCTTGGCTCGATTATGACGCAGAGCAGGGTATGGCGCGTTGGACACTGGTGCGATGTCTTACCTTGGTCACCAATGCCGGATGGCGTTGAGCATCACAGATAATCCGATCCTCGTTGCTAAAGGATCGCAAAAGAGGTTATCAAACACCTTCGAGGTAAACTTTGACCTTCTCACGCGCCTCTACATCTTCGATGCCTTTTGGAGATAACAACCAATGGATGTAGCGAGGGTCTTCAGCCTGCACCTCGCTCAAGTGGCGGCCCTTGTGCCGTCCAAAGGCGAGCACCATGTGCCCATCGTCAATGCGAATTTTTCCAAGTGAGTCCACCGGTTCGAGATCGCCCAAGCCACGGCCAAGTTCAGAAGAATCCGAGGCGATGGTGCCATGAACAGCCCATCGTTCAATCTCTTCGATGGACTTTCGAAACGAAGGAGCGTGGTCCACTGACAGCCGCCAGAACAACAACATCGAGGCTGCAGCGTCAGCCGCCGCTGTGTGGGCGTCTTTGAGGGCAATTCCATGCCGAGTGCATTGAGCGCCAAGGCCATGAGGCCGGCCTATTTTCAGCCGCCTTACCAATTCGTAGGTGTCCATAATCGCCTTTGGTTTCGGGGTTCTTTTTCCTAATCGCAGGTACTCGCTTTCCAGCATCGCCATGTCGAATTTTCGAACGTTATGGCCGACGATAATGGCGCCTTCAATCAATGCAGCAACCTCGTCAGCCACCGTTGAGAAATCCCCTTTCGACCGTACATCGTGATCGTAAATGCCGTGGACGCCGCTTGCTCCAGCTGGAATTGGACGGCGAGGATTGACCAAACGTTCGTAATGAACCTCGCCACCGGTTTCATCCGCCCCAATCAGGGCCAGTTGGACGATACGGTCGTATTGCGTGGATACCCCGGTGGTCTCTAAATCGAAAGCGAGCACTCGCTCGCCATCAAAGACATCAGGGGCCATGACAGGTCGACATCGCTGTCCCTCTTTCAACATCACCGTGCTGAAATGATGTGATTGGCGTTGACCAATCGACATTAAGAATCTCTTTGCGAGTCGATGTGGGGGCCTTTGAAATCCCATCGAACTTCGATGCAGGTTATGCCAACCCCCCCAAGCGTTAGAAAGGGGGGGTGATTCCTCTCACTTATGTCGAGCACACAAGGGCCCTATCGGGTTGGTTTTGTGATGCTCGCAGCCCTCGTGATGGCAACCACATCACTCGCAGGTTGTACGGGTGTTTTGGACACGACGGTTGACCCACGCGCCTCACTCAACGCTTACCCGCTACAAATCCAAGAAGGGGAAACCGTGACGTTCGATGCCCGTGATTCCGATGCCATCGAAGGCGTCATCACCGCATTCAAGTGGGACTTCGGCGACGGGCAATCCTCTGAAACTGTCTCTGGATTTACTTCACATACATACGCCTCATTTGGGGTCTTTAACGCTCAATTGACCATCACAAACGATCAGGGCGGCACCGACGACATCACCACCATCGTCTTTGTGAATGGCGCCCCACAACTGAATCTCACCTTCCCAGATTCGATTCGTTCAGGTGATTCTGCACTTCTCGATGCCAGTGAAAGTTACGATCCAGAAGGCAAGGACCTCATGTTTGAATGGGACCTTGACTGGAGCGAAGACAGCGATAACGATGGTGACCCACGCAACGATGTTGATGCGACAACCGATACTGTGTTAGTGCCAACAGACACATCAGGAACCATCACTGGAAGCATCCTTTTGGATGACGGAAACGGTGCCACAGCGCAAGAAGTATTCAATCTGGAAATCATGACGCGTCGCTATGAAGTGACATGGAAAACAGTGGAAGTCGAATATTCATGGGACGAATACCTTGCCCAAGGAGAGGAGTGGCAAGGCAACATCACACCGGGCGTTCAGGGAAGGGTCCTCGATTACGAAGGTGTGCTTACCCTGGCTCAAGATGTCATCGCTCCCCAAGACAACTTCACACTCAACCTCTACATCGTCGATGACAATTACAAGCGCACCGAGCAAACGGCAGGCGAGAACATAACCTCCAACGAATCAGCTACTGCCTCTGTGGCAGACGAGGGATTGAACGGATTTGGAGAAGATGGCATCTTTGATTCTGACTCGGCAGAGGAACTCATGGAATTCTTACTCGCAAATCCGAGCGCTCGCTCTGGACAGGGCGAATGGGTGTGGACAGTCGTGGCACAACAAGCAGAACCAGATCCATTGTTTGCCGGGGCGCCCGACCCCGATCCAGGCAACGATTGGACGTTGACTGTCATGGTTAAGATTCATGTTCCACAATTGGTGGAAATTGCCTACGAGTGACCACTTCGCTGAATGGAAAGGCGTATCAATACCCTACCCTTCGGAGAAGTTGATTGCCATGGTCGATACTGTCGAAATCAGCCGAGTCAACATCCGAGATTCCTTGTCTATCGATGTTTCAGTGTGGATGAACCACCCAAACGACATGGACTTCAGGCCCACCCTTTCCGTTGCTGGAAATACCTTCACAATCTCAAGCATCACCGACGGGTCGACGCTTGCAACCATCGATTTGGATGAGGATCAAATGGAAGCCGTCGTTCGAGATGAAGCAGCAGAGTTGAGGGTTAAATTCCAAGTCCGTGGCATGCACGGCGAACTGAAAACAATCCACCCCATCATCGCAGATGGAAAAGCGAAGAAACTTGCCACTGCGAATTGGAAGACCACGCAAAAAGTCACTTTTGAGTGATTTTAAGCCAGTTTTTAGGTGGGACTGCCACCGTTTCTTTCATATCGGTTCAATGCGATTTTCTCGCTATGCCACCACGTAGAGAGGGAAAAGGTTCCCAGAAACGAGCACGCTTTGAACGCCTTAAGATTGAGATCATGCGCTTTGTGGGCGCGAACCCCGGATGTTCAGCGCAATCCATTGTTGCCTGTCTTTCCAATGACAAGTCCATGAGAAATCATGGGCTAACGCCTCGCAAAGTTGGCTTCTTTATTCCTCGTCATCTTGGCGATCGACTTGAGTGGTGGCAAGATCACCGGGCAGGCCGACGCGTCTATGGTGAAGTTGGTTGCGATCAAGCACCACAGAAACGCTGACACTGGCTCGGAAAAAGGGGTCGCGCTCATGTACGGTGGGTTTCCCGCCTTAGTCATGGCAGGACCGGTCGCAGCCTACTTCGACTTGGATGGAACCCTTTTGGATGCCTCGAGCGAAAAAACCCTTGCTGCAGAACTCGCCAAGCGTCGTCCATGGCGCATTCCAGTTGGAACCGTCAGTTGGACGCTTGGTTTCATCGGAAACCTCCTGAGAGGGCGTGCAGTGTATGACGCGGCTCGAAACCGAGGTCATTTTTCGCTTGCTTCATGGCACGTCCTTGAATCGTATTCAACCCGCCTTGCTCAGGAAAAATTAGCCCCACGGGTGACGGATGAGGCCAAAGAAAAATTGGAATGGCACCGAAGTCAAGGCCACCGGCTTGTGCTCGTCACCGCAACAATCGCTCCAATGGCTGAAGCAATGGGCGAAGTGCTTGGTATGGATGCTGTCTACGGGTGTGGCCCAGAGGTTCGAGAAGGCCTCTTGAGCGGTTCAGAGCGTGGATGGTCCGTGCCACGTCGGAAAGGAAAGGTTCCTGTCGTTGAAGCAGACGCTCGAGAAAACGGCCACGATCTAGCAGTGTGCTATGGGTATGGTAACACGATGGCTGATTCATGGTTCATGCGAATCACTGGGAACCCTGTGGCCATCAATCCCGAGGGCCCACTCAATCGTCATGCGAAGGAGCATGAGTGGCCTTGCCATGAATGGCGAATTTGAGACAAAGCGTTCGCAAGGAACAGAGAAGAGCGGCCCCACCGCGATTCGAACACGGGTTGCTGGCTCCGCAAGCCGGCGTGATATCCAAGCTACACTATAGGGCCTTGGTGTTCGGTCCACCGACCGCTTGGATATAAGCGCAACGGGTTGCCTTTTGGTGGAACTAAACATTGCCATAAGCAAGCCTTCTTCACGCCCAACCTTTTCGCTGTGACATGGCCGTTGAACTGTCTCGTAGGGTCGATTACCCAATGTTGGATGGCGCAAACATCGCCTACTACCCACGTATCTTTGACTTGGCACACCGTTTTTTCGAGGAAGCATGGGAGCCAATGTGCGGGGTATCATACCCTGTGATGATCAACGAACGAAAGATTGGCTTCCCAGTCGTTCATGTAGAAACAGACTTCATCAGCCCTCTGCGGTATGGCGACACGATTCATGCCACGCTCGCCATTGAGCGAATCGGTACATCCTCGTGCACCTGGAAATATCTTCTTCACAATCAAAACGGGACCTTACTTTGGACAAGCAGTCAAGTCACAGTATGTGTCAACATGGAGACCCTCGAATCACAACCAATCCCTGACGACCTACGCCAAGGGCTGGAGAAGCATGTGGTGGAGGCTGAAACATGACCGAACTGGATCTGGGTTTCTCAATGCGAATGGATGATGACGCTGCTGTGCCGGCCGCACCAGTCGACATGTTTGCCGTTCGCCCTGATCGAAAAGGGCCAAAATCAGTCGCGGTGCTCATGTTTCTTGGCGCCCTCCTTCTTGCCTTTCAAGCGTATGGAGATTACCAACTCCATAGTGCAGAAGACCTTTCTGAGGAGGAAATCAACACCCTTTTGCAAACGCCCAACAGTCAAGCTGGTGATGGCGATGAAGTTACGGTTGAGCAGTACCAAGCGTTTCACGACGATGCCCGTGAAAGCGGCGGCTACCTCGTGAGGGCAGTAGGCCTTGGCATTGGGGTTTCCCTGATGTTCATTGGTTCAATCTTGCTGTTCCAACTCAAACCACTCGGAGCATGGCTGAATGTTTCAGGGGCCGTTACCGGCCTTGGCTCAGGCATCATCGGGAGTTGGTTGGTTGGAGGGGCTGCAACGGCGAACCTCGCAGGACCGCTTCTTCTTACTTACGAGATTTTGATGTATTTCTGTGGCGTTTGCATGTTCACGTGCATCGGTTTGGCTGCACTTCCCTTGTTGAACGCACGGGCCCGCCTTGCGCTGTACCCAAATCCAGAAGTCGTCCTTGTGGCTGATCAGGAAGAGTGAACTTACTCATCGGAGGGGCGTGGCCATTTCTTGGCAAGCGCCTTTTCCAATCCCTCATCCATTGTGGCGTTCCACCAGTCACTTCCCTGCCAAATGGCATACTTGCCGCGAATGCCGCGTAGGTCAGCACCAGCGAATTTACAATTTCTGAAATTCGAAAGATTTAGGCGCGCTTTGCGAAGGTCTGCACCACGAAAATCCGCACCATCAAAGGCTGATTTCATCAGGTCTACCTCGTACATCGAAGCTTTCCGAAAATCACAATTGGAGAAGTCCCCTTCAGTCAGGTCAGCACCGTCGAGAATCCCCCTTCGGAAATTGGAGCCGGCATGGCGTCCCTTCCGTAGGATCTCCTTTGCATGGTTCTGAAATGACCAATCTAAGACAACAGCGTCGCCCTCTCCAGTTGATTCCCGGGGGTCGTCGTTCCCCCCACCGGACATGACCATGATTTCGCCTCAGGCAGTGGATCGTTTGTCAAGGTGTGCCCTTCCTTCTTCGGTAAGGTGGGCAAAACGGTTCTTGTCTTCCTTTCCAGGAGGAATCATCAAGAAATTGCGCTCTCTCAAACGGTTCAGGTAGAGCGAAAGGTTGCCGGGTGGGTCGATTTTTGCATCCTCAAACAATTGATTGATGACTCTTGGAGGGCTATCATCGACGCCTTCGACACCACGGAGGTAGTGAATAGCGCCCAAGACTTGGTCGGGTTTTCGCTCAAGTGAGCACGTATCGAGGAGCACTCTGAACGCTGAACCACGCTCGGGAAGGCCCTTCTCCTTAGCAGCGGAAACTGCGGCTTCAAGCGCATCGCTTCTGGCTTGTGCAAGCCGTCCAAGCATGATGGTCCACGTGTCGTCTTGGCGGTGAAGGAGCAACTGCTCCTCGACTTCCATAGCGGCTCCTTCAAGGTCGATTTCGATGTCACCGGCGATGACGGAAATTTTTGTGGTCGCTTCCAACGTGTTCCCCTCAATTGTTAATTCTTACCTGTGTCGTATAACCCTTTAGAATTCTCGTCAGCATACAAACACGCCCGAATCGACAGAGAACATGGTTTTTTCACATATCCTCTCCAACTTCGCCGTAAGGAACTTGAAGGGCGTCCATCCACAGTCACCTTGTGAACACCATGGAACACCCAAACCGCACAGGCCCATTCCTGCTCGTTCTCCTTCTTCTATTCCAAACAGTGGCACTCATGCCAGCTGCTGCAAATCCAACGAGCGGCACCGTGAATACCTTTGACGGCGGGCAAGCCAGCCCGACGCTCACCCTCACTGGGGGGCAGGTCGATACCTCCCTCGGCATTGAAGTTCCAAGGAACGTCACCTTCAACTCAGCTTCCTTTTTAGTGAGCGCAAAAGATGAAGTCGCAACACCAGGACAAGTGTACATTGACATCGGCGAGGACGGCGTCAAAGAATGGGCCTTCGAAGGATCCGGGTACGGGAACCTCGGTCATCAGAATTCCTTCTTCAACGGCAACACATCGGTCGATTTCCATTCGACAGGGATGACCATGTCTCCGCCAGTCTTCTTGCCCTTTGGTGCGTCCGTTGATTCAGCTGATGTGAATGTCTCATTCGCCCCGGATGTCAATGGGGGATTGCTGCCAATTGGGTCTGTGGACGACTACACCTCGGGAGACGTGGACAACGACACATTGCCTGAAGTGGTGGTGCTTTCGAGGGATTCCAACGCCACAGGATTCAACGCCGCCCTCATGATTGTTGATTGGACCCTGAACGCTGGATTGAACACCTCTTCATGGGTTCAAACATGCGCTGGCTCTTCCGAGGTTGCTACCGGCGATTTCAACGGCGACGGCCATGATGATTTGGTTGCCTTTGCATACGGTTCTGATCTGGCGTGCGTGCATCTCATGAACGCTGCAACAGGAGCAATCGGCGCAGCACAAAGCATCGCGCTTTACAGCAACAGCATCTCTGCCTCTGCTGGTGACTTCGATTTGGACGGTTACGCCGATCTCATTTCAATCCACTCAGGCGGCACCTTTGCTCTGCGCACTTACAATGATAAAACAAACAGTTTCACATCAAATCTTACTCATACGGTGAACATGAACGGTACAACTTCTGCTACAACACTCGCTTACTTGACTGCGGGTGTCTTTGCAAACAATTCCACAACATTCAGTGCAGTTGTTACGGATTTATTCGGTCACAGCACGCCTTTGAGTTGGGTGAATGCCAGTGGCATCACTGAAAACCCAAACCATTTCGATGGTCTGGGCTCACAACCAATTGCAGGAGACGTGGATGGCGATGGCGATATCGACTTTATTGGTACAAATCAACAGGGTTACACGATTGCCCTGAACATGGGCTTGCAATGGAACGCGAGCAATGTTTTGGCAACGAATGACCTCGCTTCTGCGAGCGCCCTCAACAATGCTTCAGTGTTCGATCACGACGGCGACGGCGTGAATTCGCTTGTCGTGCCATACCCGGGCGCAGACGATGGAAATACGCAAACCATCGACGGAAATTTGACAGCCTATTTGTTGAATTCAACCGCAATTGGAAACCCCTTTTCGGTGATCCAGCCATGGTCGGTTCCTAGAAACGCCCTCGGAGTTGATATGAACGGTGATGGGCTGCTCGAACACATCGTTCCAGCAGGCGACAGCAGCCTCGGTCTGTTCATTGGCGCTTGGAATCAAATCGCAATGGACATTGACAGCGATGGCCAAGACGATCTTCATGCCATCGGCTATGCTGGTGATGCCCTCTATGGCATGGAACCACTGTACATTCTTGACCCATTGGGCAACATGACAACTAAGCTTTCGCCGCTGACGAATGCTCTACCATACAACACTGATGGGTATGGCGTGCGTCTCTGCAGTGTTAGTTTCTCATTCGCCAACATGGCCGACGGGAACTTCAACCTCTCTTCGATGGACATCGGCTACGATGCAGACTTCATCGTTGAGAACAACCCGTTTTCGGCAGGAAACCTCACCAACATCATCAACCAACAACAAACAGCAGGTGTTGGCAACTTTGTTGTCACCCTTCCAGTGAATTCAACGCTCTCAGGTATCTTTGCAGTGTCAGGACTCGTTGCTCAATACAGCCCCGGGGCACCGAATATCTCGCTGCCTCCAACACCGGTTGTGTCGGTGACCGAATTAACTTCAGAACGCGTTCAACTTGAATGGCAAGACATGGTTGATTTCGGTGAGGACCTGATCGAATTCGAAGTGTTTAGGGCGGCTCCCGGCGTTTCGTTCGACTTGACATCCCCCTACACAACATCAGGTGCAAACACGACGGTGGATGGCGACGTCGAGCATGGAATCTCGTACGTGTACGGGGTTCGCTCGCTGCATTCCTATGGCGTGACGAGCAACATGTCAGTCCCTCTATCAGTGGCCGTTCCGTTCCCGGCTCCCCCCGCTGCAGTGGCAGGGTTCACCTTCGTCGACACGCCTACTGATCAGGGCGGTTCCCTCGATCTTTCTTGGAACATATCCATCGACGGCGCCATCCAATACGGGGTCTATCTCGAAACGCAAGCGATTGAAACAATCGACGCATTGCAACCCATCGCCACCATTGCACACACGACTGAAAACCCAATCATGGCCCTTTCAACGGTCAATGAGGGCCTCATAATCGTTGACGGCACAGATTACTATGCTGCAGTCGTAGCGTTTGATGAGTACGGGAATGCAACCACTTCCTTCAGTGCCCTCGGACCTGTAATCTCACTCAACAATTCCCAACGCACTGCGCTGATTGAGTATGATCTCTCAACTTCAAGCACGTACGACGATGGTGAGTTTGGCCTGAGTGCGCTTGATTCCCTGCACCTCAACATCACACTGACTGCAGACGGCGCACCACTTGAAGGAGAACTCCTCAGCCTCACCATCGAAGCATCAGGTGTCGATGTCGAACTCTCTGGAACAACTGACTCATCAGGGGTATGGCGGGCGATCGAAGTAGAAGACCTGACTGCACTTGGCGGGACGTTCATTACCTTCTTTGACAGTGCCTCAATGTCAATTGAATACCTCGGAACGACTGGTTCGCCAACCATGCAACCGGTTGGAGCTGCAAACTTGACCCTCCAAGGTTTTGGCCTCCTGCGTGCAGACGTCACCATGCTTGGACCTCAACTCAATCTTGACGACGAGGGTGTCTTCGAACTCGAAGTGAACATTGCTGCCGAATTACCAACTCAAAACACATACCTTGAGGGCCTTGCCTACACATGGGAACAAAAGGACGCGAGCGGTAACGTCACGAGCACTGGTGAGGTGGAGGTCAAAGGCGGGCAAATCATCCTCTCAGGAACGGCCAACGCTACCGACACGCTTGTCCTCACTTCCGATGCTTCAAAGTCATGGATTGTTCCTTCAATGAACCCACTCATGTTCACCTTTACTGGAGGCCCAGATACGGGCTCCAATCAAACCACAGATGGCAACGGCACGAACGACACCAATACCACGCAAGAGCCCACATTCCCAGATGCTACCCTGCCGGGCACTGTTGATTGTGGAACAGCGACCTACCCTTGGATTGACGACGGTAATGATGCACTCATCACGTGCACCATCACCAATCCAAACCCGTTCGATGTGTTCCTCGGCTTTTCCTGGAAAGTGACTCCAACAACCCCTCCACCATTCACCTTTGAGGCGCCTTTTGGTGTGGACAGCGGGCCGCCCCTCACCATTTCTGCGACGGCCTCGATTCAAGTCGATTTCTCGCCGGTCCGTAATGGGCCATCCGATGGATTGTTCCCCGGAATTCAAGGTGTGGGATACACCGTTTTCTTCTCATGCTCTGAGCTTGGCGGAGCCAATCAGTGCGATTCCATGACCACGCCCACAGCAAGCACAGAAGGTGAATTACAATGGACACTTGGCGAAGCACCAGAAGTTGAGACCCCGGCAGACGCTGGTTCAGATGAGACCAAGGCCAATACTCCACTCGTCATTGGAGGCATCATTGGGGTGCTTGCAATCATCGCAGGTGGAGCAGCCGTCATCTTGTTGCGAAAATCTGAGGATGAAGAAGACGATTGGTACGCAGAATCAATCGATGATGTCGAACCCGAAATCATCGAAAAACCAACCAAGCCAACCAGTAAGTCACTCGACCAATTGCAAAATGAAGGAAGATCTCTTGACGATGTCGAGGGTCCGAAAGATCACCGCCCCAGCCTCTTCGATGAATTTGACAACAACACGGTTGAATCCTATGATGAATCAGAAGTCCAAGCCCTCGAAGAGGAACTCGATGAAGAAGAAACCACAGAGGAAGCCGAAGAAGACGACGGCATCAGCGTGGATGAAAATGGCACTGAGTGGTGGGAAGACGAGGAAGGCGTTTGGTGGTACCGAGAAGAAGGTTGGGAAGACTGGGCCGTTTGGGAAGACTAAACCCCATCGCAGGTCTTTTCATAGAGCCATTGTCACCCACAGACCGGAGGCCGTTTCATGGAGCATGAGTTCAAGGGGTACGCACTTGTTTTGCAAGACGGTGCAGATCCGCGAACCGGCGGTGTTGCCATCGCAGGGTTCACGACAGCTGGAATGGTTGGCGTCATCGCAGCCTCGCACATCATCAAGACACTCAAAATGCGGCAACTTGGGACGGTTCTCAATGCGGAGTTCCCTGCGGTTGCGCTGATCCATAATGAGGTTCCAAAACATCCCGTGCGAGTTTACCAAGGCGACGGCATTGGGGTCTTTACTTCTGAAATTCAGTTCAAGAATGAACAAGACATCATGTTCGCATCAACAGTCCTAGAATGGTTCACAAAGGGCAGTTTCGACCGCCTCATCATCATCGATGGATTGGTCGCATCTGGTGATGTGACAACGGGGCAATTGTTTGGTGTCGGCTCTTCCGAAGCAGCCCGTGCTCGACTTCGCAATTCCGGAATTGAACCGATTCAACAAGGTATTGTTGCCGGAATTACAGGCTTCTTACTCGGTGAAGGCGATCGACTTGGCATCGATGTCACCGCCCTCCTTGCTGAAGCCAGCCCGCTTTACCCCGATGCTCGTGCAGCAGCGCTTGCTGTGGAAGCGATTGGTGAGTTGACAGGCATCGAAATTCCGCTGACAGAACTTCTCGAAAACGCACAGACCATCGAATCGAGCGTTCAGGAAGTCATTGAAAACTCAAGGACGATGCTTCCTGGTCCTGAAATTGATGTGCTGGATGACCCGTCACGCGATCCATCAGTTGGTTGAATCACGAGCGTTCTTCACCGCTTGAATCACATCGTCAAACGATGCATCGGTCACAAGCATTGGTTCTAAATCCGGATAACGTGCGGCAGCATGGCCCATTTTGGTGAGCGATTCGAGCAGCTTTTCCATTTTCGGAGCGCCACCAACGCCAGCCAAACGAGGCAACGCATCGAGGTTGAGCAACAAATGATTCCTGCTCATGAGATCGGCTGCTTGTGCGATGTATCGCACGCTTCTGCGCAATTCTCTTCCGGAGTATTCAATGTCATCAGCGCCCCACACCAAGCCTGCCTTCTGATAGTCGGCGATTTCTTCGGCGCTGGGTGCACATAATTCCAAGGCACGTGCCTCTGTCATTCGGCCTGCGATGTCTTTGTGCCACATTGGTCCAATCCACAATGGGCCGCTCGCTTTTGGCAATTGCTCAGGCGTAGGATGCTGAACGAATTGGTAGGGTGCCCCCTCAGTTCTCACCCGCCATCCAATCGACTTGCCAATTGCAGTGGCTTCTGATTTACTTGTTTTGACCAGCAACGAAATTCGAACATGATGGCCATCAAACAACGCAAGAAGGGGTGTGACAACTTTGTCGAGCCTTGCAGCGGTTGTGGCAACCGTCGCTAACAACAACCTCACTGCGTCGTCATGAGCGTACTCATCAACGATTCCCTTGGCTTGGTACCGTCGTGCTTGACTTGAGGCTGAAGAACCAGTCAAGGCAGCAGTATCGGTGGCAGTAACTTCGAGAACTCCGGTGCGGGAAAGGCTCTGCAAGGCTGCATCTAGGAATTGAATCGGTGAGCCAAACGGGTCCAAATCCACCCATTGATAGGCAGCATCAACCATGGCCATTCGGGCATCGAGTCGTTGAAAGTGAAGCCCATTGTCGAACACTGCAGAAGATTTCTGGCCGTGACGATCGTCTTCAGCTTCGTGTTGGACTGGTGTTGAAGGGGGGTGAAGTTCGTGAGATCTTGCTGCCCATCCGAGTGCGAATTCGTCCAAGTCGTTGGCAGTGATGCGCAGCCGTTGTTGAAGGGGCCCGGGGATTTCATTTCGCCATCGTCGAATTCGAACACCTGTTGCGCACAATGCATCAAGTGCGCGAATGGGACGGCCGTCTTTGACCAACCAGTCGTGCTCGAGCGCATCGGCCAACAACATCACACTGCGTGTTCGCGCTGGAGCCATGGCCGGATTTAGGAATCCTGGGCCTGTGCGTTTAGCAGGCCCTCTGGGCATGTGAGTGGGACGCTCCTGTTCCTCTTGCATGTGGACAATAGTGCGCCCTTCGAGCCAGACATGACCGGGCCAGCCAGTAAGATGTTCACCCGGTTGCACCCCCTCGCCCATGCCCCTCGGTGACACTGCTCATTGAAGACCGCACCGATGGGCAGAGGCATGGCCATCACAATTCGGTTAAAGATGTGACACTTGGTGTGGAAATACACACTAAGGCTTATACCGCATCCGATGTCGTAGCGTGATTTATGTCCTTATTGAAGTCCAATAAAGCGATGCTCGCAGCCGGCCTAATGTTCCTCCTCCTCAACCTCGCAGTTTTGGCACCACTCTCGACCGGTGGCGTCCAAGATGCAGTTGACGAAACATTTGCGACCTACACAAAAGACACAGCCTGTGCCAACGATGATTGTACGGAAGCAGAGGCCGATTGGGCAGTTTCTACTTCCCAGCGAGACTACTCCGCTTGGACAATCTCAAATCTCGATGATATGATGGCCAATGGTTCAGAACCGACCTATGAAGAGATCGGGCCATTTACCTATGATATTACCAAGACGAACACTATTACTGGCTACGATAAAACAAACGGTACGCTCACATACACACAAGTCAAGTCACATCAATGCGCTGTAGAGAGCGCAAACCCGTGTGACACTGATGTAACTCAAATTAACATTGGATTCCAACCACAGGTGATCGGTGCAACTGGAATGGCTATTAACGGAATAATGGATGCGACAAAGGCTGGATTCGCAGCTGGTGCAATCGGTAATGAGATGGAATCCTTCTCCGCTGGAAAAGCAACAGGTGATGGAATCGCAACCTCTTACGGTGGCATTCAAATGGGCGCAATGACCGCAGGAACACCAGTCGATGCTGCAAACGCATCAATGATGCTCGGAATGGGCTGGTATGATGCATATGATGCATTCTTTGCTTCCATTAACGGTTCACAAATGAACAATATGACTGGAAACGGAGAAATGCTAACCTACACCCAAGCAATTCAAGGCGCTCAATTAATGGCAGCAGGTGGACCAGGAAACGAATCGGCAATTACATTCGCAGGTAACCAATCTATTGGTGATCTCTCCGCCGCATTTGAGACAGCAATGATGCCAACTGGCGAAGATGCTTCACTTACCAGCATGCAAGGTGTTCTCATCTTTGCTGGGCACTGTAACGCTTTCGCAACAGCAACTTATGGTGAAGTTATGGCTGATGCAGCAAATGGCTTTGCAAACGTTGGAACAATGCAAAGAGCAAGTATCTGGGGCTATGCATCCGCTGACATCAACGCTACAATCGCAACAGACTTTGCGGTATGTTTCGGTGTCGGAGGAGCATTCTCAATGACTCACGGTGGGGCTGATGATGATTGGTTCGAAGATCCTCTTGCAGTCAATGCTTCAACACGAATGATGAACTATCTTGGTGTTGACATCGATAACACAGTTGCAATGGGTCTTCTCTTTGCTGGACAAGGAACTGCCATGCCAACAGGTATCCTTGCAACCAATGCAGTTGACGAGGATGATTCTCCATCTGCATTCGGAATTGCAGCATTTGCAGGCATGGACTCAGCCACAGCAATGACAACCTACGGCCTCGATGCAACACAATATGCTGCAGTCGGAGCATGGGTTGGCGGATGGTTGACAAGCACAAGCGCTCTTCCAATGATTCTCCTTGGTGGAAGTGGTACAATGACTGCAGAACAATACGTCAATATTTCCTTTGGCGCAGAAGATCCAGTCAACCCCGGCCAGTACCTTACCAACAGCCTGAACTTAGGCGGTGCATGGGGAGTAATCGGAGCATCTTTTGGCGCTCCAGCAGTCGAGTTGACCGCTGCACAATCAGGTAACCTCCTCTATGGTCCACTTGGACTCACAACGTCAGCAGGAGCAACAATTTTCCTCTTCGGTGAATTGTCAGGACAAACGCCTCCAATCGACTTTACAACAATGCAAGCTGGACCACAAATGGAATGGAATGCTTCCACGATTGCAACACTCTATGGAATCGATGAAAATGCCGCAAGTGCAGTTCGCGCTTTGATGATGGGTCCAATATATGGCGAAACAGCGGAATCTTTCGTACCAGGATTTTTGATGAGTTCATTCGGAACAACTCAGTATTTGACTCAACCTGTGAGTGCATGGCTCTTCGGATGGCACGATCCAGTTAGCGCTTTCCTCGCTTCAGGAAACCCAATGGACATGACCGTTGGATGGGCTTCTCTCGATACGAATGAAACATACTACGGCTCTGACGGCGTTCTCAATGGTAACGGAACCTCCTACACCATTTGCACTGGAGAAGTTGAAGGATGCGACAAAGGAGAATCAGTATTAGAAGACGGTTCCAATGAATTGCCATGGCATAACACCAGAATGGCTCAAGCCACCTTTGGATTGATCGGAGTTGAATACCTCGATGGTGCAACCGGCGGATTCCTCACAGGAACTGACGACAAGGTCGATGTTTCAGGCTATGCAGTCGTCCCAGTTACCTGTGACGCAACAGGAACGGTTGAAAACATTCCAGTGAATGTCTGTACAGCATCTGTTGATGCAACAACACGTTCCATTCAAGCAAAGAACTTGGCGACATTTACCTTGCTCGATGCAACACCGAGCGCTCTACCAATTTTCTTGGGCAGTGATATCACATTGAAGAGTGAGAAACTATCTGGTTTGATTATTGCTGGCGATTCGACAACAACATTCTACTTGGACACCCGCCAAAACACAAACATGACAACAGCTCCACAAATGTCTGATTTGACCAAGGTTTTCACAATCAAGTCATCATCGATGATCGGTGCTGAAGATGCCGATACCATGGAAAGTTCAATCGTGACCAATCAAGAAACGTTCGGATATTGGACAAACTTCGATCACCCGGTTGATTTCATCACAATCATGTTCTACATCTTGGCTATTGGTGCTCTTGCAAACGGGGTGCTTCTCATGGTCTCAGAAGATGAATCTGATGAAGCAATGAAGGCAGAGGCAGCTCCTGCGGAAGAAGAATCCTCCGAAGAGGCTTCTGAAGCAACCGAGTGAACTTCACTCGCACAGCGTTGATTGAATTGGGACATCAGTCCCAAGAAGCCGCTTATGTGGCATCAGTAATGGGTGAATTCCACGCCTTCAAGGGCGTGAGTCACTTTGTGGCCTGCGTCGTTGACGGTGCCGATGACGGCAACGCCTTGCATGCGTTGGCCTAACCATTCACAGATGGCCTCAGCGTGATGCGCTTCCACAGCAATGATCATGCCACAGCCCATGTTGAACGTGCGGTACATCTCACGGGTTTCAATGCCGCCAACGGACTGCAACCATTCGAATTCGGGATGAGGTGTGAGCGGCGCATCAATGTGCCAGCCGAGGCTGTCATGCAGGCGCAACAGGTTGGACAATCCACCGCCAGTGACGTGGCAGATACCATGTAAATCACTGATTGAGAACGCCACTTCCTCTGTAGCGCAAGCATGGAGCAAATCGACAACAGGATCACAGTAGATCCGGGTAGGGTTGAGGAAAACTTCACCGAGGGTGATTGGTTGGTCATCCATGCCATCGAACCGGAGCACAGATCGGCCAACGCTAGCAACCGCAAAGGGCGCGTTGTCGGTGTATTCAGCACCAACATGGGCCATCACCTTGCGAACCAGTGAGTAGCCATTGGAATGGACACCAGAGGATGGTAATCCAATCAAGACATCACCCGCCCGAAGATTTTCTCCGGTGATGGTGTCACCTTTCTTAACGTAGCCAAGCGCAGTTCCAGACAAGTCAAGTTCTGTCACGATTCCAGGCAGTGAGGCAGTTTCGCCCCCGGCCAAGGTGACGCGAGCCAGGCGACACGCTTCAGCCAATGAAGCACCAAGGGCGGCGTGTGTTGCAGGGTCCGGCTTTGGAACGGCGACATAATCGACAAACGCGATTGGCTCAGCACCGACGCAGAGCAGATCGTTGACGTTCATGGCCATGCAGTCAATGCCAACGCCGCCCCATTGGTTGAGCGCTGATGCGATTTGCAATTTACTGCCAACACCATCGGTAGCAAGGGCGAGCAAGGAGTCGCCAAATTCGATGAGGCCGCCGAATCCGCCGGGGAGGTGCACAGGTGCGCCGGGTGTGCCGGGTTTGCGAGTTGAGCCGCCCAGTGAGGCGATGAGGGAGGCGACAGCCGAACCCTCGAGGTCGATATCGACGCCGGCGCTTGCGTAATCCATTGGTTCGGCCATGAACTTTCCAAAGAAAGGCGTTTGAAGAACCATCCGGCTTGAATCTCCGCCTCTTCAGTTGAGGGCATTGGAGAGGAACGGGAGGCTGAGGTCCAATCGGTGGTCAATCCCTGAATGCGTGCCACCAAATTCTTCCCAAGTGTGAGCGATGCCCTGCTGGCTAAGTTTGTCAACAAAACTTCTCGAACCATATTGGATGTTGTATTGGTCACGATCGCCGCAATCAATCCACATCGCACTCAAGTCTCGAAGGCCTTGGGATTGAGTCTCGATCATCATCAATGGATCGTAAGCCAACCAACGTGCCCATGCATCAGTGATGACTTCACCCGTTCTCGCCTCGACAGGCAACTCAATGCCAAGCGGATTGGTTGACGATGGGTCTCTTGGATCGTAGGAGGCAGCCATTGCACAGATCATCAGCGTGTGAAAATCAGGCCCGGAGAGCTTCGGTGCAGTGCGCACATGGCTGACGTACTTCGCAGCACCACCATGGGCTGCCACGTGGGTTAGGGTTTCTCCAAAGGTTGGCCTGAACATCATCTCAAAGCCGACATCACCTGAATGGCATGCGACAGCATCCCAGCAACCAGGTGTGAGCATGGCGTTGACCACAGCTCCGTAACCGCCTGATGACTTGCCAACAAGGGCGGCCTTTCCATTGGTTGCATACCGTTCAAAGACAGCAGGCTTGAGCGCTTGACTCAACCATGAGGACCATTGCCCCAAGACAGGAGAATCAACGAATTGATTGCCGCCAAGACTGGTGAATGTATCGGGCATGACAAGGATCACTGGCTCCATTTTACCTTGTTTAACCAACCGCTCATGGCGTTGAGGGATCGTTTCTGCAAAAGCCTTCCAACCAGCGCGAGCAGGGCCTGAGGATGTGAAGGGAGCGAGGTAAATGACAACGCCAAGTTGCTTGCCTTGATCCATCGCTTCAACGCCTTCAGGTGGAATGTGGACAAGCACTTCCCGCTCTGTGGGATCCCCCAATCGATTGGCCAACAAAGGCGAGTCGAAACTCCACCGGTCAAGCAGGCCAAGTGTCGGGGTGAACGCATGGTCGGGCATGACTGAGCCTTGAGGTGGTTGCACATGGATGATGCGGTTCTGGCGCTCGGCCAGTGGACGCTCAGTTTTGTCAAAAAGAGGCGACTCAAGCCCTCACTCCCTCCAGTGGAAATGAAGGGGTGGCAAATGTTTGAAGATACGCTCATAAACGGTTGACGCTACACAATGAAAGTTCGGTTGGCAAACAACGTCCTATGGTGTTCAAAATGTTGCAAGAATTTGACCTTCCCGCTCGCTGGACATCCCTCATTCAGGATCACTTTGCTGAAGCGGTGCACAACCTTGCACAGATGTGGCCAGACGAACAATCTCTTGAAGTTTCATACCGGGTGATTGAAGGGTTTGATCACGAATTCGCACATGACATTGTGGAGCATCCAGAACTCCACTTTCACGCTTCAAACCAAGCCCTTCGCCAATTCTTAATCGATGCGGGTCACAGCAACATGTACCCCTTTGTTCGCATCGTTCACCTCCCAAGTGATCAGATTCGAACGGTCTCACAATTGAGGGCTGACGACATTAGCCATATGTTAGCAATCGACGCCGTAGCAACCAAGATTACCGGCGTCCGTCCAAGGATTTACGCTGCAACCTTCGAATGCGTGGGTTGCGGACACACGATGGTGATTAACCAGCCAAACGAACAAGAATTGATTGAACCGATTGAATGCCAACAAATCGACGGTGGTTGCGGTCGTGCAAAGCGTCAAACTCGGTTCGAATTGAAGCAACAGGACTCCATTCTCATCAACTCACAATTCGTAGAACTACAAGAGTTGCCAGAACAAATGAAGGGCGGAATTCAACCAGAACGAATCCTTTGCATCGTCGAACATGACCTTGCGGGGAAGCTCAATCCCGGTGACCGTGTCAAAGCCAACGGTGTGTTGTTCATTCGTTCCCAACGCAAAGGCGGAAAGGACACGCCGGTTTTCGATATCTTTCTTCGAATTCACTCACTTGAACGCCAAAATATTCCGCTTGAAGAAATTGTCATCACCGAAGATGAAGAATTGGAGATTAAGGAACTTGCTCGACGCCCAGATATCTATGACGTGTTCACCAACAGCATCGCACCCTCCATCTTTGGAATGGAGATGGTCAAGCGGTCGCTTGCACTCCAGTTGTTTGGCGGTGTTGCCCGTCTCAACGCAGATGGAACTCGAAATCGAGGCGACCTCCACATCCTTCTCATGGGGGACCCTGGTGTTGCCAAATCGCAACTCCTCAACTACATGGCCGACATTTCGCCACGTGGACGATTCACTTCTGGCCAGTCAGCTTCAGCAGCTGGTCTCACGGCAGCAGCGGTGCAAGACGCTGCCGCAGATGGCCGCTGGACGCTTGAAGCCGGTGCGCTTGTTCTTGCCGATTTAGGATTGGCAGCAATTGACGAATTCGACAAAATGAATGAAGGCGATCGTTCCAGCATGCACGAAGCTATGGAACAACAGAAAATTTCCATTTCGAAAGCGGGTATTAACGCTAGCCTCCGAACGCGATGCGCAGTTCTCGCAGCAGCGAACCCAAAAAGCGGTCGTTTTGAGCCAGTTTCAGAAGTACCTTTCACGGCACAAATCAACCTCGCCCCGCCGCTCGTTTCTCGGTTTGACGTGATTTGGTTGTTGACCGATGACCCAGAAATGGAAAAAGATGCAAAGATTGCAAAGCACATCATCGACACTCGATTGCTTGGCGTCAGTGAATTGCTGGTGAATGAAGGCTCAGCGCCGGATCCATCAAAGTCAGCCGCTGAGTCAGGTGTCAAGAACTCTGACACGCATGGGGAAGTCCTTTCTCGAGATTTGATTCGAAAGTATGTGGCCTACGCAAAGCGAAGCATTCACCCATCAATGGTCCCCGAAGCACGCGAGAAAATTGTCAACTTCTATGTTGAAACGCGTAAGCAAATTGGTGATTTTTCCGATACGGTAGCCATCACCGCCCGTTCCCTTGAAGCATTGGCACGATTGGCTGAGGCCAGCGCACGGATTCGCCTCTCACAAGTGGCGACATTGGAAGACGCAGAACGCGCCATCCGCCTTACACGAATGTGGCGCGAGGATCTCATGGGTGGAAACTTCGATGAAACTGCGCTACAAACAGGACAAAAGGGCACGGCCCGGAACCGTGAGAAATCAATGTTCAACATTGTATCCACGCTCGCTGCGGATAACAACGGCATCGCTCAGCACAACGACGTACTGAATGAAGCCGAACGCCACAAGATTGACAGAAGCACTGCAGAAGACATTCTTGAGAAATTCCATCAAGAAGGTCGTCTGTTCCGGCCGGGTGGCTACGACACCCATGGAATCCCTTGACGTTCATGGGTTTGAATCTTGAAGGATGAACGCTTGGGTGAACTCATGGCCGAACCTCAAACCACTGAACCAGTTGGTGAAGTTGCAGATGCTTCGGCCCTCGTTCCTGAGCAACTTGGCTTCATGTGCGGCATTGAGGTCCACCAGCAATTGGCGACCGGTAAACTCCATTCTCGGCAACCTGGACTTCTCTATGACATCACAATCGACACCGTTCCTTCCGATTGGAAGCGATTTGAGCGAAAGCTTCGACCTGCTCGTGGAGAAGGCGGTGCAATCGACATAGCCGCACGGTTCGAATCTCGCAGAAACCGTTCCTTCGTTTATGTTCAAAGCCCCAATGCTGGACTGATTGAACTCGATGACCAGCCACCACTGGATCATGATGAAGATGCCATCCAAATCGCATTAACGGTCTCAGCGCTTCTTGAGGCGAAGCCCGTGTCCCTGCTCCAAACCATGAGAAAAACAGTGGTCGATGGTTCAAACACGAGCGGGTTTCAACGAACCTCCCTCGTCGCGACAGACGGGACACTGCAAACAGATGGAGGCCCCGTGGGAATCGATGTGCTCTGTTTGGAAGAGGACAGCGCTCGAAAGCTCGACACCCTTTCCACTCCAAACGGTGAACAGGTCATCTACAACCTTGACCGGCTAGGTCTACCGCTCATTGAAATTGCAACAGCACCAGATGTCACTTCTCCAGAGCACGCACAAGTCACCTCAATGGCGCTTGGTCGAGTGCTGAGGCAAACCCGGAAGGTACGCCGAGGCCTTGGTAGCATTCGACAGGATCTCAACGTGTCATTGGCCTGTGGTGACCGAGTTGAAATCAAAGGATGTCAAGACCTCAATTGGATCCCTCGCATCATCCGGTTGGAAATGTCCCGGCAGTTGCACTTCTACAGACTGTCGAATGAGTTGCGGAGCATGCTTAACCTCGCCCCGCTCCCACCAGATCGACGAAGTGACGAGTCTGAATTGGAATCTTCTATTGCTTCCGCCGTTTCAGAACATCTACCACTGAACCTCGTTGATGTTTCAACCTCTTTCGACTCATGCGAGTCGAAGATGGTCAAAGGTGGTCTTTCGAAGGGCCATGTCATGCTTGGGCTTCCACTGGCGGGACTCAACGGCAAGATTGGCACCAAGGAACTTGACAAGGAAGGCGCTCAACTGCCACGACTTGGTCGAGAACTCGCTGGTGCAGCGAAACTCGCTGGCGTCAAGGGCGTCTTCCATTCGGACGAACTTCCAGCCTATGGCATCGAACAAGAGCACGTCGATCATGTCCGCAGCGCACTCTCATTGGCTCCAGAGGACGGATTCATTCTTTGCTTAGCACCACAATGGCAAGCCGAACTTGCCCTTGAAAGCGTGCTTCAACGCGCTCGAATGGCTTGGCACAGAATCCCGCAAGAAGTCCGAAATGTGGTTGTCAAGAAAGGGGCGCCAGATGATGGAACCACTTCGCCAATGCGACCATTGCCGGGCGGTGCGAGAATGTACCCTGAAACCGATGTCCCTTCAATCGTCATTGATTCAGACCGATGGCAATCCACGATGTCCAGCCTCCCAATGAGCGACCAAGAACGGGAGGAGCGTATGGCTGGCTACCAAGTTTCATCGGATCAAGCAAAGCAGCTCGTTGCTCGTGAACTTGATGACGTCTATGTGGATCATGTCGGCGAAATGCCTCACAAAGGTTGGGCGAGCGTGGTTTTGGAGAATGATGAAGCGCAGCCAGAATTGTGTGCAAATGTTCTGAAGGTCAAAGAGCAGGGCGATATTACACGAGAATCGATGAACGACATCATTGCAGCGTTTGTTGGCCAACAACCAACCCTTGAGCAAATCGCAGCCTATGGTGAAGCCAATGGCTACAAGCCAGCGGATGAAGGGGACCTTGCTGCAACCATCCAATCCATTGTGGAAGAGCGCTCAGATTTCGTCAAAGAACGTGGCATGGGCGCCATGGGTCCGTTGATGGGCGTTGTTATGCAAACGGTGGGTGCCGCCGACGGGAAGGTCGTTAGCGCTCTTTTACGAGCAGCCATTCAAGGTAAAATGGAGTGATTGCGATGCGATTCCGCCTGCTTCTTGTTGGCGTGCTTGTTCTCTTTTTGCTCCCATCACCCCAAGTTCAAGCAGAATCCTCCTCCTCCTTCGAAGAAGATTTCACCCTTCAATGGAGTCACGACTTTGGTGATGCTTACATCACCACAGCACCTCTGTTTGCCGGCGAACGATTGTTTGTTCGAACCTCGGCTTCATGGGGTGGGAGTTCAGTCCCGACTGTTGCCTCCTTTACCCTCGAAGGCGAGTTGGTGTGGAGTGAGTCAAATGCCCATTCCACCCATCATGACATGGCGCCTCTGCTGCACCTCATGGCTGGAAACGGTTCCTGTGGCGCTTGGCCTGAAATGATGATTGTGGGCTGGTCTGATGGCACCGTTGAAGCACGTTCACCAAGCGATGGAACCCTCCTGTGGGCCTATGAAACAGAACAGGTAACTTGGGGCGTGACAGGCATGATGGCGCTGGATGAGGATCAGATCATCGTTCCAACGCGCACGGGGCTTGTGTCCCTGTGTGCTTCGGATGGTTCGATGACCATGGAGGCCACCACTGGACTTGGTTGGCGAAATGGAGTGACTGTGGGCGCAGAGGAATACTTCTTGGGTGATGAATCAGGTGTGCTGTGGAGTGTTGCAACGAATGGTACAACGCGGTCTGTCGACTTAGGGGACGGCAAAATCCGACATGCACCAATCCTCACCTCAGCAGGGCTCTTGGTTCAGCTCCAAGGTCAGCAATCCAGCACGATGTATGTTCTCGATTTGGTAAACCTGTCAACCATTCAAACCCTTCCGATTGGCCCATCTCCGGGCATTCCAACCGCTGCTGGGGCTTTCGTTCTGGCCTTTGATTCCGAAGCGATCCGATCGCTTTCCTGCTCACTCATATGTGAGGAAGTGGACCGAGTTCCGTTTCTTTCAAACGGGGAAATCGGATTTGCCCATGATGGGCAATACATGCTCCCTTACAACGGCAATGAACAGGGGTGGGGCCTTGTCAACATCACAGAATATGGCCGCCTTCAGGTTCAAATGGCCACCACCGGGGCGGACGGGTACGCCACAGCAGCACCAGGTTTCACCTCAAGCGTGACACATGGAGAGATGTTGGCCTTTGGAAGCGATGGGGGCGTTGTGTATGTCCATGCAACGACAACCAAAGCAGTGGAGCCAGCTCTTGAGCAGAATGTTGAGACGTTCGATTGGGTTTCCCAAGGGATTGTGTTCCTTCTCTACCTTGCGCTGGGGGGCGCCGGTGTGCAACTCTTGCGTGGAAATTGGGCATCAATGCTCAAATTCTTGAGCGTTTACATGCTTCTCATCGGCCTGCTTGTGATTGACCAAGTCGCTATCCAGTGGTCCCAAACCATCGATGAATTAGGCACTCAGTCTGAGAACGACGAATGGGATCCTTCATGGAACGAATCATGGCGAGGTACGCAGATTGTCTCCATAACGATTGGAGGAGAAGTGCATGCTGCTGGCGGTTTTGAAGGCTACACGAATGCGCTCGATTTGACACTCGCTGCGTGTGAAGAACTCGGTGTGGAAATCGAGACCGAATCCACGCGAATCGGTACATACGTCTTGTCCTTCGATGGGGAAACAGGGGAAGGCTGGGAATACACTCTTGACGGGCGTTTGGCCACGCTAGCGTCCGATTATTCCACGATTGATTCATCGACAAGAGTCGAATGGTCGCCTGTGGAAACGAGGTAAGCCTCAAATCGTGGGGGCTGGTGGGTTGAACCATGTTCCAAGCCCTCGGCACGCATGGCCCTGAACTTTCACCCACAATGGGCTTGGTTCTGGATGTGCTTCTTCTGGGTGCTGCCTTCTGGCTTTTGGCTGGGCCAAACCGTCGCTCAGTGCACGATGTCGTCCTTATGGCGGCCCTTGTGGTGAGCGTGTCGTTGATTCGAGTTGTGATGCAACCACTGCCAAACATTCAACCCGTAACAGTGGCTTGTTTGTTGGTCGGTGCCCAACTCGGCGCCCGCCGTGGAGCAGCCTTTGCTGTCATGGTCACCATGCTTTCCAATTTCTTCATGGGCGATGGATGGTGGACTCTTTTCCAAGCAGGCGGATGGGCCATGATTGCAGTGCTCGGTTCTCGGCTTTCATTGGTGGTTGATGGAGCGTACAACGCAACTCGAACATGCTTCGCCTCCCTGGGTTCCGCCTTCATTTTCGGTTTAGTGGTCTCATTCTCGATCCTCGACGGAACCTTTGGTGCGATTGATTTCCTTTTCTATCTAGCCAATGGTCTACCATTTGACATGCTCCATGCCTTGGGCAATCTCACCTTTGCAGTGTGGTTTGGCGCATGGTTCAGTTCGATTCTGAACGAACAGGCTTCATTGGAATCAATCGAACGGGCAGTGGTGGATCGTCATGGCATCGATGCCTGAAGCCCCCACAATGGTGCTGATTGTTCGCGAAGACCTCCGACTTTCGTCAGGTAAAGTGGCAGTGCAATGTGCGCATGCTGCGGTGTCATGCACCTTAGCAGCGCGAAAATCACAGGCCCGCTTGGTCGAGCGATGGCGTCAAGCAGGGGCGCGTAAAATTTGCTTGAAAGTGAAAAATCTGAGTGAGTTGCAGATGCTTGCAGGGCAGGCACAAACGGCAGGTTTTGTGATGCATTTAGTCAAGGATGCAGGCCACACGGAAGTGGAGCCAGGCACAATCACTGTGCTTGGAATTGGACCCGGGCCAAGACGCTCTATCGATGCGCTGGTCGGAGATTTGAAACCATACTGACCTCACGTCCAAGCATGGGTCTCCGCTCCTTCATCCACAAGATGACAGCACCTCGTCCATCTGAGCGGATTCCAAAAGGCGACATGAAGATGGTGTTCGTTGTCAATCATGGTCTGAAGATGGGGAAGGGGAAAATCGCTGCTCAGGTCGGCCATGGGGCGGTGAAAGCGGTGATGAATGCTGGCGAAAAGAGGCCTGCCTCACTGGAAGCGTGGCTTGCGACAGGACAGAAAAAAATCTGTGTGAAGGGTCTTGATGCTGATCACCTCATCCGTTTGGAACAGGAAGCAAAGCAACTCAATGTCCTTGCTGTAAGCGTTCACGATGCTGGTCACACACAAATTCCGAGTGGCTCGTACACAATTTTAGCCCTCGGTCCTTGCGAAGAGCATCAGTTGGAACCACTGACGGGTTCGCTGAAATTACTGTAACTCCCACCGCTTTGATGAAGGGGAAGGGCCTCGCAAGTTCATGCGCCACTACTCAACGGACCGCATCGACCTGCGTTCAGACACAGTCACTCAACCCACGCCGGCCATGCGCGAAGCAATGCATACTGCGGCTGTTGGAGATGATGTGCTGGGCGATGACCCGACAGTTTCCCAACTCGAACGACGCGTAGCAGAGATGTGCGGCAAAGAAGCGGCGCTGTTCGTACCTTCAGGCACCATGTCCAATGCGATTGCATTGAGGTGCCATACTTCACCAGGTGATGAAATCATCACGGCTAAAAATAGCCACATCTACATCTATGAGGGCGGTGGATACGCTGCCCTCTGTGGTGCTTCAGTTGCCCTTGTCGATGTTCATGGGGGGCTCATGCGTCCCGAAGATGTCCAAGGGGCAATTCGTAAGCAAGCAGGCTCCCTCTCCCACTATCCGGACGGGACTCTTGTGTGCGTTGAGAACACTTCCAACCGAGGTGGCGGTGCATGCTATCCGCAAACAACCTTGGATGAAATTGCTGCTGTTGCGAAAGCCAACAATTGTGCTGTTCATATGGACGGTGCGCGGATCTTCAACGCTTCGGTAGCAACCAACACGTCGCTTGAGCGCATGGTTCGTGAGTATGATTCGATTTCGATTTGCCTTTCAAAGGGCTTGGGCGCTCCGATTGGCTCAGTGCTCGTCGGCTCACGCACCTTCATCGCACAAGCCCACCGCTGGCGCAAGATGTTCGGCGGCGGTATGCGACAGGCTGGCATGCTCGCAGCAGCAGGCTTGCACGCCCTTGATCACCACGTCGAGCGCATGGTCGAAGATCACAGTCGAGCAACACAACTTGCGACTTCGATCAATGCAATCAACGGGTTCACAGTCGATCTTTCAACCGTTGAAACAAACATGGTCTACTTTACTTCCGAAATCCCTGCAACCAAGGTGATGGATGCGCTGGCCACTTCTGGGATTGACGTGCTTGATATCGGGCCTCACTCGTGTCGAATCGTGGTTCATCTTCATGTAACCGATGAAGATGTGTCTGAAGTAATTCGAGCCTTCAAGAACTTCGCTTAATCCTTGAAATACTCTCACTCCCTTTTCTCCTATGGCGGCGAGGGGCACCATTGTCTGTACCGTATGCGGTGAAAAGAAAGCAACAGCGCCTTGTGCGTTATGCGCCTCAATGATGAAAGGCGCACCGAAGAGAGATTGGGATTACGAAATTCCCTACTTATTGCATGAGGAAGTAGCGCAATCTCTTGGCGGGCCCCATCCGAATGCAAAGCAACGATGGAATGCGTTCAAACGGCATTATTCAACACCGGACCATGTTGGGTGGGCCAGAACCGAGGGGTCCATTGATCCGGTCTTGGAAGCGCCAGCCTCATCGGAGGAACTCCTCGCCATCGCCAAACGCATTGAGGAGGGTATCAAATTGACCTCGGCAGAACGTCTTGTTTTGCACAAAGGGTTTCTGATGATCGACGGGGCCTCGTTCTCGTTCCGCGAGCAGCACGTATGCATGAACGGCCGTCAACTTCCTCATCAAGTTCCAACGGTTTCCTTGCTCCGAGTTCTCGCAGATCCCAAACAAAGACATGGTTGGGACATGAGTCGGTTTTTGACTGTTTTTGGCTGCATCAAAACAATCCAAGAGGAGCAGCTGGTTGATGAGTTTCATAATCGCGAGCAAAGGCATGCTTTCTTGCGACGGCGGCGCATCGAACGCCGAGCGGCTCGTCCAAGTCGCCATGCAGTGTTTTCAGTTCTGACATGGATTGGATGGATGGCTGAAGAACACATACCCCCGCCAACTCATCACATGTCTCATCCCTTGGGAGCTTGGTCGCGGGACATCAAACAACGCCTAAGCAGGGGGAATGACTTCGACGCTCGAATCGCAGAGGCCTTTCTCAATCATCCAGATGGACTGGTCGAACTCGCCTCTTACCCATGGCTTGCACGCTGGAAAAATTACAGAAGCACCCTCCAAGCAAACGCACCTGTGAATCCACCACTGAGAACCATAGGGGGGAAACTCAAGTTGAGGGTTCGGACTAAAACGGGCTCGTCTCGCCATACAAACATCCCCGATGATCCTGCCATTTGGGCCACCCTGCTCTCCCATTCCCTTTCCCCATTAACTTCGCACGAAGGTGAGGTATTGTTTGCAGTGCAACACAACTGGAGTTCAAGAGCGAATTCTCCGAAATTAATTTCCGCCCCTCTAAAACGGTCGATTGAGTTCCTTAACTCCATCATCAAGGCAAATTGCGAACGGGTGTTCATTTCAGGCAAGCACATTTTGGTGGTCGGACGGGTCGGGCATTTCTATGAAGTAACGGTTGAACCAGGAGCTCATGCAGCACCATTCAGAATCAAGTTGCTCTCCTCTTTGGGTCCTAAGAGGTCGTCAGATGTCTGCATTCATCAAGGGCGGTTTCACTCAACGGTCCCGTTAGGCGATACAATTGCTACCGTGGTGCTTTCACTGATCGACGATGTCGGAAGCAGCGTTCAAGTCAATTCATTGTTGAATGAACTGACTCACAACGCCCCCATGGGTTTCCCACATCTCCTCAATGACACTCAAAAAGCCATGATGGATCAAGCGTCATACCTCCAACTGCTCGATTCAGTTCGACGATACACTGGCCTTAATGCTCCAACTTGGGTTGAAGAACGTGGGCGCAACGGACCAGAGTTTGACGAAGCAGAAGCGTTAGGCCGGGGTGAATTGTTCATGCAGTACCTACAGCATCGGAATCACCGAAACCACCAGCGTGACAGAAGGACCTCGGCGAGCGAGGCGAGAAACAAGGTCGCACATGCAGCCTTGGCAAAACGCCCCTATCCGCTCGATGCTTTGGTCAAGATGTGGCGTTCATCGGTGGTAGCAGCAAGCAATGAAGAGGCCGATGCATCAGAAAGACGGCTTAACCTTCACCATCATCATGATTTTTATCACGATAATTTCCAACGAAATGACTGGATGTTCCTTCGAAACCACGGGCAAAACGAACGAGATGCTCCAATCGGTGATGTTCGTAATGGCGAACGACGGTTCTGCGAAGTCTTTCCAAGGGTTTGGGAGGCTATGCTGCTGCAACCGATTGGTTCACAGGTACGCTTTGCTGTCGCTGATGGGGGCGATGTTTCCTTTGAACACTGCCACCTCAATCTCACCCTGCGCAATGCACATGAGAGGCGGTTGATGCTTCGTTTTGCGACTTTGGCAGGCTATGAAGAGCAGGAGAGAGAGCATGGTTACCAAGTGTTCCAACGACGAGATCATCCGCGTCAGTGGGCTCGACGGAACCTTAGCGAGAACCTCAATCGAGCTCAAGAGCGCTTTGGATTTCGTGGCGCCCCACCTTGGTGGTGGCATTACATGGATGCACAGCAAGCACCTGACGAGGTTCCAGAATTCCGATGGGAACTCGGTGTCGACTTACGCGATGACCCAAGGCCGCCAATGGGCGGAGATTTCCAGCCTTGATCATGAGCGGCGCGTGCAGGCAGCTGCTCCAATCATTGCAATGGTTGCAAGGCTGTGAATAAACGGTAGAGCATAATCCGGTTCTGCCGTCACGGGTTCATCCGGTTCTTCGATGACCTCAATGACTGGATTGAATTGATACACGAGGTGCACAGACAAATCATTTCCATCAAACGCTGCCGGCAGTTGGACGTCCATCGTCCCCTGAACGACATCCCCCAATGGAATGACGGCCCGCATGATGTGCGGGTAGTTCTCCAAACCGTTAGAACCATCTTCGAAGTAAGCAGAAGCCTCGACAACCCAGAGGTAGGCCTGGAGCGACCCATCGCCAAATTGGGTTTGATTGATCGTTGAGGACCATGTGGCAGTTCCGCTCAAATCCCCAGTAGGTGTCCATCCAAAGGTACTTGTTCCATTTCCGAGAAGGAGAGGTTGTTGAACAACGGTGGTGAAATCTTGCTGAAGGCTTTCTGATTGCGACACACTGCCCTTGATCATTGTTGAACCGTTGAACACCACTGCTGGAGGGGACCATCGGCCGTATCGGTCATGGTATCGCTTGTCAATTTCATCAGTTCCAAACGGGTCTTGGACTTCCGAAATCGATCGGTGGGTGTGATACTGCTGCATGGAGAGATTGCTCTCCACATCGTCAAGAGCATGCTCCACATCTACGCAGTTCGAACACCATGTAGCGGTGTAAACCTCGACAATGGTCGGAAGATCACTCAGGTTCACGGTGCTCACCGACGAGGTGTTCGCTTCGGTGGATTGGCCACCAAAGACGGCCCCCGCCTCCAGAGTTTCCGCAGCACCTGCGCTTGCAGCAGTCGTGCAAAACAACGTTGTAATCAAGACGACGAAGAGCCTTCTTCCGAGTCCCATGCATCCGCCAAGCCTGCCTTTTCTATCAAGGTATGCTCAGGATGCAGCGTCGCAAGGATCTCGAAGCAGGTCATTGCCATGAGGAGGAACGCACCGTTGTAATCACTTTCACCCGATGCTTCAGCAGCAGCAAAAGCCTCGTAACGAGAACGGATACCACTGCCGGTCATGCCAAACACCGCAGCGAGGCGGTCGGCCATGCCTGCCTGGAGGCCGAGGCTCACCAACGTCGCATAGAACACAGCGCACACAGCCATCCGCACCTCGGTGTTTCCAGTCAGTGCATCGGCTGTGCCCTCTTCAAGCAAGGCCAGCCGTGCTTCAGATTCTGCAGTAACCTTGGCATGGTCTTGTTCAGAGAGCACATCACTGAGCATGTCGTGGATGTGATGAACAGCCTGTTCGACACCGTCCTCACGCCTTTCAGCAGGGGTCTTTACCGGTGGTTTCGGCTCCCAACCCATGGTGATTCGCGCTTTGAAGTGGTTCAACAAGGCTCGCTTGGCACTAAGCAATTGCTTGCGTGTGATGCCGTATTGGTCCATGCCAGCCCGGCGGTCCATCTTAGACAAGATGCCGAGGTCGCCAGCGACTTCAACAGCAGCCATGGCCATCATGACGATGCGTTGCTCCTTGCCATCGCCTCGAACTTCAGCCTTCCTGCGACAAATCGCCTGCTTTGGCATGCCGAGGCGACGCTTGAGGTCCTTGTTGTCGAGCGCTTGACGTTGCGCCTCATGCTTGCCTTTGAGCGGCTTGCACATCATCTTGACGAACGGCTCAGCGGCTTCCATGGCGTACTTGCCGTACATCTCTTCCACCTTCTTGCGAACAGATTCCCGCAAGGGGTGCTTCAAACGCACGGTGCCCTTGTCGACCTTTCGCAGCCGGTTCCACTTTCGCGCTTTGGCAGCGTTCATCCCAGCAGTCGACATGTAGCCACCACTGGTGCCAATGTTTGCGTTGACGTTCTCATCGTTTCGAACAGCCTGGTGGGTTGCGGATTCGCCACCATAGGTGGTTTTTCCAGCATTCGCGTCCATGATGTCCTTCGACGGGGTGGTGATCCCGCAGGCGTCACAGTACAGTTCGCCCTTGTTGGCGTCCAGCAGCATCTTGCCAGCACCACAATCATCGCACGCTTGTTCTTCTTCTTCTTTCATGTTTACCTTATCCATTGATATGTCACTTCCTTTTTTCCTCTGTGTGTGGGGGATGTTTCGCAGGGTTTGGGATTTGGCCGCCCTAAAATTAAACCGGCTACCTCCGCTCCATCGCACTACAATTCTACATCTACGCCATCCGGCTTAAACTTTGCGGTGAACAAGAGTCATCTGCAACTAACAAGAATAAGTCTTGTTTGATTGTGAGCCCAACATCAAAAACAATCACCGTCGACAGTATATAAGTAAAAACGCGATTTCTTACACATTCGATTCTTGCGAAACTTGCCTTGGCATGGAGCCCGAAACCATCCCTAACCACGGTGTATGTATACTATCATTCTACCATATAAGGGAGCCCTTTGCAAGGCGGTGAACTGCTCGCCTGTTGAAAATTCAAATTCGATACTATGGCGGTGTTCGCCGGCACCCTTTCACACCGTGTTCCTCAAAAACCCTCGACGGTATCAGTGAAGGGGAGGGCGTACAATGAGCGGCGATCGATTATCTTGTACCATTGAAATCCAGCCACCAAACGAGCACTTCCCATCTTGGCTCACCCAAGCCTTTCTCGAGGGAAATGCGAACGCTCTTCTCATTCTTTATCCAAACGAAGAAGCCCGCAAGCAAGCCCTGAACCTCCTTTCAGGGCATGATTTGGCCGTCGATACAACCCACCATCTTACGCTCCCGCGCCTCGTTGACCTGCTTCACCTCGACCTCAAGTTACCACGAAAACTCGAAGCAGGACCCGCGCTGTTCAATGTGGTCCATGAACTCACCAAACAAGCTGCAAACAAGGGAGAACTTCCGCTTCTTTTCGCTCCTACAAGCGAAGGCCGCACTTGGCGACCATACAACACTGAACGCCTCAATGCTCTCCACACAGCGCTCATGAATCTGGACCACCCTTGGCGCTGGGATGGCGATCCAGGAGCGAGAGAGTTTCACAAAATCCTCCAAGATGTTGGAAAACGACTCGAGGGCACACACCCTTCACTCATCCAAAAAAACCTAACCAAGGCTCTCGAATCCTCCACAACACCATTCACAATGAACGATGTTGATGGCGTTCTCATTCTCGATGCAGCACCCGATTACACAGAATCCGAAACATCGTTGCTGCGATCGCTCTTGCTTCACCGTCCAATTCATCACTTATGCAATCCAGGTTCGTTCCGACTTGGCTTCCATGGAGCATACATCGATGACGTCCCCTATGTGACTCAAGACACACTCCCTGAGTGGATACCACACCACGCCATCGATTCGAATGCTTCTGTTGAGGCCGGGGAAGGGCCGGAAATCCGAAGGATTCAACTTCATCAACGCGAACACGCTCTTGATGCAACGTTGGAATTAATTCGCGCCTATCGGACATCAGAAAGTGGGACGGTTCTGATCGTCGATGGCCAAGCAAAGGACCGTGAAGGCCTCTGGCGAACACGTCTCTCTGAAATCGGGATGGGCGTCCCTCATTCTCCAGCCCCCCTTTCTGCGGTTCCTGGAATCAACCACCTGCTTCGTTTGATGCGCATCGGGATCGGCAGCAATGCGTGGTCAATGTCCCATCTGCAGAGCCTTACTTCACACCAGAGCATCGCGCTCATCAACGGGGGCGTAGTACCAGCGGCTCACCCAGTGCATGACACGTGGTCGCCCCGCGCCCACATCGAGGTGCTTGAAGGGATGGCTCGGTCTTTCCACGTCCGAGGGGGCCCGGGTGCGCTGACCCGTTGGATTCGTACCCTTGCAGCCGCAAAACCCCAACTCGGCCGTGATTCCAATGAGGCGCGTCAAGCGCTCGAGGAGACGCAATGGTGGCTTGCCTGTGTTGCACGAATATGGGCTCCGTTCGTAGAAGGCGAAGAACGGCGTGTGCTTTCGGAGCGTGTTGAGGGATGCATCTCCCAAGCGACTTTACCAGTGCCTCAGCCGCTGGGAACAGGTGCTGCCTGGCTGAACCACATGCTTTCCAACTTGGATTGGGACACCCTTCTTCAGCGAACAGGTGCCTTTGACCGGTCTGTGTCGGCTTTGCAATTGTTGGCAACTGCCCATGCGGCCTCGGACGGATTATTGGAAAAAGCAGGCGTCACTCTCCCATCCACAGGTCTGGATTTCATCGAACACATCGAACGCCTTGTGTCGGATACCAAGATGCCAAGCGGGCGTGCTTCAAGCACTGACGTGAAGGTGCTTACACCTGAAGACGCACATGGGGTAACGGCAGATCTTGTCCTGTTGGTTGGCATGGATGTTGATTCGTGGTCGATGAAACTCCCGAAGGTGCCATGGCTTGACCCACCAACGAAGCTCAAACTCGGTATGCTTCACACTGATCTCGTCGTGAGAAAAGGCCGACATCACCTCCTTCACCTCCTCGGTGCTGGAACAACCATTGTTGTCTTTGACAGCACTTTTGAAGAAGGCGGGGGGCCAGCAGCACCCCTTTCCGAATGGCTCAGTGATGCCCAACGCTCAGGCACATTCAATGCTCTTCAAGGCACACCGAGTTTCCTTCCTGAAGCCTCGGTCACAGGCCAACACCCAAGTCGGTGTTGGCAATATGATCCAACAACACCGGATCACAACTGGCTTTCGCCACGACCCTTCACAATGGAAGCGGTTGGAGGGGCGGTTGCTGGGTACCGGTCGGGCCATCGAAACCGTGACGCTCGCCAACGCTTGGGGCTTGCCTTGAGAGAAGGGAGGATTGGAGAAGGGCATGTCAACGCCGTTCACGGTATTGCAATGGCGTACGAAGCACCAATCACCAACGATCGAATCCAACGCCAACCGACCTTCAAGGACTTGGAAAAAGGTGATTACATGCTTTGGGGCACCCGAAACGCCCTTGCCACGACGGACCTCCTTTCGCTAACGCCAACATTTGCTCAAGCAAAAGTTGGTTCTCGGTCTCAACCACATTGGCCCCATTTAGGAATGAAGAAAAACGGGACCTCAAAGGGCGTTTCAATCGATCCAAGGCCCCTTCCACCTGCTCACTTCGAAGGCACGGTTGTGTCTCAAATATTTGGACAAACAGCGGTTCCAATTCGCCGGAATGTGTGGTCAGCAAGCCGTCTTCAACCGTGGCTTGCTTGCCCTCGTCAGGCATGGATGACGGGGCACTTGAAAGCACAAGGGGCCGAAGAGGAATTAGAAGACATCGACCACCGAACTCGAGGTCAAATCATTCACGATGCTGAAGCTGCAATGCTTGAGGCACATGGTATTCCCATTGGCGGCGAGGCGAGCGAAGCAGCCTCCCCTCTCCATCTCGGGCCAAGCCCAACAGGCCAAGATGGATGGCAAACCATCCTTGTCCATCTCGAAGAAAATGTGCCGTGGCTCTCTCGAAATGATGCAATCGCCACACACCGATGCAGGGACTTGATTGGTGTCACACCATCCGTTTGGAAAGCCCATTTGGATGGCGAACAAAGCATCGCCCCAGGCGGCCGGCTTTGGAGGATGGTGCAAGCAGACTACCAACTGGAGCACGCAGCGCCGATTGCGTGTGAGTGGGCGGTTGCTGAAACAGGGGCGTTCTCCATCGAGCTTGATGCCTCAAACGACGAAGATCAGCCAGCTCCGTTCAGCATCCGTGGGAACGTAGACCGCGTGGACACAATTCATCTTTCTGAAGAAGCACATGCCAGTGCTGTCCAAGCGGGCTTGTTGTCGGATGAAAACCATGACGTGCCACTCGATTTCCGCAATCCTTCGAATTCCGGGGGTGCTCGCCGTTGGGTCATCATTCGGGACTTGAAAACGGTGAATGGTCCAAAGAAAGGCAAAAGCGGGCTCCGCCATCTCAAGGCCCTGTTTGATGAAATCCAACTTGCAATGTACGCCCGTGCATGGGAACTTGCACACCCCGGTGACAGAGTGGTTGGGGTTGGTGTAATGGAAGTTGGCGAGACATCAACTCATTACGTCGAACTTGACCCTGAAATCGAGCCCTACCTGCAGGGCTTATTCCTTGGAGAACGAACCGATGTTCTCAGGGATCAATACCGCTTCATCGAGGATGAAACCTACGAAAGCAACGGGTTCAGGGCGTGGATGTATCAGCGCTTGCAAACGGCGCGCCGTGCTGTGGATGTGGCTGGTTCAGGCTTTGTTCATCCGACGCCGAGCGCAGGCTGTTCGTTTTGCGATGTGCGTTCTGTGTGTCCATCGTCCATCCATGGAGGTGAACGAAGATGAGCAACAGGCGAATCCCATTCAACCACAGCCAACGCTTGGGGCTTGATATCGATCGTCACATTGCATTGGATGCCGGGGCTGGTACAGGAAAGACCACCGTCATGGCTGAACGGTATGTCCAACACCTCATCGCATCGATTCAACGCTCCACGTTGGTTCTTCCTCATGGGCCGAGGGAACCGCTTAGTGGCCATGGCTCATTACGAGCACCGGCCCGAGAGCGAACGGATCGCAAAGAATGGCAAGGCCTCCTTCCAAGCGAGGTTGTTGCGATTACGTTCACCAAAAAGGCGGCTTCTGAATTGAAAGCACGCATCCGTGCTCGTGTTGCTGCGACGAGCAAGTCACCGGTTGACCCAGACGACCCAGTTCGCGTGTATGACCCTCGAATTCGGTCCGATGCTGATGTGGAAATGCTTCTCTCTTCACTGGATGAAGCACCCATCTCGACCATTGACGCATTCCTTTCTCAGTTGCTTTCACCCCACCTCGACCTTGTAGCGGTTCATCCAAGCAGGGAACAGATTGCACAAGAACGAGCACCATTGCTGATCGAGGAAGCCCTCCATTCTGCTTGGAGGGTTCGTACCATTTCGGATGCTCAAGAAGCCGGCGTCCTCGGTTACGTCAACTCGTTCATTGAATCAAGAGATCGCATTGCCATCGCTCTTGGCGGTCAAGAACAAGCATCAGTTGTTCTCTCCGGGATGCTCAACAAATCACTGTTTGTGGAAGAATCAAAACGTTCCATTGAAGCCCATGCGCATCGACTTGGCGCTCCTTTCCATCATGACCAACCACTTCCTGAGCAATTGTTCTTGGAGATGTTCCTTGAACCTGTAGCAGCAGACATTGATGCCTTCGCCTGCGGACTTCATGAGCATTTGAATGAATTTGTCGACCTGTACCTTGAACACAGTGCAGCATACGTGACGCCTGCGGAACTCCCGGGCCTCGGTGGGACACAAACTCGGTTCAGACACCTCGTCCACATGGCGAGGCATGCGTTCCCCGAAGATTCGATTCTTCGCATGCAATGGGTGTGGAACGTGGCCATTGCGGCTGCCGGTTCAATCAAGTCAGACGGAACTAAAACGAGTTATTTCCAAAACGCATCCTTGCCTGCTGCCCGTCAGAGTGGATGGCATCCTGGAATTGTCACTAAATCCAAAGCCAATCTGCCAAAACCCGAGAAAGAGGCCATCAAGGCGGCCGCAGATCTCATCTGCACCGAAATGTCAGACATGCTCAACTCACAAACGGGCCGCTTGATCTGTTTCATGGGAAGAAGCGCCACGCTTTTGGCACCGCGAATCGAATCGCCTTACTTGCCAGAAACCAGCATCCATAGCATGACCGAAATGGACATCGATTTCTATGATACAACCGAACTTGGCGGACCGATGCGAATTGGCTCCTCGTTGCAATCAAGAATTCTGATGGATCTTTTACGTGTGCATAGGGCTTGCAAGGACATTTTGGCCCAACTTAAAGCTCAAGAAGGGGTTCATGATTTCGACGACATACAGAACATGGCTGCCGACCTTTTGCTTGCCCGATGTCCTGACATGGTACGGTTTGAATACCCTCCAGAAGTGGTTGATGCACTCGATTCACTCGGTGACGAACCATGGACCGACCATCATATTTCACGAGCCCTCGTACTGGCTAATGACGATGAAAAATGTGCGGCAGATTTGCAACGCCGGTTCCACATTCTTCAGACCCTACGTCGCCAATACCGGGCTTTCATCATCGATGAATATCAAGATACGAACCCGGCTCATTTCCGCTTGTTGGCTCGGCTATGGGGCCATCGTATCTTGCACAGCGGCGAACCTGACCGGCCACTCGGTCCGTGGGATCCAACAATCTGCATTGTCGGTGATATGAAGCAAAGCATCTACCGGTTCCGGCAGGCAGAAGTTTCTGTTATGCTCCGTGCTGTCGCAGCCATCAGAGAAGCGAATCTTATCGAAGTGGTTGAAGATCGCTGGGCTTCTGGTGTACGTCGCGAAGGGTTTGGTCGAGACCCTCGACCAATCGGGGCCGGAGGCGAAACGGCAGCGTTCATTGTAGGGACGGCGATCAAGCCGCATGAAACGCTTTCAGCCCCCTACACCCACCTCTCCCTCGGCGAAGACCTCGATGGTTTTGCGCCAGAATTTTCAGGAACTGACCGGCAGCAAGCCCGAGCGGAAGGCCTCATTGATTTAACGAGCAATTACAGAACAAAACCAAGCCTCGTACATACGATGAATGGAATGTTCCGTGATGTGTTTTCTCAAAGGCACCACCTCTTGCCAGGGGACTGGCACGCCTCTTCTCAGGATTTGGTAGCGGGCCGTGATGAAGGCGACACGCCAGGTGTGCTCGAATGGTTGATGCCCTTATCGACCGAGGAGGGGGAGCAGTCCTCGGACCTCTTGGTTCCAATGGATGTGTTTTCAAATTCGAAATCGAAGGATGTTCACCTTGAGCATGAATTGATTGCCGGCCGAATCGCAGCCCTGCTGGCAGGTAATCCGACAAGAGTTTGGAGTGCAACCACTCAAGCGTATGAGCAAGTGGAAGAAACAGATGAGTCTGTTGCGGCTTCAGAAATTATGATTCTTGTTCACTCAAGGACCCACGTGCCTGACCTCATTCAGCGATTGCAAAATCGAGGTATTCCTGTTGCAGCTGACCGGCAAGGCAGCCTTCTCGACCGTCCAATCGTGCAACCCCTCATGGCAACACTCAATTTGATTGCGAACCCCCAATCCCGCTCTGCCGTGCTTGGTCTCGCTCGCTCACCTGTGCTGGGCTTCACAGACGGCCAAATCGAGGCAATGATGGCGGCGACCCCCGAACAGAATTGGTGGGTGCACATGGCTGAACATGCACCAAACCAACAGGTTGGCGCTCTTGTCAGTCACATCGGTGAGATGGTGACAAAAGGCGCTTTGTACGAGGCAATCGATGCCATTCTCGACCATTCGGACCTTCTTGTCGCTTACCCCGAAGATGCAGATCGACAAAACGCTGAGGCATGGTATATGTTGGTCGCATCAATTGGAAATGAACTTGGTCATGAAGCTGCAGCGATTTATTCTCGCTTGTGCGAACTGCATCGGCTTGGTCAACGAGGGCCACCTGCGACCACCGTTCCTGCCGGTGGGGCGGTGAGAATCATGACCGTGCACAACGCGAAAGGTTTGGAAGCCAGCGTTGTGTTTGTCGCTGGATTGTTCAAAGCAGGGGCATCTGATTCTCAACTGAACAGTCGAGAAAACATCCTCGTAACGCCTCAAGTGATCGCTGGGCGCATCAACCCATGGCGTTCTCAGGACCGCCCGAATGATGGTCTATGGGAATTCACCCAGCGGCTGGATCAAGCACAAACTCAAGCGGAGCGCCGTCGCTCCTTCTACGTCGCATTAACCCGTGCTCGGGACCGTCTCGTTCTCGTTGGTTCGTACGCCAATGAGGCATCTATTAACGACGATTCTGGCCATCTGGAAGTGAAGGTGAAGGCTTCACGAAGCACCATGGGTGGCATGCTGTTGGAAAGCCTTCGAAGCCTAGCCTATGAGGCACAGGACGAACATGCGCCTTGGCTCTTGGAAGGTGATTTAGGTGTTGTCGAGTTGCCGTTCTATGACAAGCGAACGCTTTCCCTTGACCCGTACAGCCTTCTCCACAACCCACATCTTGGTTCCTCTGCAATCCAGTCAATGCGGCTTTACCACCATCCAGATTGTTTTGAAACCACACAAGTGACAACGCCACTTCAAGATTGGACCACCCTCGAACAACGAATCGAAGCCATCGATTCTGAACCACTTGAGGCAGCACAACCGCTTGCAGTTCGACAATCTGTGCGGATGACTGCTCACGGCTTGGACACCAGCAGCGCTTGCCCACGGCGGCACTGGTTGACGGAGGTCAAAGGATGGATTCCAGAACAACTCAAGATGTTCGGGGCCCACCACACAGGCACTTCTTCAAGCAACTTCCCTCCAGCAACCTCTTTTGGAACAATGATGCATCGCCTTGTAGAACTTGGTTTAGCCAATCCATCAAAGGGTGCGTCGCCACATTCTGCACCACTACCTGAGGCTTGGATGTTTGATGGTGACGATGGGCTTGACGATTCCAAAATCATCGCTAATGTTCTCGGAGAGGAAGGGTATTCTGTATCAGAAGATTCGATGGAACAAGCAATGGCAATCCGCACGCATGAGCGCATGGGCGTTCTCGGCAGGCTCGTTCGCGAGGGTCTTCTTGGTCGGTTGGCGGCTGGTGAAACTCACAACGGCCTTACAGTGGAAGGACTACGAACAGAACTTCCATTCTATCATCATCATGCCGTTGAAGTCGATGGAATCGAACGGTCCACATTCAGCATTCAAGGGGCAATTCCTCATGCGGTGCTCAGCCAGTTGGACCTCATCTTTGACGGCCGCGCAGACCTCGTACTTGCACTTCGCAACGAACATGCTGAAGGCTTCTTACAAGTGGTCGATCTCAAAACAAAAGATTGCCGCGATGGCTTCAATCCTACAGATCCAAGCAAAGGTACAGCGTTGCAGCAGTATGCCGGTGACCGCCTCGATCCGTACCCTTCGACATCGTCCGAGCGTTCAATATTGGATGAACATCGCCTCCAACTGACGTTGTATTCAATGGCGTTGCAGGCGGCTGAAGCAACCAAACCTTCCGAGGAACAACGGCGTATCCTGCCACCAGCTCTCCTTGTGGGTGCTTCCGGTCGGATGCTGCAATTGACTGTGGAGGAATTCGAGGGAGCCCAACAAGACCTCAATGAACATCTTCAGTGGATCGGCCATCTTGCCGCAGCCCCACAGTCGCTCGAGGAGCCGGATCGTCTCAGCCCCGAAGCAGCAGAGCCATGCAAGACATGTCCGTTTTACCGTGGTGATGTTCGATTGTGCGCGCCCGCAGGAGAGGCACTTGGTATCCCGCTTCCGAATGAAGAGGATTAATTCGAAGCCTTGGTACCAATCATCACGAGGGTGCCTACAAAACCGTCCTTTGCCGCAACTCGGTGCATTTCGACATCCGTGAACCCTGCGGCGACCATGGCATCTTGCCACTGGGTTTCACTCAGCATTGTCATGTGCACATTGAGTGCTTCAGGCCATCCGTGACTGTCTTCATTTTCGAGGTAGTGATCGACACCTGCTACCATCACGCCTGCTTCATTCAACCACTCATCGTGAAGGATTTTCAACATGGCCGCAGGGTCATGGAGGTAGTAGAGAAATTCCATGCTGTGAAGGAAATCAAAAGGCGTGGTTGGTTTCCAATCAGGTAAAAGAGCGAGGTGGAACTCACCATCTCCGAGGGTTTTCGCTTTCTCAATCATCGCTTTGGATCCATCAACGCCAACGGCTCGTAGGCACGCGTCACCCGATTCCAAAGCCCGACAGACCCATCCATTTCCGCATCCAACATCCACGGCCGAATATGGCGTGCTGACCCTTGGCAAGGCCAAATCCAGCATTGCCTTGACCGAAGCAGCATGGCCCCGTTCCATTCCCTCATCTTTGTTCTTTGTCGCCCATTCTGAAAACAACTCGGTGGCAGGTCTTGTGCTCATGGCTTGCCGTTTGATGGGCATTTCTTGAACATGTCCCCAAACGAAAGGAACATGGCTGGCCGTTCTTTGGACAATCCATGCTCGACACGACGACGACAATTGAAGAGGTGCTGTATTCGCCGATTGAACCCTATGATTCCGGGATGTTGCAAGTCACAGACCTCCATACGATTGCGTGGGAGAAATCTGGAAACAGCGAGGGTGTCCCAGTTGTTGTGATCCACGGTGGCCCAGGCGGTGGAGGCCAACCTGCTTACCGACAATACTTCGACCCAGCAAAGTTCAACATCATACAATTCGACCAACGTGGGTGTGGCCAATCAACGCCTCACGCAGAGTTAAGAGACAACACAACGCAAGCCATGGTGGCCGACATTGAAGCACTCAGGGTCTCGTTTGGCATCGAAGAATGGCACGTCTTTGGCGGTTCTTGGGGATCGACGCTTTCGCTCATTTACGCCCAAACATATCCTGATCGTGTCACAAGTTTGGTCCTCCGTGGCATTTTCATGTGCAGGAAAAGTGAACTGCAATGGTTCTACCAAGACGGTGCAAGCCACATCTTCCCTGATGCCTTTGAACCATATCGTGAACACATTCCCAAAGCCGAGCAATCGAACCTCATCGAAGCCTACTATGCTCGCCTCACGAGCGAAGATGGGGATGTGCGCAGAGCAGCAGCAAAACAGTGGACTCGTTGGGAGATGGCGACAAGCCGCTTGTTCCCCGACCCATCGTACCTCGAAAAAGCAGAAGATTTGGATTTCGCCGTTGCCTTCGCACGCATCGAATGTCATTACTTCATTAACGCCATTTTTGTTGAAGAAGCTCACATTTTGAATCATGCATCAGTCATCGAACACATTCCAACTGTGATTGTTCAAGGGCGGTATGACGTGGTTTGCCCGACGCGAAGCGCATGGGAACTGCACAAGGTTCTTCCAAACAGCAACCTGATTATCGTCCCCGATGCGGGCCACTCAATGGGTGAAGTGAGCATTGCGCGAGAATTAGTCGCCGCAACCGATGCCATCTCCTCATGATTCAAACCAAGATTTCAAGCCATTTCGCAGGGTCGTTGAGGCGTCGGCTTGATAGGGTGGAGTTAAGTGGACTTACATGGAGGCTTACCTCCCGGTGATACCATGACAGAAGAAGGGACCGTCACGCCAGAGATTCGAATTCAACAACTTGAGGAACAACTCGCAACTGAGACAGACCGTCTGCAAAAGTTGTTCGCAGCCTACGAGGCTGTGGAAAAGGAACTCTTCGATGCTCGAACTGAAAATGAAGTCCTCGAGAAGGAAATCATCGAACGGGAAATCGAAAAGGAAACCCAAGAAGCCCTGCTTAACGAGCGGGAAATCAGGGTCCGTGAACTCGAACTCCGCGCAGTTAAGGCAGGCAAGCAGGTCGAACACCTCAAGCCAGAACTCGAAAAGATGGAAGAGAAATACTCCCGTGAAAAGGATCGACTCGGCAAGGTTTTCGGTATTGCAGAAGAGTTGGACAATGACCTGCGTCTTGCCGTTTCAGAGATGAAGGCACGTGACGATTGGTACGTCGACCACATGCAAATTTTCGAAGACCTCAACAAGGCCATCAAGCAACGCTACGACATGATTGAGCGAGCGGTCGAAGCCGAGCGCAAGTCGCAACATATGTCCCGTGCGTTCACAGAGCGGATGGACGACATGGTCGAAGCCCGTGCTGCTGACATGACCATCGAAGAGGCTGAACAAATCACCGTCGAAACTGAATCCGCATCCGTGGAAATTGTTGGCGAAAACGCCGTTGAAGATCTCCTTGATGATGGAAAACTCAACAACAGCAACACGGCTCCAGCCGAAGAAGAACCTGCTGTTGAGACTCCAGCAGAAGAGCAAGCAGAAGAACCAGCCGAAGAAGCACCTTCCGACTGGTCCAATGGCGAAGACCCTTGGGCAGAGTGAGGCGTTCGAATGGCTGGCTTGGCCCATGGGGGCCACGCACCTGTCCTGATTACGTTCATGATGGGCGTCAGCTCAATCATAGTTGGAACGCTCATCGATCCTCTAAGCGGCCTCATTCCATTGTTCGGTATTCTTTGTATCATGGCTTCTGCCTTTCTCGTCAACTTTTGGCGGGACCCAGACCGTCCGATTCCCAAGCAACCAGGTGTGCTCGTCTCCCCTGCTGATGGCCATGTGATGTTCATCCGTCGTGAACGAGCAACAGGTCGCAGACCCTCAAAGGAAGCCTATGCCTCAGGCGCAATCGAACATGATGCACTTACGGGTGACTGGGTGGCCGAACCATGCGATCACCCTCTCGAGTTCACGACAGAACAGCGATTTGAAGCAGTGGAAAAAGGCGAAGAATCCGATGATGATGTGATTCGGGTGGCCATTTTCATGTCACCACTCGATGTCCATGTGAACCGTTCACCAATGGCTGCAACGATTGAACGGATGGAGCACCGAACTGGGAAAGGCATGAAGCGAGGCCCATTCAAAGCCGCCTACAAAAAAGAAAGTGAATTCAATGAACGCGTCCGAACTGTGTTCCTTAATGATGAGGGCCACCGCATCGAAGTCACTCAAATTTCAGGCGCACTGGCTCGCACTATTGTGCCGTGGCAAGGCATTGGCGATCAACTGCGCCGTGGGCAACGGTTCGGTATGATTCGTCTCGGATCACGGGTAGATTTGCGCGTCCCAGCCGCTGGTTTCACGCCCGCAGTGGTCTCTGCAGAGGTGAAGGATGAAGCCCATCCGAAAGGCCAATTTGTGCAAGCTGGAACAACTGTTTTGTTCACCCCGAAGGCATGAGTCGCGTCGGTGGATTGAAACATATTCGGCCAGCCACAGAACCAAAGGGGGCCTCTGATGACGAACAAAAAATCACTCACACTTGTCGGCGATGGCAGCAAAGGTGCCCGTATCCATGACATCGTGAAGGCCCCTGCAAACACACCATGGGCGAAAGCAAGGCAACAGTCTTGGGACGCAAGTGAACCAGCAACGGTGTACTACACTCCTGAAACCATGGCGGATGGAACGCCGTGCAGCGCAGTCACGGTCATTTTGCGAACCAAAGGATGCCATTGGTGGTGGTCCAGTGGTTGCACATTCTGCGGATATTTTAACGACACAAGAGACGACGTGACCAACGAAGATTTGCACGCTCAATGGGCTTATGCGAAAACCAAATTCGATGATTTCAAAGGTCATGCAATGGTCAAGGTGTACACCAGTGGTTCGTTGCTCGAGGATCGGGAAATTCCCGTGGCTTTCCAAGAAACGGTCCTTCGTGACTGCCAAACACTCGGCAAGGAACTGATTGTTGAGTCACGTTGCGAACAGTTGACTGAAGAGAAGTTGGCATGGGCCACATCAATCAACACAAGTTTCGCAGTCGCCATTGGCCTTGAAGCGTATGATGATGAAGTCTTGAGGTTCCACGTCAACAAAGGATTCACGATAAAATCGTGGGACAGAGCGGTTGCTAACCTCAAGAAATTCGACATTCGAGTGAAGACCTATTTGATGTTCAAACCACCGTTCATGAACGAAGCAGACGCACTTCTTCATGGCGTGAAGTGGATCGAAGATGTCGCCGAACGAAGCGACGAAATATCGGTCAATCCCATGAACATCCAGCGTGGCACCATCATCGATCGTTTGCACAGGCACAATGAATACCGCCCACCTTGGCTATGGTCTCTTGTTGAGATGATTCGGCGAGCCCACCCTACGATTCATCCACAAAACACTGGGAATGGCGGTGAAGGCCAGGTAAGTCGTTTAATCGTACACCCGACTGCGGGTGGACGCGTTCGTGGAGCACACAACTGCGGCGCATGTGACTCGCATGTTGTTGCTGCGATCGAACGCTATGCCGTTTCAGGTGAGTTACAAGAATTCGAAGGCCTTGCTTGTGAATGTGAGAAGGCATGGGCAGAAGAGGTCGCATTAGAGCACGCCCTCCCCACGCCACTCGGAATTTCGAAGCCTCGTCGTGGCAATGTTTTGGATGCCCTCCGGGCTCCTTGATTGGCTTCCAGCAATCCGTCCGATTGCTGTTGTGAGGGTGTGAATCTTTATGACCGCTGTACCGGTGGGCGGATTGACCCCTATGGGGTCATGTTCGGGTGAACCTCATGACAAACACAACCAGTCTTCCTGATGTAACCGTTGGAACCGGTGAACCGGCCTCCAGCCGAATTCTACTGACCCTCTTTGCAGTCGGCGTTATTGGCATGCTCGCGTTGTTCTCAAACGTCTTCGGCTGGGACAACATCCCATTGCTCGGTGAACTCGTTCCGCTCATCGGTAACCTCGGTGGAAGCGGCATCTGGTACTACCTCATTGGCCTCTTGGTTGGTTTGGGCGCCATCGTTGCCTCACTCTTGGCAGAGGTTATCGTCGATTAGGAGGTGTGATGTATGGAAACTGTACTCATTATGTCCGGCCTTATGGTCGCCACCCTCCTCATCACTGCAAACTACCTTGTGAAAGGCATTGGGGGCATGAGCGCCCCTCTGCAACAGATTGGTCTTTTCCTTCTCAACAAAGCTCCGGCAGGCATCATCGATCTGTTCAGCGATGAAGCAGGAAGCGGCAGCAAAACATGGATTCGCTTCGGTATGGTTTGGTTCCTCCTTGCATCAATCGGAGCCTTCCTCGGTCTTTGGCACAGTTACGATGGCGCTGCTTTGGATTCCCTCGCAAGCATTGGCTGGTCCTACGACGACGGTTCCATGCTCACGGATTACACCAATGTGTTTTTCCACACTGCCTTGAATTACATGCTTGTTGGTGGTGCTCTTGTAGCAGTCGCACGAACAGCAAAGGGGCGTCTTGCAAGTGAAAAGAGTGCATCCATGGTAGCACTCCTCCTCACTGCTTCAACCGCAGCCTACCTCGCTCTTCCGGCGCTTCTTTCCTTTGTCTCGCTTGACAATGAAGCTGGCATCATCGAAGGCGTCACCAACGTGTCCTCCCTTGTCGTAGGGTCCTTGCTTCATGTGGCGATTCTGATCAACGTTTTGATCACCGTGGCAAACCGTGAATCCGACGACCTTTCACCAACGACCTGGTTCCTCGTGCTTGCATTGGTAGCCAAAATTTCCGCAGGACTGATTGCCTTCTTCGGCGAACTGGCAGGCTCCACTCAAACGGTCTGGATGGCTGAGCATGTCCTCACTGGCTGGGTTCCTTTGGCCCTCATCTTCGGACTGGCTTACCACATCATCCCATACACCACCGGATCACCGATTTGGTCTGAAAGCATGCTGAAGGTCAACATGGCTCTCCTGTTTGTGACGGTTCCACCGTTCTTTATGACCGCAGCTACGAGCGCTGAGTTGTTGCAAAACCTTGGTGCTATTCTCCTGACACTTGGTATGCTTCCACTCTTTGCAGGTTCAGTCAACCTGCTCGTGACCGCAAAGTCGAACGCTGCTGCAGTGGTCAAGAGTCCTGGCGCATTCGCTGCAACCGGCGCTATGCTTCTCATCCCAATCTACACCATTGGCGGTTACTTCACAAGCATGGATGTCTTTGTCGGCCTCGGCAATCTTGGCACCATGGCTACAACCGTTGATCAAGGCTTCATGTACACCGTTGGAGGATTGATGATGCTCGCAAGCGTCTTCACGGCCTACCCATTGGCAAGCGGAAAGCAACTTGCGAATGCCTCAAATGCCCAACTCGCCGTTTGGCTCACCATGATTGGGGGACTCACCTCAACCATCGTTCGCCTCATGGGCAATTTCACCTCACAAGCAGTGAGTAACTCAGGTGTCGAAGACGCAGTGGCCTCTACAGGCGGCTTCCTCCTTGTGTCCTCTGCTTTGTACTACCTGTGTGCGATCGCAGCCATCATGGCAGCGCTCGTGATGATTCGTACCGGCACCCGTGGCAATGCAGACGCAGCTACCACAACCGCAACCAGCGACATCAATGCCTACTCTTTGGTCGAAGGGACCACTACCATTCGTACCCTTCTCAGTCGCGGTGTCGGCATTGACACCGAACTCAACGTTGGTCACACCGAGGATGATTCTGGTGCTACCATCATTGCAGTGGGTGCACATCTTCACAACGATGAGGTCACAGAGTTCCCAGCTGAGGCAAAGGAAACGCCTGAAGAACTGGTCATGCTCGCAGATTACCTTTCCCAATCAGACCAGTCTATCTTCCAGTTCTTCCAGTCCATTGACTTGGACAACTCTGGCACAGTTGATGGATTTGAATTCCAGAGAGCCCTCAAGAACGCAGACATTGCGAACCTCCCTCCATGGGAAATGGGAGCCTTGCTCGAAGCAGTCGATCTTGACGGTGATGGAAAAATCAACTTGCCTGAACTTGACATCGCTTTGACCATGATCCGAAGCAAGCAATCCTCCAACGAGGAAGAGTGAAGCCACTGAGGGCGTGAACAAGGTGCGTATCGGCCTTGTCGGCAAACCAAACGTAGGGAAGTCGACCTTCTTTAGCGCTGCAACATTAGCGAAGGTTGACATTGCCAACTATCCTTTTTGTACGATTGAACCAAACGTCGGGGTGGCTTTTGTTGCTGCCCGCTTGCCCTGTCCTTGCAAGGACATACGAGAAAAGCTCGAACAAGAAGGGCGCCTCGAGCCAGCATCCCAAGATGACCCTCGTCGAGGGAGTTTGTGCGAGCCGAGAACTGGTTCGTGCATCGGCCACATGCGCCTCGTTCCTTGCTTCTTGGTGGACATCGCTGGCCTCGTTCCAGGGGCAAGTGAAGGACGAGGTAGAGGAAATGCATTCCTTGCTGACCTCGCCAACTGCAACGCATTGATTCAAGTTGTTGATGCAGCAGGGAGCACCGATTTAGAAGGCAATCCACAGGGGCACAACCAAACAACAGAGGTGGCCCGTGCTCGCGTCATTGAAGAGATTGAATTTCTTGGTTTGGAACTCGATGCTTGGATTGCTGGCTTGTTGATGGATGGATGGGTGCGAGGCGTTCGACGCGTCCAAGCGGAAGGCGACAAGGGCCTTGTTTCTTTTATTCACGAACGCCTTACGGGGCTTGGGGCAACCTTGCAATCCGTTGGATTGGCCCATGAAGCGTTCCGCTCGCAACACACAACGCTTGGCTCACCTTGGGATTGGGATCTCTCAATCATTGCCTCGCTTGCTGTGCACTTGCGAAAGGCGTTGTTCCCAATTCATATCGCAGCCAACAAATTTGATGTTGCGCCAGCACAAGTCTTGGATGGCGTGGTTGCAAATGGATGTATTATCCCATGTATGGCTGATGTTGAACTTGGCCTGCGTCGTGCAGCTGGAGCCGATCTCATTGAGTACACTCCCGGCTCAACCACCTTCTCATTCAGCGATTCCACTGCGCTCAACGAAGCCCAATTGAAGGCGCTTGATCACATGAAAGAGCGGCTTGAAACGAACGCTGGCACTGGCGTGGCGACCATGCTTGACACAGTTCTGTTTGACGAGTTAGAACACATTGTGGTGTATCCAGTTCAAGACGAGAATCGGTGGACAGATGGCGATGGAAAGCTCCTGCCCGACGCGTTCGTTGTACCTGCAGCCATACAAGCCAAAGCTCTGGCATACAAAGTTCACAGCGACCTCGGTGACGGATTCATCCGTGGCGTTGATGGCCGAAGTCGGAGGGTTGTCGGTGCAGAACACGAACTCCAAGATGGAGACGTGTTGAAGATCCACGCCAAATCGTGATCAGTGGCCTTTTGGTCGGTCGTATGCTGGTGTTAAACGGGCCATGTCTCCAGAGTATTGGCCACCTCGGTAGATGAACCAGACCGGGGTTGCCAACGTGATTGCCAAGAGAAGGAGAAGGAAGTAGACGCCCCACGGTTGAATGTCCTTGAGCACCATGATCCACAGCGTCCACAGCAACGGAATGTAGAGGAAAATACTGTAGCGACGGGCCATGATTTGAAGGCGAGCGCTGCCCAATCCACCATCATACATGTTCGCAGCCTCGTCTTTTGAGATGAGGCCTTTTTCGACACCACATCGGACACAAACTTGTGTGTTTGGCCCATTTCCATGGATGAATTGTTCACGTGGGTACGTGCTTGAACAATGACGGCAGGTTGGCATGGTCTTCCCTCAATCCGTTCCACTCGCTCACGATTCTTCAAGCATCCGCTCTCATCCCGAGGAAATTGCTCAGCACATTGATTCCATTTTCCGAGCCAACGGATTCTGGATGAAACTGAACACCAAAGATTTGCTTTTCTGGATGTTGGACGCCCATGATGTCCCCCGTCGTTTCATTCCATGCCACTTGATTGAGCGAGGAAGCGCCTTCATTGGTCAATACGAGCGAATTGTAGAGTGTGAATGAATGAGGCGAGGTGAACCCCTCGAACAAACGCCCATCGCTATGTCGGATGCTTCTTGGCGAGCCATGCACAGGCCCTGTTGGCACTTTGATAAGTTCCATTCCGGCAGCCAGCCCAAGTGCTTGGTGCCCCAAGCAAATTCCAAGAACAGGTTGTTCGATGTGCCCCTCGATTGCAGACGTGGCGATTTGCATGGTGATAGGCGAGTCTTTTGGCTGACCCGGCCCAGGTCCAAGCACAATGTGGCTTGGATTGATTCTCGAAAGAATGGATTGTGCCTCATGCGCTTGCAGTGAGGCGGTGGAAGATCTCGACTGGTGAACGATGACATCGTGGCCCAATCCTGCAATGGCGTGTGCGATGTTGTGTGTGAACGAATCGAGGTTGTCGACTAAGAGCACGGCCCCTTCGGTTTCCATCGAACCGTCATCGATTCGGATTGAACCTTGCTCCGTTGCAACAGGTGCCGGCTCCACTTCGAGGGAATGAATTTCTAATTCACCTGTTGGGAGGCTTTCTCGTTGTTCAACATGCCAACCACACGCCTTGCGAAGTGCAGCAGCCTTCCATTTCGCTTCCTCTACTTCGCTTTCAGGTAATGATCCAATCGTGATTCCTCCACCGGCAGCAATCGCTCCAAACCAACGTGCTCTGTCTTTTGTTGCGATCAACGTCCGAATGAGGATGTTCCAAGCGCAGGCGCCTGAATGAAGGTCAATCCAACCAATGGAACCAGTCCAGAACGAACGAGGTCGTTGTTCCAATTCGTCGATTGTAGCACACACGACGGTTCGTGGGCACCCTGTGATGCTTCCACCAGGGAACACCGCTTGGAGTGCATCGAGCGAAGTTTGTCCCTCGGATAGCGTTCCAACCACTTGTGAGACAAGGTGCTGAACATTGGCGTATGCTTCGACATCGAACCGTTCGATTCGAACGCCTCCAACATCACTGACGGCTCCCAGATCATTGCGCATGAGGTCGACAAGCATTCTGTGCTCTGCTCGTTCCTTCTCATCGTTGAGCATTTCATTTCTGAGCAGCACTTCTGCCTCTTTGGTGGACCCACGTGGTCGAGTCCCCTTGATTGGTGCCGTTCGGACGATGTTGCCATCCGATTGGAGCAGCGATTCTGGCGATGAACTGACAAGCGCCAGTTCGAGGTCTTCGGCACAAAGGTATGCGGAAAATGGTGCAGGATTTGTCGTGCATAATTCCTCAAAGATTGTTCTCGGGTGTCGACTCAGTTGCCCTTCCCACCAACGCCCAAGATTGACTTGGTAGAACTCACCCGCCGCAATCCCTTCTCTGATTGCTTCAATGCCTTGCTGATGCTCTTGATCTGTTAAGTTGGAAGTCTCTTGATGGGGGTTTTCATGCGAGTTGACACCTTCGTACGGCTTGGTTTGGACGCTGTTTGCAAGTGCTGCCCAGTCATCACCATCGCATGCGAACGCTGTGATGTCCCCATCGCTCTTTCGTTCCGCAGCGAAGCGTTCAATCAACCAGAGAACCGCCAGTATTTCTCCTTCTTTGGGCGGGTGCTGCAAGGCGAGTGGCTGGGTCCATTGCACGAGGTCATAGGCGAGGGTGCCCGACCAGAATGGACGGGTTGGTAAGCCATTGGTTGGTGTTGGAAGGAACGGTTCAGGGTCTGACAATTCCTGCAATTTTCCTAGCAAGTCTGCCATCGTTTCTCCAAAAATCGATGTGGCATGATACCAGCAGCCATGTTTCCACTCCTCAACATGGCCGACCAGTGGTTGGGTTTGCTTTGCGAGGTGAATTTCGCCTTTGCTCGGTTTGTGAGGGGAAGCCGGTGGAATGTTCGGTTGACGAACGATGAACCTTCGTTTCGATGGGCCACACAGGATCGAGTGCTGGGAGAGATGAGATGCAGGACCGCCAGAAACCATGACCATTTGATCAGGGCCACCGTAACGAATTGCTTTGTCACCGAGTAAACCAACCTCTTCGAGTTGCCTCATGAAGGGGAGAATCAGTTCTTCGATGCTTAGGCCCCCACATCACTCCATGCGTTCTTGTTTTCATAGTGTTGGGTTAGCAAACTTTGACATTTTATTGCAAAGCCGTGGTTTGTGCTGATTTGTTCACCATCTATGGACTCGATTTGTGCCACGCCAAGGCCACTCCCTACAGCAATAACTTCAATCGCTCGGGCAACCAATCGCTCATTCAACCGGCCCCGTTGTACTGGAATGCCATGTGCTTCCAAAAGAGGTGCGAGAATTTCTGCTGTAATGCCGGTGACGCCTCCATCCGCAGCGTCAGACAACCACGCCGTGCTGTCCTCATCAAACACGATGGGGGTGGCTCGATCGCCGTCGACAATGGCGTATTCATGGACAAGCAGGGCCAGGTCTGTTCCAGCATGATCTGCCTTCTGCCTCGCATCTCGGTATGGCTGCCAATCCCCGTGCTTCGTTCCATTCACCTTTGGCGACCAGCGCGGCGCTTCAACCGTGATTGCTTCGACGCTTTCGTTACGTATTGAGAAGGGGCGTGGTTGTACGTTGATTGTTCCATCACGCGCTAATTCCAATCGAAGGAGCCCCATCGGTTGGCATGTGGGATGTTGATCCTCGAATTCGAGCGTTGCAAGTGCTTCTGCTATTGATCGCTTCATGTCCGCAGGCCACTCAATTCGTAACCGTTTGGCGTGATGTTGCATCCGCTCAAGGTGTGCATCGAGGTCGGCTATACACCGTGCTTGGTCCCAAACCATCGTGGTGAAGACCAAATCACGAGGACTTGCGCCGACTCCTTCAGACATTGTCAACCCTCAAAGCAAGTCATCGAGGAACGAGGTGTCGATGCCTTTGGTTTGCTGCGGTGGAGCGGTTCCGACACCTAATTCGTTGAGTAATTCGTTGTTTTGAACCGGTTGCATAACCGGTTGTGCAGGCTGGTAGGCTGGACGGCCATAGATGTCCTGTTGTGTGGCAGGTTGAGCATACATGTTCGGTGCTGGCGGTGTTGGTGCAGCAGCAGTCGGTGGAGGTGAAGCTGGTGGAGCTGCAGCAGGTGCATCGTTCCAGCTTTGGTCATCTTGCAATCCCCATGTGGCTTCTTGGAGTTCCCACGACTTTGCCTTTCGTTGTTGGCTGCCTCGTGTTCGCACAACGGCGATGAAGAGGAAGATGGCCATGATGAACAGACCTGCGGCCAAGAGATTCGGTGTTGTCAAGAGCGATGAGAAATCAGTTCCATCGTTTGCATTATCGTCACCCAGTGATGTGCCATCATTGGCTTGGAAAGCACCCAATTGAATTGGATTGACCGCTTCCTTGCTGACGAGTTCGTCAAACGGTGTGACTGCGATGTACCACGAGGTAGCGTTGGTCAACGCTGCGAATTGTTCCACCGTGATGATGAATGAGTTCGAAGTGATTGCATCGCCCACCATCGTTGCGCTTGAGACTCCATCGAAGCTCTCCTCAGCGATGTACACTTGGTACCCTCGAATCCTTTGGTCGGTGGAGAGGGACCATTCGACCAGAATCTTGCTCTCGTCGACCCATGCAGCACTGACGCCAGTCACTTCAGGCAGGTACGAGCCAGAAGCATCGTAGCCATCATCGATTGATTGCGAAGATACGGCGATTAAATCGGTTGTGAATGCGTTACCAGAGGTGTCTCGAACCACCACAACGACCCAGATTTCTTGACCTGGAATCACTGGAGTATCGCCTGCCACTATGTCGATTGTAAGTGGGAGTTCAGGCGCTCGTTCGAGGGTTGCAATCGGTGTGCTTGGGCCAAGTGTTCCCTGTCCTACGCTTGTGAATGACCAGGTTGCGGCATAGACTTCGTACGAACCAACGTCACTTGCGGCGCTTAATTCAAAGTCCAGTAAGAGCGCACTTCCGTCATCGAGTGCTCGGTCGGTGAGGCTCAAGGCTTCAAGGCGGTCGGGGGCAGTGATGTCGAGTGCGTTATCGATCGGTGTCACAGTGGCCTGTGTAAGGTCGGTAAGGAACACGTTTCCTGCCAAGTCATGAACGGTGACGACAACGTACAGTTCAACATCGGGTTGAATTGGCTGGGGTGTGGTTTGTGTGATGTCCATGAGTCCACCAGAACCACTGTACAGGGCTGTTGTCAATGTGACTTCAAGCGGACTGAATGATTCGTCAACCCATTGCTTGTTGACTTTCAGGCAACCACATCGGGTTGGGTCGTCGCCAAACAAAGCCCATGCCACTGAGAGGTCGGTCAATGGTTGGTCGGCTGCCCAAATTGTGTAGTGGGAGAAATCATCAGCATCAGAAACAGACCACAAGACATCAATGGAGGTTCCATCATCGCTTGGATGATCAAAGGCTTGGATAAATTCGGTTCGGTCAGGAGGTGTTGGTTGGCCGTTTTGATTCCGGAGGGGGGTCACCTGAATGAGGTCCACATCATCCAGATTCGCGTTCAACCAATCATCGTATGCAACCACGCCAACGAGGTACATTTGCCCGTCTTGGAGTCCTTCACCGTCGATGCTCGTGACCAAGGTTGAGTTTTCATCGCAATCGTTGATGATCTTCGCTTGTGTGAAGCCCATTTCCGAATCGACGGATGAAGATGTTCCGTCAAAGTCCGTTGGGATAATTTCCCCGTCTTCCACGGCCCTCATGAAGATGGCATAGAATGTGCAGTCTTCTGCAGGGTTGATGTCCCATGAAACGGTGATGCGTCCACCATCATCTTCCGGTGTGTCGATGGCGTTGACATTTTCCATCTTTGGAGGGGCGGTGTTGTCATTCAGGCCACCTGTTGGAACAAAGGGTCCGACGATGAGGGCGTTCATGATGTCTTCTTGGCCGGCTTCATCAACACAGGTGAGTCCAAGCCAATACGGCTGACCAGGTGAAAGCGAAAGAACGGTTGAGTTTCCTTCCATCTTCATAACTTCGCCCTCGGGCGTGAGGCCGAGAACATCGGTCATTGGTTGAGTCGAAGCATAGATGTTGGTTTGCAGAAGGTCAAGGCTTGTGCAGCGAGCCCATTCTACGTCCAAGTCGCCATCTTCGCCCCCTTCGTGAGGTCCGGCGTCAGCCCAGATCGGCGGCAACGGCACTTCGTCAGACGGGGTTGCAGGTCCAAGAACAGGCGATGGGGTGCCGAGTCGTCCATCATCGTATTCAACGACCACAACAGCGTAGTAATCGTTTCCATCGACGAGCGGTTGACCATTGGAGGTGGTGACTTCGCTTGAGAGTCGACTGTGAAGGGAAATGGCTTTGTCGATGGTTCGAGTTTGTAGGAAGGTGGTGCTGATTCCCCCGTCGAGTGACCAGACAGGTCCATCGTTGACATAGATGAGGTAGCGAGCGAAGTCATCATCGTGAACAAGGCTCCATTCTGCAGTTAAAGCCCCGCCGCCATCATCGGGTCGGTCCATCAGTTCAGTCAATGTAACTGGAGTTTCAGTCTTGACATAATCGTAGATGAGGCGAACATGCATGGACCCATTGGTTGGTGAGCGGAGGTTCAACTGAACAAATTGCGTTCCGTTGATGATGATTCCATTGTCAACGGCGAGTTGCATCGTTGTCTCGAAGTCAGCATTGTTGTTGAGTTCAATCGTAGCGTTGTACTTCATGCTTACAGATTTCGCCCATGTCGCTGCGTTGTTGACAGGTGAGGTGAATGCGAGCGGGACCGTCTGGAACATGATGCCATTGGTGCCGACAACACCGAGGGTTGGGTCGAGTGCGGCGGTGTTGGATAGGTTTGCAAGAACGATTGGCATGCCGGGGTGGGTCATGTCGCTGATGTCGGTAAATCCACCATTGAAGCCGACGTTGAGCGGACTTGCTTTGCGCAGCGAGAACCGATCTAACGCAGCATACTGGGCGTTGTTTTCGAAGCCAAAGAGGCCAATGTCACCGGTCGTCAGCCAGATTGCATCGGGCGTGATGGTGCCACCAGTCAATCCGGTCTCTTGGAACATCTTCAGGGTAGCATGGGTCGGTGTGCGGGCGCTCAGGATCGAAGCTCCATTTTCACCAATGGTGAGGACATGATCGCCATCGCTGACCATCTTTTGGATCGGCCATCCCGCTACTTGGAAGGAAGGGACGCCGTCTTCGAATTGATTCGACTGTCCGTTGTAATGCGTCATCGGACCAATGTCAGTTGCAATGTGCAAGCCCCACCAATCTGCTGCCAAAGCATCAACAGTGTTCGATGATAATTGGTCGAACTTATGCCAAGCGACAGCGTTTGAGGATACATCGACGCTTGTGACACCGGGTCGTTCAGAACCCGCACCATCGTGGCCGATGAAAAGCGAAGTGGAAGTTGTTGAGGTCCCGTTGACAACCGTTGTTGTGCTTGAAGTTGTCAAGGATTGTGCTGAGGTTGCCATAAGGCCAGTGCCGCTCGAGTAAAGCGTTGTAGCGTTGGTTAATGTGTCCATCTTGACAACTCCAGCGGTCGTAGCAATCCAGAGATCGGTCCCGATGAATTGAACATCTTCGACAACATTGGTTGGCAATCCATCGCTTGTTGTGAGCGGATTTGCCCAATCTGATATCGTGTAATCCCATCGTCCAATTCCACCATCGGTTGCGATGTAAAGCATGGTCGAGGATTCAGTGAAGGCATTGATGTTGTTTGAGGGAAGACCACCAAGCAATCGACCGTTTCCGAAGCCTGTGCTCGGGTCGTAGACTTGGACGCCAGCAGCCGAGCCAGAACTTCCTTGCAAGCCGATGACCAAGGTGGAGCCGTAGACGAAGAGCCCATCCATGTTGTTATGCAAAGCACCGCTCACTCGACTCAGAACGCCAGTGAGGGTATCGAGTTTGTAGAGCCCAGTCGGTGTTGTCGTGATGTAAAGATCAGTTCCGACAAGTTCCATATCCTTGGCCACAGTGTTGGCAACCATTGTCCATCCTTGTTGCCAATCGATTGTTCCATCAGCTTGGCGTTCACCTTGGAGCAATCCAGCGCCTGCAGACCCGCCCTGTCCGAATCCTTGGACGGCGCCTTGAGTTGAGATCCATAGATGCGTTCCATTGCCGGCCATGCTGGTAACTTGGCCGCTGACAAGTCCTGGGAAGTCGAGCAATGTGTTTTGGCCCAACGAACTGATTGTGTCGACGTGGCTGTATCCAGATGAACCACCCGCTTGCCCGATCAACCACTCATTGGTCAGCCATTGGAAAGATGTGACCGAAGATCCTTGACCGTTGAAAGAGACCTGTGCAGTGGAGCCGCCAGATGTGGCCACCGCACTGTAGCCGCCGCCGATGATGTTGTCACCGCTCGTACCGATGCCATGGCCCAGCACGAGCATGCTGTTGGAGTAATCAATAGCGTCCCACCACACGCGATCGCTTGGTAGGTTGTGATTCGCGGTTGTGATTGGGTTAAGCCAAGTGTTGGATGCGTAACTGTACTTTTTGACATCTGCTTGATCTGCATAGAAGGCCACATAGAGGGTGTCAGTGCCGTCACATGCAACCCCGGATACCTCGCCATAATTTTCGTTCCAGTCAGCCTCTCGGAACGTGCTCAAGAAGGAATCATTGGTCATGTCAAATCGGGCCACGCCTCCATTGTTGGCGTAAATACCGATGTGAAGAATACCCGCACACTCAGCCATGGTGATTGGATAACCATTTGGCAGCCCGTTGGCCCCAGTCTCGTAATTATTCCATGTGGCTCCGTCCCAATGAGAAATAGCACCGTTTCTGAACTGACCGAATTGACTGACCTCGCCACTTCCGACAACGAGGTTTGTGCCATCGGTCCACAGTTCGTAGATCTGATCGCCTGCATCGGCGGGTAAGCCAGAGCCAGCCGTCCATTCTGTCAACCACTGGCCCGCAGATTCATTGTACCGTGCGACGCCGTCTTCAGTTGCAAACATCACTTCGCCGTTGTATTCGATGATTTCACGGATTGGGAAATTAAAATCTCCATCATCCCATTCTCCGAGCACAGTGCCGTTTGCGGCCATGTATTGGAGGGAGTTTTCACCCCACGAGACCCACATGTTTCCAGTTGAGGATTTGTATGCAGTCACTCGATCTACTTGGCCAATCGGGAGGATGTTGTCGCCCCATGAATTGTTGCTGGTGTTCCATTGAGCGATGCCACCAGAACCATCGACTTGCCACCAATTTTGGGACGCCACGCTGATCATAATGATGTCACCAATGATGCTCATCCCATTCACATCGCCATTGTTTTGGCCCACTTGTGCGCCAACATCAAGAGCAGGAAGGGAGGTGAAATTCTGAGCGTCGAAACGATACAGGTTATCGCTGCTTGCCCCGTCATGGTAGTACATGATGTTCCCTTTGAGAATCATATCAAGCGGATCGCCGTTTCCAGCAAAGAGGCTGCTTGATTTTTCGATATCATAGACTTCATCACCGGTGGTGGTGTTGAGCAATTGGAACCCATCAGAACCACCAATCCAGATGTAATTTGGATTGATGTCGGCTGAGAGGGTGGTTGCATCTTCATTTCCACCATCGAGCACATTGTCTTCGGTCCAAAGGGTGAGCCATTCATCGTTGATGAGATCATACCGAGCGATACCAATGCCATCCAATGCGATGTAAGCCACATCGCCAACGACGGTTACGGGTGCGTTGTTTGTTTGTTCACCAGCAGTCCATTCCCCGACCACGTCAAAGGGTGAAATCGTGATGATTCCAACACCCGAATTCGTTCCTCCGAAAAGGTATGTGTTTGAGATTCCAGCACCGATTGAGTAGGTCGCCCAGTTTGGCATGCCGTCGTATACGTTGAGGCATTCATCGATGTCGACGGTTGAGGTTGGGAATTTGCACACGCCAATGTTGGTTGCAGCGTACACGTCTGAGCCAACCACAACGAAATCAAAGAACTGCTGCGGTCGCTCATTCCATTGCCGTCCAATCTGGAAAGAGGTCGCCGTCGAGGAGGATTCATCCCATTCAATGGCGCCTTGGTTGGTTCCGATGTAGAGCACACTTGTACCTGCTTCAAGAGCGTAGATGGTTGAACTTGGGAGGACTGAGGTTGACGTGCCGGCCCCCGGATTGTTGCTGACAGTGGTCAGCGGGAGGAGAATTTCGTTGGTTGAAAGGTCCTTTCGGGCTACGCCGTAACCTGGAATTCCGAAGTACAACACGTCGCCTACAACAGCTACGGGGACATCGTTCGCACCGTTGATGCCGGTGGAGATCCACGGAGTAAGCCAAACGTCATTTGCGATGTCATAACGGAGCAAGCCATCGTTTTGAGTGCCCACATATGCAACTTCATTGTGAATAGCGGCATCGGACACTGAACCCGATGAGAGGGTGAGTGACTCGAAGACGAGGGGTTGCGCTCCCGTGAGGTTGACGGCTGCAAATTCGCCGTAAAATTGGTTGAGGATGACGACGGTCGAGCCATCCGATTGGACAACGGTCACTTCGTTTCCGGACATTGGGGTGTTGGATGTGTCCCAAGTCTGCAACACTGTGCCGTTGTTGTGCATTTGATGTGCACCGTTTGAGGCTGCAATGTAGACGTGGTTGCCATCTGTGCTCAGCCGTGCAATGTCTGCTCCAATGAACACCGGTTCAATCCAACGGGAGGATTGGGTATCGAATCGGTTCAGGTATTGATCATCGGTTGCAACAAAGAGAACGCCATCGAGTTCCGTCGAGTCAATCATCTGTCCAGAGGTAGGCCCGCTACCGAGCAGCAGCACGCCTGTATTGAGGGGTGAAGAGCCGGGGCTCAATTCAACAAGGGCTCCACCGCCATCGCTGACGAGGATTAATTCGGTACTTGGCGATCGTGCACCGCTGCTTGGCCACAACACAAGGCCTTGCCCTTCGTTTGATAGACCAAAGGCGTCGAGTGTTTGGGAGCCAGAAAACACGTTACTTGCTGCGTTGTAGGTGTGCAAGGAATCGCCGTTGAGAATGTACAGCGTGTTGCCGGATCTTGCGAGTCCAGTTACGTCATCACTGGCCAACCAGTTTCCGCTGTTCCATGTAGAAAGCCAGAATCCAGAACTCCAGTCATAGCGGGCAAGGCCTGCATCTGCGGATGCAAGGAGGAGTTGGTTTCCAGAAATCATGAGTTCGTTTACTTCGTCGGAGTGAAGACTGTTGGCAGTCGACCATGTCGAAAGCATCTGTCCCGAGGCGAGATCGTATCGCGCCACACCAGCGCTGTCCATCGAAATGTAGAGGATTCCATTTGCTTCTAACATGGCTAAGCATGCACCGCTTGTGTCACCGACATTGACCCATGCTCCACCGTTCCAAATGACGAGTTCGTCTTCATTTGCGGCATAGACATCTCCAGTGCTCGCTATGACGAATTGATGGAGTTCCTCAAAAGCAGCATCTGATGCATCTGGAAGAACGGTCTGTGCGCTTGAGTCTGTGAGTGAAATTGCGAAGAAGCCGTCTTCTTCTGTTAGGAAATGAATTAGGTTGTTCGCAACATCGATTTCCATGTCCATAACATTGCTTTCGAATGGAATCATGTCGATGATTGGCGGATCGTTGGCATAGTCCAGAACGAGCACATCGTCGAGAATAGCGATGTACATTCGACCGTCATCAGGGTGGAGTGCATGTGCGCTGATGTCGAGGTTGATCGGCTCGAATGAGACCGCAGGATCAACTGGAGCAAGCGCTTCAATCACCAACTCAGTGATTTCAGCATCAGATGGCAGGGTCCACGTGGCGCCTGAATCGCTGTTTGGTGCAAGCCTTCCTTCGTGAGGGTTGGTTCCTTCAAATGAGTCTGCTGCGCCAAAGGTTCCAAGGCCTCGCCAGTCGAGCAAATTGATGCCGATATCATTCGCCACAAGCATCGGTTCTTGGATCATCAGACCATCGCTTCCGTTGACTCGAATTTGGAACGACACGTTCGATATGTCAGCACCCGGGGCGAATTCCAATGTCCAGTCGGCCGTTGCTTGAGCTCCTGTCAGCGAGTCTGCACCCGTTGCGTCCAATTGCACCCAACCCGTGTCATTGCTCCCGGATTTTGGCCAGATTGTATCATTGAATGTTTCATGCGCTGAAACACCGGGGACCATCATCATCGGGGCGATGGAGGAACAGAGCATCAAAGCGACCAACAGAGCGGCTCTTTTGCCGGCGGAGCCGGGATAAAATAGAGCAAAGGCTGGCTTCATGTGTCAAAGGGGTCTTTTGGGGTATTTGAACGCGGCCCTTGGTCGTGCGCACAAACATCACTCTCAACCACCTCAAAATCCACAAAATCCACAAGAAAGTACGGTTTCAAAGCACCGATGGTGGTGATACACACCCCTTCTTTTCCTCCCCGTTTGTCCCGTACACACACAACACTCAAACCCAGAACCACATTCGTTGGATTCGATTGCCTATGAACCGGGAGAAGAAAGAGCGCTTGCTCAAGAAGGAAGCACTCGAGTATCACGAGGCTGAACCCCAAGGTAAAATCAAGGTGGTTCCAACCAAGCCTCACAGCACGGCGCACGAATTGAGCCTTGCATATTCACCAGGCGTAGCCTATCCTTGCCTGGAAATCGCAGAGCGCCCAGAAGACGCATACCGATATACATCGAAGGGCAATCTGGTGGCTGTCATTTCAAATGGAACCGCCGTCCTTGGCTTAGGGAATATTGGCGCCCTTGCCAGCAAACCAGTTATGGAAGGCAAGGGTTTGCTCCTGAAAACATTCGCTGATATCGATGTTTTCGATATTGAAGTCGACACAGAAGACCCTGAAACATTCATCGAAACCGTGGTCAACATCGCCAAAACATTTGGCGGCATCAACCTTGAAGACATCAAGGCACCAGAATGCTTTGAAATTGAACGACGCATTGCGGAAGCGACCGATATTCCAGTAATGCACGATGATCAGCACGGTACTGCAATCATTTCTGCTGCTGCATTGTTGAACGCCGTCGAACTTCAAGAAAAGGAACTCTCCGAAATCAAAGTGGTTGTCATCGGAGCGGGTGCAAGCGCCATTGCTTGCGCCAACCACTACGTCGCCATCGGCGTCACTCGGTCGAACATCGCCATGGTTGACAGCAAAGGCATCGTCACCAAAGCAAGATTGGAAGCGGGAGAGTTGAACGAATACAAGGCTCCGTTCGCTCACGATCGAGAGGCAGGCGACCTTGCCGATGCACTCAACGGGGCTGATGTCATGCTCGGCCTTTCACGAGGAGGACTGGTCAGCAAAGAGATGATTGCTTCGATGGCACCGAACCCGATTGTGTTCGCTCTCGCCAATCCTACACCGGAAATCCTACCCGAAGAAATTCTCGAGGTTCGCCAAGACGCAATCATCGCGACCGGACGGTCAGATTATGCGAACCAAGTCAACAATGTGCTCGGTTTCCCGTACATCTTCAGAGGGGCCCTCGATGTACGAGCCACGGACATTACACAAGGGATGAAAATGGCAGCGACCCGGGCCTTAGCAGCGCTGGCCAAGGAACCAGTTCCAGATTACATTTCAGCGGCTTACGACGGCGCAGTCATGCAGTATGGTCCCGATTATATCATCCCCAAACCATTCGATCGTCGAGTGTTGCTTTGGGAGGCTTCGGCCGTTGCTCAGGCGGCTGTTGATGAGGGCGTGGCTCGTGTCCAACCTGAGGATTTCTCGATCAAGAAATACCGTGAGGAGCTCGAGGCTCGTCTCGGCCAATCCTATTCCATCATGCGCCACGTCATCAACCAGGTTCGTGGACGAGGAAAACGCATTGTCTTCCCCGAAGGCGACAACGAGATGGTGATTCGTGCAGCGGCCCAGTTGGTCGATCAGAAAATCTGTTACCCAATTCTTCTGGGGCCAGAAAAGCGCATCCGTAGCATGGTTGAAGATTTGAGTCTTCACTTCGAGTACGAAGTCTATGATCCACGGAAAGACGAGCGGAGAAAAGGCATCTACTCCGAGTCGATGTTGGACCGACGCAACCGCAAGGGAATGACCGTTGCTGACGCCGCACGGCTGTTGAAATCGCGCCCTTACTTTGCCAGCCAAATGGTCGCTAATGGAGATGCAGATGGCTTCGTTGGTGGCGTTTCTCGAAACTATGCCGATGTCTTGCGCCCCACACTCGAGTTGATTGGTGCCGACGACGATGCTCACTGCATCGTTGGGTGTTACATGATGAACGTCAAAGGTCGAACCATCTTCCTTGCTGATGCCACAGTCAATGTGTACCCTGACAGTCGAACCCTTGCGGAAATTGCAGTTCAGACAGCCAAAGTAGCACGCCGTTTCGGTGTTGCCCCTGTGGTCGCCATGCTCTCTTTCTCGAACTTTGGTAGCAGCCGAGCCCAACGATCTGAACGGATTGAAGACGCCATTGAACTCGCACGTGAACTTGACCCGTCCCTCGTGATCGACGGTCCGATGCAAGCAGATACGGCCTTGAATGGCAATGTGCAAGGAGAGTACCCATTCATGGAATTCACCGGTGCAGCGAATGTTCTGGTGCTTCCGAATCTTGCAGCAGCCAACATTGCTTACAAATTACTCGAGGAATTGGGTGACGCGGAAATGACAGGACCAATCCTCGAAGGAATGGCGCAACCCGTACAACTGGTTGCTCGTCAAGATGGGGTCCGTCACATTGTCAACATGGCAGCGATTTGCGCGGCTGATGCAATTCGTCAAGAACCGTACTGGGAAAGTTTGGTCGACCCTGTGGAAGAGAAGTGATTTCACACTTCTTCATAGGATACAGTCGGTCGACGAGGGCGCCAAAACGCACCCGTCACAAAACCGGCGCATAAGCCGCCGAAAAGTAAGTTCGGCCATCCTGAAACGGCATAGTCTCCCATCCCCCTAAGAATCGGAATCACAAATGACGGGATCACGCCGAGCAACACGGTGCACACCACTTCAGTGCGGATGTTCGATGCCATGTCTGCTGAATTGGGGACCCGTTTTGGAGCACCTTGCCGAATCGGGGTGACGACAAGGCGAGCCACAATCCCCTTGACAGGACGATCGAGGGGGACGCTTGAGAGCGCCGTGATGCCCTCTCTCGATGGGTGAGTTTCAATGGCAGCTCGATGCAGTGCCATCGGACCAAGGCCTTCGAACCTTCTTGGGCGTCCATCCATCATTGCACCGCGATAATTTGAGTTAATCGCATCTGCGAGCACTTCGACTTGTTTTTTTCCAAGGCCGAGTCCATGCGCTTCTTGAGCGCACCGCCACTCCGCTTCCGAAGGGCACCGAACTTCCCATTGAGTTGCCTCGTCCAACCCTGCAACGCCAGCATCGATCTGGGATTGTCCGGCGTTCATGAGGGCCTTGAGGGTTTCAGCAGTGACTCGAAATTGATCGCCGCCCTTGCCATCATCTGTGCCCACAAGAGCGTTGTAGTCGGCGCCCGTCAGTGGTGCAGTCATGATGTAATACGTTGGTAGTCGGACTTCGTGCCTTGGTCGCTGACCTGCATAAATCCAGCCTCCCTTGTCTGTTCCAAGGTGCATTGATTGCGCATCAATTCGTTGGAATTGCAAGCCTGAAAGCGTGATGAACTCCAACGGGATCCCTCACTTGAGCGTGCCTTCCATTCGACGGTACCAGGCCATCCCTTTTTCGTGATCTTCCAAGAGAGCGAACTGTGGGAACGGGGAGATTGAGCGTGCATAACCAAACACAGCGAAATCCACAAGGTCTGGGGAAGCGCCTCCGAAGAAAGGCTCCGTGCCGTGTTCACTTGTGAATTCGGTCAGCAAGTCGTGCCAGAGTTTCTTTGGTGTTCGGCCATCCTTTTTGACTCGCTTCTTTGCAATGATGCCCCACATGATTGGGAAGCCAGCCCACGCATAGAGGCGCTTCGAAATGAACCCGAATTTCTCTATTTTTGAGATTCTTGTGGTGGTCTTCAGGGCGGAGCCGAGGGTGCCGTAGAGGATTGGAACGGTTGCTTTGGAGACCTTAGCGTCCGCCCATTCAAGCCATTTTTGTTGGCGTTCTGCGTCACCAGTGGCTGCCAGTTTCCCAGCGTTGTATGCTGCATCGATGTGCTTCATAACGGGGGTCGAATCGACAAAGTGTTCTCCATTTTCATTGGTGAACACGGGAACCTTTCCCCAGTCGCCGGCAAAAGCCACAGATTTTTTGATTTTCATTCCGTTGACTGGTACGTAATCAACATCCATTCCGATGTGTTCAATGACCCCTCGAACCTTCCAACAGAAAGGACATGTGTAGAGGATATGGAGGGTGGGAGTTTGACCCATGGGGGGTGCTATCGCCTCCCCTTCTTCAAGCCTCGTTATCGTTCAATGGGGCGGGTTTCCACCCTGTTTTCCAGAAATCAAGGTCGTCTAACCACTGCATCCATTCTTCATCTGAACAACTCAACAGCCGGAACGCACGTGCTTCCAATCCTTCTCTGTTGGCGGCTGTTAAGACGCCCTGCTCGAGTGCGTCATGCCATTCAACCTGCATGTGGCGAATCCTTCGTCGCGCTTCCTCTGGCTGTTCGAAATTCATTTCACATAGATCCCTCAGTTCCGAAATCCAAGTTCGTGCATCCTTGAGCAGCGGGTCTTCAACACGTGTCCGCTTGGAATTGGGTTTTTTCGTAAACGGCCACCAACCCATGAAACGCTGAAGAACAGGTCTTCCTTAACGCCATCTGTTGAAACTGATATAGCCGTTAACAACATGGGTGGGCCATGGAAACCGATTTTTGGTTTGATATTCTTAGCTCTGCGGCCATTGAAGGCATCATTTTTGGAGCCGTGCTTGGCCTGCTTTGGTCCATGGGCTCGAAAGCCGTACAGTGGTTCCTTATCGGCGAATTTATTCTCCTTAAGTGGCTTGAATCCAGAAACATTCTGGTTGTTGATTGGGAACGACTTACCCTTGGCATTGTTGAGAACGGCAACCGTGCTCTCGACGAAGTTCTCACCCTTGCCCAATCATTTGTCGATCTCGGGGCCTTCGGAGCAAGCACTGCCATTGGCTTTTTCCTCGTCCAAAAGATTCGTTCGTGATGCATCTTCATCAACTGCCCATCAAACCCACGAAGCATGGGTCGGGTGATTGTCCATCTTCATGGTTCGACCAAACAGAAGGATTTGAACCGCCTTGTTGAGATGTATGCGGCACGTTTGAACAACCGTGGTGTCCGAATTGAAATCCATTCAAGTAAGCTTTCTTCGGCAGCGTATCTTGATTTGTTATGTGATCTGGCAGGTGATGTTTATTTGTTGGATGAAGGGGGTCAAATGGAAGACTCCGTCGCTTTTGCACAGCGTTTCAAAGCATGGACCGTACAGACACATTCGACGCATTTGGCAATTGGTCCGGCAGAAGGGTGGACAACGAAACCGAGTTGTACTTGCAAGCGTCTCTCCCTCTCACCGATGACCATGCCTCACGAGCTGGCAAGTGTTGTGCTGATTGAACAAGTCTATCGCGCTACTGAGATTCTTCGAGGAAGCGAATATCACAAGGCTTGACCAAAGGGTCAAGAAGCACCGATTCTTGGCAAAACCGGAGGCAATGAATGCTGCTCTTGGAACAGGAAAGCCTGCGTTGGATTCTCCTAGGGTTCGAAGCATCGATTGGTCTCGTGCTCATCCTTGCATCGAAAAGCCAACCGTTTCCCCTTCCTTCTCGCCGATTTGGCTGGATTGTCCTCTCAATTGCTCTCTTATTGACACTCGGGCAACTCGCACCGAACCCGGTTTCAGTGCTCGGCCACCTGTTTATTCTCACGGTGCTTGGTTCGTTTGGCTTGCTGGTCGGAATTCATCACTTGATTCGCACCCGCAGGGAAGTGCTTATCGCTCCTTTCTCGGGTTTCCTTTTCTGTGTTGGAATTGGCGGGCTTATGGTCACAACATGGCCCGAATTGAATACCTTTGAACAATGGTCTGGATTTGCCGCCCTTGTGATGCTTGGGGGTGGGCAGACATGGTTGGTGTTCCGTGGCCTCCTCATTGGACGACTCCCTCTTGCATGGAGCCAAGCAGGCATGGTCGCTCTTCAACGAGGCTTTATCGACGGGCCAGAAGGGGCGATCGCTTGCTTCGAAAAGGGGTGGGATGCTGAGGAAGAACACCTCAATCCAATGGCTTACGTGGCTCTCCATCGGCTGAATGTGTTTGTTGGTAATCAAGAAAAGGCGACAGAATGGCTGCATGCTCTTGAAGATGTAGGGGGCGAAAAGGGCGTGGCTCCGGAGTGGATTCAAGCCATTCACGAGGCACTGGCTCGTCTTGACCCTGAGGCTGCGACCCATCTTCCCGCACTGACCAGCAGCGAAGAGTGATTCCGGATTCCGGGCACTTTCCACTTTTTTTTCACCATATCAGTTCTTGTAATGGCTGAATGAGCATTTATTGACTCAACAAAACAAACTCCTTAATACGATGAAAGTCGATTTATTACTATGGGAACAAGTGAAACGAAGACAAGAGCGCTGACAATGAGCACGGTGATGTGGTACGCAATCTTCGTATGGTTCGCCTCCAGTTTGTTCTCCCAATCCCTCTACATGGCATTCAACGGTGTCCCGTACGACGCCGTCGCACTGCTCCAAAATCTCGGGCCCGTCTACTACATCGTGCTTGCAATTGAGTTGGTTGTCTGGATCAGTCTTGGAAGTCTTCTCGTCAAGAAAGTGGTCAACAAGACACGAGATCGTGTACAACCGGTTGCTCTTGCAGCATAATGTTCTTTTTTTCAGCAAAATCTGAGCAGCGACCACCCTGTAGTTCTGCTACGAAGAAACCAATCACCCTCCAAATTCACGAAAAATCAAACGTTTTGTCCGATGACTTGAAGGTCCGCCAAGACAAGGAACCCATGTGAGAGAAACTGGGGATGTTCCATTCTTTTCTGGTCGACCAATGGACACATGTTCATTGAGGGACCAAGAAACAGCGATGCGAGTTCTCCCTCGCGGCGCCCGAATCGTGACCATTGAAGAAGCGAGAGAAAATTTGCCAAAAGTCACCCGGTGGCTTGCTGAACTTCAAGCGATGAGCGATGAAGCCCACGATTTAACGGAAGAACTGGAAGTACTTCTCGAAACTCTTCAAGCAGAAAATGAACATGTTGTAGAGGTTGCAGAGCACCTTGCACAACTGGTTGCGCACTGGCAACACACCACCGCCAAAATTGAAGCAACAGGCACCAGAATCGCTTGCTTGGAGCCAGGTCGCCTCGAATGGTACGGGGTTGTTGATGAGCATCTTGCGCTGTATTCTTGGAGCCTTGGTGAGGAAGACATCGAATGGTATCATCCGATCGATGCCAGCTTCATGGCCCGAAAACCACTCATAGAAGCGTGACCTCGCAGGGCTGAGGACGAGCATGGTTCGAATCAATCGGGTGTACACTGGCGGTGGCGATGAAGGTGAAACTTCCCTTGTGGATGGGTCACGACGGTCAAAAGCAGATCTTCGCTTCGAAGTGGTTGGGACATGCGATGAGTTGAACGCAGTGTTTGGGCTTGTTGCGATGGAAGCAAACCGCCTACCCCCTCACGAAGATGGCGGCAGCAGGGCGACTGTGGAGCGTGTGCAAACCATCCTTTCGATGGTTCTTACACGAGTTCAAAACGAATTGTTCGATCTTGGGGCAGAATTGGCTTGTGTGCCCTCGGAACTTCCTGAATACATGGTCCTAATCAACGAGACACAATGCGATGTCCTGGTTGAGGAAATGGATGCTTGGCTTGAGCATGTTGAGCCGCTCACCAGTTTTATCCTCCCAGCTGGGCATGGTCCAGAAGCAACGCTTCACCTCGCTCGAACGGTTGCTCGGCGCCTTGAACGCGCAGTGATTCGTCTCAAAGAGCATGAAGGCGAAGGTTCCGTGAGACCGATTGTTCAGGTCTACCTTAACAGATTGTCAGATTGGTTATTTGTCCTGGGCCGATGGGTCACTTCAGGGCTTGGCCACGATGAGATGCTTTGGCAACCGTTGGGAAAAAGAGGTCCTGAGTCCGGCGTCGCCAATCGAATCCGACGCCTCTATGCTTCGGACGAAGATTTTGAAATGCTGTGATTACTCAAGGCCTAAGGCGGCCATGTGCTGACGAGCGCCTCTCAAAACGCTCCTTGTTTCTTCATGGGAGAGTTGTTGTTCAGCCATGTCCCAATCCAGCCACATGTACCCTCGGTGTTCGTGCGAAAGTTTGACCGTGATTTGTTCTGTTTGTGCAACGTACCAATACACTTGCTTCACTTTCCGCTTTCCTCGATGACGATAGGTGTATTCACTTCGCTCAACAAAGTGGTCGACAAATTGGATTTGGTCGATGCCTGTTTCTTCAGCTAACTCCCGCTGTGCTGTGCTGTGGTGGTCCTCGTCATCTGCCTCGACGTGACCCTTTGGGAAATCCCAATGACCTTGGGGGTATTGGAGCAAAAGCACCGTCCCATAGTTTACCAAGACAACGCCGCATGAAGTTTCCATACCATCCACTAGAGGGCACACGGTCATGTTACTTGCGGCCGATATGATTCCAGCAAATCTTCTTCAAGCCGCTCCTTCACGAGCCGATTATGGGGGAATCATCGAGTGTTCTTGCCGAAGCCGGCCTCCCTGATTTCACAAGCATCGTTGCAGATTCAGATTTGGATGGGCTTTGTGCTGCTGCTGTCTTGAAGGCAGCCAACCCAAAAGCGGTTGTTCACTTTGCCCATGCTGCATTGATTCGATCCGGCTCAGTGGATCATTTGATTGATCAACACACGGCAATGGTGGACCTCCCCTTCCATCCAGATTGTGGATGGTACCTCGACCACCACCAAACCAACCGGCCAAACGAAGTGGAAGAGGCCGCGTTCATTGCACGCGGCGGAACATGTCACTGGGAGGCCACGCCCTCTGCAGCAAGACTTGCCTATGACGTGCTCCAACCCTACATTGATCTAAGTCATCTTGAGGAGATTATGCCTGTTGTTGATGCCCTGGACTCAGGACAGATCACGAGGGAGGAGTTCCTCGAAGATGGACCAATTCTCCAACTTGCTCGTTCGCTTTCCATGCGAGAAACAGAACACATGCAATTGTTGCTTAGTTTGCTCTCCAAAGGCGTCCGCCTTGCAGACATTTTAGCCGACGAGCGAATACAACCCCACGTCAATCGCGCGAAAGAAGAGCGCAAAGCAGCACAACTCGTCGTCGAGTCGTCAACAACCATCATCGATCGACTTGCTGTGTGTCGCATGGATGAAAAAGGCGTTCGCTCAAACGGCTATCTCGTCACAGCATGGGCAGGCGACCGCGCTGATGCTTGCTGCATCATTCACGGGTATGCAGACGGTTCAATTGATACGCCAGACCGGCCTGCTCTTTCTGCCAGTTTCTACGCCAATTCGTTCCTGCCAGAAGGGCAAGGGCGTTTTGATTTGTCTCGACTGGCCACAGCCCTTGATCCAACAGGTGGTGGCCACGCGAATGCTTGTGGGTGCCGCATCCAAGAACCAGGTCTCGAATCGAACCTCGAACATTGGCTTGACATGTGGTCAAAACGAAGTGAGACTTTGGCCATTCGTTGATCACGCTAGGACGATGAAAAGGTAAAGGAATCCAAGGAACGCATGAAGGAACACAAGGACCACAATGAGGTCTGCAGCCCTTCCGTGTTTGAGTGAATGGTGACTGAATTTCTCTCCATTCATCCTTGCATCCCGTGCTCTTCGGCCCATCCTCGCCAGTGCGTACAACAAACCAAATCCAACCGGACCCATGAAACCATGAAGGCTCTGAGGCATAAGGTTCGACAGCGCATCACCATCAGTGCGCCAACCAACAATGGCCCGTGCAATGAACGCCACGGCAATCACGCCGAAAGTGGAGCGGAGCAAGCGTTCCCCCATTTTTTCGTGCCGATCTCTTGCCTCAACACGCTGCTCTCCCTTGAGTTCATGGCTTTTCTTTCGCCATGAGTATTGCCACCAAATCCATACAAGCAGACCGGTTGCCAAAAGTGGATGCAACAGGAGAATGGCGGCGTTGATTAGGTCCATTCAATCGCCCCCTTGCTTCATCGGAGGCCGCCTTTCCTCATGGATGTTATTGGAAACATTCGATTCAAGGCGCTCAACGCAGGAGTGCCCCGTGCCGGTGGGTTGAAGGAGGGTAGGTGGAGGCAATGGGTGAGGGGCGAGTATTCTGCAGGAGAACTATCTGGCAAATTGCCTTCAAGTTGCGTTCAAATCCAACGTGACGAAAGCGCGCCGCCAGTCCCTCGTCGTTCGAACTCCAGATTGGCAACTTTTGGATAAGGCATGGCGCCCGATTCTGCTCTTGGCGGTTGCTGAAACGGAACTTCCCGCAGCCGATGAAGAAGATCAATCATCACCAATGCGGAAACCTACCAACATGCGACGCGCTCGAACGCGCCGTGGTGGCCGGGGCTCAACTGGGCCGCTCGACAACCTCCCATCCCCAGCAGAAATGCTCATTCCAAGCGATTTCTCAGACGCCTATCGGCTCGCTGTGCTTCTCACGCACAAATTACTCAACAAAGACGAGTGGGATGCATCTTGGGAAACCACCGAAACCAGCCTGCGTGACTCTTGCCTCGAAAAGGGAGCCCACCCTGTGTGGAGCGACCTAGCACAACACACCCCACTCTTCGGTCAATTTGCAGCGTTCCCAGTCGCAAAACCGAAGAAAACCGCCACAAAGAAAAAGATCGACATGGCGCCAAGCTACATCGATCCGACATCCTCCAAGGATTTGGCAATGGCTCTTGAGGCGCTCGCGCCTACTGTTGACACCGCAGAAGCTCAAGTGGCACTTAGGACCGTGAGTTCTCAACTCTCCGCTGGTCGAAATCTCACTCCTGGCGCACTGTTGTTCGAACTCGAGGGCCAAGCCTCAGCTCTTTCTGCTCTGCTTCTCATCGCAACTGGTAACGATGCCAGCGATGCGTTGGTTCGCCTCAAGAAGGCCGACAAAACCCTTGCATCGGACTTGAGCGACTTGGTCGCATTGCGAAATGGAGAGGTCAACGATTGGGTCGCAAGCACCAATGCAACAGGCGAACACTCCCTTGCAAACGCCCGTCGTTTCCTCGCATGGCAGCATCCACCCGAATCTTCTGCAGAACTCGATGCTGAAACTCTCAGTGCGGGACTTGACCTTCTGAAGAATGGAAAAGCACCGGCTCAATCCATCGAACGAGTGACATGGTGGCGATTAGCAGCCCTTCACCGAGAAGGGAAAACCGAGGAAACGATTCAAACACTCACGGCTCTCAAACTCGACGCCCACGCCGAACTTTCCAACTTACTCCCGCTCGTCTCTGACCTCGGAAGTGAGGAAGTACAATCTTGGCTCGAAGGTCAAATACCGCACCTCGATGACGGAGCCCTCGTCGACATCATTTGTTCCACGGGCGTTGATACGGCTGCACAAGCGCTTGCAGCAAAGCATTTGAGCCATGACAACAGCGAGGCTTGGGAACATGTCCTCCCCATTGTCATCGATATCTACACCCGCTCGATGAACCTTCGACGTCTGTCTGAAATCATCGTCAAGAACGATCTTACGCCAATGTCTCACCCATACGAGACCTTGCTTGCCGCCCACCTTTTGGCAGCCGGTAAAGACAACGATTTGTGGCACATGGTCCGAACTGCACGGCAAAAAGCCCTCGATTCTGTTCACAGCACTGAAGCCCCTCCTGCCTTTTCCTCGACCAGCGAAGCCCTGCTGATGCTGTTTGAGGGAGAAAATGTGGACGATGAACGCCTCGGCACTCTTCTTGATAAAAACGGGCTTCTCGCCTTCGGTGTCATCCGTCGAGCCCTTCGTGAGGGTGGTTCTGGTATTGTCGAACATAAGGAACTCAAAGCATTAGAAACAAGTGTGGCTGAAGCGAACCTTAGCCTCATGGAACAACACTTGTTCGCTGCTGTGATCGACACCCTTCGCTTGAACCGTGTCGCATTGATGTTGCAACACGGAACTTCAAATGATTCAACGGTCGAAAGCGTCAACACCTTGCTCGCCAACGAAAACGTTCCAACTGCCATGATTCACTCAGTGCGTCACTTGGTGTTGGAGCACGATTTAGGCCTTCCATCGTTGGTCCGCTGGTACCAAACAAACGACCCACTTTCGCCTTGGCACACCTTAGCCCGCGCATCAGTATCGGCGTCCAAGCAAGATGAACTCAACGCTGCGAGAGACTACCGAAGAGCTGGAGATCACGAAGGCTTCGATTATGAGCACAAGATTGTCCTTTACCGAAAGTCCCTCATTCACCTTGCCTTCGCAGGCCAATGGAAGGAAGCAGTGGAACTTCTTGATGCCCAACCTGCCCTCAAGAGCGCCATTACAAAGCGGTTCCAACTCTACTTGCGTGTGTCGTTCACCTCGACTCAAAACACCAATGAAGCAACTCGATTGCTGAAGGACTTCGTTCGCTCGACGAAAACGATTACACAGGAAAACGAAGAAGGTGAAATCGAAAGTATTGATGTCACCTACTTTGCCGAGGACGACCTTGACATGCTCAAGACCTACCCTCTCGAACATCAACGCGTCCTCCCAACTGATCCATTCTGCGGCCGAGTCACCGCCGCAGTAAACTCTCTGCAGAAGAATCGCCGTCGGCAACGAAACGCATTCGACACACGATTCACTCAACTCATGCAAGGCTCCTCTCCTTCGCTTGACGAACTGTATGAGTTGGCCAAGGAAGCCGCCCAAGAAAAGCCAGTCGAAGGCCTCATGTTCCTTGAGCGAGCACAAAACAAGGGGCAATTCAACGTCCGAGAAATCAAGCGAATTGCAGATGCCGAACAAGGCCTGTTTTCCGCTTACAAAGATCAGATTCCAAACGGCTCCCGCCGCTACTTGAGGAACCTCTCACTCTCACCGTTGGTTCTGATTGACACCAATGTGTTAATCGATGCACTCATGGATGCTATCAAGCAACGCTTGGAAGTGTTCACAGAAGCAAGCCTCGACATCGGTGGCCACGGTCACTTCCACCATGTCTTATTGAAGCGAGCACAAGAAGGTAAAATCCAACTTTGGCTCCCGAAGATCGTCAAGCAAGAACTCAGAGGAATTGCAAGCGATTTGGAGTTCCTACGTGGTCGCTTCAGCGGCCTCTTGGTCCCACCAACCATGCTTGACACCGTCTTTAGAAAGGAAGTCATCAGCGAGATCGTGGACCAAGTGCTCTCTGACTACAGCACATGGCGACCAATGGACTTGCAACTCGAAGTCGAGTCTGAAGACGCTGAGAACAAATCTCGAGTGGTCGAGTTCTTCAAAGATTACACCGAGATTTACGAAGAGATTACGGCCATGAAGCGAACCAGAGGCGAACCGGCTCGAACCGTTGTCGACGGCTTAGATGTCTACCCCGAATCTCCCGATTGCACCATCATGCACCTCGCTCTTCACTTAGCCAAGCAATCCCTTGGCAACCTCGGAACAGTCCTTGTTGCAACCCGAGACAGCGATTTCACTCTTGTGTCACGGGCGCTTGAAGAGCGCTTTGGATTCGGCGTGGCAAAGAACAGCCGAGCCCTTAACGGATTTTTGCACGGATGATACGAACTCACATGTGTGAGATCATTGCATCACCGAAGTCGCTGCAGGAAAGCAATGTTGCTTCGTCCATCAATCGTTCGAAGTCATAGGTTACAGTTTGGGCTAGAATTGCCCCTTCCATGCCCTTGACAATCAGATCTGCTGCTTCGGTCCATCCCATGTGCCGGAGCATCATTTCAGCGGAGAGGATGAGGGAGCCTGGATTCACTTTGTTTTGTCCAGCGTACTTTGGAGCTGTACCGTGGGTTGCCTCAAAGATTGAAATTCCCGTGTCGTAGTTGATGTTTGCACCAGGTGCAATACCAATGCCGCCGACCTGAGCAGCGAGTGCATCAGAGATGTAATCGCCGTTGAGGTTCATCGTTGCAAGCACTGAATATTCTGCAGGACGGGTGATGATTTGCTGAAGCATAGCGTCGGCAATCACGTCTTTGATCAGGATGCTTCGACCAGTGGTTGGGTTTTCGAGGGTGCACCATGGGCCACCGTCTAGTTCGACTGCTCCGTATTCTTGCTTTGCAATCTCGTATCCCCAGTCCCGGAACCCACCTTCAGTGAACTTCATGATGTTCCCCTTGTGAACGAGCGTGAGGCTTTCTTTATCGTTGGCCAAAGCGTACTCAATCGCTGCTCGCACGATACGGGCTGTGCCTTCTTGAGAGATTGGCTTGATGCCAATTCCAGAGGTGTTCGGGAACCGAATCTTGTCAACGCCCATCTCATTTTGAAGGAAATCGATGACCTTCTTGACGCCTTCAGAACCAGCTTCCCACTCAATTCCAGCGTAGACATCTTCGCTGTTTTCACGGAAGATAATCATGTCAACATCGCCAGGTGCTTTCACAGGGGATGGCGTACCATCATACCAGCGCACAGGTCGGACGCATGCAAACAAATCGAGCTTTTGGCGCAGGGCCACGTTGAGGGAGCGAATGCCACCGCCAACAGGGGTGGTCAATGGACCTTTGATGGAAACGAGGCCACTTCGCATGGCATCAAGCGTCGCTTCTGGCAACCATTCACCGGTTGCGTTGAATGCTTTCTCGCCAGCCAATACTTCTGACCACACGATGCCACGTTGTCCTTCGTATGCCTTCTCGACTGAAGCGTCAACGACCTTGATCATCACGGGGGTGATGTCCACGCCAATTCCATCGCCTTCGATGTAGTGAATTACTGGGTCGTTTGGGATGTTGAGTTTGCCATTTTCCATGGTAACGGGTGTTCCTGCCATTGCAATCGGTATGAGGCAGAAGCGTCCCCTTCAAGAATGAACCGCCCGTGGGCGTTCCATGTACGGACGCGTGGATTGGACTGGAGGCGATACGGTCGCATGCACAAATGAGCGTGGTGATCGACTCGATTTGAACTGGGAAGATGGACCAACACCAATGCAGGTGGTCATGCAAATGATCGGTGCATGCTCAACAGCCGACCTCGTTTTGGGTCTGAAAGAACGTTCATTCAGTGAGGTTTGGGTAGAAATGGAAGGCACTCGGGCAGCGAGCGTTCCAAAGGTCTTCACAGACATCCACATGGTTTACCACGTACGAGGGGATGTTCCGCTCAAACTTGTTGAGCGCATTGTCTCGAAGAGCCATGAAAAATACTGCACTGTTTCACAGATGTTCGTCGATGTCAACATGACTCACGCATGTGAAGTCCACAACTGATGCTCAGTTTGAGACAACCTTGAGTGCGGTCAGCGAATTCATGGCGCTGAGGAGCAGTTCTCGAAGAGCATTGTAGAGTGGATGCCAACTCGTAGGAATTTGTGGCGGAGGTGCCACAGGAAGGGTGCCCTGTTCGGTTGAAAGCACGGTTGCGAACGGACGAACTTGACCGGTCCCCACCATGTCGATGATGAGTGATAGGTGGTAGGCTTCCTGATCCTTGATGACCTTGGCCGATTCGATTTTAGCAACTGCTTCTGCAGGAAGGTCGCTTAACCAGTCCTCGCCACGTTCGTTCCGAGAATGCAATTCTTTCTTGACGAGGATTTCAAGCAGTTCCGAAATAACTTCGTTGGAGACATGAGCGGCGAAGTTTGGTTTTCCTGAATCGTCTTGTTGCGATATTGCTGTTGTACCGATGGCTTCCATTTGCGATACGTGGGGTTGTGCTGATTGACCAGCAAGCAACGGTTCATCTTCATCATCGTCCATGAACATTGCAAGAGGATCTGAACTTTGGTTCTGTGATGGCATCTGTTGGTGCAATTGTGGTTGCGTTGCTGCTGCAGTAGGGCGAAGTGCACCCAGTTCTGCGAAGATATCGAGTTCTTCTTCTTCTACCGTTTCTGCTGGTGCTGTTTCCCATGGTCCCATCATAGTATCAATTACGGATTTAATTATCATAGTACATATAAGGATGTTTTTGAACCCTGAATTTTGATGATGCTTGCTTCAAACGAACGACCGATAGATTATCATGGAACAAGTTCCTCCTGACGGCCAAGTATCAAAGGTACTGGCGTATTCCATCTGCATGAAGCAGATGGGTATCAGTCGAGGTTCTACAACTGTGCTTTGGGCGAGCATGCTGCTTGTTCTCTTGTTTGCCCCATCAATTTCCAGCCTACCAGCCGGTGTGGGTGATATGGGAAATGAAGGGTGCCTTTGTCACGAGGGAGCTTCAGAGGCCACCATGGTTCTCATCATTGGCCTACCCGAGGAATTTGAATCAAACATCACCTACAACCTAAGCTTGCAGATTGAAAGTTCGATTGAACCGAGGGCGGATTCTCACCAAGGCGGTTTCCGTTTCTTCGTCAAAGGAGGCGGTGTGGTCCAGTTCGAGAACACATCTGAAGTTCAGGAGCTCGATGATGGCTGGACGCACGAACTTGCAGGTACGTACCAGCGGCATTGGAACTTGACATGGACCAGCCCTGATAATTCTACAGATCCAGTCAAATTCTCGTTGGTAGGAAACGCTGTGAATGGCAATGAACAATCAGATGGTGATGGTTGGTCATCATATGTCCTCTCCATTCCACATGTCGATGGACCACCTGTGGACGGGGACGTTTCGAATCAACCTGACATCAGCGCCCTTGATTGGACTGTGTTCGGGGCAAGTCTTGCAGCCCTTGCCTTTTTCTTGATTCGAGTGCTCAAATGATCTCAGTTGACAAATTCGATGTGGCGATTCTGTAAAGCACGCAATTGGCGATTCTCACTTGCGCCGTGGATTTGTTCGCTTTTCACACCAGTCAACACCAGCATGACTCTGATTTCATCGCCCAATTCTTCGCGAACAGCAGCTCCCCAAATGACCTGTGCGTGTGGTGAGATTTGGTCCGTGATGATCTTGGCACATTTTTCTGCTTCACCAAGCGTAAGGCTTGGTCCGCCGACCACGTTTATGAGGGCGCCACGAGCATCCGAAGAATCAATGTCCAGCAATGGAGAATGCATGGCTTCCTCCGTCGCCGCTTCTACACGTCCAGGTCCACTGGCTTCACCAAGCCCGATCATAGCAACGCCGCTTCCAAATTGAATTACGGAGCGAAGGTCCTCAAAGTCAAGGTTGACCATGCCATCGGTGGTGAGCATTTCTGCAACACCTGTGATCGAGCGAACAAGCAGTTCATCGCCGACACGGAACGCATCACCGATTGGAAGTTCCTTGACGCCTTCAATTTCCAGCAAACGCTCGTTTGGAATCACAAGGATGGTGTCGCAATGCTCCCGCAAGCGTTCCAGTCCCCACTCAGCGTTTTGCTTACGCAGGGCACCTTCAGAGTTGAATGGGTAAGTCACGACAGCGATGGTCATCGCACCTTGCTGCTTTGCCAGCCGTGCAATGTGACTTGCGGCACCGGTTCCAGAGCCGCCACCCATACCTGCAGTGATAATGGCAAGTTGAGTGTCGTTGGTGATCCTTCGAAGGGATGCTTCGGATTCCAATGCGGCAGCTTCGCCCTTTGTTGGATCGCCACCAGCGCCTCGTCCTCGAGCTGTTCTTCCAATCAAGATTTTTTCTTCGATTGGAGACATAAGCAAAGCCTGTGCATCAGTGTTGATTGCATAGCCTGTGACGTAGGAGTTCTTGAACAACCGCTCGTCAAACAATCGATTTACTGCGTTGCACCCAGCGCCACCGACGCCGTAGACCCTGATCCTTGGTTGAAGGGATTCAAGGAGGGCTTGCAACTCAACTTCTGAATTTTCATCCATCGGTGGAGCGACGGTGTTGGCTGCTGCTTGTTCAGCTTCTGACAGTTCCAAGACTCGTTCCACAAGGTGTCGCATGCTGCTTTCCTTGTCGACATGACCTTGAATGTGCCGCACCTTGAATGGCCCAAATAGGCCTTTTACAAGGGGGTATTCAATCACGGAGGCCTTCTTGCGTGACCTGATAGACACACTCGCCGTCTGGCAAGTTTGGTGAATCGACAAGTCGAGCAATACGGCGTCCTGCCTTGGCTTTGCGCAAGTAGAGCCTGAAGGTCGAGGCGTGAGCAAGTACGTGGCCACCGATTGGCTTTGTTGGGTCGCCCCACATTGCATCTGGTTTCGAGTGTACTTGGTTCGTGACCAACACGAGGGCATTGTTCACATCAGCAAGCTGCTTGAGATCTTTCAAGTGACGGTTGAGTTTTTGCTGGCGGTTTGCCAACATACCACGGCCGATGTATTCTGCACGGAAGTGGCTTGTTAGGGAATCAACAATGATCATCTTCACGTTGAGGCCCTTGCTCATGCGCTTGATTTCGTCAACCAAGAGCATTTGGTGAGCTGAATTGTAGGCTCGAGCCACGTGGATGCGTTCCAACACAGCGTCTGGATCAAGACCGTGACCTCGGGCCATTTGTGTGATTCGCTCAGGACGGAATGTGTCTTCTGTATCGATGTAAAACACATCGCCATCAAAGCCACCTTCGCTCATTGGAAGGGTGCAGTTGACTGCCAATTGGTGACCGATTTGGGTCTTTCCACTTCCGAACGCACCGTAGACTTCCACGAGGGCTTGAGTTTCGAAACCGCCGCCGAGCAAGTCGTCAATCGATTGAACCTTTGAGGAGAGTTTGAGAACTTCACGACGGCGCTCAAGGAGTGCGCCACCGGAAACGAAGCCGCCAATGTTGGCCATCTTCTTTGCTGCTCCAATGATCTTTGTCGCCACTGCTTCGCCGAGTTCAGCCTGGTCTGCAAGGTCGCCAGGCGACATCACTGCAAGTGCGAGGAGGTCATCAAATCCGGCTTCTCGAAGCTTTTCAGCAGTCGCTGGCCCAACACCAGGAAGGTCTTCGATTTTCACCTCAGGGGCTTCTTCTTCCGTCGGCATCACTGCCAATGGCTTGTCTTGAGGGTCTTCATTGTTTTCAATCTCTATCTTCGCTTTTTTCTTCGATTTGGTCGCCATTTCTGTTCACTTCCAACCCAATCTGGTCCGGCCAGGGTATATCAATGAACGAAGGGCGGCGCGGAACTTAGAAGCGCTTGAATCTTGAAGTGTCGTCCACCGTTAGGCTCTCAGTGGTTCGTTCCAATCACTTTCAGTTTAGATTCATCTTCAATGAAAGTGAATAATAATCGAGAATCTGCTCCGTTTCAGGGCGCACTTTCATCGGATGGGAACGGGTTGGTTGTGCTTTCTTCAGCAGCATACGTAATGGTGATGAGGTGAGAGACATCCACTTGCTCTTGATCTTGGCTCAGGCCCACTTCCAGGGTCCAAATTCCTGTTATTGGAGCGAATTCATTGTGCTTCCAATTTGCGTCTTGGCCGTCTGCGATTTGCTCGGGTGGCGATTCAACCGCCGCTCCTTCGGTGTTATTGAGGTACCATGTCACGGTCACAGGCGACCCACCAATGCCTAGGGCATTATCGCGGTTGGTTACGGTGGAATCAATTTTGATTTGTTCCGGCAGCGGACATTCACAGTCGGGTGTAGCTTCGATGTCCATCGTTCTCGGGTCTGTGGTTTGAGTTTCGCCCCACGTGATTTCCTTATCGATTCGAATGGTGATGTTCTCGAATATTTCGTTTCCTTGTTCGTCAATCGCTCCGATGCTCGCAGAGAACATGCCATGTGTGAGGTAGGTGTAGGTAATTTCTCCCGTATCGGCACTGTTGACAGAGATTGTGGTTGAACCGTCCCCGGGGCTGAAAAGGAAATTTGAGATTTCACCAGCGGTGGATTTTGTGTACGAGTAATCGAAGACAACATCGACGCCAGTTTCAGACACTTGCTGGTTGTTTTGGATTGTTTCCTCGATGACACCCGACGTCACATCATAGTACACCACGAGGTCGATAGGGCTGTCGTCTCCATCGTCTCCGCCACCCTCGAGGCATCCTGCAAGCATGGCCGTCAGCAGCACTGCACCGAGCAGCACGGGACTGAAGGTTCGGGAGCGCATGTTCTTGAGAGGATGTCCTCCTTCATCAAATCAGCACCTCTTTTTTTCACTCATTTCTGTTGCGTAGGACGCACGGTTCACTACGACAAGCGAGCATCGGTGGTTTGAAAGGAGGGAAGGTCGGCCCTTTGGTTAACGAGGTGGGGTAGTCTGGATATCCCGTCGGGCTCATAACCCGGAGATCGGTGGTTCAAATCCATCCCTCGTTACCAAAAACCAACCTAGCTGTACTCGTAATAGTCGTGCTTTGGCGTGAGCGAATCAAGTGCGCTTTGCAACCGCGCATTGGCGGCTGCTTCTCCTTGAAGGATGGCAGTCTTTTCATCTTCGATGCGTTGTGCTTGAGCGGCGCAGAGACTTGAATTCCCAATACCATGGGGCACAGCACCCAACAATGCTTCAGCAACCTGAGATGCATCGACTGATTTGTTTCCAATTGGTTCGAGCATGAACACTCCGCCTGTGTAAATGACGGGACCTGCAGCTTCGCAAGTTGTTGCAAGTCGGTCGATCAGCTTGGCTTCATAGCCAATGTACCTGCATGCATCGAGGGCCGCAGCCAAGTTCCCAGGCGCTAATTTTTCGGCTTTTGCATAGGCTTTTCTTGCGGCTCGTTGCTTGCCCCCTGAAGCAAGAACATTGCCGGCCCGATGTTGATCTTCAGCCTCGGGCGTCATTTGCTCAAGCAACTGAGGTGCGCCATTCCGGAGGGTTTTGACGAGTTTTGCACGTTCTTTCAGAAGAATATTGACGCTTGCAACAGCGCGTGCACCTTTCCCTCTTGATACAAGCACATCGCACAAAATACGAAGGCCTTTGACCAGCATAATTTGGTCCTCAGTGGAGCGTTTCTTTCTCGCAAGAAACATCTCTGTGAATTGCATCGCCATGACCTCGGACATCTCCATCCTTCCATCGAGGATGTATCGCTCAAGTTGTAGGAGCGTTTGGGCGGGGTCATTCATTCCAAACATGTGAGCAAGAAGACGGTGAACCTCCCACCTATTGATGCCTTTGTCCAACGGATACAACGAAGAATCATCCCAACATCCTGCTGAATCTTGAGGTGGATGTAATAACGGGCATGCGTTGGCATGGGCATGGTTCCACCTCGTGTCTTTGCAGTCACTGGCACACCCGGTAGCGGGAAGACCACCCTTTGTGGTCATCTCGGTGAACAAGGCCATGCCGTCGAGTCGGTCATAGATTTGGCGAAACGCTTCGATTGTCTTGGCGTCGAAGATGCCTCGGATGGGGCTGCACCGGTGGACGTTCACAAGTTGGCTGAGGAATGGATTGACGAATCTGAAGGGACGGTCTTTGTAGACGGGCACTTGTCGCATCTTTTGGAAATCGATGCCATCATTTTGATTCGTTGCCATCCTGATGTGCTCAAACAGCGCCTCGAAGATCGTGGCTACAATGAAGCAAAGGTACGCGCCAACGTTGAGTGGGAAATGATTGCCGGCACGTGGTCCGAAATTCTTGAGTTTGAACTCGATGTTCCAGTGTTGGAGGTCGATGCTGGCCTCGCCACAAGCGAGGTATTGGCCTCTGAGATTCTCCAGTGGATTGAAGATGGTTGTCCGAGCGACGGTGTCGAGGCAACTGCCTCAGAAGCCATCGATTGGTTGGCTTGACCACCCAAAGAACAAACACCCCCCAACGAAGGAGCCCTATCGATTGGTATGGCATTAGAGAAACTTCGCAGTTCATGGGAGCGCATGGTCGACCCCGTCATTGATTCAATTTCAACTTGGAAACCCTCCACCTTGACATGGATTGCATTGCCGATTGGCGTGCTTGGCGGTTTATCCGTTCTGTTAGCTCCAAACACCACATATGGAGCGAGCATGCTCTTCGGTGGGGCGCTGCTGATTGGATTTGCAATGGTCCTCGATGCCCTTGATGGGCCATTGGCTCGCCGAACTGGACAAGTCACTCGTTGGGGTGATTATCTTGACCACACATTCGACCGTCTTCTTGACATCATCTGGACAGTCTGCTTGGCTGGCTCTGTGTTTGTCGGTGATTTCACCTTCGGACTCCTTGCAGCGTTGTTTACATTGCTCGGCTCGTACATGGGTACACAAGCTCAAGCAGTGGCAGGCACTCGCAACTACCGAGGCTTTTCCCGTGCAGACCGAACCATCCTTGCCCTTGTGGCGCTTGTGATGATGGGCGTTTTCATCCATCTTGAAATCGGAGATTTCGGTACCTTCCCGGGTGCGCTTGACCACATTGGAATCAACCCAATCAGCGTTGCCGTCGTGATCTCTGCGTTCGGCGGATTGTGGACCTTTTTGATTCGGTTTGTACAAGCCAAGCATGAAATCTCTCAAATCGACCGAGATGACCCACTCCCACAGCCAAATCAAGGGAACGAATCAGAGTGATTCCGCCACCCCTACGGGGTGCACTGAACCGCTCAATTGGCTGGTTTAGAGGCGGCATACTCATAACGGTAGCATGCTACAAGAGCATTGATGACAGACCAAACGTTCGGTAAAGGCACTGAAAGGAAGGCACTTTTCCTCGTCCTATGCATGATGCTTGCCATCATGCCCCTCTCCAATGTAGCGGCCGAAGATCTCGGAAACCCTTCTCACCTGCAAGCACAAGACATCGCCGCCACGTTCGACCCGTCAAGCGAAACGACCACCATCACGTGGCGCAACATCGATTTTGATGGTTCAGTCATTTCAGGCCTCTTTTCAGCAACATACAGCGTCTACCGCTCCGCATCCCCAATCAACGAGTCTTCCATTGGACAATTGACGCCCTTTGTTGAGGACATCGTCGCATGTTCCTCTGTCGAAGTGGCCAATGATGCGTTCAAGTGCCGTGGCCTCAACGGGACCGTTGACTATCACAGTGCCTCGTTCCTCGTTCCTCCGGGTGTTAACGGCACCTTCTACTACGCCGTGACCACAACGCTCGGTGATGGTACCGAGTGGCTTGATTTGGACGAAAACGCTTCGGTTCTTCACACTCCAGTGCAAGAAACCACAACGCCGATTCGCACACCGTACAACCTTGTGGCTACGTTCGACCCAGAACAAAGCATCACGACCTTGGCTTGGGTCAATTACAACGACATCTTCCCAATTCTTCCGGAAACGGGGGATGACGCCTATCAAATCCATATCTGGCGAACCGATTACCCAATCACCCGAGCAAATGGTGCAGACTTGCTCAGCACGAGCCAGCCAGTTGCGACCTATCCAGCTGGGACCTCCTCAGTCGATTTGGTGATTCCAACCAGCACTGACCGCAGTGCGTACTACGCAGTGACCTACTTTTTGCCAAACTGGACGGCTCCTGGTGAAGACTACGAAGATGTTCGGTTCCTCTCGAACAACGCCCTTGATGATGCCTTGCTCGAAGACAACATGCCTCCTTCCCAAGTGAGTGCTATGTATGCTGAATTCATTCCAAACGCAAACTCTGGAGGCGGAACGACCACCGTTTCATGGACTGATGTGCCTGATGAGTCTGGAGAATCGTACCGTATTTACATGTCAGGAAATCCATTCAACAGTATTTTGAGCCCCAGCGTTCAATTGATTGCGACCGTGTCAGAGGGTGTTGGATCCTTTGATTATGAAGTTCCAATCGGCCGACTTGGTTATGCGAACTACTGCATTGTGACCATCGATTTGTTTGGTGTATTCAGTCCCAACACCACGGTGAACTCATGCGCTGGGCCTCTTTTCGAAGATGCATTCACTCCATGGGTTGCTGAACCTACTCAAGTTCATGCCGAGTTTGTCGGTGAGCGAATCACTCGAGTCACCTGGCAAGACCAGCTTGGCGTCGAAGGTGAGCGATACCACATCTGGCGCTCCAACTTCCGTGTTACTGGCGCTGAATTCGTTGCCAACCAATCCATGGAATGGCTCGGCTCAGTCAGCGATGGTGTCGGTACATTCGATGTTCTTCTTGATGTCAACCTCCTTCGTGACAACGCCCACTACTATGTCACAACAGAAGCACTGTACGGCCACATCAACGGGACCTACATGGACACTCGATTGAATCAGAATCATTTCGGTCCGATTTCAGAAGACACCCGCGCACCAAATCCAGCGAGAATAAAGGAAGCATCCTCGCTTGGTGCCCTCGAACAAATCACCCTCGAATGGTTCAATGAACCCGATTTCAACGAAGGGTACGAAATTTGGCGACACTACGGAGCACCGTTCGGTGAAAACGAAGACCAAATCGGCAACATCGCTGACCAAGGTTGGGAGTTCGTCCTTGGTGATATTTCACCTGGTGAAAGCACCGCAAGCACTCTTGTTCGTCAACTTCCAATCCCTTCCGGCGTCGATCGAGACGTGTGGTATGCTGTCATCATCGAAGATCAATGGGGCAATCAGAATCCAGAGATGTTCAATGGTATTGGTGGAAACGCTGTGAAAATCAATGAGGACACGAAGTTCCCAGTGGCCACCATGATGCTTCTCGATGATGCAGGCTCTGCGTTCCTAAGCCCCTCGTTGGTTTCAGGCACCTACGTGCTCCAGATGGAGATTGATGAATACCTGCAAGGCAACCCTTCAGTGAACATCACCACATTGGCTGGCGGTGATATCTCGGGCGGTGATATCGAAATGAACATGATTGCGGACAACAACAACGATCCAGACCGCGGTCCAGTCTATGCCTTCGAATTCTTTGTCAGCCAGAACACCATTGCTGGTGAAATGTTGATTGAACTCATTATGGAAGACGAATCTGGCAACCTCATCAGCCAAACATGGAGCGACCGTGCTGTGGATGCAATGCGACCAACCGTGGAGATTTATGCACCATCTTCCGGCAACGATGGTTCGAAATACCTCTATGGGAATTCAATCCAACTTCTGGCAGGCGCAACCGATGACGTTATGATCACGTCGTTCCAATACAAATTCACGTACAATTACGGAACTGGCAACTCGCAATCCACTCCATGGTCTGAATCAACCTATGTGACCGATCTTGAAGGCGACAACCGCTCGATGGTGCTCGACATGGAGTTCTCCGCAGGAAACTTTGAGCCAGGCCAACATGCTGTTTATGTTCGTGCGGTTGACTCCGCAGGAAATGAAGTGTCGAAGAACGTCGTGTTTGTCGTTGACCAATGTCGAAACCGACTCGACGGTACAACATCGTGCAACTATGTAGAATCCCTTCAGCCAGAACCTGAACCAATCACCATCAAGCCATCGATGTCCGACCCACCGTATGTGTTGGTCTGGGTTCTCACTGGTGTCTTTGTCATGTCGCTAATCGTCATGGCACTCATCATCAAAACAAGCATGTCTGGTCCTAAGAAGAAGAAGTCGAAGGGTGATGATGATGAAGAGGATGATGACTGGATGTCTGAATTTATCGGTACTTCACAAGAACTCGACATGGGTGCAGTCACTGACACAAGTGGCGGCGAAAAGAAGGAAGAGGAGAAGAAAGAATCTGCTCCTGTCGAGCAAAAGGAGGAAGAAGATCCGTTTGCCGTCAACGTCGTTCAGCGAAAGACTCGCAGTAAGAAGGCGGTTGTTGATCTTCCAGAAGATGACGACGACGACGATGATGATATGTTCAACTGGAATGACGATGAAGATGAGGAGGAAGAAGAACCTGCTCCAGTCGCAAAGAAGCGAACAGTCGGCCGCCGTGCAGCCCCTCGTAAGGCTCCAACCCGCCGAAAGGTTGGTCGTAGCAAAAAGGATGATTGATGCAATCCCACAAGCGGTGCACTCAAGGTCTCACGCTGGCTGCAACCGTGTATGGGCGAGAATCCTGCTCCCACCGAGGACAGCATGGAAGAACTTTCTGAACACATCGAGGAAGCCTTTGAGCATCTTCTTGATTCAGTGAATCCGATGAAAAATAAGCTCAACTGGCTGTTGTTAGCACTCCCAGTTGCTCTGTTCATGAATCAGCAACACAACATCGGTCTTGCCTTTGTCTTCTCCATGGTGGCCATTATGCCACTCGCATTCCTCATGGGGAAAGCCACGGAAGAGATCGCCCTTCGAACCGGGGAGACGGTCGGGGGCTTGCTCAATGCCACCTTCGGAAATGCGGTCGAGATGATCATCGCTGGGCTTGCACTGTACGCTGCGTCAAAATCAGTCGATCCAGATACAATCGAGACAATGATCACAGTCACCCAAGCCTCCCTCATCGGCTCTATTCTTGGCAATCTATTGTTGGTGCTTGGTTTGGCAATGGTTTGGGGTGGTGTGAATCACAAAGTTCAGCACTTCAAGCACGAGTCAGGTCAAATGAATGGCTCCTTGTTGCTGCTTGCTATTGTTGCGTTCATCACTCCCAGCGCCGTTCATATGGCGGGCGGTGACCCAAGCGCCATCAAAGATCTCTCGCATTTTGTTGCGCTCATTATGCTCGCTATCTATGGATTGGCTCTTCTCTTCCAATTGAAAACCCACGTTGATGTTTTTGCAGTTGAAGCAGGCCATGGAACCCACGAACATCCTTCCATGAGCATCAAAGATGCTTGGGTGTTGCTCATTCTTTCCACAGCCCTTGTCGGTTGGATGGCACACATTTTGGTTCACAATCTTGAGGATGCAGTCCATGAATTTGGTATTCCAGAACTGTTCGTTGGCGTGATTCTGCTTCCGTTCTTTGGCAACGCAGCAGAGCATTTTGCTGCGGTCATTGTTGCTGGAAAAGACAAGATGGACTTGGCTATTGCCATCGCAATTGGTTCAAGCGTCCAGATTGCTTTGTTCGTTGCACCCGTGATGGTCATTCTTGGATGGTTACTCGGCGTCCCTCTCACGCTTGAATTCGGAATTCTTGAAACCGCAGCAACGTTCATCTCAGTTCTTGTTGCCAATTCAATCCTCTCAGATGGAAAAACGAACTGGCTTGAAGGCACCATGCTGCTCGGCAGTTACATTATTCTTGGAGCGGCATTCTTCTTGATTTGAGCGAGGTGGAATGATGAAGAAGACCGGTTTTGTATTGATCGCCATCTCGACCCTGCTGCTCCTTGGCGGCACAGTTGGTTACACAATGGAAGGGGCTGTTGATGATGTGCCAACGCCGAATGTCCAAGGCATGGTGTTCTTCTCAGATGATTCTCTTCCAGGCAACCCAGCCTCGCTGATCATCAACGCTGACACAACCATCACATGGGATCGAGACGATATTTTCTTGGTCATCGCTGATGGTGGTAAGAAAAAGCAATGTGATGACATCGCAAAGAACGGTGGGGCACTTGGTGGATTCGACACCACAAGCAAGACCTGTACATACGGCGATGCAGGCTATGTTGCTGCAGGCGACAAAGGCGACACCGGCGTCGACTGGCGCGTTGAATCAGGTGATTTCTACGCAGGCATTGGAACAAAAGAGGGGTTGCTCCCTGAAGGGACGGAATTGAATTTGAATTATTCAGTTGATCTCAAACTGAGCGCAACCGGGTACATGTTCCTCATCATCGCTGAAGGTGCAGGTGTTCTGCTGTTCCGCCAGAAATGAGGCTTATTCAACGCCATCATAGTACGTCTGGACGGCTTCATCGAGCGCCATCCATGATTGCCGTTCATCGAGTGAATGCGTTGTTCCATCGAACCGCAACGCTTCGCCACCGACCCAAAGATCGAGGCATGTGGCTCCGTTGAACAAGAGGTTCGTAATATGGCGATTGTTTGAACGGCCAACGGGGCGCATGCGAACGTCATCGATGTCCCAAACCGCCCAGTCTTGGCTTCCCTTTGTTGCCATTTGGAAGGCATCATTTGCCGTCATCAACGTCGGGTCCCAGTGATCGTGGCGTTGAACCAAGGCGGCCAATCGTGCTTCTGCTAGCAAGTTAAGTCCGCTTCCAGAAGAGGCTGCCCCGTCGGTTCCGAGGCGAACATCGACACCAGCCTCATTGAACGCAGGAAGTGAAAGGGTTCCACCGCAGGCGAGTTTCATGTTTGACGAAGGGCAATGGACTGCTGTGGCTTGGTGCTTTGCCAACATTCGAATTTCGTTTTTCTTCACCCATGAGGCGTGAGCACAAATGGTTCCAGGCTGAAAGAAATCGATGCTGTCCAAGTATTCGACAGGGTACATTCCAGTTTTGTCATGGCAATCTGCGACCTCTTTTCGAGTTTCACTGACGTGAATGTGGAGGCGGGCGTTTCGCTTTTCAGCAAGTTCCGAGGCCCTTCGCAACGTGTCTTCGCTGCACAAGTACACTGAATGGGTCGCGATGGCGTATTGAATCCTGTCAAGAGGTGATTGGTTCTTGAGCATGGAGTCAAGTTCCTCAAGCGCCGAGGCCGCATCGTCATGTGAAGGAAGTGCAGCGTCACTGACAGGGCCCCCAATCAAGCCACGAAGACCAGCGTCTTCGAGGACTTGACCCGTGATAGCTGGATAAAAGTACATGTCTGCAGCGAAGGAGGTGCCCGTTTTGATCATTTCAGCAGCAGCGGCCTGTGCCCCAATGCGAACAAATTCTGGTGTGATTTTTGCTTCGGTAGGAAAGATGGCTTCGTTGAGCCATCGGTGAAGCGGAAACCCATCGCTGAAGTCCCTCGCGTTCAGTTGCATGGCCAAATGGGTGTGCCAGTTTTGCAGGCTTCGAGTGATGAGGCGATTGGAACCGTCAACATCCTGTTTGACGTCTTCATCTCCGTTCGAGTTGGCCCATGAACCGTCTTCGAGCAGCAACACATCGCCGGTGTGCTTCTTGCCAAGTTCATCGATAAGGACGGTGTTGCGATACCTCACCGTACCATCGTCGCCCATGGATGATGGTGGTGCCCCCCCCTCATCAACGCTGGGTTCTCAACCGTGTTGCTTATGTTCACGAGCCACCGCCCGTGACATGCGCCACTGTGGCTTAGCTGGTATAGCACCTGATTCGTAATCAGGAGGTCGGGAGTTCGAACCTCCCCAGTGGCTCCTTCTCAACGCGTGTTAATCGTCGATTCCGATTGCATTGAGAACGCCTTAGCGCTTGCTTCAAGGCTTGCAACTGCTGGTAGACTTCGGCCTGATATGTAGTCGAGGCAAGCCCCCCCACCTGTCGAGACGTGACCCATCTTGGAGGCGAGATTACGCTTCATGATCAAGGTCGCAGTGTGGCCTCCGCCGACAACAACATAGGCATTCGATTCTGCACATGCGTTCAGCATCTCAATTGTTCCAAGAGCGAAATCAGGCAACTCAAAGACGCCGGCAGGACCGTTGAGGTGGACCGTTCCAGCCTGTTTGATGGCCATGGAGAGGTTTCGAACGGATTGAATGCCCAAATCAAAGATTGGTGCAGAAATTGGTAGTTGTTCGACGGTAAGATCAACTCGGTTGTCTTCGACGTTGGCAGCCACATCCACAGGCAAGCGAATCTTTTCTGGGAAATCGAGCAAGAGTGACTTGGCTTTCTCCACGGTCGGGTTCCATTGCTTCCCCAGTTCTCCGACAAGGAAGTCATGGTTTACGAGGCCAATCTCATGGCCCGCCAACTCGAGCATCAAGTTCGCAACACCTCCTGTGACCCACACTTCATCGCAGATGTTGTTTCGAAGCATGTTGTCGGCGACAGCGATTGAGTCGTCCACCTTGACCCCACCAAGCACGGCGATGCATGGCCTTGCAGGGCTCTCGAGTGCTTGGTCTAATTTTCGAATTTCATTGGCCATGAGTTCGCCAGCAACGCACGGTATGAGGTTGGTGAACCCAACACCCGAGGGGGTGGCTCGGTGTGCGCAAGCAAATGCGTCATAGACGTAGAGGTCAGCGACGCTGGCCAGTTTTTGGACCATCTGCGTTTCTGCCATGGTGTCTATGGTGCCTTTTGTATGGATTTCTTCATCATACATCCGAACGTTGTTGAGCATCAAAATATCACCGATTTCAAGGTTCTCAATGGCAGCCATCGCCTTGTCTCCTGCGAGGTCCTCAACCCATTTCACAGGCCGTCCGATGATCCGTCCAAGTTCACGAGAATGACCAAGGGTGCTTGTGAAGTCCTTCTTCCCCGGTCTTGATTGGTGGGCAAGAAGCACCACCTTGGCTTTTGAAAGTCGGTTGAGGGTTGGTACAATGGCTTTGATCCGTGTATCGTCCAAGAAAGATTGGTCGGGCGCCATCGGGGAATTAACATCGACTCGAACGATGACAGTGCGCCCTTCTACGTTGACATGCCCGAGGGTGAGAACACTCGCCATCAGTCTGTCCAAGTGCCGTCGGTTTTTCATCCCCACGCATCAAGTCAGCATTTGTTGGGCATCGCTTTGCCCTCGCAAACCGCGCGCCTTCGGGTGGTTGCGGGGCCGAAAGGTGATAAAGCCGCGAACACCGCTTCCGAAGGATGGCGCGCGAAGCACCCGAAAGGGACACATCGTTGGAGGGAGCACGGCGTCGCGCCAGCACCAGCACCTCTGCGTTTGGCGTCTCTCGCCGTGAAGGCCACGACGCTTCGACCTACTACGGCAGCCGGGTCAACGAGGGCCTTGTCTCAAGCCGTGAGGTCGGTGAAGAGCAACCACTCCCACCTACCATGGCCAACAGCATCATTTCAGGTGATTCAAGGAACCTTGACTTGCCAGATAATTGCGTTCACCTCGTGGTGACTTCCCCGCCTTACAACGCCAGCAAGGAATACGACGAAGATCTCTCGCTCGGGGAATACCTCAATCTCTTGCACGGTGTGTTTGCTGAGTGTTACAGGGTGCTTGCACCGGGAGGGCGAATGGTTGTCAATGTCGCCAACCTTGGTCGAAAGCCGTACATCCCTCTATCGAGTCACATCAACGTGATGATGGCCGAAATTGGCTTTTTGATGCGAGGCGAGATCATTTGGGACAAATCAGCAAGCGCAGGCTCTTCATGCGCATGGGGTTCATTCCAGAGTGCTAGCAACCCTTGCCTGCGTGATGTTCACGAATACCTCTTGGTGTTCTCAAAGGGTGACTATAAACTCAAGCGAGACAAGAAACAACGCGCTGAAGGGCGCATCGACACCATTCCCCGTGACGATTTCATCAAACATACGAAATCGATCTGGTCCTTTGCCACAGAGCGTGCATCACGAGTCAATCATCCAGCTCCATTCCCCGTTGAACTACCAAAGAGGTGCATCGAAATGTACAGTTTCGTTGGCGATGTCGTTCTCGATCCGTTCAATGGTTCGGGCAC